>ERZ1034952.331-NODE-331-length-44781-cov-19.993874_pt1 | contig 44781 bp, 44 predicted proteins | sample MGYA00520625_ERZ1034952 | MGnify/ENA primary metagenome ERZ1034952 (study PRJEB33766, sample SAMN09781773) | gut metagenome | biome: gut microbiome | host: Homo sapiens | place: Madagascar | study: EMG produced TPA metagenomics assembly of the PRJNA485056 data... | reverse complement strand
TTTTATTTATTTGTTATTATTCACGCTTTTGGGTTGCAAAATTACTCATATTTTTTTAAACAACAAAGAGTTGAGCGTTTTTTAGCTGCATTTTTTAGTTTTTTCTACACTTTTCCACCTTATTAGCTCGTCTATGTCTCATAAAAGTCATACCACACGTATGTTTTCTTCGTTTTCATGCCCGATTTAGCAAATAAAGATGTGTTAGAGTAAAAAAAACAGATAAGCTTGCATTTTTGTGCATGATTTTCAGTAACTTTGCAACGATTTTTGGGAAACAATACAATAATATAAATAAAAATAGCAATGATTAACTCACAAGACATCAAGATGGGAACTTGCATCCGTATGGACGGCAAGCTCTTCTTCGTAATCGACTTCCTTCATGTAAAGCCAGGTAAGGGTAACACTTTCATGCGCGTTAAGTTGAAGAACGTTGTTGACGGTCGCGTGTTGGAGCGTCGCTTCGACATCAGCGAGAAGCTTGAGGACGTACGCGTAGAGCGCCGTCCGTACCAGTACCTCTACAAGGAGGGCGAGGACTATATCTTCATGAACCAGGAGACTTACGACCAGATTCCTATCGCTGGCAACCTCATCACTGGCGTTGACTTCATGAAGGAGAGCGACATCGTCGAGGTCGTTTCTGACGCTTCTACAGATACCGTGCTCTTCGGCGAAATGCCGGTTAAGACTAACCTCCGCGTTACTCACTCTGAGCCGGGCATCAAGGGCGATACTGCTACAAACACTCTCAAGCCGGCAACTCTCGAGACTGGCGTAGAGATTCGCGTGCCTCTCTTCGTTAACGAAGGCGACCTCGTTCAGGTTGACACACGCGACGGTAGCTACCTGCAGCGCGTTAAGGAGTAATCCTTATCGAGCAACAGAATAAGAAATAGTAAAGAGTAAAAAAGTAAAAAGCATTGGGGATAACGGCTAACGCGCCCTCATCGTGCTCTTTACTTTTTTACTCTTTTTCGTTTCTTGCCAACTCGTCAACTTGTAAACTCGTCAACTCGTCAACCATAAAGAAATGAAATACAGCATAATTATTCCCGTTTACAATCGTCCGGACGAAGTGGACGAATTGCTCGAAAGCCTCACACACCAATCGGAGACCGACTTTGAGGTGGTAGTGGTAGAGGACGGCTCTGCCGTGCCTTGTCAGAAGGTGTGCGAGAAGTACGCGCAGCAACTCAACATCCAGTATTTCACTAAACCAAACTCCGGACCTGGACAGACACGCAACTATGGTGTGGAGCGTGCGCAGGGCGACTACGTGCTTATCCTCGACTCCGACGTTGTACTGCCCGAGGGCTATCTGGCTGCCGTGTCAGCCGAGCTGCAGCGCGAGCCTGCCGATGCCTTTGGCGGTCCGGACAGCTCTCACCCGTCGTTCACCGACACTCAAAAAGCCATATCCTACTCCATGACCTCGTTCTTCACCACCGGTGGCATACGCGGCGGAAAGAAGAAGCTCGACAAGTTCTACCCGCGCTCGTTCAACATGGGCGTGCGACGCGACCGATACATGGAGCTGGGCGGATTCTCGAAGATGCGCTTCGGCGAGGACATCGACTTCTCCATACGCATCTTCAAAGCCGGACTGCGCTGCCGACTCTTCCCCGAGGCATGGGTGTGGCACAAGCGCCGCACCGACATGCGCAAGTTCTTCCGACAGGTGTACAACTCGGGCATCGCACGCATCAATCTTTACAAGAAATATCCCGAGTCGCTGAAACTGGTGCACATGCTGCCTATGGTGTTCACCGTGGGCGTGCTCTCCATGCTCGCGCTCTGCATCGTGCTGCTCGCGCTATGCCCCACCTTGGCGTGGCTGCCACTCGTGCCGCTCGCGCTCTACTCGCTCCTCATCTGCATCGACTCGGCTCGCCTCAACCGCAGCTTGAAGATTGGTGTGCAGAGCATCGCTGCTGCCTACGTGCAGCTCATGGGCTACGGCTTCGGCTTCATCGAGGCATGGTGGAAACGCTGCGTACGAGGTAAGTCGGAGTTCGCTGCGTTCGAGAAAACGTTCTATAAATAGCACATACCTCCCACAGATTGTCTTGGTCGGTGTGTCTCCCACAGATTGCACAGATGCACACAGATTGTTAGGCTGCGTTGTGTTCCCACAGAACACGCAGAATTCACAGAACTTTCCAACATCTGTGCAATCTGTGGGAGAACATCTCAGCAAAAAATTCTGTGTGTTCTGCGCGTTCTGTGGGAATACATCTCAGCAAGAAATTCTGTGGGGGTCTCCCACTGATTGTACGGATGCACACAGATTGTTAGGCTGCGTCGTGTTCCCACAGAACACACAGAATTCACAGAAATTTCCAACATCTGTGCACATCCGTGCAATCTGTGGGAGAACATCTCAGCAAGAGATTCTGTGTGTTCTGCGAGTTCTGTGGGAAATTCTAAAACAAACCTTCGTCTTTCTATTAATACAACAACCTATGAACGACATAAGCAACAAGAGTAATCATAACTCTCAACTCTCAACTCTCAATTCTCAACTAAAAAACAATTCTCAACTAAAGATATCCGACCTCTCCGAAGCCGACCGCCCTCGCGAGAAGCTGCGCGACCGCGGAACTGAAGCACTTTCCGATGCCGAACTATTAGCAATTCTCATCGGTTCGGGCAGCACGAGCGAGAGTGCCGTAGCACTGATGCAACGCATACTTAGTGCCTGCGACAACAACCTCAACACGCTTGGCAAACGCTCGCTGCACGAACTGATGCAGTATAAGGGTATCGGCGAAGCAAAGGCGATAACCATCATTGCTGCCTGCGAACTTGGCAAGCGACGTCAGGCGGCAAAGGCTGCTGAACGCCCTGACATGGGGTCGGCGCAGGCGGTGTACGAGTATATGCACCCGAAGATGCAGGACCTCGATACCGAGGAAGCATGGGTGCTACTAATGAATCAGCGTTTCCGACTCATCAAGGCGGTGCGGCTCTCGCACGGTGGACTCACAGAGACTGCCGTCGACGTGCGCGTCATCCTGCGCGAAGCACTGCTCGCCAACGCCACCACGCTAACGCTCATTCACAACCACCCAAGCGGCAACGCACGCCCCTCTGGCGACGACGACCGCATCACGCACAAACTGAAGACTGCGTGCGATGCCATGCGCCTCTACCTCATCGACCACCTCATCGTCACCGACGGCAGGTACTACAGCTACGCTGAAGAGGGAAAGATTTGATAGCTCATGTATAAAACAAATGCTTCTATGTAACAGCACTAAACGCACGTTACATAGAAGCATTTGTTTTTTTTAGTTAAAGAAAGTATCAGCCTTTGCAGTTCGACTTCTTCATCCACACCACAAACCACACGGCGGCAACGACGAGTGCGGTTGCGCCGACGCCGTAGCCCACGGTGTATGGCAAGCCGAGCGCAGTCTTCGACACCATGAAGAAGGTGGTGCAGACGCAAGTCATAAAGAGGGCTGGCACGAGCGTTATGACGTAAGGCTTTCTCTCGCGAACGAGATAAACAGTGATGGTCCAAAGGGCGAAGACAGAAAGCGTCTGGTTAGCCCATCCGAAGTACTGCCATATGGTATTGAAGCCGTCGGGGTTCTCCATCTGCCAAACGAGCATGGCGAACGATGCAGCGAAGAGCGGCACGCAGATATACAGACGGTTCTTCTTTGCACGCTGACTGAGTTTCAGCGCCTGAGCGATGATAAGACGGGCAGAACGGAACGCAGTGTCGCCACTTGTTATCGGGGCTGCAACCACGCCGAGCATGGCGAGCACGCCGCCCACGATGCCGAGCCAGTCTTTGCAGACAAGGTTCACAACGACGGGTGCCGATGTATGCAGTCCGTTAGCCATGGTTCCACCAATCTGAGCGTATCCAGGCTGCGGAGCGTCGTAGAAGAACCACATCGACACCGTAGCCCACACGAGTGCCACGAGTCCTTCCGTAATCATTGCGCCGTAGAAGATTGGTCTACCCTTGCGTTCCGACGTGAGACAGCGAGCCATAAGCGGACTCTGCGTGGCGTGGAAACCACTGATAGCACCGCAGGCGATGGTGATGAACAGACACGGGAAGATATTATCGGTGAACGAAGCCGGGTCGGCAGCCTTACCCATATTGCCCACGCCATCCCACAGTTCGGGCAGTGCAGGCCACTTCACGAACAGCACAGCCATCAGTGCCACAGCCATGAACAGCAGCGAGAATGAGAAGAGCGGGTATATCTTACCGATAATCTTGTCGATAGGTAGCATCGTCGCCACTACGTAATAGATGAAGATGATGGTTATCCACATGGTTGTCGAACCGCTTATGCCATGCAAAATCTCGGCTGGGCTATACACGAACACCGTGCCGAGCATAATGAGCAGGAAGACAGCGAACACCAACAACACCTTAGATGCGGCTCCGCCGAGATAGCGCCGAACGAGTTCGGGCAGGTCGCAACCACCGTTGCGCATAGAGAGCATACCCACGAAGTAGTCGTGTACGGCACCGGCGAAGATGCAGCCGAAGATTATCCAGAGATATGCCGCGGGTCCGAACTTTGCGCCCATGATTGCACCGAATATAGGTCCAGTACCGGCTATGTTAAGGAACTGTATCATAAACACCTTCCAATAAGGCATCGCGACATAGTCCAAGCCATCGGCTTGCGCCACAGCTGGCGTAACACGGTCGTCGGGTACGAAGATGCGCTCCACGAAGCGTCCATAGACAAGGTAGCCCAACACGAGGGCTGCCAGACTGATTAGGAATGTAATCATTTTTATTTAGTTATTTTGGTTACGTTATGCGCTGCAAAAGTATAGTTTTTTATCGTAACCGAGTAAGAAATACGATATTATTACTGCCGTAAAATTCGTTATTCGGATTATTTTCCTTAAATTTGCAATAATATATATATGTATATAACAAGCTAAAGATTTAAAGCAATGACACAGGAAGAAAAAACTCATATAGAAGAACGCATCGTCGATGTGCTCAAGACGGTGTACGACCCCGAAATACCGGTGAACATCTACGACCTCGGACTCATCTACAAGATTGACGTGCAGGACGACGGCAACGTAGACATAGACATGACCTTCACCGCACCAACATGCCCCGCCGCCGACTTCATCCTTGAGGACGTGCGACAGAAGGTCGACTCGCTCGAGCAGGTGAAGTCTGCCAACGTTAACCTCGTCTTCGAGCCGGTTTGGGACCAAAGCATGATGACGGAGGAAGCAAGGGTTGAGCTTGGATTCGACTAATTGCCGTTGGCAATGTTGGAATGTTGAGTGTTGAATGTTGAGTTATGCGCAATGCGCATTATGAATTATCCAGTTTTGAATTCGCATGAAAAATGTATATTTCCTTAGCGATGCCCACCTCGGGTCGTGGGCCATCGACCACGGTCGCACGCAGGAGCGTCGACTCGTGAGGTTTCTCGACTCGATAAAGACAAAGGCACGCGCCGTCTATCTGTTGGGCGATATGTTCGACTTCTGGTGCGAGTGGCGCTACGTTGTGCCGAAGGGCTACACGCGCTTTCTGGGCAAGCTATCAGAACTGACCGACATGGGCGTGGAGGTGCACTACTTCACCGGCAACCACGACATCTGGACCTACGGCTACCTCAAAGAGGAGTGTGGCCTTATCGTGCATACGAAGCCCGAGACGGTAGAAATCTACGACAAGGTGTTCTACATAGCGCACGGCGACGGACTGGGCGACCCCGACCGCCGCTTCAAGTTCATAAAGCGCGTGTTCCACAACCGCACGTGCCAGGTGCTGTTCAACACGCTGCACCCGCGCTGGGCTATGTGGTTCGGACTCACCTGGGCGAAGCACTCGCGTCTGAAGCGTGCCGACGGCAAGGAACCGCCGTACATGGGTGAGGACCGCGAGCACCTTGTGCTCTTTGCGAAACAGTATATGAAGACACACAACGATGTCGACTACTTCATGTTCGGACACCGACACATAGAGCTCGACCTTTTCCTCTCGAAGAAGACACGCATGATGATTCTCGGCGACTGGATTACGCAGTTCACCTACGCCGTGTTCGACGGCGAGCACATGTTCCTTGAGGAGTATGTGGAGGGCGAAAGCCAGCCGTAAGCAGAAGTTTCTGCGTAGCAGGATGTACCCGTGGCAGGATATATAAAGACAGGAAAAAGGACAAAACTCACGATTGGTGAGTTTTGCCCTTTTTGTATTTTAGGAGGTTATGGCATCCTGCCATAACCACGCTGCCCAAGCTACACCACCCATCAAAAGGTGGGTGCGTGGGTATGGCAAGGATGCCATACCCTCCTTTTTATTTGCGGAACTTCTCTGCCTGCTGCTGAATGAGCGCAGCGTCGTTGAAGTAGTCTATCTGCATTGCGCGGCGCACCTCGTCCATTGTCTGCGCTGCTGTCTCGCGCGCAGCCTCCGAACCCTTGCGCAGGATGTTGTAGATTTCGGGGATATCCTTCTCGTACTCGGCGCGACGCTCGCGGATAGGCTCGAGCATCTTGTTGAGCACGTTGTTGAGGAACTTCTTCGTTGTGCCGTCGCCGATGCCGCCACGCACGTAGTGGTCCTTCAGCTCCTCGAGTGTCTTGTACTCGGGCCAGAACTCGGCGAAGTCGTCAGGCGTGCTGAACGCCTCAAGATACGTGAACACGGCGTTGCCTTCGAGGTTGCCCGGCTCGTCCATGCTCATGCGCGGTGCACCGTTCGACATCTTCTTCACCTTCTTCCACACCTCAGCAGCCGAGTCAGAGAGGTAGATGCAGTTGCCGAGCGACTTCGACATCTTCTCCTTGCCGTCGGTGCCTGGCAGGCGGCGTGCCGTAGCGTTCTCGGGCAGCATGATCTCCGGCTCAACGAGCACCTCGCTGTATGTCTGGTTGAAGCGGCGCACGAGCTCGCGTGTCACCTCAATCATCGGTTCCTGGTCTTCGCCTGCAGGCACGGTTGTAGCCTTGAACAGAGCGATGTCGGCAGCCTGGCTCACAGGGTAGCAGAAGAAGCCGAGCGGAATGTTAGCCTCGAAGTTGCGCATCTTTATCTCGGTCTTCACGGTCGGGTTGCGCTGCACGCGCGACACGGTGATGAGGTTCATCAGATATGTAGTAAGCTCGGCGAGCTCCGGTATCTGACTCTGTATGAAGAGCGTGCACTTCTCGGGGTCGAGACCAGCCGAGAGGTAGTCGAGAGCCACCTCAATGATGTTCTGGCGAATTTTTTCGGGGTTGTCTGCATTGTCGGTGAGAGCCTGCACGTCAGCCATGAAGACGAACATACGGTCGAAATCGCCAGCGTTCTGCAGTTCGACGCGGCGGCGGAGCGAGCCAACGTAGTGACCCAAGTGGAGCTTACCTGTTGGACGGTCGCCCGTAAGAATTATCTTTCCCATATCTTGTTTATTTTTATTTCCTGTTTGTTTTTTGTTTCCTATCAACCTACAAAGGTACATTATTTATAGGAATTGGGCAAACAGTTTGCGGTTTATCACAACGATTGGGGTTGTTTTTAGTTATAGTGGTTTTATACACATGCAAAGTTACAAAACATTAATCATATAAAGCCGTTTTCTGCACGTCAAAAGTTCGCCACAAACCATCCGCGTCGGTCGATGCGGACATCTGCGTCGGTCGATGCGGATGTCTGCGTCGGTCGGTGCGGACGTCTGCGTCGGTCGGTGCGGATGTCTGCGTCGGTCGATACGGACGTCTGCGTCGGTCGATACGGACGTCTGCGTCGGTCGATGCGGATGTCTGCGTCGGTCGGTGCGGACTGAAAAACACGTAATCTTGAGTCGTAAAACACAAAAAAGTACAATAAAAGTTCTATGTTTACATAATTATATATATATTTGCATCTGACTAATGTAATGTTTGAACATATCCTATAACAAACCAACGACTCATAAAAACTATTAATAATTAAACAAAGACTGCTTATGAAAAAGCTATTACTCACACTACTATTTGGCGCATCGTGTATGCTGCCTGCTTCGGCAGCCAAATACATGACCCTTGTCTTTGCTGACGGCAGCGAACAGAGCTTGCTGCTAAGCACGCAACCAACCGTATCTTTCAATCGTACAAAACTGATTGTGAAGTTCTACAACCCCGTAGCAGGACAAACAGACTTGAATTTCAACAAACAAGAGGTGAAGAAATACTTCTTCTCTGACGAGGCTACTGGTGTGGCATCAATAACCAACGACAAGGATGCCATGAGCGTGCAGGGCAACCGCATCGTAGTGCGTGGTGCAAAAGACACTGTAAGCGTGTTCCGCACCGACGGCACGCAGGTGCAGACTGTGGTAAAGACTGACGGCGACACTGTTGTCATAGAACTCGACAATCTCGCAAACGGCACATACATCGTGCGTGCCGGAAAGAATGTTGTAAAAATAGCTAAAAACTAAATGCTACTACTATTATGAAAAAGAAGACATCAACCATTTTCGCCCTTGCGCTCGCAGCAATGCTCGGAATGGGCATGGCAGAAGCTAATGCACAACGAGTAGTATACAAAGGAACGGCAACCATAAACCAAAAAGATGGCACAAGCACCAAATTCGACGTATCGAGTTTGCGTAATTTATATAACAGAGAGAGCTATGTGAGGGTAATTACAGAAGAATATGGTAAATCCGATTTTTTCGAAAACGTAGACAACGTATCCTTCGATTGGGTAGCAAAAACCATTGGAGAGATAAAGATTGACTATAAAAAGGAGATTTCTGCTGATGAACTAAAGCAGGCTATCAGAGAGATGCGTACCCAACTGGGTTCTGCGCTTAAGGCTGTATATGGCATGCGTGCTGTTAAAGATGATAACCCATCTCAAGCATACGCTTATCAGTTCGCCTATAACCTCGGTCCAGACTGCTACGTGCAGTACTTCTGCGTACCTCACTCTGACTTCCCGTATTCTAACTTCACGCTGCGCTCTACATACGACTTGTGTAAAGGTTGTCTCGATGGTCCGGGGGTAAGTTTCAGAGCAATGAAGTATGATATGGTTCCTACTCTGAACGCAGAGAAGATAGACTACATGCCTGAGTTGAAGGCTATCTATCTCATGCTCTTTAACTACTCAGCCATCGAGAACGTAGACCTCTTCGGTCCGATGCCTTACAACGACCACAAGAATTATGTTGAAGAGTCACCATTCGTGTACGAGAGAGTGAAAGACATCTACTATCAAGCGAAAGCCGATATAGATGCCGCTATCGAGTGCTTCAAATATTACAAAGGCCACCGCTCTGATACTTACAAAAAACAAATTGGAAGTGCTATAAAAACTCGCGTGCAGTTGCTCTCTTCTGACTATGCTGACGCTTCAGACCTCAGTGCCTGGATTCGCTTTGCAAACTCTTTGAAGCTCCGTATGGCGATACACATGAGCAAAGTGGAGCCTGCAACAGCCAAGCAGTGGGCTGAGGAGGCTGTGGCAGGCGGTGTGATTGAGAATGAGGCTGACGAGATTGGATTATTCCCATCTCTTTGGGGTAGTGCTCATCCACTTGTTGAGATTATGGGGTGGAATGATATCGTCATGGGTGCTTCGTTCATTAATCTGCTTCAGAACCTCGACCACCCATACATGAAGTATCTCTTCACAAAGAACAGCATAGCTTTGGAAAAGAGCAAGCAGGCTGTTTCTGGTACATCAGCTCCTGCCGTTACTCCTAAGGGAAGTGTATATGTAGGTATGCGTAATGGTGTTACTCCAGGTATCGATCAGACTGCAGATGCTAACCCATACGTAGGCTATTCTATGCTTGATAGGACTTATTTCGCCGAGTGCAATCCTCCGCTCTACCTTATGAAGGTTTCTGAGGTTAACTTCCTCCGTGCCGAGGGCGCACTCCGTGGCTGGAACATGGGTGGTACAGCACAGAGCTTCTACGAGCGAGGTATCCGCACGGCCTATCTTGAAGATCGTAATAGTCCAAGAAAGGAGTATGTGAATTACGTTGACGACTATCTGAATGTAGTGGCTCCGAAGGGCATCGCATACGTCGACCCACAGGGCTTGACACCCGATATGCCAAGCGTAACTAAGATTGGTGTGAAGTGGAACGAGGGCGACTCTAAGGAGACAAAGCTCGAGAAGATTATCACGCAGAAGTACATCGCTTCGTTCCCGTATAGCTACGAGTCGTGGGTTGACCTCCGCCGCACTGGCTATCCGAAGCTCTTCCCTATCCTCAACACCGAGCATAGCGACGGAACAATAAAACCTGGCGACCCGAAGGTGCAGACGGCAGACAACATCATGCGTCGCATACCTTGGGTACCTGACGACTCACAGACGAAGGAGGACATCAATGATACTGGCATACCGGCACTCAGCGAAGACACAAACAACAAGCCGGCAACCGACACACAGATGCAACGCCTGTGGTGGGACGTTGACGCACCCAACTTCTAAAAGCTTGGCTCACACATAATATTAAACAGAAAAGAGCAGAACTTCGGTAGCGAGGTTCTGCTCTTTTCGTATTCGTGGGGGCGTGGATAAGCAAACATGAGGGCGTGGATAAGCAAACATGAGGGCGTGGCAACGACAAACGTGGGGTGCGTGGGTATGGCAGGGATGCCATACCCTCCTATATTTGCTGGAGTATCTTCATGTACTCGGTGTAGGAGATGGTGCGTCCGCCCATAGACTTGAGGTGCGGTGTCTCTATCTGGCAGTCGATCATCAGTCCGCCGTTCTCCTGCATGAACTCGGCGAGGAAGATAAGCGCGAGCTTGCTTGCGCTGGGCACGAGCGAGAACATGCTCTCGCCGATGAAGCAGCGTCCGAGCGTCACGCCGTAGAGTCCGCCCACGAGTCGGTCGCCCTCCCACACCTCCACGCTCTGCGCAAGGTTCTGGCGGTGCAGCTCGGTGTAGGCGTTTATTATATCTTCGCTAAGCCACGCTCCTTCCGAGTCGTAGCGTCCGTCGGCTTTCTGGCAGCCACGTATCACACCGTCGAAGTCGTCGCCGATAGACACGTCGTACTTGCCCTTGTTAATCAGCGTGCGCATCGAGTGCGACACGTGTATCTCTTCGGGGAAGATGACGAAGCGCTGCTGCGGACAGTACCATAGCGGCTCGTCGTAGTCGCGGAACGAGAACCACGGAAAGATGCCGTGACTGTATGCGAGCAGCAGGCGGTCGACGGAGAGGTCGCCGCCAATGCACAGGAGTCCGTCGGGCTCCACGTCTACGGGCTGAGGGAATATCAGTTCTTTGCCTATTCTGTATATCATAATGTGGAATGTTACACAAGTCGCAATGCGCCGTCCTTAACATCGACAACGGCGTCGCCACCCTTCTTTAGTTTGCCGAACAGTATCTCTCTCATCAACAGCGGCTTGAGCATCGAACCGATGACGCGGTCGAGCTCTCGCGCTCCGTACTCGGGCGTGAAGCCCTTTGTGAGGAGCAGTTCGCGTGCCTCGGTGCTCAGGTGCAGCGTCACGTTCTTTGCGCTGAGCTTGGTCTGCAGCTGAGCGAGCTTCTTGTCGAGTATGAGCGATGCCATCTGGCGCGACATATCGTGGAAGACAACGATGTCGGTGAGGCGGTTGATGAACTCGGGCTTGAACGTCTTCTTCACGGTGGTGAGCATGGCATCGCCGCGCGACACGCTGCCCGTGAAACCGATGCTGGCACGCGAGGCGTACTGCGCTCCAGCGTTGGAGGTCATTATGATGACAGCGTTGCGGAAGTCGGCACGCTCGCCGTGGTTGTCGGTGAGCGCAGCGTAGTCCATCATCTGCAGGAAGATGTTGAAGATGTCGGGGTGCGCCTTCTCTATCTCGTCGAAGAGCAACACGCAGTTGGGTGTCTTGCGCACGGCTGCCGTGAGCAGTCCGCCGTCCTCGTAGCCCACGTATCCTGCGGGCGAACCGATGAGTTTAGCCACGGCGTGCTTCTCGGCGTACTCGCTCATGTCGAAGCGCACGAGCTTCATGCCCATTCGCTCGGAGAGCACGCGCGCCACCTCGGTCTTGCCTACGCCGGTCGGACCGACGAAGAGCAGACTTGCCATCGGCTTGGTGTCGTCGGCGAGTCCGGCTTTAGACATCTGCACAGCCTCAACCACACGAGCTACGGCTTCGTCCTGACCGAATATCTCCTTCTTTATGTCGCTCTCCAGCGTGCGCAGCGCGTCGTTCGACTGCTCCTTGAGTGCTTCGGCATCAATCTTGCAGACACGTGCGAGTATGTCGGTGAGGAGTCGGCGGTCTACGGTCTGGCGCTTCTGCGTGGTGAGCGGATGCGTCTCGCGGTAGGCACCTGCCTCGTCGATGAGGTCGATGGCTTTGTCGGGCAGGAAGCGGTCGCGTATGTGCTTGGCAGCACTGCGCACGGCGAACTCAACGACGCCCGCAGCGTACTTCACGCCGTGGAACTTCTCGTAGCTCGGGCGCAGACCCTCCACGATGCGTATCGCGTCGTCTACCGACGGCTCAGTGATGTCTATCTGCTGGAAGCGACGCACGAGCGACTTCTGCTTGGCTATGTAACGGTTGTACTCGTCGTAGGTGGTAGAGCCGATGAAGCGTATCGCTCCGCTTTCGAGGTAGGGCTTCAGCATGTTCGATGCGTCGAGCGATGCGTCGCCGTTGCGTCCGGCTCCGATGAGGTTGTGTATCTCGTCAATGCAGAGTATGGCGTTGCCCTCCTGCGCGAGTCCTTCCATCACCATCTTGATGCGCTTCTCGAAGTCGCCGCGAAACTGTGTGCCTGCCACCATCGTGCCCATGTCCATCATGTAGACGTGTGCTCCGCGCAGGCGTTCGGGCACCTCGCCACGCTCTATGAGGGCGGTGAGTCCGTAGATGAGCGCTGTCTTGCCCACGCCCGGCTCGCCCACGTGCAGCGGATTGTTCTTGTCCTTGCGGCAGAGCACCTGCATGGTGCGCTCCAGTTCGGCTTCGCGACCGATGAGCGGGTTATGAGCAGCGTATGTGTCGTTGACACAGGTGACGAGCTTGCGCCATGGTGCGGGGGAGTTGGCATCGTCATCGCCCTCTGCGCCTTCGCCCGTCTCGTCTACGGCGTATGCCGACACGAGCGACTGCATGAACTCGCCCTTCTCGTCGCCCGTGAACTGGTCGAGAAGATAGGCTGCCTGCGAGTCGTTGAGCATGAGCATCGCTGCCACCACGTGCGGCACATCGAGCGTGTCCTGGTCGGAGTATTGCGCCTGCTTGATGGCGAGCGACATCATCTCGGAGAACTGCTGCGAGCCTTCGATGACGAGCTTCTGCGTCTCGGGCACCACCTCCATCGAGAGGAACTCCTTCTCGAGTTGGGTGATGAGCCACGAGGCATCGTGCGGCAGCCACTCGCAGGCACTCGCGAACTGGTCCTGTGAGGCAAAGGCGTAGAGCACATGCTCCGGTGTCACGAACTCGTGACGCCAGAAGTCGCAGTCTTCGATTGCCTGCTTTATTGCGTTTGCTAAATTCTTGCTGTTGTTCATATTTCATTCCGGTTTGCATTCGAGACGCAGCGGGAAATTCTCCTCACGCGCCATCATCGTAGCCTTTCTCACCTTCGATATCGCCATGTCGTAGCTGTATATGCCCACCACGGCACTGCCGCTCTTGTGTACGGCGAGCATAAGGGCTTCTGCCTCTTCCGCCGACTTGAAGAAGACGGAAGTGAGCACAAGCACCACGAACTCCATCGTCGTGAAGTCGTCGTTGTAGATTATCACCTTGTAGCGGCGCGGCTCGCGAAGGTTGGTGCGTGTGCGGTCGCGCACGGCGGTCTGTTCTTTTGCCATTTTTAAGAATATTCTATTAAATCGGTTGGTGCACTTCTTACTCTGGCAAGCGGCAAAGCCGAGCGGAGACAAGTGCACCCCCTATGTTACTGCCCTCCGAGTCGGTCGAAGAACACTATTATCTCCTCCCATGTCTTGAACTCGTCGCTACCCCACTCGATCTGCGTGCCCATGAATTCGGGCTGCTCCTGCAGCGTGGGCTTCGGCTGTGCGGTGGGCGTGATAAGATAGTCGCCGTAGAGCATCTGGCGCTGGTTGGTGAACACGATGCGGCCCCATGCCGGCGCACTCAGAAACTGCTCCACCCACTGCGCATCGTCCACCATCTGCTGCGCATTGTCGGACGGCGACGGCGCAAGTACGTACACGTTGTAGTGCTCGATGAGCATCTCGTAAGCCTTATGCATCGATGCCGTGGCGTTGCCGTAAGAGTCGCGCAGCGTCTCGATGTCGACGTAGACGACGGGGCGTTCGCGACCTTCCTGTCGATCGTCGATGTAGCGTATGACGGGGATGAGATAGTGCATCGCCACCTTGTCGGTCAGACGATGCTCGCCGTGGAAACCAATGGCTGTGGGATAATGCTCATGGAAGAGGTCGTAGGTGTGCACCACGGGGTCGTTGTCGCCGAAGAGTCCGATGACACGGGTACGCTCCTCGGGGTCGGCAGCGTGCTCGAAGTTGTGCATAGTCATCTCCTGGTACTCCTTTATGAGGCCCTTCGTCACGATGAACTCCTGCACACCGTCCTCGCGTGGGTTCTGGAACACCTGCTTGCCCGTGAACTTCGACATGGTGTCGCCCATTTCGAACGCTGGGTTCACCAGAATGCGGTCGAAGCCTGTGAGCATCTCTGTGTACATGCCGCCCATCGACGTGCCGATGATAAGGTCGGGCTGCTCCTCGGCTGCCATCGCCTTCAGCATCTGCAATCCTTCTTCTGGATGCAGCGGTATGTCGCGCGCTACAACCGTGGCGTTGGGCATCAGCGTGCGCAGCATCTGCACCGTGCCCGACTGTGCCGACGAACCGAAGCCGTGTACATACATGAGTTTCTTGCCCCGCATAAGCTCGGGGTATTGCTTTACAAATTGATTTTCCATTGTCGCTTGTCTTACAAACATTTGTGATGGGGTGCACTTGTCTTATATAAAGATATGTGCAAAGTTACAAAAACACAGGTTTACGGCAAAATATAGCTTGTCATATTCTGTAGTTTTCTGCGATTTGCGCATAAAACAAATAGGAGTGTGGAATGTGCGGAAACATGTCCACACACTCCACACTCCTCATTTATAGAAGTTCGGATATGTATTTTAATACTTTGCGCTGAATGTAGCTACAGACAACGTGCGGAAGAGAACATTGTGCTCAGTGTCCATGAAGTCGCCGTAGATGCGCATCTGCTTTCCATCGAAGCGCACTGTCACGTCGGCGAAGTCGTCGTCGTCATCATCATCGTCGTCATCGTCCCTGTCGAACGCCTCCCAGCAGCGCAATGCGCCGTTGTTGGTGTCAGTCCACTCCCAGCGTCCTATCTCAACGTCGCCGTCTACGTAGAAGCACATGAAGGTGCCGCACGGCGAGAAGATCACGCGGTAGCAGTAGTCGTCCTTGTCGTCAATGAGGTCGTCCTCGTCGAAGCCCAGGCCCTTGCCCTCAGTAGTGAGCGTTGTCTGCTGCATAACGCGGCCTTTCTCGAGCCACTGCTTGCCGTAGCCGATCTTCACGTCGCCAGCAAGCAGCCAGTTCTCTGAGCTGTCCATTCTCCACGAACGGCAGAGGTTGCGTACGGCGTCGTCCTGCTTGGTGATTGTATCGATGGTGACGGTGATTGTTATAGACATGCCGAGACTGTTGGTGTATGTCACTGTGGCTGTTCCCGTTACCTTTCCGTCCTTTATCTCTATCTTGGTGTTGTTGCTCAGCTGATAAACGCCTTCCTTAACGCGAGTGTATGTACCGTAGATGTAGAGACCGCCGTCGATGACTATCGTGCCGCTGGCGTCAACGGCGCGTGTCTTTAGCGGCTGGCCGCCCGACTTCTTGAACATTGTCGAACCGTCGGCTGCGCGCGTTACGCTCATCTTGCTCTTGGGCAGCTTGCCTGCCGTCGGACTTGTGATGAGGAAGTGGCCGTCGGCGAAAAGCTCAATCGAGGCGAACTCCTGGTTTGTATTGCCCCACGACTGCACGTTCAGCTTGATGGCGTCGTCGGCATACTTCTCCTTGTCGCAATTACCTACTTTAAATTCTGTTGACGGCTTGGCGCTGTCTGGTACGCCCAACTGTCCATTGTTATCGTCGCTGTCGCAGGCTGTAAAACCAAAAGCTACCAGGGCGATAAGAAACGAGACAAGAGTTTTTTTGATTATAATAATAGGTTTTTAAATTAATGGTTAAACTATGTGTGTTTTTGTTATCATTTCTGTTATTCTTGATGCAAAAACGAAAGCCATACACACGTTTCATATACTATTTGCAAAGATATGCGTTAAAAACATACGCAACAAGAAGATATCCCTAAAAATCCTAAAACGCAGCAAGCGTTTAGTTAAAAAAATATTGCTGTCTGCCAAAAGTCTTCGGAAAGAAGAAACTTTTAGCTGACAGCAATAAAATATGTACTAATCCTTTAATTTTTGTTTTATGCTTTGCCTGTTGTTTCAAGTGCATTATTGCTCAAAGTACACCACGCCGTCTACGTCAAAACGATATGTGAACATCTCTGAGGTGAGCTGCGGAGTGGTGTACTCCCATACGCCGTCCTTACCCTTCTTCATCGTGCCCTGACCATTGTTCTGTTCCCAGTCTGCCAGCACCTTCACGCTCTTGGCCTTCGGAGCCTTGATGCGGAATGTAACGGTGCGGTCGCTGTTCACCTGTGGCGAAACCAACTTGCCTTCGCGGAACGAGATGTTCTGCTGTGCGCTCATGCTCAAAGATGTGAGCAGAGCAACCATTGCTACAAAAATTCTTTTCATAGATTTTGCTTTTCTTGTGAGAATTGATTTACAATACGGCATAGATTGCATGTTTATAGATTGCTAACGACTACCTTCACTACTTTCTTGCCGTTATAGGTGTTAAGGGTAAGCTCTACGGTGTCGGCATCCTTAAGCAATGGCGTTGGGATGCTGACGTATTGCTGCACGGTATAGTATTCGGGTACACCGCCCTGGTCGTGATAGAGCGTGAGGTGGAGCGTGCGGCGGCCTGCGACATCAGTTGTGATGCCGTTGCTGACTACGCCGAGCGTGTGAAGCGATGTGTCGCCCTCTGCCTTGCCGCTCTTCAAAAGCAAGGAGAGATTGAGATAACTACCATTCTTCGACACCCACATACTCTCAAACCCAACGGGGTCGGTGAGTATGTTGTCGACATCGGCAGCCGCGGATATGCGAAGCACGGGCACGGGAAGAACGGAACGCGCACGTACAACGGGGATAGAATTCGGATTTGTCCATACCGCTGCGTCTGAACGCGCAGACAGCTGATCGTAGTAGAGCAGTGCGCGATAGACGGTGTCGGGACGTTCTATCCAGTCCTTCGCGAACGGATTGGAGAGCCGCAGTTCGGTGCCATCGTCGAGCTGCACCGAACGCACCGACTTGTCGGGAGCTGTGCGCAGCAGAACAAGGTCGGCGGTGAGATAGCTGTTCGTACCGTCGCCCGAATCGTATGCCTCGGAAGTGCAGGCTGTGAGGGCTATCGGAAAAGCGATAGCCGCAAGGCTCTGCTTGATATGTTCGCGGAAGGAATGGGACATTATATTAATGACATTGAGGGGTATGTGGGTTTTGTTACACTTGGCTGGTGCAGCTCTTGCTTGGCTGGTGCAGCTCTTGTTTGGTTGGTGCAGTTGAGACAACTGCACCCCTGAGAAATGACAACTGCACCCCCTGAGAAGAGACAACTGCACCCCCTGGGAAATGACAACTGCACCCCCTTAGTTGCCTTCTAAATCACGCTGAGTTGGTTGATGGCAGGGTTAGCGTACATGGTCAGCACGCTCTTGCGAAGGAACGCCCAGTCGGGGTTGGGCAGCTGCACCTTCTTGAGCTGTGCGTCGAGATAAGCCTCAAAGCGTTGGCGGTCTTCGGCGGTGTAGCGGTCGGCGTGTTCGGCGGTGCCGCGCAGAAGGTCGAGTGCCACGAAGTTGGACGGATAGAGACGGTAGCCACGCCATATCTCGTGGTCAAGATGTTCGGCAACAGCGGTGTAGAACTCTGTCTTCGGCATATCGTCGGGTAGCGCACGCAGCCACTCGTCGATGCACGGCGCAGCGTGGTAGTGGATGTGTCCCTTGTAGCCCATGATGCCGGTCTGCATGCTGATTACGTCATCCATCGGTCCCTTCTTCCAGTCTGCCACGTCGCGGCGCAACTGGAACTCCTGCGCCTTGAGGAAGTCGCACGGGTCGTACTCGTAGGATATGGCGAGCGGCACGAGGTGGAGCGATAGCAGGCGTTCCTTGATAGAGCCTTCGCCGCCCATGGTCATCATCTTGAGGATAGCCTCGGCGGTGCGGTCGTTGGAGTCCTTCGCGCGTCCTTCGCGCTGCGCAATCCATACGTTGTCGTTCTTCTCAGCGATGACGAAGTGCATGTACTCTGCCAACAGTTTCGACGCTGCGAGCATCTGGCGCATAGGCAGCGAGCGTTGTACGATGAACGACTTGTTGAGGCGCACGATATCCTTCACCCAAGGCAGCTTGAGGAGATTGTCGCCGATGGCTATCTCGGTGGTTGTGTCGCAACCGGCATCGAAGAGCATCACATGGAGCAGTGCCGAGTCGAGCACGATGTCGCGGTGGTTGCTGATGAAGGTGTAGCGATTGCGGAGGTCGAGGTTAGAGAAGTCGGCATCGCAGCCGAGCGAAGCCTTAGCGAGCAGGTTCTTCAGAAACTCGTAGCAGAACGCTTTCTGAAACTCGAGATTGCTCTTGCACTGGTGCATCTTCTGGCGTATAGCCTCAACGGGCACACCGGGATAGAGGTATGCCAGCACTTGGCAGAACTGCTCGTTCTGTACCAAACGGTCGAATACTTCGGGGAGCTCTTCCGGCGCAAACGGACGGATAGAGTCGTATTTGTGGAGTTGTTCAGGTGTCATGATAGAAGTTTGAGTTCAACACTTGAATTGGTTCTCTACGATGTCGGTCAGCACGTCCTTGATGTCGAGTCCTGCGGCGCGCACCTGCTGCGGAATGAAGCTTGTGGCAGTCATGCCCGGTGTGGTGTTCACCTCAATCATATTTATCTTGTCGTTGCCGTCGGCATCCTTCGAGATGATGAAGTCGATGCGGATGATGCCATTGCAGTGGAGGATGTCGTAGATGCGGCTCACCTCCTCAGCCACGCGCTTTGCAGTCTCGGGAGCGATGCGTGCCGGTGTTATCTCCTGCACCTGTCCGTTGTACTTAGCGTCGTAGTCGAAGAACTCGTTGCTTGTCACCACCTCAGTAGCGGGGAACACTACCGACTTCTCGCGTGTCTTGTAGCAGCCGATTGATATCTCGGTGCCCTTCATGAAACTCTCGATCATCACCTCGTCACTCTCCATGAACGCCACGCGCAGAGCAGGTGCGAGCTGGTCTACGTTCTTCACCTTCGACACGCCGAAGCTCGATCCGTCGGCTGCTGGCTTCACGAAGCACGGCATACCTATCTCCTTCTCGATGAATTCGTCAGAGTACTTCGACTCTTCGCCGCGGCGCACGAGGATGCTCTTCGCCACGTTCACACCCCAGCCGCGCAGGTAGTTGTTAAGCACGTACTTGTCGAAGGTCATCGCCTCAACGAGCACGCCGCTTGTGCTGTACGGAATGTGGAGCAGTTCGAAGTAGCCCTGCATCACACCGTTCTCGCCTGGTGTGCCGTGGATGGTGATGTAGGCGTAATCGAACACCACCGCCTTGCCGTCGAGCACGAACGAGAAGTCGTTCTTGTCGATTGGTGCTGTTGTACCGTTGGGCAGATTGACATGCCAGTCCTGTCCTTTCACGTCAACGATATAAATGTTATAACGCTCCTTATCGAAGAAGGAGTACAATCCCTGAGCTGAGCGCATTGAGACATCGTGCTCAGAAGAGTCGCCACCACAAACGATGGCAATGTTGCGTTTTAATGTATTCATTGTTATTATTGTTTTAGGGGTGAGTATTTACTGAACTAAGGCGGCGTTTAAGCCGAACTAAGCCTCTTTAAGCCTTTCTAAGCCTTTGATGAAAATCTTATCGCAGTTCTATGCTCTTACTGCTGTGCAGTGCTGAAGGTGTCGCGAGTGGTGCCCTTCATGTATCCGCGCCACTTCTCTATGAGCTGCGTGAGGTCGTCGGGCCATTCGGATGTGAAGTCCATCTGCTGCTTTGTCTTCGGGTGGACGAAGCCGAGTGTGCGTGCGTGCAGTGCCTGACGCGAGCAGGCTTTGAAGCAGTTGTTGATGAACGCCTTGTATGTAGCCGAGCGTTCGCCACGCAGTATCTCCATTCCGCCGTAGCGTTCGTCGCCGAAGAGCGGATGGCCGATGTGCTTCATGTGGGCACGTATCTGATGGGTGCGTCCCGTCTCAAGGCGGCACTCCACGAGCGTGACATAGCCGAAGCGTTCGAGCACACGCCAGTGGGTCACGGCTTCCTTGCCGATGCCCGAATCGGGCGACATCACGGTCATGCGCAGGCGGTCTTTCGGGTCGCGTGCTATGTTGCCCTCGATGCGTCCTTCGTCCTCGGTGAGGTTTCCCCATACGAGTGCGTTGTACGAGCGGTGTGTGGTCTTGTTGAAGAACTGCAAGCCGAGCGATGTCTTCGCCTGCGGTGTCTTTGCCACTACGAGCAGACCCGATGTGTCCTTGTCAATGCGATGCACGAGTCCCACTTCGGGGTCGTTGGGGTCGTAGCTCTGCAGGTCGCGCAGATGCCAAGCTATGGCGTTGACGAGTGTGCCTGTGAAGTTGCCGGCTCCGGGGTGCACCACCATGCCTGCCTCCTTGTTTATCACCATCAGCTCCGAGTCTTCGTACACCACGTTGAGCGGTATGTCCTCTGCCACGATGCTTGTGTCGTGGCGCGGGCGGTCGAGCATCAGTGTCACCACATCGTTGGGGCGCACCTTGTAGTTGCTCTTCACGGGGCGCTCGTTTACGTGTACGAAGCCTGCGTCGGCAGCCTTCTGTATGCGGTTGCGCGACGAGTGGGGCAGCTTCTCGCACATGAACTTGTCAACGCGCTGCGGCTCCTGACCCGGGTCGGCTACAAAGCGGAAGTGCTCGTAGAGCTGACCGGTCTCGTCGTCGTCTTCGATTGGGGGTGTGAGGATATCTTCTTCTATCATATTCTTGTTTTTAGGCAGCGTTTAAGTCGAACTAAGCCTGTCTAAGGCGGCGTTTAAGCCGAACTAAGCCTTCTTAGGCCTTCCTAAGCCTTTGCCTGAACTTTTGCTAATTAAGCCCTACCCGACGGGGAGGGTTGGAAGGGGCTTTTCTGGCTGCGTGGTATGGGCAAGATGCCCATACCTCCTACTTTTTACTTTTTTACCTTTTTACTTTTTTACTTTTTCAAGGTACTTCCTGGAACTCATCGACATCGCCCGACTCGTAGAACTCGTCTTCCGATGCGTCCTCTATCGGTGCGTCGGTGTAGTTGATGTCCATGTCGGCATCGCGTTGTCCGCTTCCCACCTCAATAGTGATGTAGTCGTTCACCGAGACCTTCTCGCCTGCCACCACATGGCGACCCTTCACTCTCAAACCATACACCCAATCTTTCTCGCCGTCGACTAACGCAGGCTGGGTGAGTTTGAAGCCCATAGCCGAGAGTTTCGCCATCGCCTCGCGCAGTGAGCTGTTGTCGATGACATCGGGAACGGTGATGGTAGGCGTATGCGAAGTGTTAACAGTGAGGTATATGACATGACCCGTCTTCACGCGCTCTCCAGGAGCGGGCGACTGCTCAAGAATACAGTCGGGCTTGATGCCCGGCACGTATCCCGTATCGCTCACCACCACCTGCAAGCCGCTCTGTTTGAGCAGATACTCGGCATCGCTAAAGGTTTTGTGGCGCACGTTGGGTATCGACACCACTTCGCCATGATGGGTATATATATCAAGGCCGTACTTCACCCCGAGGCACACGACGAACACCACTGCAACCATTGCAGCGAGATTGCCCCAGAGATAACGGCTCTTGAATTTGCTGAAAAACTCTGATGTGTTCATACTCTTTCGTATATATAAATATGTACAAAGATACGACTATCATCGCAATTCACAAAATATATGCAAAAAAAAGCGACAACATATTGATATATTTTGTAAATTCGCATAAAATTAAACAAAGCTGAAAACACTATGAAAGATACATACAAGAAAGCTATGTGCATAGCAGCCTGCGTGCTCGGCGTTTCTTTAGTTTCGTGGACAACATGGCGACTTCTCCCCTCCTCTGCTGACGAGATGCGGCGGTGTGCCGTGGTCGTGAGTGCCACGTCGTGGTACGAGGTGACGGTAGATGGGAAACCACTGCTCTACTTCGCCGAGAGCGATGCCGACTCGGCGGTGTACAACGTCACAACCGATCGCAAAAAGGCTCTACACCGCAGTTTCTCAACGGGTATATGGACGAACGACTGGCTACTGATGCCATCGTGCAATGGCAGACTCGTAACCATCAGTCACGCACCGAGCGACGTGCTACGCGGCAGCGCCGACTCGACGATAATACGTCTGTGCCGCGAAGCGGTGACAGCCCGACTGCGCGATATCAACAAACAGAAGTCGGAGCTCAACTACTACATGCGTGTGCACAACGTGCAGGACTACGGCTATCAGGAAGTGGCAGCGTTGGACACCCGCGTAAATCGCGCCTATGCCGAGGCGGAGCGTGTGCTGCAACTGATTGACAGTATCACCGACGGCAATCACGGCGTGTTCGTGAAGACTCACCACGAGTACACGGCGATATACCGCTCTGCGGAGGGCAAGCTCGTGCGCACACCGCTCCGACTCGTCGGCTCCGTCGACGGCATGGCACTGCTGCAGACCGCCGACGGCAAGACACCGGAGGGCGCAGCGGCGGTGAGTCTGCTGCCGTGGAACATAGACGACAACTGCGAAGCACGCGCCGTGGGTTTCCCCACTATCGGTGAGGAGGGCATGGAGTGCGACACGGTGTCGGCACAAATTCTGCCAATGCAGGTGGAGCAAGGCAGAAAGCACCACCTGCCACGAATGTTAGGCAGCGACGGCACACCGGTGTTCAGCACTAAGGGCAGGTTCATCGGCATGGTGTGTGGCGACACGATAGCCACAAGAAGAGCGATTAGAAGGATTTTGAACTTTGAATGGTAGGAGGAGGAGGTGTCATTATACAACGTAAAACTTCACGTAGTATCATCTGCGTCGACCGATGCGGATGTCTGCGCCGACCGATGCGTACGTCTGCGCCGACCGATGCGTACGTCTGCGCCGACCGATGCGAATGGCACAACTACCCCTTATAGTTAAAAACAACACAACAATGAAGATAACAAAATACACACTTGCATTAGGCTTCGCCCTACTTTGTCTCTGCGGTTGCAAGGACATTGCACACGACGGACAGACCATACAGGTACAGGGCGCAACAACATATTACGGCGGAACCAAGCAGGGCAAGTACGACGGTTACGGCGTGCTCTACGTGGGCGACAGCGTGGTGTATGCCGGTGAATGGCGCATGGGCAAACGCTGGGGCAAGGGCATCGGCAGCGACTCAACGGGCAGACGCATCGTGGGCACATGGCGTGCCGACACACTTGTCAGCGGCACATGGCGCGACTCAACGGGCACATATACCGGAACACTCAACCGCGACGGCATAGCCGACGGACACGGCACCTTCGTCAACCGTCAAGAGCTATACCAAGGCGAATGGGCTGACGGCAAGCGATCGGGCTTCGGCGTGGCAATCAATGCTGGCAAGCATCTGCAGTTGGGCGAGTGGAAGAACAACCGCTTCTTGGGCGAACGCATCGAATATCGCGCCGACCGCATCTATGGCATCGACATCTCACGCTTCCAGCACGAGAAGGGACGCAAACGCTACACCATCAACTGGAAGCAGATGCGCATCGTCAACCTCGGCAAACTATCACGCAAGCGCATCGCCGGAACGGTAGACTACCCCGTATCGTTCTGCTACATCAAGTCGACCGAGGGCACCACCGTGCGAAACCGCTACTATCGCACCGACTACGCGGCAGCACGCGCACACGGCATCAAGTGCGGCGCATACCACTTCTTCTCCACTCGCACGCCCGGCGCAAAGCAGGCGCGTCACTTTCTGAAGTACAGCAAGTTCCGCAAGGGCGACTTGCCGCCGGTGCTCGACATCGAACCGACGTGTGCTCAGATACGCGCCATGGGCGGAGCGGAGGCGATGTTTCGCAACGTGCGCGAATGGATAAACGTGGTGAAGAGGGCAACGGGCGCACGCCCCATACTGTACATATCACAGTCGTTCGTGAACCGCTACCTGCCACTCGCGCCCGACCTGAAGCGCAACTACATAGTGTGGATAGCACGCTACGGCGAGTACAAGCCCGACGTGCGACTCGCCTACTGGCAGCTAAGCCCCGACGGACACGTGCGCGGCATAACACCCGAGGTGGACATCAACGTGTTCAACGGCTACCGCGACGAGTACGAGGACTTCCTGCAAAACGAATGTATCAAGTAGCGGTATCAACAACGCACAAAAAAAAGGCTGCAACGCAAACCGAATTGCGTTGCAGCCTTATTTGTATTAACCTATGTATTCTTCAGCTATTAGAAGTCGTTGTTGTGGTCGAGCGAGTCGTTGAAGTCGCGCGGCTCACGATGCTCGCGGTTCTCACGACGACCGTCGCGACGCTCGCCACCCTCACGACGCGGACGACGCTCACCGCGGTCGCCACGCTCGCCACGCGGACGGCGTTCACGCTCTACGTATCCCTCCGGCTTCTCGAGAAGCACGCGGTGTGAGAGCTTGTACTTGCCAGTCTTCGGGTCGATTTCCATGAGCTTCACCTTGATCTTGTCGCCTTCCTTGATGCCAGCCTCTTCAACTGTCTCAAGACGCTTCCAGTCGATCTCAGAGATGTGGAGCAATCCGTCCTTGCCCGGCATGATCTCTACGAAGCAGCCGTAAGGCATGATTGAACGAACTGTACCCTCGTACACCTCGCCTACCTCAGGGATAGCCACGATAGCCTTGATCTTGCCGAGCGCAGCGTCGATAGCGTCCTTGTTAGGAGCCGATACCTGCACCTTGCCTACGCCGTCTGCCTCGTCTATAGTGATAGTAGCGCCAGTGTCCTCCTGCATCTGCTGGATGATCTTGCCACCAGGGCCAATCACAGCGCCGATGAACTCCTTCGGTATCTCGATCTGAACGATGCGCGGTACCTGCGGCTTCAGCTCCTTGCGCGGCTCAGAGATGGTCTCCATCATGCAGTTGAGGATGTGCTCACGACCTGCCTTTGCCTGCATGAGGGCCTTCTCGAGAATCTCGAAGCTCAGACCGTCGCACTTGATATCCATCTGTGTTGCTGTCAAGCCTTTGGGTGTACCGGTTGTCTTGAAGTCCATATCGCCGAGGTGGTCCTCGTCGCCGAGGATATCGCTAAGCACAGCGTACTTCTCCTCGCCCGGGTTCTTGATAAGACCCATTGCGATGCCTGATACCGGAGCCTTCATCGGAACACCTGCGTCCATGAGGGCGAGTGTGCCGGCACATACTGTAGCCATTGAAGACGAACCGTTCGACTCGAGAATCTGGCTCACGAGGCGCACTGTGTAAGGGAAGTCCTCAGGAATCTGACCCTTCAGACCGCGCCATGCCAAGTGGCCGTGACCAATCTCGCGACGACCTACGCCGCGCTGAGCCTTAGCCTCGCCTGTGCAGAACGGCGGGAAGTTATAGTGGAGGAGGAAACGCTGGTAGCCACGCTCGAGAACGTCGTCAACCAACTTCTCGTCCATCTTTGTACCGAGTGTACATGTAGAGAGCGACTGTGTCTCGCCACGTGTGAAGATAGAGCTTCCGTGAGGCATCGGCAGTGGAGAAACCTCGCACCAGATAGGACGGATGTCTGTAGTCTTACGACCGTCGAGACGCTTGCCCTCGTCGAGGATGCAACGGCGCATAGAGTCGCGCATAACGTCAGCGTAGTAGCGCACCATCTCTGCGTGCTTCTCGTCGAGTTCCTCAGCGGTGAGGTCTGTATGAGCAGCGTCGTAAGCCTCCTGGAAGTCAGAGAGGATCTTGTCGAAAGCCTCCTCGCGCGACTTCTTGTCGTGGTCGCCCGACTCTGCGATAGCGTAGCACTTGTCGTAGGTCTCCTTGCGGAGCTGCTCGCGGAGTTCCTCGTCGTTCACCTCGTGACAGTACTCGCGCTTAACGTCGGTGCCAAGTTCCTTAGAGAGTTCTGTCTGCAGTTCGCACATCGGCTTGATAGCAGCCATAGCAGCCTTCAACGCGCCAATCATGTCCTGCTCCGAAACTTCCTTCATCTCGCCCTCTACCATCATGATGTTCTCTGCAGAAGCACCTACCATGATATCCATGTCGGCATCCTTCATCTGCTCGAAGGTAGGGTTGATGACGTACTCGCCATTGATGCGTGCTACACGCACCTCTGAAATCGGGCACTCGAAAGGTATATCTGAACAAGCCATAGCGGCTGAAGCTGCAAATCCTGCGAGAGCATCTGGCTGATCAACGCCGTCGGCGCTGAGAAGCATAATCTGCACATATACCTCTGCGTGGTAGTTAGACGGGAAGAGCGGACGGAGCACACGGTCTACGAGACGCGATGTGAGGATCTCGTTGTCGCCCGACTTGCCTTCACGCTTTGTGAAGCCGCCAGGGAAACGGCCTGCTGCTGAGTACTGCTCTTTGTAGTCTACCTGCAAAGGCATGAAATCTGTTCCGGGAACTGCATCTTTTGCGGCACAAACAGTGGCGAGAAGTACGGTGTTGCCCATACGCAGTACAACACTTCCGTCGGTCTGCTTTGCCACTTTCCCGGTCTCAATGCTGATGGTTCTGCCATCAGGCAATGATACTGTCTTTGTAATTACGTTCATCTAAATCTTAATTTACATCAAAAAAATTGTAATATGTGAGCAAAGTTAGTCAATTTCAATGGTATAAACGAACAATCGCCGATTATTTTTGTTTTTTTGTATAATTTTCCACTGCAGCATCTGCAATCATAAGAGATACGCTCCTCAGAGCCACGCAAGCCCCGTTTGTTATTCAGAACTTGAAACTCAGCCCTACACCCAATGTTTTTCTGTTTGCCAGATTATCATTGAGCATGCTGACGTTGGCAGAAAGTGCCAATTTCTTTTGATGATGGGCTGCTATAAGGAACGATGTGGTCCATATCACACTTGCTCCGAATGAGGCGGCTAATCCGATGGCAAATGGATTATCTCCGGGGCCGTTTTCTTGAAAAGATGCAACGTATGCCGCTCCATACAAGCAACATACGCTGGTTAAAAAGAAGACGCTGCCACCCACCCAAGCTGTCCACTTAAATATTCTCGCCTTCTTCAACCGCTTGGCGGAAGTGTCTTCAGCGATACTTTTCAACAACTCGGCATCCGACACAAGTGTGTCGTTGTGTTGCAGCAAAGTGAAGTTCTCTGACTTGACATCTGTACCATAATTTTCCCCTACCATTACCGTCGAAGTAGCGGTTGGGTTGGCGTCATTGGCGATAGCGTCTTGAGCGCTGACGGCAAGTGAGCATATCACGACTGCCATCAACATAAAGAATCGTAGACTTCTCATCATTTCTTATGTTGTTATGCCAACATATAATCTGGCATAGGGTTAGATATAAGCAAATTTAGCGAATTATCTCGAATTGACAAACAATAAAAAAAGAAATAATTGCGGTTATTCGTTTATTATGCGTACATTTGCATAAACGGGAGCCGTCGCGCTCTACCGCCGCTTGTGCGGTTTCAATCCATGCGGCGTGTGCGGCTGTGTTGGTACACTTGAGACAAGTGCACCCCCTATAAATAGCACATTACCCTATAACCTTAAAGAAAAAGCTAAAGATATGGACAAGAAAAACGAATTTATGCGCCGTGCCATAGAGCTCTCCGAGGAGAGTGTGCGCACTGGCGGCGGACCGTTCGGAGCGGTCATCGTGCGTGGCGACGAAATCATCGCCGAGGCTTCTAACAGCGTGACTATCGACAACGACCCTACGGCGCACGCCGAGGTGAACTGCATACGCAAGGCTACGCGCCGCTTAGGCACGTTCGACCTCGCGGGATGCGACATCTACACCTCCTGCGAGCCGTGCCCCATGTGTCTGGGCGCCATCTACTGGGCGCATCTCGACCGCATCTTCTACGGCAACGACCGCAAGGATGCTGCCGCCATCGGCTTCGACGACGACTTCATTTACCAGGAGATGCCGCTCAAGCCAGAGCAGCGCCACAAGACGATGCAGCGTCTGATGGGTATGGAGGCACTCAAGGCGTTCCGCATGTGGGAAGAGAGCGCCGACAAGACCGAATATTGATAGGACGGTTAGGTACAACAAATAAATTTCGGGCATGTCTTGCGGAGGTCAACCTGCGTAAGACATGCTTTTTATTTTTCCGGCGAGATAAGCCTTAAACTCCTCGCAGCCAATCACTTCTATATCCTCGTAGAGTCCGAGCACGAAGCGGCCTATGCCGAGGAACGAAACCACTTCGCCTTCGAAGACCCAGACGGTGTCGCCGTCGGCGGTGAAGCACTTTGCCGACTGCGGATACTCCTCCACCATTAGATTGTAGGAGAGTAGCCCCATGCGCATCTTCACTGTGTAGCGTTGCTCGCCTGTGAACATGAACATGTCGGTGTACATCTGCTTGTGGCGGTCGTCGAAGGTCCAGGGCACGTCGATGATCTCCACCGACTCCATACGCGAGAGGCGGAACGTCTTGTTCTCATGCGAACGTATTTCGTGGCAGCGCACGTCGCGCTCGTCGTTCATCAACTGATAGGGTTCGACGATACGGTCGGTGACAGTATTGCTGTGTGGCGAGGCGTACTTGTGCAGCACCACCATCTTGCGCGTAGCCATCGCCTCGCGCAGCTTCGCCACACAGTCGTTCATGCGACGCTGCAGTTCGGGATTGACGGCATCGGGCAGGTTGAACGAGCGTGCAAGTTTCTGACGTATGTTCACAGCGGTGTGGTCGCGTGTGTCGTCGGAGTCGAGGCGACGGCAGATATACGCTGCTTCGTATTCGGAGAGCGAGATCTGCTCGTGCAGACGACGGAAGAACGACGACGAACGGTCGAGACGGTATGTGGTGCCGGTCTTCTGCAGATTGAAGCCACAATCGCGCAGATAGTCGAAATAATAGTAGAGGTTGCGGCGCGTGATGCCGAGACGGTCAGCTATCTGCTGTGCCGTATAACTTGCATTCTCTGTAAGTATGAGTATTAGGTCGAGTTCACGACCGTATTTATCCATTCGCATTGTTGTCGATTTTAGTAGATTTGGGTTTTAGGTTTGTTTTTATCGGCTTGCTTTCTCTATAGGTTAGTAGTTTTACTTTTAAAAATATGCTTTTGTGGGTGCGTGGTATGGGCAAGATGCCCATACCTCCTACTTTTTACTTCTTTACTTTTTTACCTTTTTACTTTTAAACCTCTTCCTCAAACTTCAGTTCGAGTTGTCCTCCACCAAGCAGATTGTAGCTCATGCGGTGGTATGGCGTGGTGCCGTGCAGGCGTATGCCCTCGCGGTGCGCCTTCGTGGGATAGCCCTTGTTCTTCTGCCAATCATAGTAGGGATACTCCTCGGCGAGACAGTCCATATATTCGTCGCGAAATGTCTTGGCGAGGATGCTCGCTGCGGCTATCGACTGATACTTACCATCGCCCTTCACTATCGTTGTGTAGGGCAGGTCGCGGTAGGGTGTGAAGCGATTGCCGTCGACGATGACCGCCTCGGGGCGCACGGTGAGCTGGTCGAGCGCACGGTGCATGGCAAGGAAGCTGGCGTTGAGGATGTTTATGCGGTCAATCTCCTCGGGTGTAACCACGCCCACAGCCCACGCCACGGCGTCGCGCACTATCTGGTCGCGCAGCGTGCGGCGTGCCTTCTCGGTGAGTTTCTTCGAGTCGTTGAGCAGAGCGTTGTCGTAGTCGGGCGGCAGAATGACGGCAGCAGCGTACACGCTTCCAGCAAGACAACCGCGACCGGCTTCGTCGCAGCCAGCCTCAACGAGGTCGGTATAGTAATGGGGCAGCAAACGGGTATTGCTTTCTTGTTTTTTCATCTGTTGTTCATTTCAATGTGCATAGAAAACAAGCGCAACTGTAGGCTGCTTATTTTCCATATGCAAAGTTAGCTTTTATAATACAAACCACAAAGCTTTCGTAAGAATTCTTTAACAAAGAAATACTTAAAGTGAAGTATTATTTCCATAAAGCCAACTAATTTTGCAAGCGAAGATAAGAAACAACATGTATCACCTTATATAATATATAGATTATGGAGAAGAACATCACCCTTCAGCAGAACAACATCCGAGTGTTTAACACTAAGCTGATGCAGTCCACACCAATGCTTGACACAATAAAAAAAGCCGCAACCAACCCTATAGAGTGGTTACGGCAGTATTATTCGAGCGTGCTTGAGCGTGAGGTGACTACTGGTCAGACTCTGCGCTACGTCCACGCACAATTGGCTTTCTTGATGGGTGTGTTCCCTACATACGACTCGCTGCTGGTGCATCTCGGCGTATGTGCATGGGCGTTGTGGGCGATACTGCGCTGCATCAGAACATCTGGCTCACGCGCTTCACACCAGCCACAAGAGCGTCCACTTCTTCCTTAGTGTTGTAGAGACCGAACGACGCACGCACCATACCCTGGATGCCGAAGCGGTCCATCACGGGCTGCGCACAGTGGTGACCGGTGCGCACGGCGATGCCGAGGCGGTCGAGCAGTGTGCCCATGTCCAGGTGGTGTATGTCGCCCACGAGGAACGACACCACGGCATCCTTTCCCTCGGTGGTGCCGAAGAGACGCATACCGTCAATCTCCGCAAGGCGTGTCATGCAGTAGTCGGTGAGCTCGCGCTCGTGTGCGGCGATGTTGTCCATGCCAAGTGCCGACACGTAGTTGAGCGCCGTAGCCAGTCCGTGCGTAGCCACATAGTCGGGCGTTCCGGCTTCGAACTTGAATGGCAGCTTCTCAAAGGTGGTCTTCTCGAAGCTCACGCTCTCTATCATCTCGCCGCCACCCTGATAGGGCGGCATACGGTCGAGCCATTCTTCCTTGCCGTAGAGCACACCTATGCCCGTCGGTCCGTATATCTTATGTCCGCTGAAGGCGAAGAAGTCGCAGTCGATTGACTGCACGTCTACAGCGAAGTGGGGCGTCGACTGTGCTCCGTCTACGAGCACCGGCACACCATGCTCATGCGCTATGCGCACAATCTCCTTCACTGGGTTCACTGTTCCGAGCGTATTGCTCACGTGAGCCACACTTACTATCTTCGTCCGCTCAGAGAACAGCTGCTCGTATGCCTTCATGTCGAGCTTTCCGCTGTCGTCCATCGGTATCACTTTCAGCGCAATGCCGCGCTTCGCTGCCTGCAACTGCCACGGAACGATGTTCGAGTGGTGCTCCATTACGGACACTATCACCTCGTCGCCTTCCGCCATGAACGTTTCGCAGAACGATGCAGCCACGAGGTTGATGCTCTCCGTCGTGCCGCGTGTGAAGATTATCTCTTCTGTCTTCGGCGCGTTGATGAACTGGCGCACGGTCTCGCGTGCCGCTTCGTGCAGGTCGGTGGCGCGCTGCGAGAGATAGTGCACGCCACGATGCACATTGGCGTTGGCGTTAAGATACTCTTCGCGCATGGCATCGAGCACACACAACGGCTTCTGCGTCGTTGCTCCGTTGTCGAGATAGACGAGCGGACGGTCGTAGACGGTGCGCGAAAGGATTGGGAAATCGGCGCGAACCTTGTTTATATCGTACATGATGTTGTTAAGTTGAGATGGTGATGTGGTGAAGTGGTGAGAATTCTCTACTAATTACTTGCAGAGCTTGCAGCCCTCACACTTGCTCAGTTCGCCGCGGAAGCGCTTCTCTACGAGATAGTGCAAGCGGTCGCGCAACGGTTCGAGCTGTATCTTGTCTATCACCTCGTTGATGAACGCGAACTCGAGGAGCAGCTTTGCCTCCTTCTCGCTGATGCCGCGCTGGCGCATGTAGAACAGAGCCGCGTCGTTGAGCTGACCCACGGTCGATCCGTGCGAGCACTTCACGTCGTCGGCATATATCTCGAGCATCGGCTGCGTGTACATACGCGCTGTCTTTGTAGCACAGAGGTTCTGGTTCACCTCCTCCGACACGGTGTGCTGTGCGCCGTGGCGTACAAGCACTCTGCCTGCGAAGGCTCCCGTCGCCTTGTCGTTGAGCACGTACTTGTAGAGTTCGTGACTCGTGCAATGCGACACCTGGTGGTCGATGAGCGTGTTGTTGTCCACGTGCTGCGTCTTGTCGGCAATCACGCAGCCGTTGCACCAGCACTCTGCGCCCTCGCCCTTGAGCTGCACGTCGAGGCGGTTGCGCGTCACGCCGTTGTGCAGCGTGATGACGTGATGATTAAATCGCGAGTCGCGCTGCTGCTCCACGTACACGTTCGAGATGCGTGTATTCTTGTAGTGGGTCTCCTCCATACAGTAGAGGTCAAGCGATGCATTTGCTCCGACATAAGCCTCAATCACCTGCGTAGTGAGGAACTGCTGGTCGTCGGCAGCGTGGTCGCAGAAGAGGAACTTGGCGTTTGCGCCCTCCTCCATCACGATGAGCACGCGGCGGTTCACCATCATCGCCACGTCCGAGCGCAGGATGTTGATGACCTGCACGGTTCTGTCCACCACGACGTTGCGCTTCACGTGCACGAGCAGTCCGTCCTGTGCCAGCATAGTGTTGAGCGCGGTGATGCCGTCCTCGTCGCTCTTCGCCAGGCGTGCGTAGTGCTGAGCCACGAACTCGGGGTGCGCCTTAGCGTATTCGGCAAGCGACGCCACCTCGATGCCTTCGGGCAGGTTCTCCTTGGGCTGCAGCGACTGGCGAAACTGGTCGTTGACGATGAAGTAGAGCGACGTGCTGAGGTTGGGCACATCGCAGCGGAACGCCTTGTACGGGTCGACCGGCACTTCAAGACGGTTGATGTTCAGTCCGTAGTTGGGCTCGAAGAGCTTGTCTATCGTTGTGTATTTGTATCGCTCCACCTTTCGCGAAGGGAAGCCGAGACGCTCGAAGCTGTTGAAGGCTTCGTCGCGCACAGCGTTCAGCACGTCGGTGCTGTGGGCGCAGATCTGCTCACGACATTCGCGGTAGAGGTCGATGTATTGTTGTTCTGAAGTCATTGTTCTGAGTTTTATTCTTCTTCAAGCTCTGCTTTTATCCAATCGTATCCTCGCTGTTCTATCTCCTTTGCGAGTTCCGGTCCGGCGGTCTTCACGATGCGTCCCTTGTAGAGCACGTGTACGACGTCGGGCTTTATCATGTCGAGGAGTCGCTCGTAGTGGGTGATGACGATGGCTGATGTCTCCGGCGTGTGCATCTTGTTGACGCCGTCGGCTACGATGCGCATTGCGTCCACGTCGAGTCCGGAGTCGGTCTCGTCGAGAATGGCGAGCTTCGGTTCGAGCATTGCCATCTGGAATATCTCGTTGCGCTTCTTCTCGCCACCCGAGAATCCTTCGTTGACAGAACGGCGTGTGAACTTGGAGTCGAGTTCCACGACCTTGCGCTTCTCGTTCATCAGCTTGAGGAAGTCGCCCGCCTTCAGCTCGGGTTGTCCCTGATACTTGCGTTTCTCGTTGACAGCTGCCTTGAGGAAGTTGGTCATCGACACGCCCGGTATCTCCACCGGATACTGGAACGAGAGGAACAGACCTTCGTGCGCACGGTCTTCGGGCTTCATCTCAAGGATGTTCTTGCCGTTGAACCATGCCTCGCCTGCTGTCACCTCATAGAGCGGATTGCCTGTGAGCACAGCGCTGAGTGTAGACTTTCCGGAACCGTTCGGTCCCATGATGGCGTGTATCTCGCCATCGTTTATAGTGAGGTTGATGCCTCTCAGTATTTCCTTGCCAGCGATAGTGGCATGGAGGTTTTTTACTTCTAACATATCGAGTTTTGAGTTTTTATATTAATACGAATCGAGCACGCGTCCGAGCTTCATCCTGCGGCGTTCCTTCTTCGTTTCTTGTTTCTTTTCGTCGGCGGGGTCGTATATGCCGAGTGCCATTTCGATGAGCGTGAAGAGATTGTTGCCGTCGGCTGATGTGAAGCGGAACGGGAACGTCGCCTTCAGACCTATCTGTATGTTGTGGCGGTGCATGTTGGAGCGCATCCGATATACGTCAGGTTTGCCGTTGCATGTGGTTGTTACGTGCGCCTTGCCGTCGATGGCGAGCGGAAATCCGTACTGGAACTCGAGCGCGAGCGACGAGAAGATGTAGCAGTCGAGTCCCACCGCCGGCGCTACGCTCACACGCGGCAGACTTATTGTGCTGTTGCGCTCGTAGCCATCGCCTCCGTTCCATGCGCTCATGCTATGCTGCTCGTGACGCTGTGCCACGTTGGTGTAGGTCATCAGGGCAGCGTAGGGCTGCAGGGCGAAGCGCTTGTTCAGGGGATAGTAGCGTGCGCCGAGCACTATGTTCTGCATTGTGGCGTCCACTTTGCTGCCGAACCATTGTACGGTCTCGGCGTTGTAGCCGCCCACGAGCGAGAAGTGCTGCTGCGGCAGATAGTATTCTACCAGTACGTTGCATTGGGGCGAAGCGAACGCTGCGATGTTGCCTGCGTCGCGTGGCGAACGCTCTACGCTTGCCGTCGTGGGGCACGAGAGGTTCATGCCTGCTATCACCGCCCAACGGCGCGACACGTCATCGTCGCCTGCGAAGGCGGTGGCGGCACAGGCTGCGAGAGCTGCTGTGGCGGTCATTATCCTGCGGAGCATATCTTGAGTTTTGAGTTTTGAATTCAAAATCCTATCCCACTGTTCCCTCAAGCGACACGCTGAGCAGCTTCTGCGCCTCTACGGCGAACTCCATAGGCAGCTTGTTGAGCACGTCCTTGGCGTATCCGTTGACGATGAGACCCACGGCTTGCTCGGTAGGTATGCCGCGCTGGTTGCAGTAGAAGAGCTGGTCTTCCGAAATCTTCGATGTCGTAGCCTCGTGCTCCACTATCGCCGTGTCGTTGTGTATGTCCATGTAGGGGAAGGTGTGCGCTCCGCAGTCGGAACCGAGCAGCAGCGAGTCGCACGACGAGTAGTTGCGTGCGTTGTCGGCGTTGCTTGTGGCGCGCACCAGTCCGCGGTACGAGTTCTGGCTGTGTCCGGCTGAGATACCCTTCGATATGATTGTCGACTTGGTGTTCTTGCCCATGTGTATCATCTTCGTACCGGTGTCTGCCTCCTGGTAGTTGTTGGTGACGGCTACGGAGTAGAACTCCGCCTGCGAACCGTCGCCGCGCAGCACGCACGAGGGGTACTTCCATGTGATGGCAGAGCCGGTCTCCACCTGTGTCCACGAGAGTTTGGAGTTGACACCGCGCAGGTCGCCGCGCTTTGTCACGAGGTTGAGCACGCCGCCCTTTCCGTTCTCGTCGCCCGGATACCAGTTCTGCACGGTTGAGTATTTCACTTCGGCGTTGTCCTTCACGATGATCTCAACGATAGCGGCGTGCAGCTGGTTCTCGTCGCGCATCGGTGCGGTGCAGCCTTCGAGATAGCTGACGTATGCGTCGTCGTCGGCAATGATGAGTGTGCGCTCAAACTGACCCGTATTGCGTGCGTTGATGCGGAAGTAGGAGCTTAGCTCCATCGGGCAGCGCACGCCCTTGGGTATGTAGACGAACGAGCCGTCGGAAAAGACGGCACTGTTGAGTGCTGCGAAGAAGTTGTCGCGGTAGGGCACCACGCTTCCCAAGTACTCGCGCACAAGGTCGGGATGGTTCTTTATGGCGTCGCCGATTGAGCAGAAGATGATGCCTTTCTCAGCAAGGTGCTGCGAGAAGGTGGTCTTCACGCTGACGGAGTCCATGATGGCATCTACCGCCACACCGCTCAGCGCAAGGCGTTCTTCGAGCGGTATGCCGAGCTTGTCGAATGTCTTCATCAGCTCCGGGTCGATTTCCTTCTTCTCGTTCTGCTTCTTCTTGGCGAGCGGGTCGGCGTAGTACGAAATCGCCTGATAGTCGATCTCGGGCACGTGCACGTGGCCCCACTTCGGCTCCTTCATCGTCTGCCAGTGGCGGAATGCCTGCAGACGAAACTCGAGCATCCAGTCGGGTTCGCCCTTCTTGCTTGAGATGAGTCGCACAACGTCCTCGTTGAGTCCTTTCTCTATGATGTCTGTATGCACGTCGGTGGTGAAGCCGTACTCGTATTTCTGCTCTGCCACCTGGCGTACATAAGCGTTTTTTGTATCTTTAGTTTCCATTTTCGTATATAAAAGTAGAGTGGAGAATGGCGGATTGCGTCCGCCGTCTGATCGGGTTGCGTCCGCCGTCTGATCGGATTGCGTTCGCCGTCTGATCGGATTGCGTTCGCCACCTGATCGGATTGCGTTCGGTGCACGATGACACAACCTGCACTTTCAGGTTGCAGAAGATCGGTATGCCTTCTCCTTAATAAATGCAAAATTACGAATAATGCGTTGATTATTCGAAGAAAACGCTGCTTTTTTGAACCTAAAGGTTCATTTCCTTCGATAGTATGTTCTCCAGTTTCTCTGCCGAGAGCCTCAGCTGGAACTCGCCGTTGATGGCTACGCTGATGCCGCCCGTCTCCTCCGACACCACGATGGCGATGCTGTCGGAGTCTTGCGAGATGCCGAGCGCAGCGCGGTGGCGCAGACCGAGTTCCTTCGGTATGTCGTGGCTGTGCGACACGGGCAGGATGCAGCCGGCGGCGCGTATGCGCTTGCCGACGATGATCATGGCTCCGTCGTGCAAGGGCGAGTTCTTGAAGAAGATGTTCTCGATGAGTCGCTGGTTGATGCGTGCGTCGATCACGTCGCCCGTGTCGACAATATCGTCGAGGCGTATGCCGCGCTCTATGACGATGAGCGCGCCCACCTTGCCGCGCGAGAGGTCGATGCACGCCATGACGATGGGCATGATGGTTTCCTTGTCAACCACCTTCTCCTTGCTGCCCACGAAGAAACGGGCGAAGGCACGGAAACGCTGGTGCGCACCGAGCGAGTAGAGGAAGCGGCGTATCTCTTCCTGGAAGAGCACGATGATGCCGATTACACCTACCGACACCAGTTTGTCGAGAATGGCTCCGAGCAGGCGCATCTCGAGCACCTGACTCACAAAGAGCCACACGAGCACGAACACGATGATGCCGATGAAGACGTTGAGCGAGCGGCTCTCCTTCATCAGACGATAGATGTAGTAGAGTATCAATGCGACAAGAAATATGTCGATGATGTCTTTTATTCCGAAGTCGAACATGTTGTAAGTTTTGAATGTTGAGTGTTATCCTAATTGCTGCACAATTCGGATGGCTTCAAAGGCTTCCTTCACGTCGTGTACACGCAGTATCGAAGCACCTTTCTGCAGCGATACGGTGTGCAGCACGGTGGTGCCGTTGAGCGCTGTGGTGGGGTCGCCACCGATAAGCTTGTATATCATGCTCTTGCGCGACACGCCGACGAGCACGGGCAGGTCGAGTTCGAGCAGGCGCTCCGCCCTGTTCATTATCTCGTAGTTCTGCGCGAGTGTCTTGCCGAAGCCGTAACCGGGGTCGAGGATGATGTCTTTCGCACCGAGGTCGCGCAGACGCTGCACCTCCGCCGCGAAGTTCTGCATCATCTTCTCCAATGTGGGCTGCACCGACATCAGTATGTACGGCACGCCGAGCTGCGCCACGGTCTGGAACATGTCGCCTTCCTCGTGTATCTCCTTGCCCACGATGCCCGTTATGCCGCCCTCCGACACATCGTTGATGATGTCGGCACCGAACTCCTCCACGCATCTGCGAGCCACGAGCGGGCGGTAGGTGTCTACTGACACGATGGCGTCGGGCTGCTCGCGGCGCACTATCTGCAGGGCGTGCTTCAGACGCTCGGTCTCATCCTCAAGGCTCACCTCGTCGGCGCCGGGGCGTGTGGAGAACGCTCCCACGTCGATGATGCGTCCGCCTTCGGCTACTATCTGGTTGGCACGATCGGCTATCTCTGCCTCCGTCTGCTTGCGCGAACCGCTGTAGAACGAGTCGGGCGTGGCGTTCAGTATGCCCATTACCAAGGGCTGTGAGAGGTCGAGCAGTCTGCCTCGCACATTTATTGTATATTGCATATATGCTTGATAATTTGTTAATAACAAAACACAAAATACGCAATAAATATCCGAATAGCCAAACATTTTTAACAAAAAGAGTTGGAAGTTTGGATTATTTAGTGTAATTTTGCCACTATACTTTAACCAAAACTAACACAAACAATTATGAAAAAGTTATTATTAACACTCGCTTGTGCGATGACAAGCTTGTTCGCATCAGCGCAGGCAAAGACCGCTGCAGTCGGCCTTAACCTTAACTATGGTACAGAAATCGAGTCTCTCGGCCTTGGTGTCAAGGGTTCTTACTGCTTCACAGACCACATTCGTGGCGAGGCTTCGTTCAACTACTTCTTCCCGAAAAACCACTTCACAATGTAGGAAATCAACGCTAACGCTCACTACTTGTTCAACATTGGTGACAAGTTCAAGGTATATCCGCTCGTAGGTCTGACATATGTACATGGACACTTGAGTGGCTTGGATGTCAACCGTGGTGGTGGTGGTGGTGATTGGGGCTGGGGTGCTCCTATGAGAAAGGCAAACGGCGAGATAAACGCTGACGGTGGTTACGACACTGGCAAGTTTGGTGTGAACCTCGGTGGCGGTGCTCAGTACGACCTGACAGACAACCTCATGCTCAACTTCGAGGTGAAGTACAGTCTCGTGAGCGACTTGGACCAGTGCGTCATCAGTCTCGGTGCTGCATACAAGTTCTAAACGAATACACACATAATCATAAACGGAAAGAGGAGCACACGCTCCTCTTTTTTATTAAGGCTGTAATAGCTCTCATTTTTCATTTTTATTTACCAGACACCTGTTCACGGGTATGTAATGCGAGTCCTTAATCTCGCCTATCACAATTATACTGTGCAGACTGCCTATGCAATCAATAGTTCCAAGAGTATTGAGCATAAAGTCCTGATAGTCCTTCATATCATGGGCGTAAACTTTGATAAGAAAGTCGTAGTCGCCAGTAGTATTATAGCACTCTGTTATCTGATCAATAGTCTGCACAATGTCCATAAACTGCTGAATTAGTTCTTGAGTGTGTTGCTTCAGCCGTATATTGCACAACACAATCACGCTATGCCCCATCTTATGATGGTCCACCACAGCCGAATACCTTTTGATATAGCCTTCACGCTCCAGTCGTTTCTGACGCTCGAAGGTTGGCGACGGCGACAAATGGACACGCGCAGCAAGTTCCTTGACAGTCATGTGCGAGTTCTGCTGCAACAGTTTCAATATTTTGATGTCTACCTCGTCAAGAGATTCTTGAGTTGCCATAAATATATTTTAGAGTTATACAATTTGCTAAACAACCATTGTAACACAGAATAATATTCTGCAATAGCTATTAATAATCTGCAAAAGTAGGAAATATTTCTGAATTTACAAGAATATTTGGCGGATAAAATTCTTCTTCATAATTTTGCGCTCAGAAAACCAGTAATTAAACACAACAAGCAATTAAAAAAACAAAATGATTATGAGCATTTCAGGAAACAAACATTTTGATGCAGTGGGCAGTTACTTGCGTCCGGCAGAGTTGAAGGAAGCAAGAGCCAAGTTTGCCAATAACGAAATCTCGGCAGAACAGCTCCGGGCAATTGAAGACCGTCTTATAGAAGACGTGATAAATAAGCAGAAAGCACACGGTCTGCACTTCATAACCGATGGAGAATTTCGCCGTAGCTACTGGCATCTCGATTTCATGTGGGGATTTGGCGGCGTAGAGCATATTGAACTGGATCACGGCTACCAATTCCACGGCGAAGAAACCACCAAAGGTTCGCTGAAGCTTACAGGTAAAATCACGGGCGAAAACCATCCGTTCATCAACGATTTCTTGTTTGTCAAGCAATTCGAGGAGAAAGGTATTGAGGCAAAGCAGACAATCCCAGCCCCTGCACAATTTCTTGCCGAACTGTTCCGTGGCGACAACACCAAGAACACTCGTGAATTCTATCCTAACGCCCAAGACCTCATTAACGACATCGCTCAAGCCTACCGCACCTTCTTCCGTGAAATCCATGCTGCCGGTTGCAACACTATACAACTCGACGACTGCACATGGGGAATGATTGTAGACGACGACTTCTGGAAATCGATGGCAGGCACAGGCTTTACTCTCGAACATGAGGCACTACAGTATCTCACTGTGAACAATCTCGCCATCGAGGGCAAACCCGACGGGCTCACCATAAACACTCACGTCTGCCGTGGCAACTACCATTCTTGCTATGCCACAAAGGGAGCCTATGACCCGGTTGCGCCATACCTATTCGCCAAGGAGAATGTCGACACTTACTATCTCGAATACGACGACGAGCGTTCAGGCAACTTCGAACCGCTGAGATTTGTTTCCGACAACAAGCATGTAGTACTCGGACTCATCACAACAAAGTCACCCGTACTCGAAGACAAAGCCACGGTCATAGCCCGTATTCGCGAGGCAGAGAAATACATTCCACTCGAACGTCTCAGTCTCAGTCCGCAATGCGGATTCGCTTCATGCGAGATAGGCAACAAGCTGACAGAAGCCGAGCAATGGGCGAAACTCGACCTGGTGAGAGAAATCACAGAGGAAGTGTGGGACTAAAGATTCATTTAAAAGCTTTGCTATACGTGATTTTGTTTGTGTAACTTAGCGTCATAATCAAACTTACGCTAAGTTACGCAATAAATAAAGTGCAGGATGAAGCGAGAGATGGTTCATCAAATGATTACTAATGACAATGTGGAGTCAAATTACTCCACTACCCGAAAATATTCCTCCAAGAAGGAGTGAGTATCTCAGACTTAATTTGTATCTTTGCCATGTCTATCGTTGGGTTTTCTTGTTTTCTTTTGCAACACTAAGATAAATGAATTCTTCGACATGGCAAAACCCTGGACCATAACATCTACCAAATATGAAACTAAAAGCAACTCTCGCCGCTCTGCTCTTCTGTGCAACGGCTCTCGCATCCTCACCCCACAAGTATCGCCTCGTATGGCAGGACGACTTCAACGGCACCACATTTGACAGCCGCTCGTGGACCAAGATAAGCCGCGGCGCACCCGACTGGCGTAAATACATGTCGGACGCCGACTCGCTCTACGCCGTGCGCGACGGCAAACTCGTTCTGCGCGGCGCCGTCAACACCAACCTCGAAGCCGACACAGCACGCTTCGTGACCGGCGGGCTCTACACAAAGCGCAAGCACGCCGTGAGATACGGCAAGGTGGAGGTGCGCGCACGCTTAGACTGCGCGCAGGGCGTGTGGCCGGCTATATGGATGAAGCCCGACTATGAGATCAAATGGCCACACGGTGGCGAGATCGACATCATGGAGCACCTCAACCACGACACTATCGCCTACCAGACCGTACACTCCTACTACACGCAGATTCTGAAGCAGAAAAAGAACCCGCCTCACGGCGGCACGCATCCTATCAAGCGCGACGACTTCAACACCTACGGCGTGGAGATTCTGCCCGACTCGCTCGTGTTCTCAATCAACGGACAGCCGTCGTTCACATATCCGCGCGTTGAGGAGCTTAAGGACAAGGACCAGTATCCGTTCGGAGCCCCGTTCTACCTGCTCATCGACATGCAGATTGAAGGCTCGTGGGTGGGCAAGGCAGACCCTAAGCAGCTGCCTGTAGAGATGGAGATCGACTGGGTGAAGTTCTACGAACTGGAGAAGGAGAAGTAAAACTCTGAGGAAACAGAAGTAAACCTTCTGAGGAAAAGAGAAACAAGCTCTGAAGAAAGATTCGGCTGCGCCAAGCACGCTTGCCGACAAAAATAAAAGCAAAATGGAAATATCCGAACTTTACGAAATCTTTAAGCAACACCCCGTTGTGACAACCGATAGCCGCGACTGCCCTGCCGGTTCGCTGTTCTTCGCTCTGAAGGGCGCATCGTTCAACGGCAACAAGTTTGCTGCAGCAGCCTTGGAGAAGGGCTGCGCATACGCCGTGGTTGACGAGGCGGAGTATGCCGTTGAGGGCGACGACCGCTTCATCCTCGTCAACGACTGTCTGCACACGCTGCAGCAGCTGGCACGCTACCACCGTCGTGCTCTCGGCACACCGATAATCGGCATCACCGGCACCAACGGCAAGACAACGACAAAGGAACTGACGGCTGCAGTGTTGCTGCAGAAATATAACGTGCTCTACACCGAGGGAAACTTCAACAACGACATCGGCGTGCCGAAGACGTTGCTGCGCCTGAACGCCGAGCACGACATCGCTGTGGTGGAGATGGGCGCGTCGCACCCTGGCGACATCAAGACGCTGGTGGAGATAGTTGAGCCCGACTATGCGCTCATCACAAACGTGGGACGTGCACATCTGCAGGGCTTCGGCTCGTTCGAGGGCGTGATACGTACCAAGGGCGAACTGTACGACTTCGTGCGCTCGGCTGCCGCAGGCGAGAACGATGCCTACGCCATACGCGAGGTGGAACGCCCACGCTGCGTGTTCATCGACAACGACAACCCACACCTCAACGGCATCGCTACGGGGCTGAACCTTGTACGCTACGGCATCAACGCCGCCAACAACCTGTACGTTACAGCCACAGACGTGAAGAGCGAGCCGATGCTCAGCTTCGCATGGACAGCGGAGGGAAAGGCTGCGCACCACGTTGACAGTCACCTTATCGGTGCGTACAACATCACGAACATGCTCGCTGCCATCGCCATCGGCACATACTTCGGTGTGGAGGCAGAGCGCATCGACGCAGCACTGACGAACTATGCGCCGAGCAACAATCGCTCGCAGTTTGAGCAGACTGCCGACAACCGCCTCATTGTCGACGCTTATAACGCCAACCCGACAAGCATGGCTGCGGCACTCAACAACTTCGAGGCTATCAATGCCGACCATAAGATGGCTATCATCGGCGACATGAAGGAGCTGGGCAGCGTGAGCCACGACGAGCATCAACGCATCGTAGACCAGCTCAGCCGCATGACACTCGAAGAGGTGTGGCTCGTGGGTTCGGAGTTTGAGCATACAACAACTCCTACCACGTTCCGCAAGTTTGAGAACGTAGCAGGAGTGAAGGAAGCTATTGCTTCTGAGAAGCCGCACGACCGCTACATCCTCATCAAGGGCAGCAACGGCACACGCCTGTTCGAGCTTCCAGAGTTATTATAGGAGGTATGGGCATTCTTGCCCATACCCACACCCCTACATTTTATACTTTCCGCCGGTTATTGTCTCCAGGTCGAACGCCTTATACACGAGTTCGCAGCCGTCATAGTTGTGTTCGCCCTCGCCCTGCGGAAAACTTGTGCAGACGGGATTGGGCTTCGTGCCCCATTTAGTAAGCGTCTCCTCATAGAAGAAAGCTATTCTGCCATCGGCTTGCAGATCCATACTGCTGTAGAGCGATACCGTGGTACTCACCTGATAGCAGCCGTCCCAACCCTCGGCTAAGGCTTTCCCGTTGCACATATCCGCTTCATCAGCCAACTCCTTATAGAATATGCTCACGTTGTTGCGCCCCGTGCCTGTTGGCACCGACTGCAACACAACGTGCAGCTGTCTGCCGTCGCTGCTGCGCACGGCTGGCACAATGAGCATCTCGCCGTTCGTGGGGTTGGTACTCGGCGCGAGAGCTAATCCGCTCATCGTAGCCTTCGTTTGTTCCTCCCACGAGCCTTCACCCGTAGTTGCGTTGCTATAGGTGTATATGTTAAGCAGTCTGCAGCCAGAGGCGCGGCTTGTTATGATGACACGACCATCTGGCAACTCCTCGCACTTCGGTTCGTCGCCGTCGGGCACGGGCAGGGCAGCCGCGCCGCCGAGAGCGTGCCATGTGCGTCCGAAGTCGTCGGAATAGATCACGCGATTGCCGTTGGGACGCGCTGCGAGTGCAGCGTAGATGCGATAGTAGTCGCCTACCTTCACCACCCTACTCTGGAATATCTTTCCGCCACCGATGAAAGCAGCATCCAGCGGATTGCCCCCGTCGAACAAGCCATATATCGCTTCGGTCTGATCGATGGGCTTCTGCCATGTCAAGCCACCGTCCGTGCTGCGTATTGCAGCAATGAGGTTAGGGTTCCGGCGGTTGGTGCTGGGCTTGCCGTACACCGTGCAGCCGGCAACAGCCATGATGAGCACTTCGTTGCGCTCGCGATCCATCACGATAGCAGGGTCGCCATAGGCAGCAGCCATCGGCGTCTTGACGTTGTTGATGAGCGATGCGTCGCCACAAGCCACGTCAATCTCACGCTCGCTCCACGTTCTGCCGTTGTCGTCACTCAGCTTTACCACGCAGTCGACACGTCCGTAACCTGGGTCGGTGCCGCAGACGAGGCGTGCCGCACTCGCTATGAGTCTGCCGCCATTGCCGCAGGCGATACCCGGAATGCGATAAGGCGGAACATCGATACCGCCCTTCGCCGTACTGAACAGTACAGTGCCATCAGCGTAAGCTGCAACGGTGAGCAACAACATGCCGAGAGAGAATAGAACTTTCCCCATTGTAGTTTGTTTTACTCTTTTACTCTTTTACTTTTTTACTCTTTTACCTTTTTACCCTTTTACTTTTTTACCCTTTTACTTTTAAAATATATGCTTTTGTGGGTGCGTGGTATGGGCAAGA
>ERZ1034952.330-NODE-330-length-44793-cov-10.245697_pt1 | contig 44793 bp, 40 predicted proteins | sample MGYA00520625_ERZ1034952 | MGnify/ENA primary metagenome ERZ1034952 (study PRJEB33766, sample SAMN09781773) | gut metagenome | biome: gut microbiome | host: Homo sapiens | place: Madagascar | study: EMG produced TPA metagenomics assembly of the PRJNA485056 data... | reverse complement strand
GCCGGATGATGCCGTGCACCTCGTAGCCCTTCTCCAGCAGCAGCTCGGTCAGATAGGAACCATCCTGACCCGTTATGCCCGTAATCAATGCTCTTTTCACGTTTTTACCCCACAGTCACACTTCCGGCCGGATTGCGCGGCCGCTCGATCGCGCATCCGCGCTTCTCGACAATATAACATGCAAACTGCGGCAGTGCAACCGCCGTCGGCAGAAGCGCCTTTCTGATCTCCGCAGCCGAGTTGCCGCCGAAGACATCCGGCACCGGCGCGAAGAATGCTTTCCACCGTGTTTTTCTCACTGTCCCATGCAGAACGCACGATCACTTCTGAGCAATTCGTCAAAATATGCGATCGTCCTGCTCAATCCCTCCCGAAGCGGCGTGGACGGCTGCCAGCGGAGCAGTTCCCGCGCTCTGGCGATATCCGGTCTGCGCTGCCTGGGATCGTCGGCCGGAAGCGGCCGGCGAACGATTTCCGACTTCGAATCCGTGAGCTCGATTATGGTCTCCGCCAGCTGCAGAATCGTGAACTCCTCCGGATTGCCGATGTTGATCGGGCCGGCCACTTCGTCCGGAGTCGCCATCATCCGCATCATTCCGTCAATCAGGTCATCCCGATAACAGAAGCTCCGGGTCTGACTGCCGTCCCCGTAGATGGTGATGTCTTTCCCCTGCAGTGCCTGCAAAATGAAATTGCTCACCACGCGACCGTCGTTCGGATGCATCCGCGGACCGTAAGTATTGAAAATCCGGATCAATTTCGTCCTCAAACCGCACTGCATCCGATAACAGTTGAAAAGCGTCTCCGCACAGCGCTTCCCTTCATCATAGCACGAGCGAATCCCGATCGGATTTACATTTCCCCAATAACTTTCCTCCTGCGGATGCACGGCGGGATCGCCGTAAACCTCGCTGGTTGAAGCCTGAAGAATCCCCGCGTTGAGCCGCTTGGCCAGTCCCAGCATGTTGATTGCGCCGTGTACGCACGTCTTTACGGTCTGCACCGGGTCGCGCTGATAATGAATCGGCGATGCCGGACAGGCCAGATTGTAGATTTCATCGCACTCCACATACAGCGGAAACGTCACATCATGCCGGATCATCTCGAATCTGGAATCATCCAGCAGATGATAGATATTGCGTTTTGCACCGGTATAAAAGTTATCGACGCAAATCACCTCGTTGCCCTGTTCCAAAAGTTTTTCACAAAGAAAGCTGCCCAAAAAGCCGCTGCCGCCGGTTACCAGAACTCGTTTCATTCTCTTTCCTGCCGTATTGTCAATGAACCAATAGATTTGTCATGTTGCGAATCGTTTTTTCCCGGGAGAATTCATCGCGGGACAACGCCAGCGCATGTTCACGCCAGTCCGCGAATCTGGCGGCCGGAGCCTCGCACATCGCGTCGAACGCACGGCCGATCGCCGCTTCATCCGCCGGGTCTGCGACCAGACCAAGATCATGCTGCCGGATCAGGTCAGCCGTATCGCCGCGGACCAGCCCCAGAATCGGCCGGCCGGCCGCGATGTAAGCTTGAAACTTGGCCGGAATCGTCAGATCAAATTCCGGCTTCAGCGAGATGATCAGTACATCGGATTCCGCAAAATATTCCGGCATCTCCTCACTGGGACGCCGCCCGGTGAAAACGATGTTGCGAAAGCCGTTGTCAACCGCCTGTTTCTGCAGGCGGTCCAGATAAATTCCGCCGCCGACGATGCGCAGTTCGGCATCGGCGCGGTTCCGCTTTCCGAAAGCGTCAATGACCTTGTCCAGATTCTGGACTGAACCGATGTTGCCGGCAAACGTGAAGATTTTCTTCCCGTCGGCACGGCGCGGCGGCAGCGGCGTGTCATGGGTCGTCCACTGCGGAAGGAATACAACTTTCTTCCGGGTATAGGGTTTCAGCTTTCCGACGAATCCCGGGCACGACACCGTGATTGTCCGGAATGCCGTGTAAATGCTCCGGACCACGAGATTCAGGAACAACCGCATCGGCAGCGTCGGCCTGATGCCGTAGCTGTAGACTGTGTCCGGCCAGACATCCTGCGTCCAGATCATGCACTTCCGCCACCAGACAAAGCGGAATATCATCCCCGCGCTGGCCATGGATAGCGGCCCGGTATGATAAGCGAACACCCGGTCGCAGCGCCAGCCGTTCGCCAGCGCCCACAACGAGGTCCAGAAGGCGAAACTCAGGTAATTGACGATCTTGCGCTTCACGCCCCCGGTATTGTATCCGAGCACGGTCCGCACCCGGTGTACCGGGATCTCGTGAAATTCCCGGGTCGTCTGGAACAACCGATTGCGGTAGCCGCTGAAAATCCGGTCCCCGGGATAACTCGGAACCTGAGTCAGCACCTCCACTTCATGGCCGGCGCTCCGCCACTCCGCCGCCAGATCATTGACCAGAAACTCTTCCGGGAAGAAGCGTTCCGCCAGAATCAGAATCTTCATAGACGACTCAATGTTTTAATTCGACGCCTTCCCAGCGATTAGCCAGTTTAGCCGTGCCGAGAATCAATTTCAAAACCCGCCATGAGGTGTTCGACACCTGGTATTCCGGACAGATTTTATCGTATTTGCCGCCGTTTTCCCGAAATTCCGCCAGCACGACGTCAATGGAATTCAATACGGTTTCCGGGTCCAGTCCGGTCAGAATGATGGTTCCCGCATCCAGCGCCTCGGGGCGCTCCAGCGCCTGCCGGATCGTGATCGCAGGAAAATTCATCATGCTTGATTCCTCGCTGATTGTGCCGGAATCGGAAATCGCGCATTTGGCATTGAGCTGCAATGCGTTGTAATCGAAGAACCCGAACGGCTTCAGCCATTGAATCCGCGAGTCGATCCTGACATCGCCCAGAGCTTCGATCCGCTTGCGGGTACGCGGATGAGTCGAGACGACCACCGGCATGTCGTATTTCTCCGCAATCATATTCAGAAACAGGATGATCTTGCGCAGATTGCCGGGATAATCGACGTTTTCTTCCCGATGGCAGCTGACAATGAAGTAACGGTTCTTTTCCAGCCCCAAGGTCTGAAGAATCTTCGACTGCTGAATTTTATCCCGATACTGATTCAGCACCTCGTACATCGGACTGCCGGTGACGTAGATCTGGCGCTGCGGCAGCCCTTCGGCCAGAAGATGCCGGCGGGAATTCTCGGTGTAGACCAGGTTGAAATCCGCGATATGATCGATGATCCGCCGGTTGATTTCCTCGGGAACATTAAAATCATACGACCGGTTTCCGGCCTCCATGTGGTAGATCGGAATTTTCATCCGCCGGGCCATGATTCCCGCAACGGCGGCGTTGGTATCGCCCAGAATCAGTACGGCATCCGGTTTTTCCTCATGGAAGATTGCCTCGACTTTGATCAGGGTCTCGCCCAGGACATGCCCCAGGCTGGAGGTGTCCACCCCCAGATAATAGTCGGGCCTGCGCAGGCCCAGATCATCAAAAAAAACCTGGTTGAGTTCGTAATCGTAGTTCTGGCCGGTGTGAATCATTTTGTGATTCACGTGCCTGTCCAGCAGCTTGACAACCGCCGCCAGGCGGATGATTTCGGGACGGGTTCCGACAATCGTCATGACTTTCAATTTGGACTCGGTCATTTTCATACCCTCTCAAAGTAAGTATCGGGATCGTCAGAATCATAAAACTCATTGATCCAGAAAATCGTATAAAGTTCGTCTGTTCCAATGTTGGTGATGTTGTGCGTGTACCATACCGGCATATCCACGAATGCCGGATGCTCTCCGTCGAGTTCAAACGCAAGCTTTTCGGCGGTTCCGACCCGGCGCAGTTCAATCCGCGCTTTCCCGCGGATGACGGCGAACCGCTCGATCTTACGCGTGTGATAGTGATTTCCCCGGGTGACTCCGGGACGTGTGGTTGAAAATGAAACCTGCCCGCCGATGCGGTCCAGCTTCACGGTTTCGACAAACATTCCCCGTTCGTCGCTGTTCTTTTTCAGGGCGAACGGATAAAACCGGGCATAATCGATGTAGCCGCAGAACGTGTTGAACAGCTGGATATCAAATCGGGTGGGGAGTTCCGGAATCACCCCCTGTTCGCAGTAGAGGCTCCGAAAGCGCTGAAAGGTCGCCAGCAGTTCGGAAACCCTGCGCTCATCCCGCCACGGAACCGGATACGGATTGACTCCCGCTCCCGAGCGGATGCATTTGAGAAATTCACGGCAGAGATCTCCGACATAAATCAGCTTGATTGAATTGTCGACCTGAATTTCCGGCTCCTCTCCGCGGATCAGTTTATGACAGAACGTCGCCGCGACTGAATTGTAATGGGGGCGGCCGTAAGGACCGAAAACATTGGGGATTATGCACCCCGTAAATTGCCCTCCGGCACGCTCCGCCCACTCCTGGAAAAGCCGGCGGCCCTCCTTTTTGCTGTCGCCGTAAGGGTTGTTGCGTTCCTCCTGAATCGAGCTGGAAAACAGCACGTGCGGCGTGACCTTTTCCGCCTCCATCGCATCAATCAGCTGCCTGACCAGACGGACATTCGTGTCATAAATCACTCCCGGGTCCGGATGGCGGTTCATTGCCGCCAGATGTACAATCGCATCACAGCTGCGCACAAATTCACGCAGGCCGGCGGGATCGGCGAAAAAAGCGTCTTCCCAGGGAATCCGCTCAAACTCCTCAGGCATGGTTCCCAGCAGATTATAAAGATGGGACCCCACAAAACCGGGCTGACCGGTAATACCGACTCGAATCATTTTACGGCGCTCCAATCGAACCAGTAGTCAGCAGGATAACGCCAGCTGTCCGCCTGGGCTTCGCTCAAGATTTTTCCGGAAAACACCAGCAGCACCGAGTCCGGCTGTTCGGCCCTGATGCAGTTGGCATAGCCTTCGGGGACGCAGATGATTTCGCTCTTCTGCTCGCTCAGGTGATATAATTCCGGCCTGAGCCCGCGTGACGGCGTCTCCCAGTCGTCGATTTCCACCAGGCCGAGCGTGAATGCACCTTTGACGCAGTAAAACCATTTTTTTTCAAACCGGTGCCCATGCCAGCCGCGGATTATCGTGATATCAGGATGATGAATGAAATAAAAACGTTCCACGCCGGGAAACCGAAAGTCGTTCAGACTGGAAATCCGGCCCCGCGCATCGCGGAAAATTTCACCTTCCACTATTTTAACAGCCGCCATCGCCCAACCCCAGATCCTGCCGGATCAGTTTCATTTTTTTCAACAGTTCCTTCATGCCCGCGACATCCAGACGCCGCGTGTTGTGGGAATGGTAGGTTTCGACCTCGTTGATTTTTTCCGATCCGACCTCGAAATATCTGTCATAATTCAAATCCCGGGTATCGCACGGAATCCGGAAGTAATCTCCCATATCCTCGGATTTTGCCATCTCCTCGCGCGTGACCAGCGTCTCATATAATTTTTCCCCGTGCCGGGTGCCGATAATCCGCACTTCGGAATCGGATTGATAGAGCTCCTTAAGCGCCTGCGCCAGCGTGGCCAACGTCGCGGCCGGGGCTTTCTGCACGAAGAGATCTCCGTTATCGCCGTGCCGCCAGGCGTAGATGACCAGATTGACGGCATCATCCAGCGTCATCATAAAACGGGTCATTTCGGGATTGGTAATGGTGATCGGCCTGCCGGATTTAATCTGTTCGACCCAGAGGGGAATGACCGAACCGCGTGACCCCATGACATTGCCGTAGCGGGTGCAGCAGATCGTAGTCGGCGCCCCGATTCCGAGCGCCCGTCCCCTGGCGATGGCAACCTTCTCCATCATCGCTTTGGAAATCCCCATGGAGTTGATCGGATAAGCTGCCTTATCCGTCGAAAGCACGACGACGTTGCGCACGCCGTGGGCGATCGCCGACTCCAGAACATTACTGGTTCCGAGCACATTGGTCTGCACCGCTTCAAGCGGGAAAAACTCGCAGCTCGGCACCTGCTTCAGCGCAGCGGCGCTGAACACGTAATCGACGCCTCCCATCACGCCGTCAACCGCCTGCCGGTCCCGGATATTGCCGATGTAAAATTTGACTTTGGGATTCTGCAGCTCGTGCCGCATGTCGTCCTGCTTTTTTTCGTCACGCGAAAAAATGCGGATCTCCCTGACCTCGCTGTTGAGAAAACGCCGCAGTACGGCATTGCCGAAACTGCCGGTGCCGCCGGTAATCAGCAAAACTTTGTCTTTGAATAATGACATTGGCTTTCGAATCCTTCTGCTTGTGAAATAATTCCACTCAATTGACTTTCAAATTCAGATCGCTGCGCATATATTGCTTAAGCTCTCCAGCCGACGGCTTCCGTCCCAGATTCAACTCCAGTTCGTACATTTTAGCGTCGATCAAAAAGCGGTACCAGAACGCCTGAAGCACGGCCCAGATCAGGCCGGGACATCCGTCGAGAAATCCCCCCAGGCAAACATAACGCATAAAAAAATACCCGAATGCCCGCAGGAACGGCGGCAGACGATAATAGCGGCTTTTCTTCCGGTCACGCCCGGCCAGTCCATTCCCGCCGGCCCCCGGAAACAGACCGTAGCGCCCCCCGACTTCCACCGCCAGTTCCCGGTTGGAATAATTGTTGTGCTTGTCCGTCCACCAGCTGAGCCCGTTCAGATTATGGTCCACGAAACGCTGGTTCAAAACAATGGTGCGGCCCGACTTCACCACGCAGCGCTCATCCATCCAGCGCTGTTCCACATACGCCATGCCGCGTCGCCACAGGCGCAGGATTTTCGGCGGCGCAATCCGTCCGTGACGCATATTCTTCCCCAGAAAGATAACATCCCGCGGCAAATAACATCCGGTAACATCCTGCGGCATATCCGGGAGCTTCCGCCGGATTTCCGCGATCAGTCCATCCGTAAGATATTCATCGGCATCCATACGCATCACCCACTCTCCCGAACAGGGAAGATTCTCCAACGCCCACTGGAACTGCTGCGCCTGGTTGATATATGGATGCTGAACGACATGCGCTCCCTCTGCTTCGGCCAGTTCACAGGTCCGGTCGGAGGAAAAGCTGTCGACAACGAAAATCTCCCGTGCAACCCTGCCGATATTCCGAATGCACCTGACAATGTGCCGTTCCTCATTGAACGTAAGAATGATTGCCGAAACTTGCGGAATCGGAATTGAATGCTGCGTCATGTTTTCCCTTTCAACATATCCGCCCGGACCGTCTTCCTTCAACCCGGGGGGAAATCTCAATCCACCCTTATCCATGCAGGTTTTTCCCCGCCCTCGACCAGCCAGCGATATGCGGCCGCGGTTCTTCGGCCGATCACGTTCCAGTTGAAATCCTGTTCCATCCAGCGGCGTCCGGCCTCGCCCATGGCTGCGAGTTCTTCCCGGGGGGTGTCCAGCGCCTCCCGCAGAGCGGGAATCAGCGTTTCCGCCCCGACCGGGACGCACCATCCGGCATGATGCGCCGGCAGTTCCGTCCACGGCGTGCCGTCGGTGGTGACAACCGGAGTTTTACAGCTCAGAGCTTCGGCCACAGTCATCCCGAAATTCTCGGTATATGACGGCAGAACATACAAATCCGCTCCGGAATATTCCGCGTTCCGCATATCCCCCCTGGCTTCGCCGTGGAATTCGACCCGCGGCAGACGGGCCGCCCGGGCCTTCAGACCCGCGGTGTAGGCCGGCTCCCCGGGACCGACGATATGCAGCTCCCAATCCGGATGATCTTCAGCCAGCGCCCGCCATGCCGCCAAAAGATTTTCGATCCCCTTGACGGGATGCAGCCTGCCCAGGAACAGCAGTTTCCGCCGCACTCCGGAGGTCCGGGGAATCTCCGGCGGCAGATCCACGCCATTCGGCAGAATCAACACCGGCTGCTTCAGGCCGAACGCCCGGATTTCACGATACTCTTTTTCACAGGTGGCATGCAGCATATCGGCCCGGAAAAGGTTGGCATATTGCCCCAGCATCCGGCTGACGCACTTCTTCCACCGCGACCGGTTCAGCGCCCAGGGAGCCAGGCAGCCCCGCGGGCTGATCACCAGCTTGCAGCGGGTTCCCCGCCGCACGAATTCCGGGTAAATGTTCGGCAGCATCCAAAGGCTGTGATTGTGAATGATATCCGCAGTTTGGCACGCTTCCTGCAGACCACGCCGCATTTCAGGCGAACGTCCCAGAGCGGGATGCGGGAATCTGTGTCTCGGCCAGGCCTGAACCGCGAAATTCCACTCTTCCCGCGCCGCGGGCAATGGTGCAAGCGTGTGCAGAGTCAACTTCATGCCGGGAACCGCGGCGACAGCCCCGCAAAGCCGCGGAACCGAGTAGGACGGCCCCGCCGAAACGTTGCCGACATATGGCACAATATTCAGAATTTTCATGATCAGCTGTAAACTTCGCAATTCATATCACATGGAATCGGCGAAAATAAATAATCCTTATTCACCGGGCGGTTCATACTCAGCCGCATGCTCCGGGAATCCCGGCCGGAACTCTTTGCCGGAACGGCCATTCTATTGTTCTTCGGCGATCACCTGATCGATTGATTCCAAACCGTACACCGGCGGAATACCGTACGAGAAACCGTTCCTATCGGCTTCCGGAATCGCAAGCCCTTTTTCCAAAGAGTAACTTTCGCTGCGAATCGTTTTGGCCCATTGCAGAATGATATCAATCATCGGAGTCGGGATGTCCAGCTGATCGGCAAACCATTTGGCAATGCACAGGCCGTAGTTGATATCATCACGGAAAAATCTATGGTTTTTATCCAGAGTCCACCGGTTTTTCTCAAATACCACCGGGGGTTTGATGTGATGCAGCGTTTTCGATTCCACAAAAGATTGCCGGATATCGGTATTGCATGAGTGATAGCTCAACTTTTCCAATTCAAGATAATTAAGCATATATTGAAAATCACTGCCGGGGAACCGGGCGATGATCCGGTTTCTCACCAGAGAATATTCATCGTCAAGACGCTGAAGAATGTCCGCGGATTCCTCATCGAAATCCCGGTAAAAATAAGGGATGGCCTCCTCCGAATTCCAGTGATCCCCATACCGCCGGAACAATCCGTAACACCGGGCGGGGTGTATGATCTGATTATCCGCCGATAATGTCAGGGAAAGAAAATTCTCCGCCTGTCTCACTGCCCCCCGGCCAAAATAGCGAAAGCATATATCCTGAAAAAAGCACTCATTCAGCCAGGCGAAATCGGAGCGGGGATATACGGCGGCAACATTGGTCGTCTTCGGCCCATAGTTGATGCCGCAATGTCCGTAAGCTTCAATGCGGCAGATCCAGGGCAGCAGCCCGAAAGCAAAATAACCGGTCATTTCCAGCCGGAATTTACGGATGATTTCCCGTATCATCCAGTTGACTCCGGCCTGGCCGTAAATGCAGCCGATCCATTGCTTCTTCCGCCTGGAGACATGGGGGGCGATCTGATGCAGCATATTGCGATACTGGTGGACCGGCAGGCATAAGACAATGATGTCCGCCTCCGGAATCACCGCCGCGGGGTCAGCAGCCGCCCGGGCCAGACGGCCGGTCAAACTCTGAACCGTGACATTGTCCACATCCCGAACCTGCATGGTCACGGTGGAGCCCCAGCTGTTCGGCCGTTGGGTCAGAAGCGATACTTCATGCCCGCAATGAGAAAGCATCGGAATCAGTGTATGGGCACTGCTGCCGCCGCCGACAATTGTAATTTTCATCCTTTCATCTCCCCGACTGATGGTCTATTTGCGAAATCACGAACAATCGTTTCCCGTTTTTCGTCAGGGGAATCCGAGTCACATATTCAATGTCGGTCTGAAGCGTGCCTCCGCTGACGTCATGGATATATGCAGATATCTTTCGGACGACATCTTCCGGAAGCTTCTCCCGGCAGGGAACAACCAGCAGCTTCAGATGTTCCAGATCAGTCTGAATGAACTGATAGCTGCGTATCCATTCCGACAGGTTGTATACCGCCGATGTGATCGCAAACGCCTGCAGCGTCCCGCCGGACGACAGTTTCAGGCATTCGGTCATGCGTCCCAGAACCATGTTCAGCCGGCGGAACGGCAGCGCATGGCCCTGATCCCCGCCCAGGCGAATGCGGTCGCCGTTCTTATAACGGATAAACGGAAAGGCGAAGCTGTCAAGATTGGTGATTACCGCTTCTTCGTCGCCGCCCGTCGATTCGGCGACGATATGGTCTTCGTTGAGCAGCAGGTTGCCGTCGGTATCCGGCTGGGCGATCATTCCAAATTCAACTGAACCGTAATTCTCATATACCGGGACCCGGAACACCTCTTCAAACAGTTCCCGCTGTTCCGGATAGAGTTTCTCCGATTCCGAAACCACCGCGCGAAGCGAGGGGAACAGGCTGCGCGCGTCCCTGCCCGACTCTTTCACCCACCGCGCAATCTCCGCAATGGAGGCGGCATAACCGTGAAAATATACCGGGTTGTAACGGCGGATGTTTTCCACTGTACGGGCCAGGTGTTCGGGAGAAACCGTAAGAAAATGAGCATCCACCAGCAGACAGCGGTTGATCATGCTCCAGAGTTTGCGGCGGCACCGGGCCACGGGCGGCAGCTGTGCCGTCTCGTCAATCCCTTTGACCCAGACCCGCTTGTCTCCCGGACGGATTCCGGCCCGTGCCAGCCCCCGCCAAAACGTTGCGTAGGTGTAAGTGCGTTCCTTCGGGTCGGAATAGAAACAGAACGGCTCCCCGGTACTTCCGCTGGTATGGCAGCATTCAAGCCTGCTCCGGTCATATTCATCCGAGATAAATTCCGCTTCGTGCGAGCGAAAGGCCGCCTTGTCCAGAACGGGAAACTGTTCCAGGGACAATGCATCGATATCCCAGTGATGCTCCTGTGCATAGTTCCGGTAAAACGGCACATGAAGCACCGCATAACGCAGCAGCTTCTGCAATTTCCGCTGCTGAAGCCGTTCGAGCTCCCCGCGCGTCATATGTTCCACCGCCATGCATCGCCGCCAATCCCGGCAGATATGCGGATGGGTCAACAACTCCTTCAAAAAAAACAATTTAGAAGAACATTGCAAAAAATACATCGTTTCCGATTCTCCATGACATCATTGACGCAATTGTAAATCCCAATACCATACCTCTCCCCGCAGCAGCGAAAGACACACCCGGAATTTCATCTTTTCCTCCGCCGGAGAGAAGACAAGCTGCTGCGAATAACGAGCCGTCCCTTCCTTCGGAATCGTAAAGCTCGGGAAGAGGCGATACCCGATATATTGATCCTTTTCGTTGTAGAGATATATGCCGGGCTGAAATTCGGAACCGGCAACTCCGCGATAGGAAAATTGCAGAAGTCCCCGTTTTCCGCAGGGAAAACTCTCCTGCGTGCTGATCAGAATCGGGGAAACGCTTTTCATCCGGATTTCGGCTTGTTCCGATGCCTTGTCCCCCGGCAGCCATTCCACCTCGGCCCCGCTGTCCGGCGCATAGCCGCCATGCGCGAAATTCGCTCCCCAGCCGAGGGGAAGCTTCAGATTTTTTCTCCGGAAAAATGTCAATTCCCCGGGAGGAGTGCCAAAGGAGGCGGCAAGGAACTCCGGCAATTCACAGGCCTGCTCCGTCCAGATGTTCTTCTCTTCCAGACCGTCGTTCTCCGGCGGCCGGGAATCGGAAGCGGAGCAGCGCCAAACAGTACACTGCTCTTTTTTCCGAATATTCTTATAGCTGCTGAAAATCCGTCTGCATTCCACGGGGCCGAAACGCCGAACCGGCGAATCCCTGCCGGCGGGCTCATCGAGGATCAGGTAGACTGCGTCATAAAAGGGAAGATAGTTTTCCGCCGTCATCCCCATCTGCTCCCCGGTGCTGTTTACCGGCTGCCGGATGCTTTCCACTCCGGCATAATACCCGAATTGCGCCATTCGCTTATTGTAAACCAGGAGCACGGCATTCGGATTTCCCGCTGCGTCCCGTGCGACGGCCTGTCCGCAGCGTATCGGGAAGTCCCCATACGGATTGATATGCAGGACTTGCCCGACACACCCCAGAAACAATGCGGCGCCGAGCAGATGCGGCAGCCGCTTTCTCCATTTTGTTTCCGGAAGGAGGCGGGGAAACGCGGTTTCCGACTGCATCATCAGAAAAACGGAAAAGAAAATCATGGGGAGAATCAGCAATACGGCATAGCGATGACTGCCGATATATCGAATCCGCCACAACAGCATCCCCGCAAAAAAGAGCGCGCCCCAGAACCACAGGCGATATTTTCTGCGGTACATGGCCAATACAACCAAACCCGCCAGCGAAGCATAGAAAAAAGGCTCAAATCCGCTTTTGATGACTGGTGTAAAATGCACGATCATATCCGGAAAACCGCCTGAACCTTCCCTGTGATATAATTCAAAAAATCACCGGCGGACAAATCCAGCAGACAGAAGAAAAGGATTCCTCCGAAAACGCATCCGAGAAAATAAAACGACAGATTTTTCAACGCTTCCCGCAATGAACAGCACTTCAGGAAACAGGCACAACCGATTCCCGCGCAAAACAATATCACCAGTTCCAACGCCTCATAACGGCATAATGTTCCGGCCGCCGTCAATATGCCGGCCCCTCCCCACAGCCACGCAGCTCTCCTGCCGCAGGCCATCGCCGCGCACAGAATCGCAAGCAGACAAAACAGCAGATATAATGATTCCCGCTGCAGCTCATATGAAACCGCCACCAGCGTCGGATGAACGGCGGCCAGTACTCCGCACCATACGGCCCACTTGTTTTTCATCCCGAACGCTCTGGCGATTGCCCAGATAATTACCGGAATCACCGCCCCGGCAATGATATTGGTCAGGGCTCCCGCCGTTTCGACTTTCCAGCCCCATGCGGCATACTGCCCCAGCAGCCGGATGAAAAGCGGGGAAATATAAAAAAGCTCCGGACGGTTTTCCGGCAGAACGCCATCCGCCAATTGGCGGGCGGCCTGCAAATATAAAATCCCGTCCCGCGAGATGACCGGGTCCCAGACGTAGGAGAAATAACGCACCAGAAAGGAAAAAAGCACGAGAAACGCTCCGAAGTACCAGAGCGATATCTTCCGGCCCGTACCGTCGCCGCAAAAATCGATCCGCATCACAACAGCTCTACCATAATGCGGGCCGCATCCTCCGCGGTGCGGGATGTCCGCAGATCCGGATATTCGCCGATTTGAACGCCCAACGCCACGGCAACCGCGCGGCTGTGACTCTCACACTGGAAGAAGTTGAACGGAATCCGGGCGCGGTTCCGCGTGCGCCGGCTGCAAAGCTTGCGGCCGCTGACGACAGCCCAGGCATCCGCCAGCAGCTCCACGGCATAACGAATCCGGTTGCGCAGCGTCAGCCGGACCGGCTGTGCCGCAGGCAGACGCAGCGGAATGCCATACAGACGGTCGAAGTGCCGCAGCACCCCTTCCTGAAAATAGCCGATCACCGCATTTTCGTCCCGCAGCGCTCTGGCGCAAATGGCCAGATACTCCTGACGTTCCGCCTGTTCCTCCGGCGTGCATTCCCGAATCAGAATCGTTTGCGGACCGGATTTTTCCACCCGGGTCAGAAATGTTCTCCACTGCAATTTCCTCCCCGAAAAATCCACTGCCGCCGCCACAGACCAGCAATATGGCTCCACATTTCCCCAGCAGGCCGGGTCGACAACGAAATTCCCCATTCCGTAAAAGATCACTCCTTCGCCATATTGCTCCCAGCCCTGCGGGACATGGGCGTGGTGACCGTGAATCACCGACGCGCCTTCGTCGATCAGCCGATGATAGAATAGCCGCAACTCCGGGTCCGGAAACGGCGAACTCTCCAGGGCGGCATGGCAGGATACGACAACAAAATCGGCCCGTTTCCGCGCAGCCCTGACCGCATCGAAGACCCATCCCCCGAGCGCCGCAACGCCCGGCCTGCCGCCGTAACTGACGCCGAACTGATGTTCACAGCATCCGATCACCGCAATTTCCCGGCCGGATTCCTGAAGAAACATCGGCATTCGCGCCGCCTCCCGCGTCTCCCCCGCGCCGCAGCAGGGGATTCCCCGCGCCGAGAGCATCGCCAGGGTCGCCCGCATTCCCTCCGGGCCGTAATCCATCATATGATTATTGGCCAGATTGAATGCGAACTCCCGCCGTTCATTACCCAGGGTAACGTTGTAAAGGTTGGGACCTGCCTTCGGACTCGGCCGGAATCTTTCCGGCGCGTCTCCCAGCACCGGAGCCTCCAGATTGCACAATACCGTGCCGGAAGGAAGCCGCCAGTCAACCCGGCAGCCTTTCGGAATATAATCGCCGGCCAGAATCATTCTGACTCCATCACATTTTCAATGATCCATTCCCAGCGCCGGGCCCAGTTTTCCGCGGAATATGCCTGGGCATACACCTGCGCCCGCGCTCCGAACTCCGGCAGGGAATCCCGGTGATCGTGCAGATAGAGCATCGCCCGGGTCAGCTGCCCGGCGTCGCCAGCGGCAAAAACCAGCCCGTCATACAGCTGGCGGACAATATCCAATCCGGAACAGCATGCGTCGGAACAGATGATCGGCAGCCCCGAAGCCGCAGCTTCCGCCAGCGCCACGCCCCACGGTTCATGTTTGCTGGGCAGAATCATCGCGCCATGCCGGCTCAGCTCTTCCTGAAGCTCCTGCGGCTGAAGGAATCCATGATCGACAACTCCTTCGGTCTGCAGCAGCTGATCCCGCAAATCACCATTGCCGAAGCAATGAAGGGGCCAGGCATCCTGACGCGCCCGGCGATAACGCCGGTATGCTTCCAGCAGGGTATCCAGTCCTTTGATTTCCGCATAGCGGCCGATGTAGACGAAACTGCGCGGCCAGCCTTCCGGGGCCTTGCGGCGCACCGCCATCGCCGGACTGAATCGCGCATAGTCGCAGCCGTAAGTGCTGCCGAAAATCCGGTTGGCGGCATACCCGAGATAACGGGCATACTGCCGTCCGCGTTCCCCGGCCACCACCACGGCACTGGTTCGGCGGACATAGGGGGCGTAGACCACTCTGGCCGCAAACTGCCGCAGCTGACCGCGCCACGCCGCATCCATGCACATGACGACCTTTGCCGTTTTCAGTTCCCTGACCCGCAGCAGCTGCCGGAACGGTTTGTAGGAGAAGCCGGAGACAAAAATGAGATCCGGACCCTGCTGGACCACAGCCCGGACCAGCTTCCCCGCCGACAACTCCTCCGCCGTGAAAATCTGAATGGGCAGCTTCTCCAGAATCTCCGGCGCATAGTGGTAACGGGTTTCCGGAGAATAAATCTGCACCTGGAGTCCGCGACAGGCGCATAACGCCTGCCAGCAGGCAGCCATATACCCGGAATACCCGGTCCAGCAAATCGCAATTTTCATGATATCATCCTCAGAGCTTATCAACGAATAAGTTCTTATGGTTCCGGACTGCGGGAAGGCGAAGACAGAAGATCACTGCAACGTCCCTGGGTCAGCCAGAACAGCACACATAACGGGCTTCCTGCAAAAAAAATGTATCCTTCAATGCAGAGGTGGATCATAAAGAATGCCAGCACTGCCATCCGGAACACCGTCTCCAGATTCACATCGTGCGATTTATGCAGAAATACCGCCCACAACCGAAATATCATGGCCGCGACGCACACTCCGCCGAAAATCCCGGTGGAGGCCAGCACATATATCCAGCTGGAGCCGGGCTCCACCCCGGCATTGTCCATGCTGAGGAAGAAATAATCCGAGCTGTTCGCAAAGCCGTTGCCGAGAACGGGATGCTCCGTGAAATCTTCCCATTGGACCTCCCACTTGGATGCACGGGAGTCAAATATGCTGTTGGAACGCTCCAGACCGGCTTGCGTTTTTTCCCATAACGTTTCGGCCGCATCGTCCCAGCGGGAAAAGGTGGCCGCAGCAATGCCGATCAACACTGCAATCTGAAGCATTGCGAGATGCTTGCGCGTATTGAAAAAAATAAAAAACAATACGCCGCAGATCAGCCCCGCCACCGCGCCGCGCGATCCGGACAACATGGCGGCGGCCGTCGCCATGCAAGCCGCCCCCAGCCACAGCCAGCGCCTGTTTCCGTGAAGCCTCGCCTGATACAGCGCCCAGATTGCGGTGATCGCGGCAAACGGACCGCACAGCATCGGCTGGCTGAATATCCCATGCAGCTGGCTTCCATAATATTGCGGCAGGAAAGGAATTGCGCATGACAGCAAAGACACTCCGACGCCTGCGGCCAGAAGCCAGTCGAATGTCCGGCTCAGGTGCAGGCGGAATTGCCGCAAATATCCGGAATCGAGCAGATTGGAAGTCAAAAACATAACCATTCCCCATCCCAGCAGCCGCAGCCACGGGTGAAAGAACTCCGGAATGTCGTTGGCTATGATCGAACAGACCGCCGCCAGCCCCAGTACTGCCGCGGCAGGATTGACCTGCAATGCTTTGCCCGGCATTCGCAGCAGCGTCCATCCCGCGCCGACGCCCCAGATCCCGTAATAAACCGGCAGCGGGACGGGAATTCCGAGCGTGGTATTGCGCAGAATCGTGACGCATCCGATCAGCCAGACAATGAATACATCACCTTTGGACCAGCACTCCGTTTCGTCCTGCGCCGGAACGGCGGCGATGCCGCCGATAACATCACTTTGCGTCATCGCCAGAGCCTTTTCCAGATCCGTTCCGCCGCGATCCGCCAGTACCGCGGCGAGGTCAACGCCTCGATGACCAGATGCAGGCGGCAGGACGGGCAAAAGCGGAAGGCGCTGCAGAATTGCGACACGATGTAATTATCCGATACCCGGCGGCGGAGCCGGGCGATCCGCCGATATTGCTCCGGATGTTTTTCCAGATATTTCTGCAGGTCGGCCAGCTGCTGCAGGTGCGCATATCCCAGCCGGAAACGCATCCGTTCAATTTTATCCCGTCCATCGGTGAATTTACCGCTCAAATTGGAATCGTGCTTGCGGTATTTGACCAGCGGCGCGTCAATCCGGACAAATTCCCCCAGCAGCAGCGAGCGCAGGCTCATTACAATATCCTCGTTGCGGACTTCTCCTCCCAACGGCCCGAACTCGCTGTAAACATCCCGCCGGTAAGCCACGGTTGCTCCGAGAATGGCCGGAATCGTATTCCTGTACGTATAGATTCCGCCATGCTCCGCCGATGCGGAACGCGGCAGTACGGCTCCTTCCCCGTCGATAAAATCGCATCCGGACCAAATGCAGGCGGCCTCCGGATATTGCTGCGCGGCACGCGCGACGGCCTCCGCACGTTCGGGCAGGGATATGTCATCGCCCGCGGCGCCGATCAGCCACCGGCCGCTGGACAACTCTCCCCACACCTTGCTGGCGTGCATTCCCAATCCCAGATTCCGTTCATTGCGGTTCAGGATAATCCGGTGCGGTCCGCGATAACCGGCGGCCAGCTCCCGCATGATTTCAAACGTCCGGTCGGTCGAACAATCATCGGAGAGCACGATTTCCAAAGGCGAGTAGGTCTGGGCAAATGCGCTCAAAACCGATTCCCGGACATATTTCTCCTGGTTGTAGGTCACCAGACAAAAACTGAGTAGCCCAGGACACTGTGATTGAGATTTCATATATTACCTGATTTATTCTTTGTAAAAGCGCAGTTTTATACGATTGCATAAATCCGAAAGAGAAAATGACAATTTTTTACTAAGTGAAATTAAACAATAACTGGAAGAGGCAAATAAGATCAAGCTATTAATAACATATCCCCAATACATTTCCTGAAAACAATAATATATGCCCAAACTGATAACGATAATAATGAGCATAAACAATAGCAAAAGAAAATTTTCTTTATTAACATGTACAGCATAACGCCAATGACTAATTCCAAGCAATAGCACAAGATAAACGATGCCTGATACGATAAGGGAAAGGGCACCCAATTGGTAGATCCCACTCCAAATTAAAAAGCAAAAACTACTTGTTTCAAAAGTTTTTGCACCCATTTCACTTATGATGAGCATTTTGCCATCACCATGAGCTATCGTCAAATAGCTTAACGCAAATGAAAATGTTTGCAATAAAGAACTTAATGAGAAAAATCTAATTAATTCAACGGCAGGAAGGAAATCATCTGTATACAATATTTTTATCGCCAACGGAGCGAACAGCATGACCGCAAGAATTCCGGGAAAAACCAATAATAAACATATATTTTGCTGATCGTTAACAGCATTATTTAATTCTTCCTTATCTCTGGTGATTTTAGCCAACCGGGGATAATAATCAGTTCCCATTGCCCCAAGAATAAAAGATAATAACAATCCAGACAAATAACGGCTCGCCTGAAAAATTCCGCAAATAGAAAGATCATACCACTGAAGCAATAAAATATTTTGAAAATAGTTACAAGCATCGGCCATAAAAACAAAAAACATATAATATAAACCAAAGGACAGTAACAATCGAATGGTCTTTCCCCAACGATGCCAGCTTAGCTTTACACGTCGAATTCTATATTTTTTTACAAAATACGATGCAAGTAACCAATCTCCGAATGCCAGTAATATCAGAAAAGGGACAATCCCGTTATGCCCCCAAAAATAATAGCAGGGAAGACACAGTAAAATCCCGATAAGACCTACACCAATACGGATTTTGGCAAGGGCATATAAATCGCGATATCCTTGAAGTATTGCAAGCAAAAAATTATTTTGCAATGTAAAGAAAATAGCGAATCCGCAACAAATAATAGGGATGATGAATTTTTGTGAGCCGAAAATAACTTCAGAAAATAATGGACTGAATATTGCCAGTAAAATCATGCACAAAAGGCCATTAATAATAGCAAAACGTCGAAGAGAGACGACAATCAGCGCAATTTTTCTGAAATTATTATTACATTCTGCAATCTTTCGTGTAGCACTATATGCAGCCCCTCCCCCCCAAGCAGTACTGGCCAAGCTGTTTAATGAAATAAAAAGCCCCAACAGTCCCATGCCGGAAGTCCCCAGCAAAACAGCAGTGATTTTATTTCTGAACATCGTCAGGAACATATTCAGAAATGCAGAACTGCCGATAATGGATGCAGCATTGAAAATCTGCCTATATGATTGTGGCGTCCCCATATTACCGTCCCATAATACTTTTTATGAAACGCTTCTGCCTATCACGAGATTTCAGCAATCGATACCCACCATATCCAAGAGAGAATATTTTCAAGAAAGCGATATGCCGCAAAGTAATATATATCACCCAACGGCTGTATTTTGGAAATAGAGTGTGGGATTTACGAGCAACCAGCTCTGTGAAAATTTCATATAGAACATTTTGAACTAACAATCGTTCCTGGGCCGTTAACTTGCGACAATAAAGAACATATAGATAATAGTTCGTACACCACGAATAATATAGGTTAAGAATTTGAGCGGGAACTTTTGATGGTGAATATTTCTCCTTAAGTTCTAGTAACCGCAGAGTAGTTCTTAGCCCGGTTATTTTTAATGCTGTATATTTTTTTGTTATAGCACTTTGGTTATTCTGGCGATAGTAAAAGACACCAGAACAAAAAGCAACTTTTGAAGCATAGAAATAAAGCATACGACCAGCCAAATCATCACTGTTGTAATTGGCCTCGTCAAACTCAACTCGCATAATCAAATCGCGGTGGTATATGGATGTATTGGCAATTTCCCAATCGAGATCTAACTCGAAGGCTTCGCGACCAGTTAAAATGACATCACGATTTCCGTTGACTCCCGCTCTTAACGGGATAGTGCATTCCGGCCCAGTATACCATATCATATCAGCAGTGATAATATCTGCATTCGTTTCTTGTTGACGCTTATAACATTTTTCAAGCATATCTTCAGAAAGAAAATCGTCTTGCGACATGTAAAGAATAAAATCTCCACGAAGCAAAGGACGAACATAATTCCAAGCGACAGGAACTGTTCCCCCATTTTTTTTTCGAAAAACCCGAATCCGTGAGTCTTTTTCCGCATAACATTGCAAAATCGCGAAACTCTCATCGGTTGAACTGTCATCAACGCAAACAAGCTCCCAATTCTGAAAAGTCTGATTACGAATTGATGCAATGCTATGTTCTATAAAAGCTTGGCCATTATAAACAGGCATAAATATCGAAATAAATGGATTCATCCCTCTTCCTATAAGCAAAAAACTATTAATTATCGCATATTCTTCGAAGACATTTTCTAATTACTAAACAAAAAAGCCCTATGGTATTTCATAAAATTAGCTTCTTTAATATTATATGTACTATTTTTGCGCGGATAATCATATTCTCCGTATCCCACTGAATTCAAATAGTAACACACTCAGCATAGACCTGTTGACAATTCAGTGGGATGGAATTATAAATGACTACGTCAATCTCATTTTCGCTCAGACAGACCCAAAATCCGTCACCTTGTCAATATCTCATGGATTCAATTCCCAATTACGATCCGGGCCTCCTGATTCCAGGCCGCCAGGCGGATTTCACCGTTCCCGGAACGCCGGGCGCCCCAGAAACCGAAGATATTGTCGGAACCGATCGTCACCGTTCCGCGATTCCCGGTACAGCGCAGGGGGACCAGCAGCCGGTTCCTCCGGCCGGAATTGAGCCTCCCCCCCCAGATCCATAATGTGCTCCGGAACCGCAGCCGGTAACAATATCCGCGGCACCGCAGCCACACAAAAAAACAGCGCAGCAATAATCGTCGTATCATTGATTTACTCCTGCCAGGCGTTGACGGCGGCAATCACCGCCTCGCGTTCCATGCGGGTCAGCGCCGGCCCCATCGGCAGGGAGATCACTTCGGCATGAATCTTTTCACTGATCGGATAGCGGCGGTCCCGCCACTCGGCATAAGCGGGCTGGCGATGCGGCGGAATGGGATAGTGGATGACCGTGCCAATCCCGTTTTCGCTCAGATAAGCCTGGAAAGCGTCACGCCGCCGGACCCTGACGGCAAAAATATGCCAGACATGTTCATTCGCCTTGCCAACCACCGGCAGAACGACTGCGGAATTATGAATTCCCGCCAGATAATCCGCCGCCGCTTCCCGGCGCCTGCCGTTTTCCTCATCCAGATGGGAAAGCTTCACCCGCAGCATCGCCGCCTGAATTTCGTCCAGACGGCTGTTATAGCCCTTATAGAGGTTGTGATACTTGTAATCGGAACCGTAATTCCGCAAAGCTCGGATCGCCCCGGCCAATTCCGCATCGCCGGTGGTGACGGCACCGGCATCGCCGCCGACCGCCCCGAGGTTTTTTCCGGGATAAAAACTATGTGCCGCGGCATCCCCCAGGGCGCCGGATTTTACACCGCCATGCGCAGCGCCATGCGACTGGGCTCCGTCCTCAATGACCTTGAGGCCGTATTTGCGGGCAATCGGCACGATGCCGCTCATGTCGGCGCACTGCCCGTAGAGATGAACCGGCAGAATCGCCCTGGTTCTGGGGGTAACGGCCTCTTCGATCCGGGCCGGATCAAGTTCATATGTTGAGAGATCCGGCTCCACGGGCACCGGCGTCAGTCCGGCCCGCGAAACGGCGAGAATCGATGCGATGTAAGTATTCGACGGGACGATCACCTCATCACCGTCGCGCATGAGCCCCATTGCCTTGTAGCCTTCCAGAATGAGAATCAGGGCGTCAAGCCCGTTGGCGACTCCGACACAGTACGGAGTTCCGACATAGGCGGCATATTCTGCCTCGAATGCCTCCACCTCTTTTCCCAGGATGTACCATCCGGATTCCAATACCCTGCGGATGGCGTCCTGATACGCGGCAAAATGAGGCTCATTGACCGCGCGATAGTCTAAAAACGGGACTTTCATTGTGCGTTCACATACTCCATATAATCTTCATACCGCCGGATATAATCCGCGGCGTCATAACGTTCCGACGCCAGCACGAGCAGTACCGCTCCCGGAGTATGCCCGTATTGAATGCCCCAGACTCCGGCCGGAAGCAATACGCCCCGGGTCGGCTCATCCAGGCAGAACTCTTTGCGCGAACGCCCGTCTTCGGCAATCACCCGTACCGCACCGGAAACCGCAATCAGGAACTGATGGCATTTTTTGTGGGCATGCGCTCCCCGCGATTCCGACGGCGGAACATTGTAAGTATAAAAAATCCGCTTGATCTCAAACGGAAGCACATCGCCCTTTTCCAGCACGCAAAGATCGCCTCGACTGTCGCTGAAACTGGGAATTTCAATGATCCGGCACTCCTCTAATGACATTCTTGCAATTTCTCCATCACTTGCGTAAAACACGTTATGAAATTCTCGTTCAACAAATCCAGCGCATCCAGATTACGGTAATATTCGACCACCCCGGCCTGATCGAAAAACGGCGCGTCGGAAGAGAGCAGAACCCGCCTGCGAAACGGCGCATGCAGGCTGTAGACAATCGCCTCGTCGATATACGGCAGCCCCTCCGGCCTGCGGCCATAACACGCCAGCATGGTATGGGTCAGTGCAAAATCGATATAGATATTCGGCTGAAAATGGCAAATCTTGATGAAATCCTGAATCAGATATCCTCCGGAATGGGCGAAGATGAAAAGGATTTCCGGAAACGCCCGGGCGATTCTCCAGTAGTCGCCCGGCTGCCAGTACGGCTCGTTCAGCGTGTCAAGCATGACCGCAGCCGGACGGTTCAGCCGGATGGACGCCTCCACTTCCGCCGGAGAATACTTCTCCCGCCGCGGGTGGTACTTCAGCAGCCGGTGTGAAAATTTTTCCTGAAGCTCTCCCGCAGCAACGTAATGGAAACCGAGATACCGCTCCTCCGGACGGTGCAGCGCGAGAACCTGCCGGTTGTCCAGCGTTCCCGCGACAACAGGCACGCCTTCCAGCCCGACGAAAAAGCCGCCGGCCTCATTGCCCCGGCAATGCAGATGGGCATCGTAAAAAATCATTGACGGCCAACCATCGCCTCAAGCATCTTCTGCTCGGCCTCTTTGATATATTCCACCGTCATCAGCGACTTGGGACCTTCCAGAATTTCATAGCCGATCCGCTCATTGTCGCTGCCGATCAACGGCACCTGATAGCCTTCCGTCAATCTGGAACGATCCCAGAACCGCGAGGACACAGCTTCATCGGTAAAGTCCAGCAGATTGCATCTCCGTACAATGCGGGCCCCGGCCGGCAGGTCATAGAAGAAAAACATGGAACTTCGCGTGCTCTGCGGCCTCAGTCCATCCGGCACGGACCCGCCGTTCAATACATCGAACCAATCCTTGAGAAAATCCCGGCCCGAAACAATATCCACCAGGTCCGAAGCGATACAGCCGCTGGAACGCGCTCCGATTTCCACCGGAGAGAGCGTCCCGTCCGGTTTCAGCAGAATTTCCAGATGCCCCAGCGAACAGGAAAAACCGAGCGCCTTGTAACAGCGAACGGCATAATCCGCAATCTTCCGCTGCAAATCATCAGGCTCGCAGTTGTAATGGAGCTTGACCGCGATTTTATTGCGAACCGCGTTTTCCGTGTGCGTTTTGCGGGAGACGGCATATACACTGACATGCCCGTCGGCATCGCCAAGCATTTCCACGGTATACTCCCGGCCGACCACAAACTCCTCGACCGTCACCAGCCGGTCGGAGGCTTCCGCCTGCGCCTTTTCGAAGGCACGGCGCACCTCATCCCCGGCGGTTCCCCGGGTGATGATGGTTATTCCGCGCGAAGAAGCGGAGTTGTCCGGCTTGATGATGATATCCATCCGCTTCGAAAGCTCAAACACGGAATCTTCGCAGTGCCGATACTGCCGCGCCTCCCGGTTCAGCAATCCTAGTTCCCGCCAGCGGGCGGTCATCCGGCATTTTGAGCTGGAATTTTCCAGCCCGGAGTCGGAAATGGTCTTCAGCCCGAGAGCCCGGTGAACTTCCGCCAGCGCGGGAACCGCCAGATCGATGGAGGTGTAACCGAATTTCACATCCGGCCAGCTTCCATCCCGTTTCAGCGCTTCAATAATCGGCCCGGCGTATTTGACGTCAAGGCGGTAATGCCGGTCGCCGGTCATCTGGGGATGTTCATTCCAATCGATCACATATACCAGATATCCCTTTTTCTGAAACTTGTTCAGAACTCCGAAGTTCAATTGATTGCCGCCGAACAGCAAAAATATCGGTTTGCCCATAACTATTCGTCCTCTTCAAGATAACGTTTGAGGCATACGGTGTCATATGTGTCCCACTTCTTGAAATCGATGCAGTTGAACCAGATATCTTCCTGCTTCTCAATATTCTCAAGCCGGGTTAAAAATTCCGGTCCGATCATATCGCGGGGAATCACAACGACGCCCGTGTCGTCGCAAACGGCGATGCCGCCGTCGTATTTTGCACGGCGCTCGGCGACAATCCGCTTCACGTCCTCCGACTCCTCAACATGGTTGTTGAAACAACCGACCGGCGTCACGCCCCGGCACCAGACGGGGAACCGGTTTTTGATGAGGTCGTTGGCGTCGCGCATGTGTCCCATCCCCACGACCGCCGCCGCCATCCTGTAGTAGATGAGGAATTTGCAGATCAGTTCCCCGGCCAGCGCACGCTTGTTGACATGGATTCCGTCCATCAGGACGACCTCGCCTTCCCGAACGTCCCGGGCCTGCTCGTGGATGCTCCAGTTGCTTTCGCTGTGGCCGTAGATGTAGTGGATGACTCCCACGCTGTACATGCCGGAGTTGACCGGATGAATATCGTCCAGCACTCCCGTTTTCCCCAGACAATCGGCGACTTCCGTGGTAGATACCCGATTTCGTTTCAGAAAGTCTAAAATCTGTTTTTGTATTTCACTCATTTTCGATATCCTCAGTGTCGATTCCGCAAAACGGCTCTCTTGTTCCCGGCTGCCGGCCATCGCAGCAGCCGGCGGCTGTATGTCAGATTTCAGGCGAAGCAATCCAACGCCGGAATTCCCGCGTCATCATACGGTCCCTGGTTCACGATCAGAAAACGATCCGCAGCGGGGACGGAACCGCTGCCGTTTTTTCGCCTCAAGCACAAAGCGGGCATGACCGGAACCACCCGATGCCGCCGACTTAAAGTAAAAAGGAGTTTAAGAACTTATCAACCGATAAGCTTTGAATGAATAATCGCTTAAAAATGCCTTGTCTGGCGCAGGCCGGAAACAACAGGCCCCCTTCCCGTGCGGGTGCCGGTCTCCCCAATCGCGTCCTGCAGCCGCGGCGCATCAGTTTCCGCAACAATTCCGGCGCCTCGAAACTCGCCGGAACGCGGTTCGAGGCACCGGAAATGCAGATTTTACAGTGGAGGGGCCTTCCCCTCTGCCGCTTCAGACCCGATGAATCGGTCAGACAGCCATAACACCCGAGGAACAGGATGCCGTTATCATACAGATCTCCGTGCCGCCGGCAATGCTGCAAATGCCTCTTCAATCAATTCGGAATCCGGACACGGCGGTGACTATTTTCCGTTTCCCGGCGGAAACGCTGCGTCACACCGGAACGGCTGCCTACAGCCTGCCGTCCACCACTTCCCGCGGCAGGCTCCCTTTGATGTCGAACACCACCGCGTTGCCGTCGCAATACTTCGTCACATCCATGTCCGTAAATTCGCGGTGTGCCACGGCGAGCACAACCGCATCGTAAACGCCGAAGCGCAATACATCCGCATTCTTCACGGATTTCAGATCGTAGAATTTCTCAACCTCCTCCGGCTCCGCCCACGGATCGAAAATATCCACATCGCAACCGAACTCCCGCAGCCCCCTGACGACGTCAACCGCATGGCTGTTGCGAATGTCCGGACAGTTTTCCTTGAAGGTGATTCCAAGCTGGAGCACTTTCGCTCCAAGTATCTTGCGCTCTTTCCTGATCATCAGTTTAACGATCTCGGCTGCGATGTATTTGCCCATGCCGTCGTTGATGCGGCGGCCGGCGAGAATCACTTCGGGCAGGTAGCCCAGCGCCTGCGCCTTATGGGTCAGATAATACGGATCGACGCCGATACAGTGTCCCCCGACCAAACCCGGTTTGAATTTCAGGAAATTCCATTTCGTTCCCGCCGCGGCCAGCACATCGTTCGTATCGATTCCGATCAGGCGGAAGATCTTCGCCAGCTCGTTCACGAAAGCGATATTCAAATCCCGCTGCGAATTTTCAATCACTTTCGCAGCTTCCGCCACCTTCATTGAACTGGCCCGGTGCGTCCCGTTCTTCAGAATGCTGCCGTAAAGCGCATCGACGATATCGGCAGCCTCCGGCGTCGAACCGGAGGTGATCTTCTGAATCTTCGTCAGAGTATGTTCCTTGTCGCCGGGATTGATCCGTTCCGGGCTGTATCCGCAGAAGAAGTCGGTGTTGAATTTCAGGCCGCTGAATTTTTCCAGAACCGGCACGCACTCCTCTTCGGTGCAGCCCGGATATACCGTGCTCTCGTAAACGACGATCGCTCCCGGCTTCATCACCTTGCCGACGGTTTCGCTCGCTTTATACAACGGCGTCAAATCCGGGCGGTTGTACTGATCCACCGGCGTCGGCACGGTCACGATAAAAATGTCCCGGTCTTTCAGATCGGCCGGGTCGCCGGAGTATTTCAGGCGAATCGCGGCTTTCAAGTCTTCCGATGAGGTTTCGAGCGTCGTATCTTCCCCCCGGCGCAATGCCTCCAGACGTTCCGGTTTCACATCGAAACCGACGGTGTCATACTTCCGGCCGAATTCGACCGCCAGCGGCAACCCCACGTAACCGAGCCCGATCAAGCCGATTTTTATCTCTCCACTCTTAATTTTCAACAGCATACTTCCGGCTCCCCTGAAAATAAGTATGTTTTGGTTTCAATGTTCTTTGCAAATTTCATTTTATGGCGTCAACAATCCGTTTCATCACCTCGGAAACTATTCTCGAGATACCAGAAAGGAGATTATTTTCAACCTGTTGAAAAAACAGCGTTACGAAAGCGCCGTCGAATTCAGCCTGCAGATGTCCATTGCCGGCTTGACCGCGCAAAATGAAAGGACCGCCTGACCGCGCGAACTTCATGCCCGGCGATCAGCTCTCCGGAACCGATTGCCGGAAGCCGGAGGATGTTTTGCCGATTCGCATCGCGCGTTTCAGAAAGCCGTTCCCGCCGGCAAAGCGCTTCCGTCTGTCCGATGACTCCGCCTCCGCAACCGGAAGGGAATCGATAGAACGGAACGCATTCAGGCAGCATTCGGCAATGGAATTCTCTTCCCGGCCCCAGGCCGCAGAAACACAGCTTCCATGATATCGGTCCGTAAGCGGCTGCCGAACCGCGTTCTCCGAAAGACAGAACGACTCACAAACAGAAATCTTTGCGATTCACGAAATCGACCGGCAGCTCAACCGTCATCACAACCGGTATGGCGGCAAGCTGCACAACAACGGTCTCATGATTTTTAAACCGTTTAATTTGGGCGACCTCACCTTTCAAATAACCTTTCGTTATGACGACCGGATCATTGATTTGCAGGTTCGTCATAACTTCCACTTTGTGAGTCTGCGCTAAAATTTCATATTTCCGGACCGTTCGCAAATCTTTCAACAGACTTGCAGAATCATAATCATTCAGATAAAAAACCTTCAGAAGGTTTCTGTTAATTCGTGTTAAATCGAAGCCGTGACGAACAATGGAAGCAAAAACGTATCCTCCCCCGAACATGGGAACCATTCTCGTATAGATGCGATGCTGGTATTCGGTTGTCTTTTTAATCAACGGCAAATAGCAGATGACGTTCTGTGCTTTTAATGCCTCGTATAACTTTATCTCGCAAAGAGACTTGGATTTGAAATACATCCAAGCGCTTCCTTCATGAACCCTGAGTAAATCGCTGTAGATATCATCATCCAAGTGTTCTTCCATTGTCACCTCAAAACAAGTAATCCGGGCAGCGCGAAGCGATAGCTTTTAGGGATTCTAAAGCTATCGTAAATACGAAAGACAGCCGCATTCCGTTCAGAACTGGAATTCGCGGCTGTCTTTTTCTGAATGGCAAAATGCCGCCGGGGAGACAAAAAAACTCTCAACGGCACAAAGCTGGATTTTTTTATATTCGTTCCGGGAATCGGAACAGGGCGAAGCCCCTGCCTGAATCCCGGCATGCAACCTGCCTGCAGAAAATCCGATCCGATGACCGATGCCATCAAGCATTGCGGACTCCTCCGCAACTGTTTTCCGGGAGCGGGAACACAAAAATACCGTAGCCGGCATCGCTGCTGAAATCATCACTTCGCTGTTCCCTTGTCCCTGTTAATTTTCTTCAGATTAATATTATAGCGTAATTTCCCGTAATGTCAACATATGCAGCACTGAAAAATACGGCTTTCTTCACTGCCGTCAACGTTTTTCCTCTCTCTGAATCATTCCGCCGCAGCTCTCACGGCAACCGTTCATGCTGCCGGGCAGCAGCCTGTTATCCGGCTCGTTTAACGCAGACAATCGGAAGTAATCGGCCAGGTCCTCTCCGCCAAATCGGTCGACCTCACAGGAAACACCGGTTCCAGCACCGGCTTCATCATCGCGGACGGCGTCGAAATCCGAAACCGCACGGACGCATGGCGTTCTTCAGGTTCCGCAAAGCATGGAAACGATCCGCCGCGGGGCGCCTGCCGCGCTGTTTTTCGCGGAGCGGCACGCCGGCATGCGCATCATTTCCACTCATTCTTCCTGAAATCGACCGGCTCTGCGGCGTAAAGCTTCGAAAGGCCGTTTTCCCGCACAACCCGGAAGCGCCTGCCGCGCCCGTCCGTCCATGCAGAACCCGGCAGCTCAAGCCGGGTGACGAGCAGCGCCGCGCCGGAACGGTCCGATTCGACCAGCGGCAGCGGAGACTTTTCCCGGAAAGCGGCAAGCGCTTCTTCATCCAGCTCAGCAAACGGTTCGACCGCACACACGCCCCGGCATTTCAGCTCACGCACCGCCTCCGAATTGCAGACCGGCAGCGGAAAACCCGCGATAATCCGCACATCGGGGAATTCCCGCAGAAGCTCCAGCCCGTGCAGCGCTCCGATCTGAAACACGCGGACACCCGAATCGCAGGCCGCCCGGAGCCTTTTCCGCAGCGCCGGAAGTTCCGCCTCCGGCGTGAATCCGGGCAGGATCATCCGCTCCCCTTCCGGAGCAGGAGGAACCTCCCCCGGCAACGCACGGCTGTCGCGGTAAAAACGGTACAGCGCTTCGGCCAGCTCGGGGCGCAGGTTTTCCGGCCGCAGCCTCTGCGCCGCCCACTCCCAGAATTCACGCCGCAGCGTCTTGAGGAGGCTCGCCGGAACGAAGAACGCGCCCTCCACCACGGCTTCGACCTCCGGCGCCGACCACGGCTCCGGGACAGCCGAAGCAAATTCCGCCGCCGCGATTCCGGCAGTGAACGGCCGCTTTCCGGCCGGAGCGAAATCGACGGCGCGACGCCAGCATTCCCCGGGCAGCTCCGCAATCGTTCCCGTCCACTCCGCCGCCGTCAGGCGCAGCGAAACGGCGAGCGGATGACGCCCGGGAGGAAGCGCCGCGGCCTGGCGGCTGAAATCGTAACCGTTCTCCCCGATCTTGTAGAGCAGCCAGCCCGGTTCCGCCCGGAACTCCCCCGGGATGAAACAGTTCGCCCCGGCCCGGACCTTCACCGCGCTTTTTCCCTGAAACCGCAGGTCGATCAGCGTAAAGCTCTCCCCTTCCCCGCCCTCGGACGGCACCAGCCGGAGCCGGTCGCCGAGATGGAGCCGTTCCAGCGCCGTAACAGACAGCCCGGCACGCGCGTACTTCCCGACTTTCGCCGCCGCCACACCGAAGGAACCAAGCCGCCCGGCATCGATCAGGGAGCTGTATTCGTTCGCAAAATAAAAACCGTTCGACGGCCGCCGCGTCGCCGTCGACCGCAGAAGCTTCTCCGCTTCCAGCAGCAGTTCCGGCGGGGAATCGACCGGTCCGTCCAGCAGCAGCCGGTAGGCCTTCACGGTTTTCCAGACATAATCCGGCGAACGGAGCCGCCCTTCGATCTTCAGCGAAGCAACCCCGATCCGCCTCAGCTCCGGCAGCAGCGGCACACCGTACAGATCGCGCGGGGAGAGCAGGAATCCGGAACGGCCGGCCGCATCATATATTCTGCGGCACGGCTGCTTGCACTTGCCGCGGTTGCCGCTCCAGCCCCCCAGTGCCGACGAGAGCAGACACTGCCCGGAAAGCGAACAGCAGAGCGACCCGTGAATGAACACCTCAAGTTCGAGCGTGGAACGCGCCGCGATTTTCCGCAGCTCGTCGAGCGTAATCTGCCGCTCGAGGATCACGCGGCGGATTCCGAGCCGGGCCGCCGCCGCGACTCCGGCCGAGTTGTGAATTCCCATCTGCGTCGAAGCGTGAAGCACGAGCGACGGAAAATACTCCCGCGCCAGGTTGAGCACACCGAGATCCTGCACGATCAGCGCATCCGGCCGCAGCTTCGCAAGTTCGGCCAGATACGCCGCAACCTCGGAAAGTTCCGTCTCCTTCACCAGCGTATTCAGCGTCAGGTAGAGCTTCCGTCCGCGGCCATGGGCGTAATCAAGCAGCCGGGCGAGCGAATCCGGAGTGAAGTTCTGCGCCCGTTCGCGCGCGTTGAACTTGCCGAGCCCGCAATAAACGGCGTCGGCCCCGGCATCGTAGGCGGCGAGCGCCGTCTCGAGGTTTCCGGCCGGGGCCAGCAGTTCGGGAGTTGCCGCCGGTTTCATTTCCGGTATGCCTTGTGTTCGCGGCGGCGGGCGCTGACTCCCTCTTCGCTGGTTCCGGCGCTGACCAGCTCATACAGCAGCGCCTGTTCCTTGCCGGGAGCCGGACGCAGGATGCGGCCCAGCCGCTGCACATGCTCCCGGACGCTCGCCGAACCGGAGAGAATGATCCCGACCGCCACGGCCGGAACGTCAACACCTTCATTCAGCACCTTGCTCGTCACAAGCACGGTATAGGTTCCGGCGCGGAACAGATCGAGAAACTCCTTGCGCTCGCCCGGCTTCGTCCGGTGGGTGATCACAGGCCAGCAGAAGCGGCGCCCGAGGTCGTAAGCGGCCGCATTGTCGGCGGTGAAGATGATGATCCGCTCCCCGGCGTGGCGGTTCACGATCTCCCAGACCATGCGGATCTTCGCCTCCCCGCCGCGCGCGATGCGGCGCTGTTCGAGAAAGGCGCGGAACACATCACGGCCGCCCGGCAGCCGGGCGCAGAGCCCGAGGAACCGGCCCCACTCCGATTTGAAACGGAAATTCAACCGGTTCGCGGCCAGAAAATCGGTATAGATTCTGCGGTTGCGCTCATACGCCTCCGCCTCGTCCGGGTCGAGTTCCACCGGCACCGGAATCGTCCGGTAACGGGAGAGCACCTTGCCCTCAAGGTCGCCGATCTCGATCCGGCAGACGATCGGGCCGAGCAGGTCCTCCAGCACGGCGGCGCGATCGTCCGGCAATTCGGGCGTTGCCGACAATCCGAGCCGGTACGGTGCGATCGACATGGCGGCGGCCAGACGTGTTTCGGGACCCGGCAGATGGTGGCATTCGTCCGCCACCAGCAGCGCGAAACGGCCGCCGATGAACTCCATGTTCAGCACGGCCGAATCATAAGTGCTGACGGTCAGTTCGCGAATCGTGTGCTCCCCTCCCCCGAGCATGCCGATTTCACGCTGAAAGAAGTGTTCGAGCACGCCGACCCACTGCCCGAGCAGATCGAGCGTCGGCACGAGATAGATCGCCGGACGCTTCAGGTATGCGGTGGCCATGACGGCCAGCACGGTCTTGCCGCTGCCGGTCGGCAGCGCGGCCACGCCCCGGTAGAGCCCGGAACGCCAGGAGTTGAACGCCGTCGTCTGGTGAGGGCGCGGGACAAGCTCGACGGCGAGCGAAAGATCTTCGATGGGAGCAAAGGCGCGGGCCCGGTCGTCGATCTCGATGCCGGACTCCTGAAAAGCGATGACGATCGGGGCGTAATCGCAGCCCCTGCCGCGGAAATTCCGGGTTCTGTCATCATAACGGAAAAGCCGGAGCAACTTATCCGGCAAAGCATCGCGGCTGACGCCGGAGAGCGCCAGGGTTCCGGCTTCGAACGAAAGGACCGGCTTCATCACAGCTTCTGCGGACGGAACGACCCGATCGCCCAGACGACCAGAAACACCGTAATTGCGATGATCGCCGCAGTCCAGCCGTACTGCGCCAGCCGCTGGCCGAAATACTCCAAGCGGCCGCAGACCAGAAGGAACAGCACGATCAGGATTCCGGCGGCGACGCCGGCGGTGAGCCCCCAGCGCCGCCCCTTCTTCCAGTCGGGATAGTCCGGGATATCCACCGCCTCGACCTGCCGGAGCAACTCCTTCAGCCGGGGATCGTCTTCCGGGTCACGCATTCAAGCCGCTCTCCTTCCTGTTCTCCGGCCGGAAGACGGAACTCCTCCGGCCGGACGGTTCGATCAGAAGTTGAAGTTCAGGATCGGGAATACCGGAATCCACGCATCCTTGCTGTAATTGATGAATCCGAACTGCATTCCCTTGCCGTCCGTCATATTGAAGAGGCCGAGCTGCAGCGAGCCGCCCTTTTCTCCGGCCATGTTCACAAAGCCGCACTGGATGCCGGTGAACGGACCGTCGGCAATGCTGACCGCGCCGGCCTGGAAGCCGGTGAAGCCCTTCGACAGCGCGAGCGCGAGACCGCCCTGAATGCCGGTGAAGTTCCCGGCCTGCGAAATCAGCGCGAACTGGGCGCCCTGCACATCACCGGCCAGCGCATACGGCCCGGTCGCCTGAAGACCATTCAGGAAGCCGGTATTCAGGGTCGTCACGAACGCGGCCTGAACGCCGTTCAGGTCCTTGCTCTTGACGATGACCCAGCTGGCCTGCGCGCCGTTGATCGTGTCGGTGCCCGAATAGACCCACGACACCTCCAGACCGTAGACGGAACCGATGCCGCCGGAGGCGACCCAGCCGGTCTTGAGGCCGAAAACATTCGAATTCCAGGTCGAATTCGGCACGTTCGGCAGGAAAACGAGCTGGAAAATCGTCCATTTGTCCAGCGGCTGCGGGACATCCGGATCATTGTAATAGAGTTCCTTCGCCTGAACGCGCGGTTCCGGAACCGGAGCCGCCGCGGCGGAGAACATCCCGACGGTGCAGCCGAGCATCAATGCGGACAACAGATATTTTTTCATGATGGTTTACTCCTCTTTCGTAACGCTTCAGAAATTGAAATTGACGATCGGCAGGCAGAAGACCGGGCCGTTCTCGATGAAATTCAGGAGACCGATCTGGAACGTCTCGTCATCGGCGAAGTTCACGATTCCGAGCTGAAGCCCGCAGACCTTGACCGACATGTTGACCAGTGAGAACTGAATGCCGGTCACCTCCTGCGCATCGCAGGCGATGAGGCTGCACTGCAGACCGTTCACTTCGTCGGTGCCGGCCCAGAGCACCGATGCCTCGACGCCGTAGACCGGAGCTTCGCCCGCGCTGACCGGGGCGCCGACCTTGACGCCGTTGGTCTGCATATACCCGGCGTCGGTCGGGACGCCCGGAAAGAACTGCAGATTGATGAACGTCCACGGGTAGACCGGCGGCGGCAGCGTGTAAGCCTTGACCGGCTCAGCCTTGACGGCTTCCGCCGGAGCCGCCGGTTCGGCCGCCGCCGCGCCGAACGCCAGCAGCGCGAACATCGACATCAGAAAAAATTTTTTCATACTCTCTTCTCCTCCTGTTTTAGTTAAAGGATGGGTTAATATAAGCCGATATCTCCGAGATTGCAAGCAGAAAGATCCGCGGGGAGCGGAGATTCCGCGACGACGGTCTCTCCGGAAAGCGGATGGCGCAGCTCAAGACGGGCCGAATGCAGCGCCTGGCGCGGCAGCACGAGCCTAGCCCGGTCTTCGTCCGTAATGGCGTTGGAACGGATCTTCAGATAGATCGAGTCGTCCGGCCCGTACAACTTGTCTCCCAGCAGCGGAAACCCGAGCGAGAACAGCGTGGCGCGAATCTGGTGGAGCCGCCCGGTTTCGGGAACGGCCCGCACCATGCTGAACTTCCGGCCCGGCTTCTCCGGGCAGAGAAGCGTCCTTGCCGACTCGATCTCCACAGCTCCGGCGGGAGGACGTTCCCCGGCAACGAACCGGCGCTTCTTGCGGACCGGGCTCGCCGTATCCCGCACCAGAAAGCCGTACGCCTCGACCGGCTCCGGGAAGGAGCCGAAAACAAGCGCGAGATACTCCTTCCGGACCGGCCAGGAGGGTTTGCCGAGCTTCGCCGCAACCTTCGGGTTCTTCGCGGCGATCAGCAGCCCGGAGGTTTCGCGGTCAAGCCGGTTCACCAGATGGATTTTCCCGTAAGCCGAACACAGCATATGCCAGAGCGTATGCCGGAAGAACGGGCCGGAAGGGTGCACGCAAAGGTTGCCGGGCTTATCCACGATCAGAAGCTCGTCGTCCTCGTAAGCGATCCGGTACGACAGCTCGGCTTCCGGCTCCGGAAGGTCCCCCGGAAAATATTCGAGCCTGTCGTGCAGCGCGAGAATCCGCTCCGGCTCCGCCGGAAGGTCGTTGACCAGAATCTCGCGCCGCGCAATGCGCTCGCGCCACTCGTCCGCGCTGCGGTAAGTGAAGCGCGCGGCCAGATAATCGTCGAGCCGCAGCCCGACGCCGCTCCAGTCGATCGAACTGCGGATGACCCGGCGGGTCAGATCCTCAAACTGATTTTTCATCTTCCCTGCGCTCCCTGCCGGACGGCGCCGCGGCGGTCCGGCACACGTTTTCTTCAGAAAAATATGGATTTCCGCGTCGCTTTGCTTACTATACACCCTCGCCCCCCGCCGGTCAACTCCGGAAAGCAAAATGAATTTCCGCATTTTTAACCGGCCGGTTATTCCCTTAAAAACGAAAATTCCCGCAAACGCTTTGCACATCCAATACTTACGGAATTCGAGCCGTTCCGGGAGCCCGTTTTCCGGAAAAGTCAAGCATTTTTCAGGAAAAATATTTTCAAGAATAGCTATCAAAATCACTTGAAAGACACTATCCATAGTGATATCTTATGGGGACAACACAAGATATAGATAACCATTTTGAGGAGGAGCCACCATGCTGAAAAATATCGTAAAACGCGACGGACGAATCGCTTTGTACGACGAATCAAAGATCGCCGGCGCAATTTTAAAGGCGATGGCCGCATCGAGCGAAGGCAATCCCGCCGATGCGCCGCGGATCGCCGAAGAGGTCGGCCGGGTCATCGAAGAACGGCTCTCCGACCGGATTCCGCAGGTGGAGGAGATTCAGGACGCGGTGGAAGTCGCCCTGATGCGCAACGGTTACGAATCGGTCGCCAAACAGTACATTCTTTACCGCGCCGGGCGCACCCGCACCCGCGAGATGAAAACCGGGCTCATGAAGATTTACGACGAGCTGACCAACGCCTCCGCCAACGCCTCGGACATGAAGCGCGATAATGCGAACATCGACGGCGACACCGCGATGGGCGTCATGCTCAAATACGGCTGCGAAGGCGCCAAGGACTACTATGAGAAGTACCTGCTGACTCCGGAGCAGGCTCAGGCTCACCGCTCCGGCGATATCCACATCCATGATTTCGATTTCTACGCCCTGACCACGACCTGCTGCCAGATCGATTTGCTGAAACTGTTCAAGGGCGGCTTCTCGACCGGTCACGGCTTTCTGCGCGAACCGAACGACATTCAGAGCTACTCGGCGCTGGCCTGCATCGCCATTCAGTCCAACCAGAACGACCAGCACGGCGGGCAGTCGATCGTGAATTTCGACTACGGCCTCGCCCCGGGCGTGGCGAAAAGCTACCGGAAGTTCTATCTCATGAACCTCTTCAAGGCGGCGCAGATCCTCGCCCCCGAGAAGGAGCTCAAGCTCGAGGACTTCAAGAAAATGGCCGCCGCAATCAGGGAAGAGAGCGATTTCGGCCCGCAGCTCGGCGGCAACCGCGACTATGAGGAACGCGAACTCGCGCGGCTGACCGAAATGCTCGGCAGCGGCGAACGCGCGGCAAAGGCGCAGGAGTTCGCGCTGCGCGATTCCGAGCCCGAAACCGACAAGGCGACCTATCAGGCGATGGAGGCGCTGATCCACAATCTGAATACGATGCACTCCCGCGCCGGCGCCCAGACGCCGTTCAGTTCGATCAATTACGGCATGGACACCACGCCGGAGGGGCGCATGGTCATCAAGAACGTCCTGCTGGCCACCGAAGCCGGGCTCGGCCACGGCGAGACCCCGATCTTCCCGATCCACATTTTCCGGGTCAAGGAGGGAATCAACTACAATCCGGGCGAACCGAACTACGACCTGTTCAAGCTTGCCTGCCGGGTCTCGGCGAAGCGGCTCTTCCCGAACTTCTCGTTCGTGGATGCTCCGTTCAACAAACAGTATTACAAGCCCGGCCACCCCGAAACGGAGATCGCCTACATGGGCTGCCGGACCCGCGTGATCGGCAACGTCTACGATCCGGAGCGGCAGATTACGAACGGCCGCGGCAACCTCTCGTTCACGTCGATCAACCTGCCGCGCCTCGCGATCGAGGCGAAAGGCGACGAAAAGAAGTTCTTCGACAGCCTGTACGACATGATGCGCCTCGTGGTCGGCCAGCTGAACGACCGCTTCGAAATCCAGGCGCGGAAAAAGGTCCGCAACTTCCCGTTCCTGATGGGCCAGGGTGTCTGGATCGACTCCGAGAAGCTCGGCATGGACGATGAAGTGCGCGAAGTGCTGAAGCACGGCACGCTTTCGATCGGCTTCATCGGGCTGGCCGAAGCGCTGACCGCTCTCTACGGCCATCATCACGGCGAAAGCGACGAAATGCAGGCCAAGGGACTCGAGATCATCGGGAAAATGCGCAAGTTCGTCGACGACCTGTCGGCGCAGACCGGCATGAACTACACGCTGCTGGCGACGCCGGCCGAGGGGCTCTCGGGCCGCTTCATCCGGATCGACCGCAAGAAGTACGGCGAGATCAAGGGCGTGACCGACAAGGAGTATTACACGAACAGCTTCCACATTCCGGTCTGGTACAAGATTTCGGCGTTCGACAAGATCCGCAAGGAGGCGCCGTACCACGCGCTGACCAACGCCGGGCACATCTCGTATGTGGAACTCGACGGCGACACGGCGGAAAACCTCGAGGCGTTCGAAGCGATCGTCCGCGCCATGCACGATGCCGGAATCGGCTACGGCTCGATCAACCATCCGGTAGACCGCGACCCGGTCTGCGGCTACAACGGCATCATTGGCGAAACCTGTCCGAAGTGTCACCGCCACGAGGAGCCGGGCATGCCGAAATTCGAGCGGATCCGCCGGATCACCGGCTATCTGGTCGGAACGCTCGAACGCTTCAACAACGCGAAACAGGCGGAGGAGCGCTCCCGCGTCAAGCACGGAGTGGGCTTCAATTGAAATGACGCCGGAGGAGAAAATATTCCGCCCGTCGGAAGAGGAGCCGGAGGCCGCTGAAGCAGCCTCCGTTTTTTCCGCCGCGCCTCACGGCCGCTCCGGCCTCATCAATCTTGCCGGATTCGACGACGAGTCGATCACGAACGGCCCGGGGCTCCGCGCCGTGGTTTACGCACAGGGATGTCCGCACGGCTGCCCGGGCTGCCACAACCCGCAGACGCACGCCTTCGGGACCGGCCGGGACTGCACGCCCCGGGAGCTCTTTGAACGCATCCGCCGCAATCCGCTGGTGAGCGGCGTGACTTTTTCCGGCGGCGAGCCGCTTTCACAGCCCTCCGGCTTTGCGGAACTGGCGGCACTGCTGAAGGAGACCGGCTACGAGATTGCGATCTACACCGGCTACCGGTTCGAGGAGCTGCTGAAGATGCGCAACCCGGCCGTCCGCCGGCTGCTTGAGCAGGCGGACGTCCTGGTCGACGGCCCGTACCGCGAGCGGGAACGCAACATTCTGCTGCGCTTCCGCGGCAGCGCGAACCAGCGCATCCTGAACCTCCCGGCCTCCCTCAAAGCCGGCCAGGCCATCCTGATGCCTCCCGGCCGCTGGCGCGAAAACGCATAACCGCACGTCCTCCGCACCCATAAGAAAGGCGACCGGAAAACCGGCCGCCTCTTTTTCATCCTTATGCACAGGCGGAGAATCCTCCGCCCGGGTCATCGTTATTCGACATACTCGATCTGCCGAATGATGATCTGCTGCGTGATCGGGTTCCGATACAGATCGACGATCGCCTTCACCTCTCCGGTAATTTCATCGAAATAGACGAACTTCTTCTCTGGCTCGTCCTTTAATCCTTCTGGAGTAGACGCGGTGTCCTTTACATCAAATACACCATATTTACAGTCATCCTTCGTTACAGACTTCCCCTCATAATCGAAGCGGACGACCGGCCCCATCAAGTCGCGGACCGTCTGAGCAACCACCACCATCTGAATCGCCGTCGAGGGCGAAACATCCGCTTTCAGCAGATTGATGGTTTTGCCGACCAGCTCTTCGCGTTTCGCATCCGGCCAATTTTCATAAGTAGCGGACTCAATCACCACTCCGTAGCCGTTGGCGAACTTCCTGCCGCTCACTGTCCAGTCGAGAAACTGGGCCCGGTTCTCGAACGGCCGGTCCGCCGACTGTTTCAGGTACGGAACCGCTTTTTCCGCGTCTGTATCCCCAATAGCAATCAGTCCCTCAGGAAGAGGATCAGTTGTATCCAAACTCTTATCCAGATAGTTCTGGAAGGTGTGGCCGAGCTTCAGGTTGAAGAAGATCGCCTTGCCGACATCGTCATCCCAGGAAGAATACTCCGGGTTGACGGAGGTGCTTTCGCAGAGCATGTTGACATCCACTTTCCCCATGCAGTAGGCGTCATCGCTCATTTTGACCTGCTCGAGGATTCCGCCGTCACCGCCTTCATAGGAGGTGCCGGAGTCAGCCCAGCCCATGCTCTGGCGCATATCCTCCGCCCCGACGGACTCTGTGGTGCTCCCCGGCTTTTTGGCGGAGGTCAGATTCAGGGTCTGCCAGGCCGAGCCGCGATGAATCGCCCCGAGCTCCCAGAGCGATTCCATCGGGGCGTTTCGAATGAACGCCGTGGACAGGTGCTCATCGTCGGCACTTCCGCGCCAGGCAGGGTCCGTGGCAAATTCCACATCGTATCTGGAATCGAAAGCGGTCCCGCCCGCCGCATCCTTCGAATTCGGATTCGCATCGGTGTTGCGCAGCCCCGCGCCAAGACGCTCTTTCACCTTCTGATCAGCACTCATATCCGAAGGAGCGGGCATTTCAATGCTCATCACCTTCGACGGCTTCGCATTGTCGAAATCCACCAACTTGATATTGGTGAACAGACTCCAGTCCGTTTCGTCGGAATCACTCTTATTATTCGCATTCAGGTTCTGACGCGGGTCCTTCGCCTCCATGCCGCCGAGGTAGAAGTAACGATATCCGGTCGGGACAGACGCCAGAGAGCTGCCGGCAATCCAGTCGTTTCCGCTCGTTCCCTTGCCCGGAACATTCGCATTCGAAAACAGAGTCAGAGCGGCGTCCGTTTCCGGAAGACCGTCAGCCGGGTCATCCCAACGCACGAAATCCACACCGAAATGTTTCGACTGATCCGAATCATGCACATCCATGAGAGTGACGCCGCCCAGCTTGAATTTACCGCTCAGCACCTCGATTTTCACCTCGTCGATCACAGCAGAAGTGGCCATCGCCCCGGCAGGGGCCTGAGACGTCAGTTCGCTCTGAAACTTGCTCGTAAAATCGAAATCGATCTCCGACGTCGTCGGAGCGGTAAGTTCGGTGGCGTAAACCAGATAACCGGCATTCCAAGCCGGCTGCGAAGCGGCGTCTTCCTCCTTGAATTTCAAAGTCACGCTCTGATCGGTGTACTCGAACGGAGAAGCCGTATTATCCATGACAAGATCTTTCAGATTCAAAGTGCCGGTGGTCGGAGTCGTTCCTCCCGTCGTATAAGTCAGAGTGCCGTTCACCGTTACTTTGAACTGCAGTTTCAGGCTCTTCAAATGCGCAAGCAATTCATAGTCATACTGATTTTCCTCACCGGCCTTATTCTTCAGATCCTCATAAATGTTGATCAACTCCGCGATCAGTTCGGCACGATCCAGCTTCAGATTGACGATCACGTCGGAGCTCGCATAATCGCCGGCGCCCTTCTTCAGGCTCGGATCAACCTTGAAACCGAACGCAAGCTCATTGATATACGGCGTCTTTTCATTGCCGGTATACTTCGGCCAGTTGGCCTTATCCTGATTGTAGACAGTGCTCCAATTCGTGGTCGCCCCGTAAGACGCGCTTACATCGGAAGTCGGAATCGAGTCCTCGTCCATGAAGTCATTCAAATTCGCAACGATCTGACGGCGAAGCAGCTCCTGGCTGTCAAAAGACCCGGCGTCATTGCCGATCAGCTTCAGGAACGGGATGCCGATTCCGAGCGGAGTCTTCTTATCGGTGGAGCGGAATTCCTCGCTCGTCCCGGCCAGCTTTTCCACAGCTGCGTCGCTGTTCTTTTCAATGGCCGGATCCGACTCCTGATCCTTCAACCGGTCATACCACGGCTCCGTACCGTCATAATCATCCATCTCGCCGAGATTGAAACGGTGGTAATAAGCATTCCGCGAGTTTCCCGTGCCGGAACTGCGCAGATAATGGTACGATTCCGGCTCCGCCGGAATGGTCCCATCCACAAACCAGCGCTTGAACCAGTTCTGCTTCTTGGTCGGGGTTCCATCACCGTCATCCGCAAAATAATCGCCGGCATAAGTCTGGAAGAACAAATCAAACTCCGTAACAGCCAGATCGTTCTCATTCGCCGGCCGGATCGTCTCCCAGTTCTTCAACCGCTGCGACGTATTCATATTCAGTTCGTTGATGTCCAGCCCCCGGCGGACATTCCAAGGAATCCACTGGTCGGTTTCCCCCTCCGGATAATTGTACACTCCCCGGAGCAGATGATCCAGGTTGATCAGAGAAGCGGAACGGTTCGGCAGAACCTGATAGGCGATTCGACCGATGATTTTACCTTCCTCGTCATGAAGATAGGTCCATTCGCCCTTCAGGTCGCTTTCAAACATGGTTTTCCCACTCCAGTCCGCCGGCATCAGCAACGACTTCGCTCCCCTCAACCCATCGGTCCACGCAACGGAGTTGGTCTGCTTGTCGGACGTACCCCGATCGTAACTGTAGATCTCGGAAAAATCTTTGATCTTAAAGCCGGTAGTCGGATTCGCCGCCGCATAATTGTAATACATCAGGCTGACCGTCATCCGGCTGATCGCCGACTGAGCCAGCATCTTCGCCTGGCTGCGGCTGCTGTTGTTCTGAGCGACCTTCTGCGCAACCAGAGCGTTGGTGACGAACGCCAGCCCCAGAATCAGCAGAAGTGAAAGCATGCCCAGTGCGAAGAGGAGCGCAATTCCTCTCTGGCCGCGAAAATCTTTTTTTCTTTTTTTCATAGCATTCCTCATCTGATGAATCAATCGTCCAAACTCATGCGGGACTGGTCCCCCAGAAACACACTCCGGGAGAAGGTATATTCATGCTCCTTGCGGAAATCGTCTTTTTTCTCCTTCTCCGCCAATGTCGAATATTTCATTTGCTCCCAAACAATAAAATCTCTCGGAGAAAGCAGCGAAAGCTTAAATTCGATCATATATGGAATCTGGCTGAACCGATACCCACCGCTGATCGTCTCATACTCTCCCTTGTCGCTGATCTTTGGTGTGATGCCAGTCCCGCTGTCGTCCCGCATATACGGCGTAATCGTAAAAGAGGTCACACGCCTGGCCAGAATGGTTCCGTAGGGTTCATCCGCATTGGGATTCTCCGTGGTATTTTTCAACAATCCATCCAGCCGCTCCCGCACCCAATCTCCGACTGTATCCTTCGTAATGCTCGCATTCAAGTCGTACGGAGGCAGATACTCCTCGAAATCCCTCTCCTTATCGCAGAACACCCCCAGCTTCAATTCATCCAGATTGCCGGACCCGGAATCGTTACCGTCCCCGCACTGAATCGTCACATACTTCAGCTTGCCGCCCGGAAGATTCTGACGGGACAAAGTGGCAAAATACATTTTGTATTGATTTTTGTCGTATCCCTCATTTTCCCTTTTGTTCGGCTGAGTTTTCTCGATGATAAACGGAACTCCGACCCTTTCCGCATAAAACGCATTCTGCGTCATGGTGCTTAAAATATCCATGACCGTTCTGGCGTCCGCATACATGTTGTTGCGCTGTTCCATATTGATCCACATGCGCTGGGCGCCGGAGAAAAACTGCAACAGAAGCCCGAGAAGGACAACGAATACTGCCATGGCGACCAGCAATTCCACCAGCGTGAATCTGCGGACCCGTTTTTTTTCAAATCTGAGCATCATTATCGATAACCTTCCGATTAAGGAGTTGTTGGCATTTTGAACGCTTCGTTGAAGAATTCCTGCCGGAAAACACGCCGTTCGCGGTTTTGCAGCGGCGCCTGAGCCGGCCAGCTGACTTCGACACAGAAAACCTTGGCGAATTTATCGATGTCGTTCGCGGTGCCGGAAGGCAGTTTCTTATATTCAACGCCGGTTCCCGGAGTGACGATCGGCACATCCATCTCGATTTCCTCGCCCCAGATCTTGACAACGGCGGCAAAATCGATATTGCCTCCGCTGATCTGGGTGAACAGGAACGCGCGGTTGTCCGAATCCAGCGTGTACAGATTTTCGGTGATCTGGCTGCCGATCGAACTGCTCGACCCAGCCTCCTTTACCGTCATTTCATACTTGTCCGAACCTACTTCCTTCCAGTCGAGAACAAGCCCTTTGTCGGCCGTGTCCGGATACCAGCTGGAAGGGGTGGAGGCATTGCCGCTTGTCCGCTTCTTGATATTGTCGGTAAAGAAATTATTCTCAGGCGTTCCCTCCGAACGTTCTGCATTTGCAATCCATTCGGAGGTGACGCCGGCACGGATGTAACTCATCATATATTCCGCGATATCGGCAAGGTTGTTGTTCGCAATCGCCGCCTTGTTCGCATTGGCCCCGACCGGAAAAAGCACGAGAATGCTCGAAATGCCGATCGCAATGATAGCCAGAGCCAGGGCCACTTCAACCATGTTGAAGCCGTGTCTGATGAAACGCTTTTTCATAATTGACATCCTTCCATCAATCCGGGTACGGATAATATTCGACCCGGCCGGTGAACTTGTTGAGTTCCAGAACGAGGCAGTTGACCGGGCCGTCCGCCCCCCTCCCCGGGAACGCCAGCTCCGTTTCGCTGAGCGGGATGGCCTCGGCAATCACAAAGCGCAGATCGCGCGTGCTTTCCACGCCGCCGTACGGAGAAAAAACAATCAGGCAGTTGCCTTTGTTGTCGGCGGTGGAATCCTTGTCGGCCTTGCAGTCCTTCAACTCGCTGAGCCGGTCGCCGAAATCATCGGTTTTCGGATTGGTGATCTGCGCCTTGATTCCCTTGCCGGTTTTGAAAACGCTGTTATAGTTGGAATCCTTGTCTTTCGCATAAACCCCGACCAGCAGGGAGCCGTCCGGCATATTTTTCCAGTCCTGATTCGGCACCCAGCGCACAAACTTCCAGAGATTGCTCCCCTTTGCCCCCTCCCGCTCGACATACGCCAGGCGATATCCGCCGAAACAGAACGGGCGAACCGCATTTTCCCCCGTATCGGAAGCGCTCCACTCGCTCATTTTGTTGGGCAGCACCATCGCGACATATTTTCTGCTGGTAGCCGCGTGAGACTGCGCCTGCTCCATGCCGAGTTTCAGGCCGGACGCAAGCTGGTCCACCTTGTTCCCCCGGATCATCCGGTTGAAGGACGGCAGCATGAGGGTCATGATCAACCCCATCAGCAGCATGACCACCATCAACTCGATCAACGTAAAGTTTCGGCGTTTTCTTTTGTTCATGGTTCCTGTTCCACTACATTTGACTTCATATCTGATCGCTTTCCATTGGAAAAAATTTCCAGTCCGCTGAATCTACTATAGGAGCGTGATGATAATTTTTCAATCTCCCGGCCGGAACTTTTTTCAAAAAACTCCCGTCACTTATCCGTTTTTTCAATTCCTGCCCATGAGGGGAAGTAACGGAGAAATGACGGATCGCGTTCTCCTTCCCTCAGATACACCCGATTCCGGAAGAAACCGGCAGCTTTCCCCGACTTCGTGCGTTTTTTCCGCAATTGCGACTTGAAAACCTGCGTCCCGGCGACTACTGTATCCGGACGTCTCTTTCACATTCAACACTTAAGGAGTATTATGAGCGACCAGTTCAAGAACGAAATCGACCGGATGAGCTACGCCATGGGCATGAACATGGGCGAGTATCTGACCCGTACCCCGCTCGAAATCAACCTCGACGCCGCACGGGAAGGCATCGCCGATTTCATCAGCAAAGCCCCGAAGCTCTCCCAGGAGGAATACGTCGCCATGATGCAGCTCCTTCAACAGAAGATGCAGGAGGCCGGGCGCCGCCAGATGGAGCAGCTCGCCGCCGCCAACGCGACCGCCGAGAAGAACTTCATGGCCGAAAACGCCGGAAAAGCCGGAGTCACCGTCACGCCGAGCGGACTTCAGTATGAAGTAATCAAAGCCGGCAGCGGCCCGAAACCCTCCGCGAGCGACACCGTCCGCGTCCATTATGTCGGCACCCTGCTCGACGGCACGAAGTTCGACAGCTCCATCGACCGCGGAGAACCGGCCGAATTCGGCGTGAAGCAGGTCAGCGCCGGATGGACCGAGGCGCTGCAGCTCATGCCGGTCGGCAGCAAATACAAGCTCTACATCCCGGCCGCCATCGCTTACGGCGCCCAGGGAGCCGGCCAGGCGATCCCCCCGAACGCGGCGCTGATTTTCGAAGTCGAACTGCTCGACATCGTCAAATAACCGAGCGGGCCGGAGGAGGAGCGGACGACCGCCCCCC
>ERZ1034952.323-NODE-323-length-45087-cov-30.466912_pt1 | contig 45087 bp, 75 predicted proteins | sample MGYA00520625_ERZ1034952 | MGnify/ENA primary metagenome ERZ1034952 (study PRJEB33766, sample SAMN09781773) | gut metagenome | biome: gut microbiome | host: Homo sapiens | place: Madagascar | study: EMG produced TPA metagenomics assembly of the PRJNA485056 data... | reverse complement strand
CGGTCAAGTCCTTGCAGCGCAGCGGGCAGCACTACGCGAGCCGCCGCCACAGGCAACACCGAGCCAGAAAGGCTGCGGCAACTGTCCCGCGTTGCGCACCATATTGCCAATGACGGCAAACCGGTGACAAAAGGTCACCATTTGGTCGGCATTGCCGAGATGGTATGTTTTCGTGAGGTCAGGAAAACGTCCGCAGATCATTTTCGTGGTGTCACGAAATTGCTCTTGTACGGCGTACATTTTGTTGGTGTCAACAAAATGCTCGTATGTAGTGCTTGCCATGATATCCTCCTTACTGCTTTTCCAGTGCCGCTTTCATGCGGTCAAAGAAAAACTGAATCACGGTACCAATGGTCTCATCGGTGATGGCCCACGAGATGAATTTGCCCCACTTGCTGGTGCTGAGGGCCATGCGGAGCATCTGCGCAACCCACGCCTTGCGCTCTGCGCCTCTCTTGGTGCCCTGAATTTCATGTTCTGCCTGCTCGATGAGGTCAAGCACAGTGCCCTTGACAGCCGCGCCATAGCCCAGCCGGATGCAGCCCAGGGCGTAGAACACAAAGCCGCCCAGCATGAGCACGATGGCCACAGGGGCGGGAAGTGCGATCAGGATATTACGGATTGCTTCCATGTGTTACTCTCCTCTCTCTTTTTCGAGGTCTTCGATACGGTGGTTTGCCACCTTGATCTGCTCTTCCAACACTGGTACACGCTTGGCAAAGTTGTTGTGCTCCCGGACTTCGCGGGTCAGCTCTTCCAGCTTGGTTTCGGTCACAGCCTGCTGCTTGTCCAGTTTGGCATCCATGCTCTGGGCGGTGTGGTTGTTAGAGACGACCACGCCGATCAGACTCAGACCGCCGGTGATAATGGCTACGATGATTGCATCGCTCATGCGCCCTCCCGAAGACGGGTCAGGCCCTTCTTGCGGATGATACGAGGGTAGTCGATCTCGGTAACATTGAGGTCTACATTGCCCGTGATACCCGGAACGCGGCCCTTGCTGGTGTGCTGGTGGGCGTGGTAGATGTAATTCACTTTGGGCGTCTTGCCCGTGTAGTCGGCCAGCCAAACGTCCCAGCGGCCTGCCAGGCGCTGCATGTCCAACTCATAGCTGTAACCCGTGTAGGTGTACAGCTGGGCATAAAAGCCCATGGCTTCCACCTTTTCCAGCGCATACGCCACCACGTTGGTGAGGTCAAGCGTGGAGAGCTTTTTGAGTTTGTTTTCTTCCACGTCCACGCACACGGGCATGGTGAGCTCTTTGCCCCGCACAGCTTCTCGCACAAGGGCCAGCTCTGCATCGGCCATCACTTCGCTGGTGGCGTAGGTGTAGTAGTAGACACCCACGTCCAGCCCGGCAGCCCGGGCGTTGCGGTAGTTGGTCTCAAATGTGGGGTCGATGTACAGCCCGTCTGCCCGCTTGGAGAGCTTGCGGTTGGTGCTCACGGTTTTGAGCATGGCCCCCTTGTAGCCCGCCGCTGCCACCTGTGCCCAGTCGATTTTGCCCTGATACCGGCTCACGTCAATGTACCGGTAGGTCTGTTCCCCTGCCCACCCGGTCACGGTGTCCACAGTGGGCACGTCCGGTGCAGGAGCAGGCTCTTCCTTGTCGGCGCTGTCACCGGCAGCGCGGGAGAGGGCCGCCAGAAGCTTGGAAATAAACTCGAAAAATGCTTTCATTTCGCACCGCCTTACTGCCCGAGGGCTTCTTTGATGGCTTCCAGGTCGTCGGTGGTCAGGGCAGGGTAGTCGGCGACGATGTCCTCAAAGGTCTCGCCAGCGGACAGCCGGATGCGGAACGCCCGCACCATGATGCGGAGTTTCAGGTTGTTCAGCGTCTTCATAGTTTTAACCTCCAATCAAATCAGCCATCATAAGCACAAGGTCGTCATTCGCCGCTTCCAGAGCGTCCATGCGCCCCGGCACGGCTTCCAGCTCTGCCTTTTTCTTTGCTTCGGCGGCAGCGGCTTCTTCTGCCTTTTTCTTGGCTTCAGCCTGTGCGGCCAGCTCTTCGGCGGTGTACAGCACGTACCGCTGTACCTCCACCTCTTCGTCATAGGCTTCCTGAACCGGAACAGCTTTGACATCCACGACTTTCTTTACGTCTTTTCCGCCGTTTGGATATTCACGGATGGTCTCGTAGTGGCTGACCTCTTCCACGCCCGCCACAGCATCGTGGTGGATGGTCTGGGTCTCCTGCTTGAGGTAGCCTTTCGTCAGGTCGGGGCTGGCGATTTCTACGCCGTTGCTGTCAATGATTTTCATAAGGTCTCCTTTCAGGCGACACGCCGCCAGATGCACATGGAGTAGTAAGGGTTAATGATGTCCATGGGTTTTCCATTGCCGGTATAGTCGGTTCCTACAAAACCTCTCTCGTTTGACCGACCGTTTAAATTCGATGTCGTTGAAAATTCAAATGTATATTTAGAAGAATACGCCAGCCCCAAATTAGAATCGCTCCATAGATTCCAGTCTGTATTTCCAGATGCTGTAACAAAATGGGCATGTGATGCTACTTCATCTTCTGTCTGTGTATGCGTCGCACTACCACCCGTGCTCCCTGCCGGGTAGGTATCACTTGCACCCATGATAAACTTGCCCTCAATGCGTTCCCACGTGCCGCCGATAAAGCTTGCCGGAGATGTGGGGTCATCGCTAGCCCAGAATTTGATTCTGGCGAGGTCTTCTTTTCGCTGGGCGGCGAGAGCTTTTAATGCCTTCTGCGCGTTGTTGACCTGCCTCATCAGGTAGTTGTACCCGTGCTGTTCGTCCAGGCCAGCTTCTGCGCCGGTCGGGGCGATGATCTGACCGGATGTCCAATTTTCCGGGAGATCAGCAGGAAGAGGAATGTTTTTCAGGATATCATCCGCCATAAAGCAGTGTTCCCTCCTTAAAGATAATGGTGTGTTTGAACTTTGTTCTGGACGTGGTTTCGATGCTAACATCGTCCTGTGTGAGGGCGGCTCCGAACGCATCTTGTGCGGAGATGGCAGAGACTTTTGCGATCTTTTCCGATGGCAGAAGCTCATACTGCAGCGTGACTGCCGCACCGGAAAGGCTCTTTGCGAGGCTCGGAACGGTATAATCGCCGTTCAGCTGCACCATGTTGATGTGATCCGCCAGGTACGAGGCTAGGCTTGCCAGGAACAGCGGGGTCACAGATGCGGAAGCGGGTGCGGCGGCCGTCACCGGGACAAAATAATTTTTTCCCGGTGACGCAAAGGCATTCTTGCCCAAAAGCCAGCTGCCCAGAAGATAGTGATACCGGCTTCCGTTTGCCAGCACGGTGTCCGCGCCCTCCAGAATAGAGAGATTTACGTCCACGTCCGTTTTTTCGGTAATTCCGAAATAGCAGTCCGATGCGTACAGCACCTCTCCGGAATCGTTCAGGAGCTCATAGTGGTTGACGGTCGAATTACCCGCCTCCGGTTCAATGGATGCTTCCAGCTTCAGGTTCTCACCCGCAATCATCAACGTTTCAGAATCCACCTGCAGCGTCGCAGATGCAATGACGCTTTTCAGCGGTTTCACGGTTGCTGCGCGGTTGAGCCGTGCCGTCGTGGCAAGATCTGCCGCCTTGTGGGCCACGTCCAGAAGAAGTGTCTGCGTCAGTGTCGGCGATACAGCAGCCTTTGCGGTTGTCCACCCTCCGAGCTCGGCAAACGGCTTTTTCCCAAGGGCCCAGCCGCCCAGGCGATACTGATAATCGTATTTCTGCACATCGACCTGCTCCGTGATCAGGATCCCGGTCTTGAGGTACGGCATACTGATAAAGACGATGTGTGCGGGCTTGATCTGGTTGATCAGGTGCGTCATCTCATCGTAATACACCTGGTTCTTTGCGCTTGTCGCAAGCCTCAGCTCGTAGAGCGGGTATGTGATGGAGCACGTCCATTCACCCGCGCCGATCAGCTCGTCCAGCTTCTGATACAGGAACCCCAGCGTGTAGGGCGGTCTGGTTGCAACGCGGGTCATTGCGCGCTGCCTGCGGAAAACCAGAGATTCCTTTTCCGGGGCAGCCACGATGTGAAATACCTTTTCCCACTGTGCAACGGAATCCTCGTCCATTGTCTGGAAAAAGAAGTTGCTTTGAACCCTTTCCACGGAACCGGCCAGCAGGTCAAATTCCGCTTTTTCGGCGGTGCAGATCTGCTGATAGTCCTGCACTTTCCGGTAGATGGGCGGCAGCAGCGGCAGCAGGTCGTGCGAAAGATCAAGCTTCATGCAGCGTCACCGTCCCAACCACAGGGACCTGCTGCCGTTCGCCGGTCTCTGTCAAAATCAAATCGTCCGCTGCTCCGTTCAACAAGACGTTTGTTACGTTTACCACGCCCTCTGCCGTGATGATGGCCGCAGATACGCGGGCCGTGTAGACGTTGGCGCTGTATTCAATGCTGGTTTTGCTGATATTGGTCTCCCAGCTTTTCCGCACATTGAGCAGATATGCCTCCAGCGCCTCCCGTACCGCGGTGCGAACTGTATCCAGCGAGTAGCTGGGCAGGAGTGTCACCGATGCGGTTACCGAAACTTCCAGCTTCTCCGGGGCCGTGATCGTTACCTTTGCACCGATGGGCGCAAGGCCGAGCCCCTGCCCGGAGTTCGGCACCGGGTCAATGGCGTTCTGAATGGTCTGCACAAGGTCGGTGGATGCAGGCAGCCAGTCCGCACCCAGAACGGAGCAGAGCACCGTGCCGCCGCCTCTCCATGTCGGGTACACCTGCACAGCGCCCACACCGTCCAGCTTTTTGATCTCCTCCACGTACTGGGCAACATTGCCGCCAAAGGAGCGGCTGTTCAGTGCCGCCTCCATGCGGGCGCGGAATTCGTCATCGGTCTCGGTCTCGTCTCCTGGTGTCAGGATATCCGAGATCCGGGCAGAGGTCAGGCCCTGAATAGTGTCGATGGGTAGGATAGGGCCGGTGTAGTCGTTGCCGATGGTTCCGGGCGTTTCGGCCAGAAGGCGGTAGGTGTGCCCGGAGCCAAGAGCGGACAGCGCAATAAAATTGATACTGTCCGCGCCGTTGATGGTAGAGAACCGGCTGCCCAGCGGGATAGCTACATTGAACTCGCCTTTTCGCACCGCCGCCGTGGCCTGCTTGCGGGTAACGCTGGCGATGGGGGCCAGCAGATCCAGCGCTCTGCCGGTGGCTGTCTGAAAAAACGCCTGCCGCTGCATCATGTTCAGGGAAAGGAAGAACCCCTCAAAGACGTAGGCGGCGGGAGAAAGAGCCGTTGGGATGGGGCTTGTGTCCCGCTTGTCGTAGTCGTCCGGGATCTGAGACAGCATATAGTCCAGAATCGCCCGGTACTGTGCGGTAGAAAAATCGATCATGCTGCGGTGTTCACCTCCGTGCTAGCCTGCATTTCGCCGTAGATCGTGGAGACGGTAAAAGATGCCGTCAGGGCCTGTCCCTGCACCGTGTAAGAAAAGTCCTTCACGCCGGTCACCCGGTCGTCTACGGTCAGGGCCTCTTCCAGGCGGCGCTGCAGTTCGGCAGCCACATAGCCCGGGTCTTGCCCCAGCAGCCCCTCCCACTCCATGCCGCTGTAAGAGCGGAAGATCTGCCAGCGATAACGTTCCACGTTCAGAATGATGTTCACGGCCTGTTTTACGGCCTCATACCCATCACATTCCCCGGTGATGCGGCCAGATATCTGGTCAATGAACCATGTTCTGGACGGCTGAGAAACGTACTCCACGCCGCCGGAAAGGTCGATGGACGCGCCTGTGGGAAGCGTAGCCATTACGATTCACCTCCGTATACCCGGGAAAGAACAATGAACTTCTGGCCGCTCTGAACACGGAGGAGCAGCACTTTGTCCCCGGCTTTCAGGGCCGGGTTCAGGATGATGTACTTTTTGTCCTTGCTCAAAGGCAGCGCAGCGCCGTTTTCCCAGCCCACAAAGTTTTCTGCCTGCACTTTTGCATCAAAACCATCCGGCAAGGCCGACCACTCCGTGAAGTAGGGCGGGGATGTGAATGCGTCCTCGCTGGGGCCGGACGGTGTTACGTGCTTGTGCTGCAGGATCTTGATCTCATGCCGGTGGCGCAGGATGGGAATCTTCTTTTCAATGACAGGCTCTGCCAGATAGAGCACAGCCTGCTTCAGCGGGGCCATTGCTTCACTGATCTGGATCTCCAGCTCATCATCATCCGGCGGGGCTTTTGTCACTGTGCCGATCTGCAGGTCTGTGGGCTGTCCGGCATCATTGGTCTGCCGGTAGATCTCCTGCAATACTCCCAGTAAATCCACGCTTTTCCCTCCTTACAGTGCTTTTGCTTCCAGTTCCATGGTGTGTTCATCATTTTTGAAGGTGTGCTCCACCTTTTCCAGCATGACATACTGTTTGAACGGTTCGCCGTCCAGATCGGACAGGTTCACCAGGATCAGCGCCCCGGCCCGCAGGCCAGGCACGCCCAGAGAAGAGAACTTGAGCTGCTGCAATACCCGGTTATAATATTCCAGGCTCACTTTTGCCTGTTCCTTTACCTGAGCATCGTTGGCAGCCTCGTCCACGGTCTGGTACAGCTGCAAAAGGCCCCACTTCCCGATGTGTTCCGAATCCTTCATCACAAAAACATCCGCCTTTCCCGTCTTCTGATTGGGCCGGGCCAGCTTGATGCTGTTGTAGGTCTGGGTGTCGATGGAGGAATCGAAGGTGTAATTCGTCATCAGGCTGTAATCACCGATGACGATATCGGTTTTCAGGTCGTTGGCTTCTTTCAGGGCCAGTCCGTCACCGGAATCGTAGAACACATAGACCTTGCCGGTGTTGAGCAGGGTCTTTTGCAGGGCGGTGTTGATGATGTCGATGCAGCTTTTGTCCTGCATGATGAGGGAGGGCAGCTTATAGCCGGTGTCCGCCAGCTCGCCCACGTCCAGCTCAAAGTCCTCCGCGATCTGCCGGATGATATCCCCGGCACTCTGGCCGTAGAAGGAGTAGCTGGCATTGGCCTTGAGATACCGGATGCGGTCATAGCAGACCACATCCACCGGCCCCCAGCGGTCAAAGCCCCGGGTGAACACCCAGCCATAAAACTGCAGCTGACCGTCCACGGAAAAGCGGATCACGTCTCCCTCTTCCAGCTTGGATTCCGGGGTGCGAAGATAGGTAAAGGTCAGCTTGCCCGGCTGGCCGGTGCGCTGGGTAGACCAGACCACCTGCGTGGTGCTGTTGGTCAAGTTCAGGGTGTTTCCGGTGGCTTTCTGAGCGGCCAAAAGCTCATAGGTCATCCTTCCACCTCCTGCAGGCTGTTCTCCGGCATCCAACCCAGCACAGTGCCGCCGGTGTCTGCCACGCAGACGGGGCAGGGCCGGGCGTGGTCGATGATGCGCCGCACCACAACGATCTGACCGTGGATACTGGTCAGAACCTCCTCCCCGCTGCCGGTGCTGTAGACCTTCCCGGCGGCTTTCCGTCTGCTCCCCACAACGAGTTTGTCTGAGGGGGTGCTTCTGGTGGGGGTCAGGGAGAGCTTTACAGCGCCTGCGGCATCCACTGCAGTGTTTACCGCCGTGACTGCCGAAACAGCCCGTGCGGCCACGCTGGCCACGTCAGAGACGATGCTGGCCGGGGAAAAGGTTCCGGTCTGGCCAGCACCCTGCACAACAGCTCTCTGCGGGGAGTAATCCTTGTACTCGGTCAGGCTCAGGTCAAAATAGAAATCCCCCGTCTCCGCGCCGCGCTCCTCTGCCTTGAAGCTGGTAACGAGGCACCGAAAGCCCAGGCTCGGGCCCAGGAACGGTACGCCGTTCTCATAGAACCGGACGGGCGTGTATACGATGGGGGATTTTTTCTTCATGGCGGTGGTGAAGAACGCCATGTACACCGCCGGGGGCAGATGAATGCCGGTCTGGCCCGGCAGCCGCCGCCCGGGCAGCAAGCCCGAGATGGACACGGTACGCAGGTTCGGCGTGCGGGGCTGCATGATAGGGCCAAGGCCCAGCACGTTATAGGTTCCATTGTCAGCAGAGATGGTCTCCGGCAGCTTTTCCGGGTTGATGGGCAGGGCGATCACCGTTGCGCCGCTGGAAAAATAAAGTTTGTACAGGGACATCTCTTTCTCCTTACTGCACGGTGACGGTGCTTCCTGCGTTCATCAGATCCACCAGAACGTCCCGCAGGGTGTCCGCGAGGTTCCGGGCATCCTTTTCGGTGTCGCCGGTGTTCTGGCCCTGCACGGTGATCATGGGGGTCTGGCTCGTCAGGTTGACGTTGCTGACATACTTGCGCTCTGCCACGTCCACCAGCATCTTGATCTGCTCATCGGACAGATCCACGGTCTTTGCGATCTTGCCGGTGTTCTTGTCGATGTTTCCCAGCAGGTCTTTCACGTCTGCCGCCTGCGGAATTTCCAGCGAGCCGGAGCCGCCGCCCATTACGGTGGACAGGTTGAGGTTTGCGCCCCAGTCGTGACCAGCATTGTAGGCCTTTCCGAGGTCGAAGTTCTCCCACGGCTTGATATACTCTTTGTATCCGTTCTGTTTGATGGTCCAGTTCCGGCCATATTCCAGCTTTCCGATGAGCTTATCGATTCCGGATGTCATGTTCACTTTCACGCCCGGAATCATGTTGATAAGGCCTTCCAAACCCTGCGCTACGTTCTGGACGTACTTCAGGATGGTGATAGACATATCATAAAAGAGAACATCAATCGCTGTGATTGGGTCATTGAACGCATTGCCCAGAAAGTTCACAAATGCGGCAAAGCCATTGTGCAGCGGAACCAATGTACCGTTGAGGATGAATGCCCCCATCGTTGTAAAAGTTCCGGTGATGATGCCCGTGGCCGAAATGCTGGAACCGGTCAGCTTGTTGAATGCTGCCACACCGCCATACAGAGCAGCCACCAGCACCAGAACTGCCGCAGCAGTCAGGGCGATGGGATTCGCTGCCATAACAGCGTTATAGAATGCCTGCATGGACGCGGCTGTTTTTGTAGCCGTTGCGAGGATGTTTGTCCAGTTGGCGGCGATCAGGAGCACGCCGAACGCCGCGCCCAGGCTGACTACCAGAGGAATTGCAACATCCAGATTGTTTGCCACCCAGTTGATGGCCGTCAGAAGCGGGTCAAGCGCCCGGACGGCGGTATTGCTTGCCACCGTCCAGACCTGTGCCCAGGTCATGGGGGTCTTTTCAAACTCTGCGTTCGTGTCCTTGGCCGCCGCAAACAGTGCGTTTTTCACAATGTCAGCAGTGATCTGTCCCTGAGAGCCCATCTCGCGCAGCTCGCCCACGCTGACTTGCATATAGTCTGCAATGGACTTTGCCAGAGCCGGGGCCTGCTCCATCACGCTGTTCAGCTCATCGCCGCGCAGAACGCCAGATGCAAGTCCCTGTTCCAGCTGGAGGATCGCGGCCTGCGCAGACGAACCGGACGCGCCGGAAAGGACCAGCTGCTTGTTCAGCTGCTCTGCGAACTGCACGATCTCTTTGGAGCTGCTGAACGCATCACCGGCCATTGTGCCCAGCTGGGAGACCAGCCCCATCGTATCGGTGAAGCTGCCCCTGGAACGCTGGGCCGACTGGTAGATCATCGTTTCCAGTTCCTGCGTGGTCTGCAGGCCGTCGTTCATTCGGTCAAGCCGGGCACGCATGGAGACCAGACTGTCAGACAGGTCAACGGCCTTTTTCAGGCCCTGAATGCTGACATAGGACGCGGCCAGCCGGAGAACCGAAGATGTCAGGGAGTTGGTGACGCTTTGCGCCATATTTTCCTGCTCCTGCAGCCGCTTTGTAGCTGCTGCCGCCTCATCTTTGGCCGTTGCCGCCACACTGGCAGCGTTTTCAGCTGCTTTCATGGATTGGGTCAAGGTCTGCTGCTGCGTTTCCAGCCCTCGGATGGTTGCGCCCAATTTCTCGGTCTGGGCATCCAGCTTTTTGAACGCTTCCGTGTTCTGCTGCCCGGCGGCTACCATTTCTTCCTGCTGTGCCACATACGATTCAAACTTTGCATTCGCAGAGATCAGCTGCCGGGAAACGCTGTTCAGAACAGACTGATAGTTCCGGGCTGCGGTTTGTGCCGCTGTGGTAGAGCTTGATGCTCTCTGTGCGGCCTGAATGTATGCACCAAAGGAAGAGGAAAACCGATCCTGAAGGACAAGCGTTTCCTGAATTTTAGCCATTTCGTCCCGCCTCCTTCATCCGCTGGGTCTCCTCTCTGCGCTTCTCCATGGAGCGCAAAGCAAATGCCCTCACCAGCGCCTTTTCACGCACCGGCAGGGCATCGTACTTGCCCGGGGGCCAGCTGAGGTTATCAAAGCAGTAGTATGCCACCAGCACGTCAATATCCCAGCTGCCCCCGGAGATCAGTTTTTTGCCTCTTCGTCCAGGCTCTTGTCAAAGCCGGAGAGCTTGCTCACGGCATCGATCAGGCGGCCAAACTCACCGGCCAGAAGCATCTTGCCGGGAACCTGAACGGGGTCTTTGGTACCGTAGGCCTCACACAGCTCCGCGCTGCGGAAATCAGGGAAAACCGTAGCTTCCACGATGGTGCGTGCGCTCAGCTCGTTGGCATCAATGGAATCCTGCCACTGGCCGTCCACCTTTTTCTGCTTGGTGGCGGCCTTGATGATGGCGGCGTTCTCCTCCTGGGTCAGGGAGCGGATCTTGAACGGGGTCGGCTTGCCGTCCTCGCCCAGAAAACGCTTGGAGATGACGATCTCCTTTTCCTCGCGGGTCACAGCGGGATGCAGAAATGCAGAAAGTGCGCTCATAGAAAATACCTCCTAAAATCAGTTGCTGCCCAGGTTGGCGGGGTCGCTGAACGCTTCCAGACGCTTGACGCTGGTATAGCTGAAATTGAAATCGTAGTTCAGCATGGCCTCCTCGTCGTCCAGAATGGACAGCGGGATATCGCCGGTCAGCACGCAGCCGTAATAGCCCATCACCTGCGCGCCCACGCTGGACGTGGGGTCCTGGTTGGTAATGGTGATGTCAAACATGTCCTGCACCCCGTTCTCGATGTAGTTCAGCACCATATCGGTGAACAGGTTGGAGCCGTTGGAGCCGAAATAGACGTTGCCGGTGCCGGTCTGGGTGACACCGTTGGCCTTTTTCTGCACCTTGCGGGTGCCGATGGTCTTCATGTCCGAGGTCTGGATGCCCGCAATGGCCTTAATGTTCCGCATACCGGCGGCTTCCAGAATGCGGCCGTTCCGGGTGATGGTGATCTTGCCCTCCGCACCGTTCAGGGTGTCCTGAGCCATTAAATAACTCATCTTTGTTCCTCCTTACGCCACATCCAGAGTGATATAGATCTTGTTGGTGCTGCCCGCAGCCTCGATGGCCAGAGTGATGAGCACGGCATCCTTTGCCTCGCCTGCTTCCACAATGACATCGGTCTCGCCGTTAAAGTTCTGGATGCCGCCGGATGCCTGGATCTGATCCAGATATTTGACGATGGCGCTCTTATACTGGCGGCGGCCGTCCTCGGTGTTGTCCACAATGCCTACATAGCTCTGGGCGAACTGCTTATACAGGTCGTTGGCAACGGTGTTGCACAGCCGCATGGTGCGGTTGTAGCGGTACACCTCGCCGATCTCGCTGGTATAGGTCACCAGAGAGTTGATGTCGTATTCCACCCGGACGGTGCCGTCATCTGCGTTGAAAACGAACTTGCCCGCGTTGATGGCATCCACATACTGGTTGTGGGTCATCTTGGGAGAGATGTCCACCGCGTTGGGAACAGCGGCATTCGTCAGGTCGTTGGCGTAGGTCGCGCCGGAAAGCGCACCGCCGACCCACCAGACGGCTTCCTTCGGGGTCAGGGTGGTGCCATCGTTCATTACCAGACCGCTGCACACGTTGACGATAAAGCGGGTGTCAGGGTTGGTGGCATTGGCTTCCACCAGCTGAGAGAAGCGGCCCACTTCGGTGTTCACCCGCTTGATAAAGGTCTCCATTGCGGTCTTTACGGTGGCATCCTCGCCGTCGTACAGCATGGAATCGAAGTTGTAGGGCTCGATGTTCGTCAGGTAGGTGCTGTATGCGGCAGAGTTCACCTCGCCGTCCTTGCCGCCGGAAAGCTGCGTGCCAACGTTTGCAGCCAGAGTGCCTGTGCCGCTGAAATCCACCCAGTCATTGCCGGTCAGGTCTGCAGCAGTCTTGCCCGTCTGCTGATCCTTCACCACACCGTCAACGACCGTGGAGACCTGGAAACTGCCCGCAGGTTCCGTCAGTGCAGTGACGATCACCACGATATCATTGCCCCGGGAGCCGGGATATTTTGCGGTAGCCGTCAGCGGGGCGATGGTGCCGGTGGCCTTTGCGCTGTCCGCAACGGCCGGGCGGTAAAGCAGCAGCTTGGTGGGTGCTGCGGTGCGGTTGGAGCCGCTGAAGATCATGGATGCAAAGCGATTGTGGGCATCGGTGATATCGTAACCGGTATAGGGGGTCAGGTCATCTCCGGCGGCGATCTCCATCACCTTGCCGACGGGGCCCCAGCTCATGGGTTCGCAGATCGTGACCTTGCCACGGTCGCCAACGGTCAGGTTCTGCTGGTTCTTGGAGCGAAATTTGAAGTAAATGCCGGGCCGCACCTTGTTCTGTACAGCCCAGGTTCCGCCTGCTGCCATAGGGTATCACTCCTTCCAAAATTCTTTCACAGCGGCTTCAGCCTCTGCGAGGGTGTAAAACGGTTTGTGTAAAACAACAGCCAGAAAATCCGGCTGATACCCCGCGAAACGCGGGTCTTTCAGCAGCACTTCCCGGCTGTATTGGGTATTATCCTGTTTCATTGGTCTACCTTCTGGTTTACGGTCTGGGTCTGCATCTTCACAGCGTCCACGGGCTTTTCCACAAAGACACGCAGCTCAAACTTGTAATGCAGGTCGTCATCGTCGGTATCCGCGCTGCGCTCGTAGGCGTGCAGGAGCTTTTCCGCTTCTGTTCCATCGGAATAGGGGAATGTTTCCATGCAGAAATCGAGCGTTTCAGCGGCTTTGTTGTACTGCTGGCGCAGGTCTGTGAGGTTGTAGTCCAGCAGATAGGTCAGGTCGAGCCGGATGGTGCGCAGCCAGCGCCCGCCGGGGTAAGGCTTGATATCGCTGCCCCGCTGCTGGATAAACATGCAGGGTGGCTCTACGCCTTGCTGTGCAGGGTCTTCCAACATCTGCACGTCGGGCAGGAAGGGAGCCAGATACTCCGCCAAAGACCGGGCCAGCGTTGTAATGGTAAAGTTCATTTCAGCATCTCTCCCAGCTTGTTCACGGCTTTTTCTGTCTCTATCTTCACGGTGTGCTTATAGGCTTCAATGCCCGCATCGGACATGTGCAGGCCCTCAACGTAGGTCGTTTTCGTGCCCACCATCATGCCCACCTCGCCCCGGCGGCCCGGGTCGTATTCCAGCATTCCGGTATAGGGGTTTGCGTACAGGCCCGGCACAAAGTGCTTGTCCATCCGGTGGCCATCGTTGACGTAAGAGGCGTATTCCTTGTTGTTGTTCAGCTCGGTAACGATTTCTCCGCCTTGCCTTTCAGGTTCAGTGCGGCTGTCAGTTGCCCAGTGCTGTTTCAGCTCACCGGTGCGGGTGTTGGTTCCGCTCAGGCTGTCCGCTGTGGGCGGGGTCTTGTCCTGCGCCGCTTCCACAGCCCGGATGGTGGCATTGCGGGCAGCGTCTGCGAGCATTTTGGGCAAAGCAGCCTGCGCCGCTTCCAGCTTCTTGATATACTCCTGCAGGTTCATTTCACACGCTCCTGACTGAGAAGCGTGATCTCCTGATGGGCCAGCCCGGGCAGCACTGCCCCGAAGGGCTCATAGTACAGGTCAGGTTCCCCGGCAAAATACCGGGTCTCCTGCAGCGCATATCCCAGCCGTGCCCCTCTGTGGATCACTAGCTCATCCCCGGGCTTGATATCCACATCAATATCACAGGCCAGCTTGTCCGTTTTCTGGACATTGGCTGCTGTCTGGGTCATCGTCGGGGCCTTGTCCTGGCTGCGGTACACCCGGCACGGAACACCGGAGCGGACGACCTTCCGTTCCTTGCGGGTCAGATTTCCGTCCTTCACTGTTTCCGTTCGCCTAATCTCCATCAGGTCGGTATACCAGTCACTCCAGTTCATGGGTGCACCTCACATCACAAAAGTTCCGGCCGCACCGATAAAGCGGGCACGGTTTGCCAGCATCTGACCGTAGGTGGTGGCGTTCAGGTCGCCCCAGTCCTCTGTTCCTGCGGTCAGGGCGCTGGTGTCGTAGGTCACGGAGCTGTCGCCCAGCGTGGCAGACTTCACCACACCCACCAGAGCGCCGGACGCTGCCGCCTGCGCCGGGGTGGCGGTGCTCTCTGCATAGGTGCGCAGCTGCAAAGTGACGTAGTGGGCCACATAAAGCCCTACGGCATAATGCCAGCTGTCCAGCCATTTATCAGGTTGAATGCTGACGTTTGCCATTTTCACGATCTCTTCCAGCATCACGTCCGGCAGGTGGCAATTTCCGTCCGCGTCACAGAACTGCGGGTATTCCGCCTTGAACTGCTCCGAGGTGTAATTACCAACGCTCTGCCCCAGATTTGCGGCCTGCGCAAGAATGCCCTGGAACTGCGGTTTCATCGTCCAGCACATGGGCAGCCTCCTCAGTCTTCCTGCGGGTCAGCAGGCTCCTGCGGTTCGGCAGGCTCCTGCGGTTCGGCAGGCTTGTCCCAGTCCGCAGTCTTTTTTTTGCGGACGGGCTTGTCTGCGGCATCCTGTACAGCCTTGTCACTGCGGTTCGTGGGCACGATGTCACCATCGGCCACCAGTGCCTTGAAATAGGCCGTTTCTGCCGCCCAGCCGGGCACTTCGACCAGCTGCTCCCGGTGGAGCGGGAAGGTCTGGGAGCCGTCTGCGCTGGGCAGGATGATGTTTGCTTTGGAAAGTACAAAAGCCATATCTCTTCCCTCCCGATCAGATGCCGTCCACGTACAGCATGGAGGTTTGGTACATGAGCTGCACCTCGGATGCGTTTGCCATATAGGCGGTATCATAGCAGACATTGGTGACGTTGGGGGCGCTCATCACGCGGGACAGGGGCACCAGCTCGTCCGCCTTGACAAAGCGGCGGTTGTTGACGTACACCACCATGCGGTCGCCGCCGGAAGTACCAGCGCCCTTGACCCAGCGGGTGGGAGCGATCTCCAGATCCACGCCGTGGTTTGCAGCCACGTTGTGCTTTTTCAGGAAGTCGTAGATGGTCTCAGTGCCCAGGTCACTCACCATAGTGGTGGTGATGTAGCTGTACTGCTCGTAAGGGATGAGGATGTGGTTGGGAATGCCGGCCTCGTCGTACTCGTTGGCAGCCCACACGGCAGTGATGGCATTGTTGATGTCCGTCAGGATCTGCTTGGGGGTCTTGTCCGCAAACTTGGTGGAGGAGCCGGTTCCGGAAGTCGCGGCGGTAGTCTTGGTGACATCGGGGTTGTTGACAAGGCCGGTGGTGGCGTACTCGTCGAAACCGATGTAGGTGTTCTGATCCATGTGCTTGTCGTAAGCCAGACGGATGCCGTCCTGCAGCATCTGGTCAAGGCTGCGGCCAATGAAGTTTGCGCGCTGCATATCCACGAACATCACGCGCAGAGCAGCGGCAAAGACATGGGCCTTGAATGCGCCCTTGCTCACGCTGGCCTGCACCACAGGGATGCCGTTGGAACCGCCGCCGTTGACGGCAGAAGCGCCGGAGCCGCCTGCCATACCGTAGGCCACGGACATGGCAGAGACGTAATCGACCCAGCCGCCGCCCACCTCGATGGGAATATCACGGGGATAGGTGACACTGGTGAGGGGCTTGCGGATCAGCGGATCACGCTTTTCCAGCTCGCTGGTAAGGAACGCATTGCCGCTCTGGATGGCAGCCGCGTCCATGGTGGGAGTGCCGCCGGGCAGCGCAGCACCGGCGTTGTTTACGGTGAAAGTACCGGCATTGGTGGTGCCGACGTTCTGGAAGTTTGCCATAGTCTAAGCCCTCCTATCAGGCGTTTGCACGGGTGAGGATGACCAGCTCGGCCACGCCGTTGGCATCAGCCGCGCCGCCCCACTGGCAGTTGGTGAGTTTGACGGAGTTCCCGGCGGTCTTGTCGTCCGCTTCTGCCTCAAAGCCGCCGACCAGTGCGGTGGCATAGTCAGCGGTCTTGGCAATGCGGACGTAAACGTCACCGCCCAGAGCCGGGGTGCCGCGCTGGCACAGCACATTGATGCTGCCGCGCTGGAACACGCTGCAGGCCTCGCCGGGGGCGTATTTGCCGCCGTTCTGGTCAGGATAAACCAGGGCGCTCTTGACTTCGCTGCCCGCAATGCCTGCGAACTGCGCAGCGGTAGTGCCTGCGCCGCCCATCACGATGACCTTTCCGTTGTCATACTTCAGGGCAGTGCCAAAGGTGATGTTTTCGGTACCGCCAACGGGGCGGGTGTTGACGATCATATCCGGCTGACGGGCATAAGTGCCAGCGAAGCCGTGGGGCATGGTCTTGCCGATAATCTGAGTGTTCAGGGACATGGTTTAGCCCTCCTTCTTCATGTGGGGATTGCGGTCGTTGTAAGCGAGCTGGGAAGCCTGGCACACCTGCTCATACCGGTTCTTACCGGATGCGCTGGCGGCAGCGGCGGCGCTGTCCTGCGCAGCCTTTGCGATGGCATCCACGGAGCTGGTGCCCTTGACCTGCTCGATCAGGGTCTTGGACAGGGCATCACGGGTGGCCTTGTCCTGAATGCCGTTGATGATGGGGCGCATAGCTTTCAGCAGAGCCAGGCCGCTGTCATTGGCGGCAGGCTTTGCGCACTCGTCCTCGGAAGGAACAGTGGTAGAGCCGCTTTCGTCCTCGCCCTCTTCCTTCTTGTCAGGCTTTTCGCCGGACATTTTAGCGATCACCTTGTCCAGGTCTTCCGGCTCTTTGTCCTCTGCCTTTTTGGTGTTGGCAGCGATCAGCTGATCCAGCTTGCCGGAAAGGTTGTTCAGTGCGTCCAGAACAGCGGTGTTCTGGGTGTCAGCGGGCGCTGCGTTTTCAGCGGGGTCTGCATCCTGCGCCGGAACGGCGGGTGCTGCATCCAGCGCTGCGGCAGCGGTTTCCACCATGCTGTCAAGCTCTTCGGGGGCCGCGTTCTTTGCCGCCAGACCGAACAGAGACAGCAAACTCTTGCTCTTGCTCATGTGTTTTACCTTGCCTTTCTCCGCCGGAAGTTCGGCGGCACTGTCTTTTATTGCGACATCACGGCCAGCGCGCCCACTGGGCACGATGGCGATGTGATTGCCTCTGATATGGGTCTGCCGGTATCCTGCACCGTCTTTCTTGTACTGGCAGTAATAGCCGCAGGACACATCCCGCATGGCCCCGTTCTTGACCTCGGAGATCAGTGTGGGGTCTTTCAGGTACAGGTCAGCCACCAGATAATCACCAACGCGGCGCACATTCTCTGCGTGGCCTTTGGAGTAGGCGGCTTGATTTTCCTGCACGATCATCTCCGAGGGGTGGGTGTTGGTGACATCCTTGCCCTCAAAACTGGCAATTGCCGCCGGGTCAAACACGTCCGTGGCGCTTCGTGTCACCTGAAGAACACGCTCCGGCATCCCGTCCAGCCCGATCTCCCGGGCCAGATAGTTCTGCGTGCCGGTACGGGCGATTTTGACATCGTGGCAAATCAAAAAGCCCTCCGGCGTTTCCGTCATGTGAGGGCTCAGTTTGCTTCCATAGTACGCAATCAATCGGCATCACCTCCGCTTCTGTATGCGTTCATCCATTTGTGATATTTTTCGTCATCTGCCAGCTTGTGCCGCTGGAAGGTCTCAAAGGTTTTTGGCACCTTGTCCCCCAGAGCCGTGCGGTAATTTTCCCACTGGCGGTAATCCCGCAGCCACTTGGAGCGGCCCTGCTCCTTTTTGCGGTAGGCCTCGATCTGTGCCTTGGTGCGCGGGTCTCGGCTGTAGGGGTTCGTTCTGGGGGCAGAAAAGCGCCTGATCCGTTCCAGCTCTTCCTCCGTCCGCCCGGCGGGTGTCCATGGACGAAGGGCGTGCAGGCAGTTCGGGTGGATGTTCAGCCAGCTGTTCGTCAGGTCATCCGGCCCGGCGGGGTCTACTTTGCCGAACGCATCCGAAAGTGGAGGAAAGTGCGGGTCTTTACCGCTCTTGCTGTATACCCGGCCCTCATACGGAGCGCAGAGGGCACAGGTTGTGCCGTGGGAGCTGATCTGATACAAGTCCTGCCCCTCGTCCTGCGTCACCACAGACAGGATCTCAGCCTGCCGAGACGTGGTGCGGGAGACCATCGTTGCATAGGTGTGCAGGCTCCAGTTCCGTCCCGCCTTGTCTGTGAACGCCGTCACGCCCTCCCGGCGCAGAGCATCCACAAAGGCGGGAACGCTCTGGTTCACGCCCCGGCCCACAGCCTGCTGTGCAGCCACCTGCTCCAGACCGATACGCCGGTAGATGTCCGGCTCAGTCCGGCCCAGAAGGGCACTTTGCAGGGTAGAAAGCACCGTCATGTTCCCGTCCACCAGCTGCCCCATGAGGTTCATCGTGAGCTTTTGCACGATATCCGTCTGGGTACTGGTAAGGCTCTGAGCGTTGGTGTAGCCACGCAGATGCTTTTCCACGGTCTCGCCGGGAATCGCCCGGGCCTCCGGATGATGAACATAGAACTGCGCCTCGACCATGCGGGGCACATACTCCCATTCATCCGTTTCCAGCTTTCGGAGAATTTCCTGCACCCGTTCCAGCGCGGCCACGGCGTGATAGTCCACAAACCCCCGGCTGCGAAGGCGGCCAATCTCGTTAATGATATCGGTCTCAGCCTTGAGATACAGCCGGATCAGGCGTTGCAGCTCCCGCTCAGGGGATGCACGGGCAAGAGTAGGCATGGAAGGATACCTCCTCGAAAATGGGTAAAAGAAAAGCGCCGGACTTTCGTCTGACGCTTTCGCTGTTGATTTTTAGATGCAGGGCACCGTTTCCTTGATCGTTTTGAGAAAATCAGCGGCCTTTTTCATCATGCTGTTTTCCTGCAAAAACTCGATGCCCTTCTGTGTGATTCGGAGATCAATGACCTTAACGCTTGCATCGGAACCGATAGATGCAGGGAAAACAAGACCCACGATATAACCCTCTACCGTCAGGCTGCGCATGATATTGAACCAATGTACCGCCGGGATTTGGAGAACATCGGCTGAAATGCAGTCCATGTCAGAGCGTTCGCCAGCCTTGAAGCGGACATAAAGGTAAGAAAGAATGCGGTACGCAAGAAGTAAGTAATCGTCTTTTTCCATGGTCAATCCTCCTCGTCCGGCTCCGCGTCAATTTTTTTCCTGTGTCATGGTAGGAACATCTGCGCTGTCCGGTGCAGTCGTGTTCAGCAGCCCCGCCAGCGGGTCGCGCAGGGCGGTCACGTCCTGATATGTCTGGCCCTGCTTTGCGGCAATCAGCTCATCAGTCAGGGAGCCGAACAGGCCGGTCTCGTCCTCTAGTTTCTTGAGCTCGCGCATTGCCACGTCTGCATCCAGAAGCCCGGCCTGAAACGCCGCGATAATGACATCAGTCTTTTCCTTGGCAATCGTGGCCGTCTCGCTGGCAGTGGGTGTCCACAGGGGCGGGAACGTTACGTCAAGGTCAAGCTGTTCAATGCCTGCGCTGCGGGCCACCACAGGAAGCAGCTTGTCCAGAATGGGCCGCAGTTTGCTTTCTCTCAAGGTGTCCACATAGTCGTAATAATTTTTCAGGTCGCTTTCGCCGGTGGCGTTCATGCCCGCCGGGGAACGGCCAAACAGCTTGGTCATGGGGTAGTGGGACGCACCGCACAGGTTCAGGCACATGCTCTCGTACACGTCAGAAAGGCCCGCAAAGGTGTACTGGGTGTTGCTGATCTTGTTGCCCTGCTCCACCAGCTGCATCCCGAAATTGGAGCGCAGGACCTTCTGGGCCTGCATGGTGTTCCAGAAACGCCGCTGCACATCCGGGCTGGACATGGAGAGCAGCTGCTCCAGACCCTTTACCTCCATCGTGTTGACGTTTGCCTGAAAGGTCAGCGCGGCCATGTTGGCGCTCACGTTGTCGTGAGCCACCACGTCAGTATAGAGCGCTTCCACCTCGGATTCGCCCCAGTAAAGCTCCGCTTGCCGTTCCAGATCGGGAAGCTCCCGGCCCACGAACCGCACAAGGCGGGAGTGATGGACACGGGCGGCAGTGTGCCCGGCGGCATCGTTGATGCTGTAATACTCCGGGACAAGCTCCCCGCCCTCAAAGGTCAGGCCTGCGTCCGGGCTGATGCCCTGCCAGCGGTCGAGGATGTACAGCCCCCGGAAGCTGCCGGGGAGAATGGCTTCTGCATCCAGCGGGCGGGAAAGGTCCTCCTGCCCGTCAATGAGAATGAGCCCGGCGGCACCGCCATACAGGCGGCCCCATTTCAGGCCAGTGCTTACACGGTCACGGAGCCGGGTGGAACGCTCCACAGTCTGGATCGCCTTTCCCTGCTCCGGCGTGGCGCTCTTGAGCGTGTACCACTCTCGCAGCATATCGTCCACGAGCAATCCCACAACGTTCTGCACCACCCAGTTGCTGCGGTACAGGCTGTTCAGCAAGGCGTAATTGTCCGTCATGCGGGTCAGCGGGTATTCCGTTGCTTCCAGCGGGCTCTTGGAGCCGTACCCAAGCGAGAACAGCGGGTTGGAAAATGCGTCCAGCGTGGCCGTCATCGGTTTCTCTGTGCCCCCGGCGGGGCGGCTTTTGTTACGTCTGGACACGTTCAAACCTCCAATCAGGCAGTGAGTTGATATAGTAGCGCAGGGCATCCGGGCCGTGATCCTGCTGTTTGATGGGCTTTTCCACACCCATGAGGGCGGCTTTATCGTCCCACCGGTATGTGCCGAGCTCGTCCAGCAGCCCCTCGCAGTCGGTGGAGATCAGCAGATCGCGGTGGGAAAGGAGTGTGCTGCACTTGCGGATGCCGTTCAGCACGTCGTTATTGCCTTCCATCACATAAACGCCGCGCTGACGCAGGGCCGTGATAAAGGACGCTGCTGCCGGGTCAACAATGGCGGCGCAGGGGTCTTTCCCCATGAACTCCATGAAATCATCGGCATACTCTTCATCTGTTTTCTGCCGGTGCTCCTGGCGGCTGTCCCACCTGTACTCCCGATGCACCCGGACTTTCTCGCCGTCATCGTATATATCGAGGTAGACGGTCGGGTTGGTGGTTCCGTAGTCGCATGTAATGGTACGGGTGGAAAGGCTCTTGAATCCCACCGGTGCGTCCTGCGGGCGGTAGGTGTTGGCCGTGGTGTCCATCATATCGTAGATCAGGCCCTCGGCCATCACCCAGCGGCCCAGAATGTAGCGCTCGTAGAACACGCCGCTGTACATGCTGCGGTAACGCTTCCGGGTGCGCTCATCCAGAGACGGGTTATCGTCCATCAGGAAGTGCAGATGCAGCGCCCGGTGCTTTTTGGCCTGTAAAATCCACTCCTTGCGAAACCAATGCTCAGGGTTTTCCGGGTTGCAGTTGAACCAGAACTTGGCACCTGTGACAGAGCATCGGGCCAGCGCCTGCTCCACAAAGCTGCGGGGCATGAGCGCCACCTCGTCCAGAAGCACCCCGGCCAGCGTGATGCCCTGAATGAGCATGTAAGAACTTTCGTCCTTGCCGCCGAACAGGTACACCATGTTCATCTTGCCGCCGCGCTGCACCGTGAGAACGTGCCCGCTGCGGTTGTAGGTGATCTGGAACTGCTGCTGCAAGTACCGGACAGACAGAAGCGGCTGAACAATGTTGCGTTCCACCGCACCCACGCTCTTGCCGCAAAAGGCAAAGGAGCAATGGTTGAATTCTGCCATCATCCAGAGCACGAAGGACAGAGACATGATGGAGGTCTTGCCGGAACGAACCGCACCGTCACAGATCAGAGCATCGTAGTCGCTTTCATACGGAAAGGTCAGTATCTGTTTTTGCTTTGGGGAGAAGCTCATTTCTTAAACTCCTCCTTCAGGCTCTTGGTGATGGGGTCATCCTCAACGGTCTGGTGGAAGGAATCGCCCTTCTTGCGATCGTCAATGACCGTCCACTTGTCAATCAGAGTGCCCAGTGCCGTGGTAATCTGCTGCAGGGTCGCCCCTTCCAGCTTCTCCGGGTCGGTAAGGACACCGAGATAAACGTCTATGATCTCCTGAACGCGCTCTTTCTTGCTGTCCATGTAGTCCAGCATCTCAAGTGTGTTCTGCTCTTTTTTTTGCTCAACTTTTTTCAACATTTCGGACGGAGCCGTTGAAATCAGCCGCTTTACCGTCGTGTCAGATACTCCGTTGAGCTTGGCGGTCTTGGTGTAGTTCTGCAGCTGCACATAGTCCGCAATGATTTTCTTTTTCTGCTTGTCTGTCAACCGCTGCGCACCCACCGCCACCACCTTCCTAAATCACCGCGTTTGAAACGACTACAAACCGTAGTCACTTACAATTTTGCTTATTTCTACCCTTGATTTCTTCTCAAGCAACGCATCTCTTACATCCATGGTAACGTCATTCACCCGATTCTTCGCTTGAATAATCGCATGAGCGCTTTTAGCTTCGCTCAGAACGATTCTTGCGGCTTCGACGTTTGCTTTTAGCGTCTGAATTTTTCTCTCGTTAAATTCTCTTCTTCGTGCATCTCTTGGAGAATCCGATTTTTTTTGAGTCTCCAATTTCTGAAGTCGCTCTGCATACTCTTTTTGATATCCCTCGAATGTATTCTTGATCCATCCGTCTCTGATATCTTGCGCATAAGCAATTTGCTTTGGTGTTCCCTGCAGTTCGGGGAGGCCTCCTTCAAAAGACTTCATTGTGGAATCCCCGCCCGCTCTTGCGGAACTTCCAGAACCTCGCTTACTCACGGTAGTGACTCCTTTCGTATTGAAATGGCTTAATCTTGGTCACGTTCCAGTCGAATTCCGCCGGGCACTTTCCATACCACAAAATACTGCTCGGCTGCAGCACTTCCAGCGCCTTGCGGCAGTGCTTGGCAAAGCATTCAGCCTCGTATGGGTCGGACTGTGTGCCGTGACTGGAAATGCTCACGATAGCATTTCTCGGTTCACCATCAAAGCACCAATCATAGCTTTGTTCACCGCACCAACAGAGCGTTGGAATGACGTGGATGCCGTGCGCTTGCCAGTAGGCAGCCAGCCAGTGCTTTTTGTAGTGCATGAAAAGTTGCACCGCAAGCGGCATATCGCTGTACAAAGAAAAATCCGGAGAACATACTGCGCCAAACTGCTGTAAAAGCGGAATGTATTTGTCAGGATTGTTCCAGAACCGTTCAAACTGGTAATCATCCTTGTAGAAGTGCACGCCTTTTGTGGCCTTGTCTTTGGCAGTCAGTGCATAGTTGACGGAAATCCATTCCAGCTTGTCAATTCGGATGTCCGTTTCGGGCTTGATTGCAGGGATGCCGTACTTTCCTAAACCGGGAAAAATCGTTTTCTCGGTGTTTTCCATCGGCAGAATCATGGTTTACCCATCCTGTTCTTACTTTTTTGAAACAAAGCCAATCCATGCACCGCCCTGTTCAACTGTCACTCCAAACGGCTTTTGTGCCAACTGCATCAGTTTTGTGCGGTCACTTGATGTCATTCCCTTTAGGTCAAATGCAACTTTTGTTCCGTTCTTATCCCAGTATGCAGTATGGGACGACAAAGTCCCGTCTCCGTCCCGATACTTATTCAAGTCAACTCCGACTTGTTTTTTCACAAAAGAAACAATTTCATTATGTTGTTTCGCATATTTTGAACGGTCTACGAAGCCGCCTCTTGCCCTTGTGGAACTACCAGAGCCGCGTTTACTCATTCTTGATACCCTCCTTTCTGCGTTTATGGCCTTTCTTCCAGAAAATAAAAAGCCCGAAACTGCTCAAGCTAAATCTCAAGCTATTTCAATCTAAAAAACAATATAGCCGTCAGCCGGATTCGAACCGGCACCCACGGAACGGATATGCGCAGTGGTTGGCTGTACAGTGATATTCCCATGGTGTCACCATCGTTGTCCCGCCTTAAATGGGCGGCGCTCTCCCAGTTGAGCTATGACGGCATATAAGCAGCAACGCCGTTATCTGCTTTTACCGGACAGTAAGACGTTGCTGCTGCATCCGGAACTTTCGCGGCCGGATGCCCCGCTACTCTCTGCATGCCGTCCCCCGGTCATGCAAAGTCTGGCACTCCAGGCAGGGCTCGAACCTGCAACCTGCGGTTTTGGAGACCGCTGCTCTACCACTTGTGAGCTACTGGAGTATAAAAAGCCGCCCTTGGAATCGAACCAGCCAGCAATCTTTCAGCTGACACGCACACCATTCTGCGCTCAGACGGCCATATAGCAAATAAAAACAGCCCACGGTTCGCCGCCGGGGCTGCTTGAGTTGACGCACATCCTGCGGGGCATGCTGGCCCGCTCAGATTTCCGGTGCTGCTGTTCACGGGCGGAGGTTTCAGGGCGTGGGCAAGATTTCAGGAATCCCATGCCCACCCGCACCGGTGGTGAATCACTCCATGCGTCAGACTTGCCGCGTTACAGACTTTGCGGCGTTCGGTGCGAGATTGCAGACTTGAACTGCGCCTAAACCTCCATGGTCGGTCTGGACACCATTTCTCGCATAGAAGCAGCCCGCAAAGCACGGTGTCAAAGCGAAAAAGCGTTAAGCGGCATAAGCGAAAGGAGAATCCGTATGGGGCCGCGCTTTGGAAGCTGCTGAGAAGCGGCGCACCGCTTTGCGCGGTTCCGCTTGTAATCATTTTACCATACTTTGATTCACATGTGTTTCACAACAACTCAAATAAATCGTAGAAATCAAAGCGCTTTCAATGGTCGTTTTGTACATCCTCCCAGATTTCTGCCAAAGCATCAAACCCCTCGTGGATGTAGGTGGAGACCGAATTGTCTCTGGACAAGCCCACGTCCACCGCGATCTTCTTTTGGGGCTTCAGGTCGATATACCAGCCGCAGATGCACTTTGCTTGCTTTTCAGACCGAGCAGACCCGCTCAAGCAGTAGGCCCGCCGGGCAGCTTCGATGCGCAGTTCACAGAGATCAAGTTCCATCTGCTTGAGGTTCCGCTCTTCTGTGTCGATTCTCTCCACGGCAAAGCCCACCTTGTCACCGGCTCCCCCGCCCATCGGCATCCCGCTCATGCTCTGGGTGCACTTTTCGGCAGTGTCCCGGATGCGCTGGATCTTCTGCTTCTGGGCCTCGACCTGCTCCGCCAGGTCTCTGCACTGCTGGAACCACGCCCTGACGGTACGGTAGTTCGGCGTTTCCGGCTTGTTGGTGTCAGGTGTCCAGGTTTGGATCATGTTATCAACCTCCCAGCATCGGGTCAGGGCATTCCCAGAAGTAATCATCAAATTGAATTTCTCGATCGATAGTTACCTTCCCATTAACGACTTCGATTTCCTGATTAAACTTCATCCCGCGCTCATACCCATAGAATCTAAAATCCAGTCCATACTTTTTAGACATTTCTTCATACGGTTCAGATTCTAGTGCCCATGCAGCTTCTACCGGAAGAATGATAATATCCTTTCCATCCATTGCTCCAAAGCAAAAATCATTTTCGTATTTCTGGACAAAATTTCTTCTAGTGCCTTTAATACGCGCACTATCTTTCACGCTAATGCGGAATTCGTCGAGTTCTACGTCATATGTAAACGATACACCGTTTGTGTCCTTCCTAAAAATGAGAGCATCATAAAGCGGCTTTCCCCTCTCTACATCAGGTTCCCATACGGCTACGCATTCGGCGAGCCACTTCATAATGTTTTCTTTCTTGCCACGGACTTTAAGTTTGCCTTCACACCAGTTCGGCATGATTCATTCCTCCATTTCCTCGATCCAGATCTCTGCTCTGGGGTTTTTCTTGTCGTAATCCACCCGGCTGCCATCGTGGGCGGCAACGATCTTGCTGTTGTCGTCCTCCAGCACGCGGGCTTTTACCAGTATGTCGGTTGTAGCCTCTATGAGGTTTGCCAAATCAACCCGGCGGGCTGTCTTCATGTAGTACACGCACCTCACGTTCACGCGGGCAGAGATAGGGCTGCGCGGCCTTTTGATTTGCCACAGGCAGCTTGTCTCATAATCCGTGTACGCCTTGCTGGGGGCCACGAATGGGGAGCCAGAGCGCGTGCGGAGAATGCGTGCGGAATTTTTCTTGGTGCGCGGGTCGCCGTAAAGAGTCAGGCGCATTGTGCTCATCATTTCGTCTCCTCTCAGTAATACTCGATCTCCACCAGCGATGTGGATACCAGCTCAAAGCGGCCATTTTCTAGCGGGATGCGGAGCAGCTGATATTCACGCTCAGCAGATATCTTCGTGTCAGGCAGCAGCTCACCAAAGTTATCCACAGTGATGGTATACTTCGGTTTCCTTCTGCCGGCATAGCCCACTTTTTCGATTGCCGGGGAGTAGACCGTGACATGGTAGCAAGGCTTTCTTTCAACTTCTGCCTCGGCAGTGGCCGCACCACAGGATGTAAACCACAGCGTCGCAATCAGCAACGCTGCTGCCACGATAAAGCAGATCATTCTCTTTTTGGTTTTCATGCTTCACTTCTCCTCCTCAAAAATCCCAGTCGGAAGGAACGCCGAGACGGCATTCTCCATCGCCATCGTTACTGGTCGGCTTATCGAACGGGCAACCTGGGCAACCATTTCCGGTTGCCAACCAGCCCTGGCAAAATCCAATCAAATAACGTGCCATTTCCTCCGGACTCATAGTGTCGGTTTCAGGGTTGGATTTCACTTTGCTCAGCTTTGCTTCTGTTTCTCTTACAATTCTATCTGGTATAATATAATCACACGGAAGTTCGTTAGAAAGGCCACAGCTTTCATGGCTTCCGAGGTTGTGGATGCAATCCTTACACCCATTTTCAAATTTTGCCTCGCAATATCTTTGCAGGACAAGGGCCGCTTCCACAGCTTCTTTATCTGTCGGGATATAAAGCACATTCAGCAAAAGATATCTCTCCCTTCCTGCATCCGTTGGAAGGTTTCCTCGTAGGAGTAAACCTTTGCCGGGACGAACTGCATTGTGTTTGCATCCGCCAGCATCACAACGTCCTCATGCTTTTCGATCAGCTGGCGAAGCTCTTTCATGTAGGCCACCAGCCCGCAGGCATCCGAGTACGAAACGCCGCGGCTCATCATCTGCTTGATAAACTGTTTCTGTGTCATACAATCACCCCCATTGTTCTGACATTGCTTTTGCAATTCCAGGATAGGTTTTGCTGCGTTCTTTTGAGTGGCCTTTCCCCATCCAGTGATTCTTCTCTCGCAATTTTGGCGGTAACGTCATCATGTAATCGTACACGTTGTCAGTTTCCTCAAGGATAGGAAGATTTTTAAGCCACAGGCAAGTTTTCTTTTGCTCCGGGTGCCCAAATTGCCAGGGATTGATAATCTGGTCCGGCTTTCGGTATAGAGTAGACATCACACACACGGGGTTTTCGATTGCGATTTGTGGGATATCTGCTTCTACAAATTTCATAAAGAATGCAGCAGCTTCATAGCGTAAGCTTAGTGGTTTTTTCCCCTCCGTGAACCACCGTGCACCAGAAACAGCCAGGTGTGTGCAGGGCGGGTGCGCAATGAGCAAGTCCCACTTGCCAACGTCATGCGTTACGCCGTCCATTGTCACTACTTGCCCCCCCTTCAGAGCCTTGAGCGCATCTCCAAGAATGTGCCACTCAGGATGCCCGCCGGACGGCTCCTGAATGTCGCAGGAGTAGGCTTCGTGCCCACGGGATCGGAACGCTTTGCATACTTCTTGTGATTCCTCACAGGCAATTAACACTTTCATGCGCTTCTCTCCCTTGATGGTTTCTGCAGATACTGCCACTCCACCACGTGGCGGATGGTGCCGCCATATTCAGGATTCAACCAGCCGTTGAACCCATAGCAATCCTTCATGTAGACACCGACCTTGTATCCCTCCTCTTCCGTGTACAAGAGCAGCGGTTCGCTCACGTCGTACTCAAGAGGGCCCTCGCATTTATTCTCGTCCACCTCGTGGTGCAGCGGCGGGGTCTCACTGGCAGGGTGCCACTTCTGGCAATGTTCTGCTTCCGGAAGCGCGTCAATAACCCTGTTCACATCCGCCAATGTCTTGATGTAGCCCAGAGCGGCCTCCATGAAAAGATGCTGCTTCAGGGTTTCAGCATCAAGATATTTCCGCTTGCTCATTTGTCGCATCCTCCATTCTTGCACCGCACATCGGGCAGTATTTATATTCATTTTCCATTGGTGTCCCGTCATATATGACAATGCTTTCTTTGCAATTCGAGCAAGTCCAGATGATAGGATCGCCGACGGCATCTTCCTCGTTGACCCAATGCGCCACCGGCCGCAGTGTTTCCGGGCCGATGGTAGGAGCGTCCATCACAAATATACGCACAGCACGACCGCTGTGCCGCATCTCACGCAAAAGTGCGTTTGCGTCAATCAGACGTACATTAGCCATGTGTCAAAACCTCCGTTCTCTTGACATGGATGTCCCGGTACTCCGGGTAGTGATCGCCCGCCATCTGGCAGGCGTGAAATTCTGCGGCCTGCTGGCTGCTGGCAGTCAGGCGGTAGGTCAGGGCCGCGTCTCCCACGGGGCCGCTGCACAGCACCACAACATGATATTTAGGCACTCTTCGCCTCTCCTTTCTTGCGCAAAGGCCTGCGATTTGCAGCGTTTTTGAGGAAATCGGGGGCTTTTGCTGCATCTTCTGGGGGGCGTGTGACCATTTTGTCACGCCCTGCCCCGATGGGGTTCGTCTTGCGGTACTCCTCCACGGACGTGCAGCCCTGCCGGGCGGCTTCTGCCAGCGCCTTACGGACATAGGCCCAGCTGTGGCCGCCCAGATCCTCGCACTTGCGGATGATCTCGGTCACAAGGTCAGCGCCCAGGCGCTCAACGTAACCGGGCAGCTCTTTCTTGCCTGTTTCGCTCAGCTTCCCGATACGGTCCCGGAATTCTTCAAAAACAATGGTCGTCGTCAAGTCGTCTCGCGCGTCCGCGCGCGTGTCGGAGTCTACGATAGTAGACGACGACTGTACTTTGTACTTTGTACTTTGACCTTTGTACTTTGGTGTGCATTTGGTTTCTTCCGGTTTCTCCGGAAAACCATTTGGTTTCTCTCGGTTTTCTGCAATAACCATTTGGTTTTTCTCGGTTTTCTTGGGCCTGCCGCCTTTACTGCCGGATTCTCTATGGGACAAAACGGAACGTTGATACGTTTTAATATTCTCGTCCATAAACGGTCGAAGTGCTTCAAAAGCCATCTGTTCCAGAGGTTCCAGTCCATCCGGTTCCTCTCCGTGCTCCACATACCGCCGCATCTTGGTGATGGTATTTTTGTACTGCTCAGGTGGAAGAATATCCAGAATCACAAATTTGTCGAATGGAATCATCAACGCTTTCGGCCTGATTTCATCGTCCACGGTGCACCTCCTTCCTTACACGCCCGTATAGCCAGATAGCACAGCTGGGAGGTCAGAACGGGAGATCGCCGTCGTCTGTGATCTCTGCGAAATCATCCGCAGAACCCTGCGAGAAGCTCTGCGCCGCCTGCGGGGCGCTGTAAGAGGCTTTTGCTTCGGAAGTGTAACAACTTTTCGTCTGCTGGTCGAAATCACGCACAGCGGGCTTGTCTGCCGCCTTTGCGCCGCAAAAGCTGACGTTGTTTGCCAGAACCTCCACTTTCGTGCGGTTGCTGCCCTGCTTGTCCTGATAGGAGCGGGTCTGAATGCTGCCGTCAATGGCGATCATGCTGCCCTTCTGGAAGTACTTGCAGATAAACTCTGCCGTCTGCCGCCAGGCAACGATATCGATGAAATCGGCCTTGCGCTCCTCGCCCTTCGGGGTGTATGTACGGTCAACCGCAATGCTGAAGCTGCACACGCTGGTGCCGTTCTGGGTGGTCTTCAGCTCCGGGGTATGGGTCAGACGGCCCATCAATGCAACGAGGTTAAGCATGCGTCAATCCTCCATCTTCTTTCGGCTGCTTTTTGGCGCATTCCATGCACAGGATACGCCCGTATTTTTTCTTGCTCCGGTCAGCCGCCTGCTGGGCAGTGACCTTTTCGCCCTTGTAAGTAAACCCTTCCACGGGCTTCCCGCAGCTGGCGCAGGTGGGCTTTGCCGGAGACGGCGCTGTGGGCCTGTCGTACTTGGTCAAATCCTTCTCCCAGTAAACATCCGCGCCGATGCCCAGAGCCTTGCAGGCCACGCTCTGCGCGTCCGTGTAGGCCTTTTTATAGGCTTCATCATCCGTGCGCTTGCCGTCTTTTTCCGTGGAGATCAGCATCGAGCCGCCCACGCCGGGAATCGGGGCGCTCCATTCGGTTTTCTCTCCGCCCTCATCGAGCTGCCGGATGTAGAGATTGGTGCAGCAGTGCACCATGATCTCCCCGTTTACCCCGGGCTTTTCCTCGAAGATGGGCGGATCGAACCGCCAGCCAATGCCAGCGGGCCCGAAAAGCTCCGTCAGCTTCTTGACCCTCCACATGGGATTGATGTCCGTCATCCCCTTCAGGCGGCCGCCGCCGATTGCTTTACGCGCCTCCTTGGGCACGCCACGGGCGCTTTCATAAATGGTCATTTTGTCCATGTTTGTACTCCACCTCTCTGCATCCGTGCTTCCGGCACATGCTCTCCAGCTCAGCGTAAGAGCTGTTGTATGCCGTCTCTGCACTGTATGCCAGGTCTTTGGTCAACCCGAAGCACTCTGACTGTGACAGCACGATCTCCACCGCATAGACTGCGCGGCCCAATGCTCTGGCCGCTTCCTGGCAGATGTGCACATAATCGGCCTGGTCTGCGCCCGTGTATTCCCTGTCCGGGTGCAGTCTCATATACGACTGCTCCCCGGCAACTGCCTTCTGAACCGTGCCGCAGCACCGGGACGCATCGCCCAGCTTTGCCAGAGCGTCCAGGATCAGCGCCAGCTTCCATTCCGGTACATTAGCCGCATAATTCAGGCAGATTTCTTTTTTTTCATCACACTGCATAAGGATCACCTCATAGGCACCGGCTGCCCGGAATCGTCCATGACAAGGTACGTGAGCGCCGGGTCGGTCTTTTTAAGCTGATCTGCATACTGTTCCGCGTCCTGCACACACCGGAAAGGGATCTCGTTCAGAAAGGCCATATCCGCCCCATAGATCTGAACCGTGCTCATTTGCGCCACCTCCCGTTTTTCCATGCCCGCCAGACCAGATAGACCACGACCAGAACGTTGAATCCGATCCATAAGGTCAGCCCACGGGCCACCGACTTTGCCGCCGGGCTGGAAAGTGCTTCCACGGCCCGGAACAGCAGCTCTGTTTTACTCACTGTAAAATCTCCTTTCGTTCAAAAATACTTTGCTTTGCCTTTGCTCTTCGGCGCGAATCTGCTCTACGCCTTTGCTTCTCTTTGCCCATCTGTGCCTTTGCATTTCCTAGGTCAGCCAGGCTTATCTATGCCATTGCCGTGCGTCGCCCATCTATGCCTTTGCGCTGCATAGCAAAGCGGCGCGTATCTGCTCAACGCCCTTGCGATGCCTTGCCGCCCACACCACGCCCAGCCTTGCCTTTGCTTTTCGACACGAGACCCTGCATTGCCTTTGCTTTGCTTATCGAGGCAAGTCTGATCCAAGCGATCTACGCCTATCTACGCCGTTGCGCTGCGCTTTCCAGCTGAGCCTTGCCTTTGCCCCGCGCTGCACTGCAGTGACTACCTGTGCCCCTGCTGAGCAAACTTGTCAGCACAATGCCGTTGCCGAGTTCTGCGCACATATCCGCGCCTTTGCAAATCATATCATTGCCGTAGCAGATCAAATCCTATCCATGCAATGCCGTTGCTCAGTCGATGATGTCAAAGGTGAAGCGGCCCTTGCCGCTGTTTCTCCACTGGCCGATGCCGCGCAGAACGCCGTAATCCAGCCACTCCAGAACCGCATTCTCGAGCGATTCGTCCATGAGAAGGATCTCAAACTCGCAGGTGCTGCCTGCCGGGATCTCCTCCGAGTTGGCCAGGCTCACACGCTCACCCTGGGCCGTCTGGGCACGCAGGGGGCGCTGGCAGTCGCCGATCTTGCCGTTGACCTTGATGGGGATCATGCGGGGCTGCGGGAAGATCAGGCCGTCGATGATCTTCTTGTAGGCAGAGAGTTTTCCGCTCTCGTTGACGGCCCGCTTCTTGCCGGTCTCGGTCTTGCCGCCCACACGGGCCAGCATGCCGCAGGAATCCTTGAAGAAACCCTTGATCTGGTAGTCGTAGAGCACCGGTTTCCCGTTCTCGTTGCGGGGGAAGACGGTCATACCCTTGTCTGCCACGGCATCCGCGCCCAGAGCGGCCACCTCGTCTTCGATGGTGGCGGCATCCGGGCTCTTGCTGGCGATGAAATCCCGGGCGACGTTCTGGTTGGAGGGCCAAGTGCCCAGCACCGGCTCCAGGAAGGTGATCTTGACTTTCAGAATTTTGGTTTTCATGCTGATTTCTCCTATATCTTGTGGTTTATACAATCAAAAGTGCATCATCTTGCGTACAGCAGGTTTCCAAGAGCGTCCCGCACCTGGATCATCTCGTAGTGCCGGATATTCTCGTCTGCCCAGTGCTGGGCCTTAACGCTGGCGGGCTCCCCGGGGTATTCGTCCGGCGCGAGCGGGTCTGTAAACTGCCTGACATCGCAGCCCCGAGGGTTCTTACGGTAGGCGTAAGCATATACGATCATGCTCATGCGCCCCTCCGGTTCTGCCGGTAGTCCGGCTCCTCGGTGCGGGCGTGGGTGCGGTCAACGCGGCCATAACGGCGGGCGTTCTGCTCACGATCCTGGGCGGCAAAGCCCATCCGCAGGAACATCACCGCTGCCAGCACCAGGCACAGGGCCGTGGCAAACTGGCCGTCTGAGATGGTGCTGCCCGTCTGTGCGCTGCCCTCGATGCCCATGCCGTACAGCAGACTTGCGGCACCGCTGGCAGCAGACAGCCAGTACCAGACGCAGGATTTAATCTTCATCGTCATCCTCCTTGATCAGAGTACGAATCGTGTCGAAGAGAAGCCCGGACACCCACGCCAGCTGCTTCTCGAAGTTGTGCGGAAAATAACCTTCCAGAATCTGCGCGATCGCATCCGCCAGAAGTTTCATAACATCACTGGTACCACCTTCAATCCTGATGGTCGATTCCTCACTGTTGATGTAAAGTTTTGCCTTCATTCTTCCATTTCCTCCTTGTAATTCTCGTACGGGCGGACGATCTTGCACCCGTGACGGTGCATATAATCGATAAAACCGTCAATGTAGATCGTTGCCTGCCGCCGTTTGGTATCTTCCCGGGGAACCACCCACCCGTCATACTCGCCGTGTGCAACATTATTCCAGAACTTGCTCGGGCTCATCGGAACGAGGTTTGCCCGGAACATCTCGCAGCACTCAGCAACGCCTTTCATTGTGATCCTTTCGCTCATGCCGCTGTCTCCTTCTTAACTCTCTGCGTTGGTAACAATGGTATCGGCTCCCTGAACGGTAACCCAGCCATGCTTCAAACGAGCTTCGGCTTCTTTCATCTGAATGAGCTCAGGGGTGATAGATTCGGAAACAATCCGGTTAGAATCAGCTTCCGCCTGGGCTTCGATAACTTTCACATCTGCTTCTGCCTGAGCCTTAACCTTGTCAGTTTCCGCTTGGGCAAGAGCAGTTTGCTTGTTTAATTCCGCAATTTCCGCATCTTGCTTGGCCTGCTCTTTTGCTCGAATCTTTTCGGTCAGGGTGTCGTCCAGTTCTACGTCAATCACAAGCGCACTAGAGACATTGATACCATATTCAGATGTAAGTTTATCATTCAAATAGTTCGTGATAGCGTTATTCACTTCCGTCTTTTTCTCGGAGTAAATATCCATCACGGAGAATTGCGGCGTAACTTCTTTGACGTAAGCGATAATACTGTTCTGGATTCTGCTTTCTACCAGTGCTTTACCGTCCATTCCGTTGAATCGGCTGTATAGTTCCACAACACGATCCGGAATGAAGTTGTAATTTACGGTAAGGTTGATTCCGACCATACCACCGCTTGCCGGTGCATCAATGTGCCAATCGGCGTGCTCTTTTACGTTATAATCAGATGGGTCATCGGAAAAAATAATCTGTTGCTGACTGATCGGAAACTCACTAACATGCTTCATAGGAGAGAGAAAATGCCAGCCCTGGGAAAGCGTTGCCTGTTCCACGCCTTTGGCGGAATAAACCACGCCAACGTAACCCACAGGAACGCGATTAAGACACAAGACGCACAGCACCGCAATCGCAAGAGCGGTAACAATAGAACCAATCAATTTTTTCATACTCTATTGCTCACTTTCTGAAATATTGAATAATGATATAGGAAACGATAAAAACGGTGACAAAAAAGGAGACAAGCTCTTTCATATCAATCCACCAATCTCCCCGCTGGGGCGCAATTTCGGTCAAATAGACTTGTCTGGCCGTTGGACTGCTGGATCAGCATCACGGTGTTGGTGCTGGGCTTCCAGCGCTGGATGTACTCCACGGCCTCGTCAAAGCGCTTGCGAGGGATGTTGCCCACGCTGTTCACCCGGAACCAGTCCTGCACATCGCGGTTGCACTCACTGTAAACCTTGCCACGCACATGGGGATCGGTATAGGCCGGGGCGTTCTCGCCGCCCAAGGAACCGATAACGGATTTGCTGATACACTTTCGCAATACCCGCTGCTGGTCATAATCCACGGTCATGGTGTTCTCCAGTGCGCTCAACCGCTGCTCCTGTCTCTGGGTGCGGTCGTCCAGCAGGAACAGCGCCTGCAGTTCCTTACTGAGCTTGGGCATCTGCGGAGTGGCCAGCTTCTTCTCCATCTCGTTGAACGCCGCAATGTACTTCAGCTTCCACTCCAGCGCCGCCTTGCCGGTAAAGCCCATCACCAGCAGGCTGAAACCGTCCCGGTTCATCAGGTACATGGGGTACTGTTTGCCGCGGTTCTCAAACGTTGTCTCGTAGAACATGGATTTGGCGGCTGAATTTTCAGCCACGAGATTTGTGACGGCCTGAATCACGTTCTTGTGCTCCTTGCCGAAGTTCTCAGCGATCTGGCGGCTGGATGCCACCGGTTCGCCGTTCTGGGTAGATAAGATAATGTCGGTCATGTAAACCTCCTTGTTGGGGTCTCCTTTCCCGTGGTATACTTTCACGGAAGGGAGGTGAAAATCTGCAATTATCTGCACGGGTTCACATCATGCGTTGACATCGTAACGGGCCAATCCGTGTAAGCCATCAGCGCGTTAGAAAGGCATCCCATGGCCTCACTAAGATGTGCCAACTCTTCACCATGGGCGTTTTCGGACTCCTTGCTCACCAGCTGCAACTGGCGGGTGAGGAGTTCTTTGGTATCCAGCATTTCGCTGGGCTTTTTCTCGTCGTTCACGCCGTCTTGCCTCCCTCCTCTTCCACCAGCAGCTTGTCCACGGATACCTTAAAGTATCGGGCCACCTTCATCAGCTGCTTGATGCTGGGGCCGTAGACACTGCGTTCCCAGCGTCCAAGTGCTCCGTTGCTCAGGCCCGCCGCCTCTTCTAACTCGGTGCGGGAAAGGCCATGCAACTTTCGGAACTCGTCAATTTTTGAAAGATTCACTAGCGATTTCTCCTTTCCGGGCTTGCAAATCGCTAGCAAATATGCTACTATGTAAGTGCAAGATACAAGTACATATATTCCAGCGAAAGCCCGATAAAATATTTGAGGGGGCTTTGTTCTGTTTTGCTCCCTGTGCTTCGTATTATACTAAACAATTGATTAGGTTTCAATAGTGAATCTGTGATTTGCTAATAGTTTGTTTAGATGCACAAAAATGCGAGGTATTTTCTATGCGAAATGTGGAAAGAGCTAAACAAATCGCTAAAAGCAAGGGTATAAGCTTTGCATTTGTGTGCGCTCAGATAGGAAAAAGCCGGAGTTACCTGTCTGAAATGCTTGCAAATAATCGGGATATCCCCGAAAAAATGATTAAACCGGTCGCAGATGCGCTAGGCGTAACAGTGGAAGAGCTGACCGGCGAAGCGCCGGAGCAAAAAGAAAAGCCCACTCCCAGTGAAGAGAGTGAGCTGAATGCGCACGCCAAAGCTATACTATATAAGTATGAGCAGCTTGACCCTGCGCAGCGGGTTATGTTTGAAAAGATGCTTGACGCTGCACTTGAGGCAGCGAAGGGGAAAGAGAATGGTTGAGTTAGAGCAGGAAGAAGCTTTGCTGAAAGCTCTTTGCCAATTCTATGAGCACACAGACCCGAACGTCTGGATCTATAAAGATTTTGTTTCTAATGTTGTTGGAAAACAGAATGCAGATGCCGTGTTGGACGTTCTGTGTGCCGATGGGTACGCAAAAGTCGAGGGTTTTAACCCTTTGATACGCATTTGCGAAAACAATTCCCCGACCATACGCCTGACTGACAAGGGAAAGACGTATTTTGTGGAGAAGCAGCGAAAACAACGCATCACCCGGCGGCAGGCCATCCAGAGCATCGTGCTCTCCTTGATCTCTGCCGTGATCGGCGGCTTTATCTCAAGATTATTTGCTTGAGAAGTCCAAACCTGAAACGCTCAGAGTGTGACCGCTGATCTTTGTAACGCACATCGTTTTTGCCCTTTCAAAATCCTTTTCCACCAGAGTTCCCGTATCGATTTTCTTTGCGATACCGTGTGAATCCTGCAGATACAGGGTTGTGTATGGGCATAGATGCAAAATATCATAAAGCGAAACCGTTGAAAATTGGGTGGTTACCTCAATTTTCTTCCGTTTGAAAATTTCCAGATCCGCTGCATCCACAAACAGATACACGATGATGCAGGTGACCAGGAAGAGCAAAATCGCAATCACGGACAAAAGAAAGTTACTCAGCATTTTTCTGTACCTCATCTAAAAGTTCATCCACATCGATGTCAAGAGAAAGTGCAAGCTTGATTTTCTCAAGTATAACACATTCCGGGGCTGATTTCATCAATTTTGTGCTATGTTTTTGCACTTTCTTTTCCTCCTTTGGTCATTGAAAATTTGTTTTCCGGCAGCCTGTTGGCTGCCTATTTTTGTATATAGGGGTGTTGAAAGGTTAAATGTCTTTATTCGGAATAAAGGAACAATCTGAAATTCGAGACTTAAAAGCACAGCTCGAACAACTAAGAGAAACCGTTGCGGAAAAATCAGCAGAATTTGAACAGAAATCGTCCGAACTAGATGCCAAGCGGAAAAAGCTTGAAGAGGAAAGAGAAGAACTCAAAAAGATAATTCCTCCTGAAAGCTTTGAGCTCGGTGATTTAAAAAAAGAAGTTTCCTCTCAAAAGGATTTGCTTAAAAAGCTTCGCACAGAGTCAAAGGACTTGTCGCAAAAAATTGCAGCTTCCAAAAAGGAACTTGTCGAAGTCTCCGATGCCGTTCAGCTTCAGGATTTTGGCCTGTACACTCCGCACTACAATCTAATGCATGCGGATGAGTATAAGGCCAAAATGATGGAGATCAGAGCCTTGCAAAAGGATATGGTTCGCAACGGCTCCGCCGTCACCGGCTCCCAGACCTGGACGGTCAACGGAAACGCTTCCAAGGGCAAAAAGATGGTAGCCGACATGCAGAAGCTGCTTCTGCGGGCGTTCAATGCTGAGTGTGATGACGTGATCGAGCACGTCAAATACAACAACGTGGAGACCGCTGAAAAGCGCATCACATCCTCTCAGGAAGCAATCACGAAGCTGGGCACGATCATGGGGGTTTCCATTGTACCTTCTTACTACCGGCTGAAGCTGGAAGAACTTTATCTCGCTTTTGAGTACGCCCAGAAAAAGCAGGAAGAAAAAGAAGAGCAGCGGGAAGCAAGAGCCCAGATGCGGGAAGAGGCCAAGCTCACAAGAGAAATCGAAGAGGCTCGGAAAAAGCTCGAGAAGGAGCAGCAGCACTACAATAATGCTCTTGCAAAGGTAAACGCCCAGCTGGATGCCGCTTCCGAAGAAGATCGAGCCGCCATCGAGGAAAAGAAAAGCATCATCGAGAGTCAGCTCCAGAAGATCGACAAGGAGTTTGCCGACGTGGATTACCGTCAGGCAAATCAGCGTGCCGGATATGTATACATCATTTCAAACATCGGAGCATTCGGAGAGAATGTGTACAAGATTGGAATGACCCGGCGGCTTGACCCGCAGGATCGCGTGGACGAATTGGGAGACGCTTCCGTTCCGTTCAATTTCGATGTTCACGCAATGATCTTCTCTGACGATGCGCCGAAGCTGGAAGCTGCTCTGCACAATGCATTTGCGGACAGGAAGCTGAACTTCGTTAACCAGCGGCGGGAGTTCTTTAATGTAACGCTTGAAGAAATCAAAAAAGTTGTGAAAGAAAACTTTGACAAATCCGTTGAGTTCGTCGAACTCGCCCCCGCACAGCAATACCGTGAATCCATTCTGCTTCGGAAGAAAGCGCACCAGCAAGATAGCTAATTTCCTACCGCAAATGAATTATACATCTTTCAGTTGTAACATTCAATAGATATCACGAAATAAATTTGATTTTTCTGAAAATAGTTAGATTTCACTTGTAATCATCCAGCCGCTGCATCTTCTGCAGCAGCTCCCCAGCAAGCTCCCCGCCGGGGCGGTTGGCGGCATCCAGCAAGCGCCGGATGCTCTCTGCCTTGCGGACCACATAAAAGCGAGCCTTGGTCTGGCCCTCGGGCGGCATATCCTCATAGCACGCCAGAGCGGCGCGGATGTGGGTGCAAAAGCTCTGCATCTTGTCCATAGATCATTCCTCCCAGGGCTTCGGAGTGGGCCGCGTGCCGGTGAGCACGCTGGCGGGCATTCCGTCAATGATGGTCATATCGGGATCCATGCTGATCGTCTGACTGTTTTTCATTTCATTTTCCTCCTGTTTTTGGTAATATTTATATCTTATGTACCAGATTCTACCATGCGCCAGAGGAAAATGGAATTGGTGTAATTTTTGTCGAATGGCGCAGAGTTTTTCTGCGCCATTTTTCTTTTATAACACGCTGCGTTTAGGGGGGATAAGTATGAGTTATTTCACCGCTGCTCAAATCGGGAAAGCGCTTTCAAAAGCGCGGGTATCCGCCGGGCTAAGTCAAAGAGAGATCGCGATCCGCATCCAGAAGGGGGAGCGGACGGTGCAAAGCTGGGAAAAAGGTGACACAAGCCCAGACAGCGACGAGATCATGGATTGGTGCACGGCCTGCGGAGTGTCCCCCATCACAGTGTTCATGGAGGTTCTGCACCCGGATCTGTACGCAGTGCCAGACAGTCAGAAGGAAGATGCAGCCATAGACGAGGAGCTGCACGCTATGGTGCAGGCGCTTCCCCCGCTCACCCGGCGGCTTCTGCTGTTTGTGCTCAAAGGCCGACACGGGAGCAGCCCGCCTGCAGTTATCTCTGAAATAGCCGCAAACCTCCACTGCCCTCTCAACAACCGGGTCAGTGTGTGCGGCACTATCATCGATCAGTACAGCTTTGCCCAGATCAGAGGGCTTGACCCGTGCCCGGACGAGCCGCATCCCCCGATGGAGGACTTGAAGATCAATTACAAGTCCGGGCGCGCAGCGTCAGAGAACGGCGCTTTGGGCTATATAGGGCGCAGAAAGGAGTAGCGCAATGAAATGTGTCAGATGCCACGTAAACATCCCTGACAAGGCCCTATTTTGCCCGTGGTGCGGAAAGCAGCAGGATGCAACGTCCGCTCCCGTGCATAGAAAAAAGCGCCGCCGCCCGAAAGGGAGCGGCAGCGTGTACAAGCTGAAAGGTGCCCGGGCAAGGCCCTATGTAGCCGTGACCGGGAAAAAGGAAGTGCTGGGAACATACGGAACGCCCGGAGAAGCCGTCCAGGCGCTTGACGCATACAACGCCCAGAACACCCCGGCAGAGCGCCTGAAGTGTACTTTTGCGGATGCCTACGAAAAATGGCGGGCACAGCCGAAGTTTTCAAATCTCAGCCGGGACATGATAAATGGATACGAGCTGGCTTTCAGAAAATCCGCTCCGCTGTACAGCCGACAAATGCGAGACCTGAAAGCGGAGGACTATCAGCAGATCATAGACCAGATGGTTGCAGACGGTCTCTCCCGCAGCTCGTGTGAAAAGCAGCGCACCCTTTTCAGCCAGCTATGCGAGTGGGCAATGGCCCAGGACATCATCAGCAAGAACTATGCCCAGCTCCTTCACCTTCCTGCCGCAGCCGGAAAGGCAGAGCGCACCCTTACGGCGGACGAGATCGCTCGGATCAGCGCCTACCAGACCGACAAGCGCTTCGGTCAGACAGCACAGATCGCTATGGTGCTTCTCTACACCGGCATGCGCATCGATGAGCTGCTTTCCATGCGCTGCGAGAACGTGTACCTAAAAGAGCATTACATGCAGGGCGGTGAAAAAACGGAAGCGGGCAAAAACCGCATCATCCCCATCCTCGACCCCATTTACAAAATCATCGCCTTCTGGATGATGGACAGCGGGTGCGAGTGGCTGATACCTTCCAAGGCTGGAACAAAGCTGGACAAGAGAAACGTGGCCACAAAGTTCCGGGCCCTGATGCAGGAGTGCCAGATCGATGGCGTGCACCCGCACACCCTTCGCCACACGGCCAGCAGCAAAATGGTGGAGTGCGGTCTTGAAAAAACTGCCGTGCAAGCTATCCTCGGCCACAAAAATTTTTCCACCACAGCAAACAAGTACGTTTCCCACAACGACCCGACATACTTGTTACATGAGATGGAAAAGATGAAATACTAATTTTGTTAGCCTGTTTGTTAGTTTATTCGGGGTTATTACCGCATTTTGCCGTGTTATCACAAAAGAAAATGCCGTTCACGTGATTCAATATCACGAATGAACGGCATTTTTTGGAGCTAGTGACAGGACTTGAACCTGCAACCCACTGATTACAAATCAATAATATTTTTCGTATTTATGTTATTTTTGCCGTAACTGTCAGTTTATCGTTCGCTTATGGCGTATTTACAGATCGATAAATCATCCGTTTTATTTTACAACAAATGTTGCAAAAATTCAACGCATGTATGCGGAGCGTTCTTTTGTAACAGCTTCGCACAGGCCAGAAACAAGGTCTTCCGCCATACTCCACATGTGATGCAGCTCTACGCCAGCTGCAGAATCCTCACTATCAACGCCGGTAAGGATTTTCTGTGCAATGCGGCGGTTTGCATCAGCGTGCTCCATTTCTTCCCCAGAGAGCTTATACCACTCAGAAGAAGCATAGGGGCAGACGGTTTTATAGTCCATCGCCATGCTTGCGTAGTTCATCGCATCGCTGTACTCTTCGGCCATTTGCTTTGCAGCATGAACAAGCGTGTCCTTATACCCTGCAAACTTTGCTTCGTCCATCATAGCTAGATCCTCCCCCTTACAGTTTTTCCACGGCCACAGCCATATTGTTCACCACGGCAGCAGTACCGGTCAGCAGGAAGCTCAGGATAGAGCTTTCGCAGCCGCAGGCATTGCGTACCAGAAAAGTCAGCGTCAGATTGGTCGGTGCAGCCGCAGCGGCCACAGCCTGAGAAGCGGTAGCACCGATGACAGCCACGCCGTCTTTCTGGCCGGTCAGGGTCACAGTGCCCGCAGCCGTGGGTGCCAGTGTAGCAGACACGGTCACATGGTAGTAGCCCTGACCCAGCAGGGTGATGGTGTTGCCGTCCTGCCGAATGTTGCAGCCGAACCGCCGGGAAGTGATGCCGACAGGGATAATATCGTTTGCTGCCACGGTCTGAGCCGAGGTGTTGGCGGTATAAATCGCAGATTTAGACATAAAAATCTCCTTCCTTATATAAAAGGCGGAGCAGCCTTTGCCGCCCCGCCGATCCTCGCCAAAAGGGCGTATGTGTCAGATGTTGCCGCAGCCGTTATTGCAGCCGCAGAAGGGGCTCGGGCCAGCATTGTAGGAGTATCCGTTGGGATACCGGACTACGCCATACATCTGAGCCTGAAGCTCCAGCTGGCTGATCCGCTGGTTCTGTGCAGCGATAGTCTGCTCGTACTGCTGCTTCTGGAGCTCGGCAAACTTTGCGTCAATGTTGGAGTTGATCGCGCAGGTCTGCTTGTCCATCTGGGATGCCAGGTTGGCAGTCGCTAGCCGGTTGTCGCAGCAGCACTGAGCAAGCTGTGCCTGGATGTTGTTGCCGGTGCCCATGATGCTCTGGATGATGTTGGACTGGCCCAGAGCGTTCTCCTTCGACAGATCGCCAAAGTCGCGGGCATTGCGATAGCCGAGATCGCAGATGCCGTTGCCGATGTTGGTCAAGCGGTCGTTCAGCTGGTTGAAATGCTGGTTGAACAGGATTTCCTGCTGAGTAGCCGCCGTTGCATACTGGCCGTAGTCGCCGTTTCGGTTGCCCCACAGGCCGCCACCGCCCATCATGGCAAAGAAGAAGAACAGGATGACGATATAGAAAAGGCCACCCCCTGCACCAAAGCCCCAGCCGTCGTTATCGTTGCCACGGGTCACGGCAGCGATATCGCTCAAAGACATGTTATCCATAGTTGATTTCCTTTCTTGCGAATAGTGAAATTATTTCAAATCGTGGCCACGATTTTTCGATTACTTGATGAAAGGCATGATCTGCTTTGCCATCGCTTCCAGCTGGTGATACTGCTCATCTGACATTTTGCCGGACTTTCGCAGCTCTTCCACCTGCTTTTTGGGATCTCCCTGGAAAGCAGAGCGGAACTGCTGAAACTGCCGGAGAAGCTGCATCATGTTGTTCATCGGGCCGGGCATCGCCGGGCTTCCTGAGCCGCCCAGAAACTGCATCAAAGGATTTGCCATACCTTAACCCTCCTTTGCCCGTGCGGGCCTTGCAGGAGCCGCCGGGGCCGTCTGATATTGCGCCATCACACGCTCCACCTCGGCCTTTACGGCAGCCTGTATCTTCTGATCTGCCTGCGCAGAGGTCAGATACTGCGCCTCTGACGGGGTCTGCATCGCTGCCGGGTCGATTTTTGTCAGGCGGTAGTATTCGCCGGACGCATAGCCCATCGTGTCTGCCTTTTTGACAGCCATGACAGGCTCGTTTTGCACCATGATCCAGCGCGTTTCGCCGGGCTGTACCATGACTTTGTCCACATCCGAGATTGTCGGCACCATCGTGAAGGGACTTTGTCCCCCGCTCTGTGGAGCGGCCTGCTGGGCTATTTGCTGCTGATACTGGCCTTGCCCAAAGCCCATCGGTGGCATCCCACTGTAAGGGTTCGATTGCCAGCCGCCAAAAGGATATGCCATAAAGCTTCCCCCCTTTCTTCTGAGATGATTTTATCTCTTTTCCGGAAAGTGAAAGGCAACGAGGGTACAACGAAGGACAAAAAAGAAAAGCGCCCACACAGCACATGACTGTGTAGGCGCTCAATTATTTGCACTCAATGAGTATAATATTTTCAAAAAGCGCTTGACGTTTGCACTCATTGGGTGTATACTAAAGACAGTGAAAGACACAAACACACAACAACATGGAGGTACAAAATTATGAGAAACGCTATTGAAATCGCCGCTGATATCCGCAAGTCCGATGTCTGGGATTACGAGCTGTGCGCCGAGCTGTGCAAGGCAGCTGACATGGAAGAAGAGTGGGAAGCTGCATCCGCTGGCGACTACGACTGGAACGACCCGAATCACGGCCCCTCGTTTGAAAAAGTCGTTGAAGCTGCCGCCGAAAAGCTGGGCGTTGAGATCTACTAAATAAAAAAATCCCCCGCCCGATGCTTGCCACACCGAACGGGGGATTTTGTGAAAGACACCTCACACGGAGGTGTGCAACTATCCTATCACACGAAAGAAAGGAAGTCAATCATGTATACCAAAGCAGAGCTTTTTTCAATGGCCGCAGAGCAGCCGAAGGAAATTTTTGTCAACAACATCACTCTGAGCGTACCAGACGATGCTGACAGCTGCCTTGATCTGGATGCTGAGAAGGAAAAGCTGTCCTCCATATGGGATTTGGCGCACTTGTCTATGCGTGAGCTGGTAGCCCGCACTGGCCTGTCTCAGACCGCTTTTGCAAAGAGGACAGGTATCCCGCTGCGCACGGTACAAAACTGGTGTGTCGGCACCCGAGACTGCCCGGCATACGTCCGCTTTCTGCTGGCCGAGCACTATGGGCTGATCTGAGGGGGGATTCCGGTATGGCAGCAAAAGACTTGACGGGTCATACTTTTGGGAGCTGGATCGTGATAGGTGCATCCGAAAAGAGCGGCTATGTGAAGTGCCGCTGCGAATGCGGCACCGTGAAAGATGTCTATAGGCAGTCTCTTAAAAACGGAAAAAGTACAAGCTGTCAGGCTTGTGCAAATCGCCGCATGGCAGGACAGCGCAGTCAAGAATTTTTGAAAAAAAGAAAGGAGCAGTACATCGGCCAGGTCATCAATGGATGGAAAATTATTGATGTTTATAAAAATCCGTCTGTCAAAGGGAATGACCTTTTTTGTACCGCATTGTGCCCTGTTTGTGGCAGAAAGTCTGATATGCGTCTGTCTCAAGTGAAAAAAATTTCAAAATGCAAGAAGTGCACCAATAACGTTAAGCTCGTCTCTGATACGATTCATCGTGAATCGGATGTGGACGGATCAAGCCTTGTATCTGTAAAATTGCGTCTTAGTGGGAAAGTCAATCAAAACTCAACCACAGGGCACAGTGGCGTTTTCAAAGACAGAAATCGTTACCGCGCTGTAATTTGCTTTAAAAGACGCAAGACGTACCTTGGATCCTATGATACAATCGAGGAAGCTGTTGCGGCCCGCAAAGCAGCTGAAGAGCTGATATACGCCCCATTTCTAAAAGAACATGAGGGATGGGAAGAAGAGCTTGCAAGTCGTCTCGAAGAACTCAAAAAAGAGAAAAAATAGCAAAACCCCCGATGCTCCAAATGAACGGAACACCGGGGGTTTTGCTTTACTCAAAAACTTTTTCAATGCTTTTCAGCCGGTAGCCTATCGCCGTCCGGCTGTAATGGGTCTGCGCTGCAATGTCCGGCAGTGGAAGCCGCTCAACGTACCGCAAAAGAGCTATCTTTCGGTCAACCCTCCCAAGCGGTGCGCTTTTGATGGCGGCGGTCATCTGCTGTCGGTCAAGTCCTTGCAGCGCAGCGGGCAG
>ERZ1034952.316-NODE-316-length-45467-cov-16.356778_pt1 | contig 45467 bp, 41 predicted proteins | sample MGYA00520625_ERZ1034952 | MGnify/ENA primary metagenome ERZ1034952 (study PRJEB33766, sample SAMN09781773) | gut metagenome | biome: gut microbiome | host: Homo sapiens | place: Madagascar | study: EMG produced TPA metagenomics assembly of the PRJNA485056 data... | reverse complement strand
TCACTTAAATTAGTTATTCTTTACACCATATATTGAATCACTATACACTGTATATCTGATTCCATTCTTCTCATATATCATATAGCCCGTAACTGTATGTCCAGTTCCATAATAATTTGATTTTGTATAATAGAACTGTCCTTCGCGGCCCAGCTTAGATAACACGGAATACTGTGACACACCATCTGTTTCAAGGGTAATTCCATCTGCCGCATAATCACCCTTCTTTCTGATAATACCAATATCTACCAGCTTACAGTCCTCTGGAACCGTATAGTTGAAATAAAATGCCATCTTATATCCACCGGTAATATCCTTGTAGGTTGGTTGCGCTATTGTTATCGTCGGTTCTTTCACTACCTCACTGTCTGCCTGCTCATAATATGCTTCCAATGTGGTATCTCCGGTGATGATGAAGGTATATGTGCTATCGTAGCTTACGATATTGCCATTGGCATCCTTCCAGCCAACAAACTGTTTACCTTCAATCGGATCTGCAGTAACCGTAACACTAGACTGTGGAGCCTTTTGCTCTGTCTGTAAACCTACTGTCAATGTATAAGTAATATCCTGTGCCTTAAATACCGGATAAAGACTGGTATTCTCGCTAAAGGTTGCAGTTTCAAAATCAACTACATCTTCTGCTGTTGCACCGCTTGCCTTTGCAGACCATCCAAGGAAGTCAAAGCCTACCTTTGTTGGTGCATTTACTGTATTGGTAATCTTTCCTTCGCCGGAAACAACCTTCTGGCTGTCCAAAAGCTTTCCTGACTGATGGTAGAAGCTTACTGTCACATAAGCAATATCTGCTCCTTCATCTGTCTTAACCTTGACAAATTCCGGTGTCAATGTCGCATCACCAATTACCGTAAAGCTATAATTCGCATCCGTACTTACCGTTGTTCCATAAATATCATTCCAGCCTACAAATTCATAGCCATCACTCGCTGTTGCTGTCACTGTTGCAGTCTGTCCATATACATACTTTCCGTCTGATGTGCTTGTTGTGCAGGTTCCACCTTCTGTGCTTTCACATGTCACTGTATATTTTATTTCATCAAGCCATGCATAATATTTATCCGGACTGTCAGCACCTAAGGTAAAGGTATATGTACTCTCTGTTCCTACAGATGTATTGCCTGCTGTATCCGTTGTCCATTTGCTGAAGCTGTATCCTACACTTGGTGTTACTTTAAGGGTAACGGTATCGCCGTTTGCATACCATCCATTTCCTGATGCTATGCCTCTTTGAGCATCCGCAAATGATATGACAATATTGTGGTCCGCCTTTATCAGTCCATCTGTACCTACTGTAGATGCTGCAAGCAGCTTATCAAAGGCTGTTGCAACATCTGTATCAGAAGAAGCCTCTGTAATAGCACCTGCAGCCACAAGAGCCGTTCGTAAGTTATCAATGGATGCCGTTGTGTACTGCACATCTGCGTACTTTCCATCACTTAAATTCTGCTTAACTTTGGTAATTAGCTTTTCAAGCTGATTAAATGTTTTAAAATCCAGCTTACAAATATCGCATTTGCCATCTAAATCTTCATCGGTGTGCTCAGCATAAACCGGAGCTTTCTGTGTATTTGAATACGAATAGACCGGATCACCAGGATTACCTTCACAACCTGGATATGTTTCATTCCGATATACTGTATTCATGGCATCCCCTGCCTTTTTCAGAACAGGATATGTATCACCATTTTCGCCAAGTTTCTGACCCCAGATGGAGCCATCGTAAGTTACATCACTCTTGTCTACTACAACAGTGCAACCCTGTGACAGGAGATACGCAACTTCACCGCTTGCAAATTGTGCGGTGGTTTTGCCGCCATTTTCATCTTCTGTGTCTGCGAGGTAATAGCAATTTTTGATTGGACCAAAATAGTATCCACATATACCGCTTATATCAGCAGATGAGCTAGTAGCAGTAACGGTTCCTATGTTATAACAGTTTGAAATTGGTGCAATACTACAGCCACACACACCACCTACAGAAGCTACTGAGCCGGTAGCGGTAACAGTTCCTGTGTTATAACAGTTTGTGACTGTGCCACCATTATTATATCCACATATACCGCCTACAGTAGCAGATGACTCAATAGCGGTAAGATTCCCTGCATTATAACAGTTTGTGATTGTGCCAGCATTGTTTCCGCACACACCGCCCACATGATCATTCCCTTTGAAATAGGAATCAACGACTCCAACATTTTTTATGTTGCCATCGGATTCTGAACTTCCGAATAATCCAATACATGTTGAATCACCATTAAAGTACAAACCACTTACGGTTTTATTATTTCCGTCAAACGTTCCTGAATACTGTGTTGTACGATTTCCCATCCAATCTGCAATCGGTGTCCAGGTTATAAAATCACTTCCGTTGGAAACGTTGCCCTCTGTATCGTATTGTAAGGAATCAAGAAGATTTTCATTTACTGTGATGTTGGCTGTCAGAATTGCATTGGCTAATGTGTTTTGTTCAACTCCATCAAGAGTGCCGTTTACAAGTCCTGCAAACCAGTACAGCTGACCTGCATTGCTGATTTCGTAAACAGTCTCTTTCGTGCCGTCATCGTCAATGTCATATTTATCAGTTGTTTCAACAGCTGGCTGATATACGGTTGCATTGCATTTCGGGCAGTTTCCGAAACCGTTGCTGTTGAAAGTTATTTCAATACCCTCGTGCTTACACTCTTCCTCTTCCGTGGATTGCTGTTCAGTCTTTCCAGCACTATCATTTGCCTGCACTGCAATTTCTGAATCATTTTCCTCTGCTCCTGCCATCCCCATGAGTGCCCTCACCCTGGCTATTGCCGCATCGTAGCGTGTCAGGTCAAGCTGTGACATTTCCTCGTCGGTAAGCTCTGCCTTTGCCTCGTCAATGGTGTCAAGCTGTGCAGTGACCTCCTCTGCACGATCTTCCGTGATGCTGTCTGCATCCGGAAGGGCGTCGATAAGTGCCTGCACAGCTGATATTGCTGTGCCTTCAGCTTCCCCATTCTCCTGCACTTGCGCTGTGCTCTCTGTCTGAACAGTATTCCCTGACACCGACTCTTCCGCACTTGCAGAGAACGGTGTCATCCCAAATATCATGCTGGCACTTAAGAGTACTGCCAGTGCTCTTTTTATGTTCCTTATGTCTTTCCTCATAAATTACCTCCTTGCCACAATTTCATTTTAATCCTTATTTTATAATTATCTGTATCTATTTTACATATGTTATACAGATTCTTCTCTGTCACATATTTAGTTGAATTATACCATTTACTCCCGTTTTTTCAAGATGATATGTGACTACTTGTTTTGTTTTTTAGCCCCTTTTCAGTCCTTTTATGCAATTCGTCACAGTATTTTATTCCCTTAGCAGGTAATTCTTCCATATCTGTGACAACTCCTCTTGTTTTTGTGCACAGTGTATCTCATCCAACGGGAATAACATACATCCGCAGTGTCCCGAAAATGTCGGGAAACAGATAATCTTAAGTTCGGTGTCTATCTCCGGACTGTAAGCCATAATCTCAAGCCGTTCTCCATACAATGTTGCCCGTTCATAGGTACACAGCCATTTATCGTCCATATTGGAGAAGATACTCCCAAAAGTATTCCCGATCAGTCCGGTTAAAGGTACATGTTCCACCTCTGCCAGCTTCTCATTGCCATAGCGGAATACCCAGTCCACTGCATGCCTGTCCTCATTGAATATCATCTCGATATCCGTAAAGGCGAATGGCATCTGATCAAAGCTCCGATAGAACGCATGATACTCTTCCGGTGTCTTTGGCGTATTGGGCATGGCAAAGCTCTCAATCAGTTTTTTCTGCTTTTCCTGTAGCTTTGCAAGGATTTCCTTTCTCCTGCGGGTTGCGTAGTTAATCTCTTCTCCATTGATAAGTGTCAGCGTATCTTCCAATGCATGGATTGCCATGATACACACCAGATAAGTGCGATGTACTTTCAGAAAATATTCCCCGACCTGTGCCTCCATTGCCTCCAATGTGCTTCTGGTCTTATATACGCTTCCACTTGTCACATGGATGTAACAGTCATTCACCGATGCCTGGATATATAGTATATCTGCGACAACAATTACCATATGCTTTTGATTTGCCTTAAATTCCAGTGTTCTCTTAAACTGCATGATAACTGTTACTTCTTGTGTCTTACGGATTTGCTATTATTTTACGGTATTTTAAGGGTTATGACAATAGCAAGTTTCGTCAAGGTTTGGAATATATGTCGATTAATATGGTAGAGTAGGCGGAAAATGTGATTCCGAATACATAATCCTTATCCAGCTGGTCGAAAATTTCCTTTTTGGCTGCTTCATCGAATTCGAGACCGTCTTCGGGATTCCATGTAATTGGATTCTGACATCCCGGACAATGATGTTCGCAGCTGGCAAGTCAGAGAACTACTCTCAGGCCGTCACCATTTTTCATGTCGTCTTTCGTGATATTGTGATATCGCATTTATTTTCCTCCTCGTTTTCTTATGCTTCTATTATTATGATAGAAAAGCCACATACAAAAAGAGCGCCTATAAGACGCTCTTCTTAAATGCCGTTATTTATTTTTCAACCAGTCGTCATATTCAGGATTGCGGCGGATAAAATCATCAAAATCAGGAACAGTAAAATCCAATTCACTGTATTTTGCCGAATAAATAATTCCCTTGCTAATTAATTGGGCTCTCGTAGTCGAAATAGACGTTACTGTTTTTCCGAGATTTTTTGCTACATTTGCAATGGTACAGGGGAGGCTTCCGCATGCAACCATAGCAAAAATGAAGTGTTTATCTGTCTCAGAACATCTTTCGTATCTGCTCTTGAAGAATCCTGAATCCAAAACGGAATAATACTGTGTAATCCCTTTTTCAACATCTTTTTCCTCGATAAGTTTTCCCTCAGACAGACTGTAAACTTCTTTGCAAAGCTGCTGAATAAAGAAAGGATACCCTTTTGTGGTTTCATAAATCTTCTTCACGGCACCCTTGCTGTAATTTACACCCAATCGCCTTAGGGGTTCGGTGATAGCTTTCGCTGCATCTTCTTCTGAAAGAGAACCTATTTCATGATACAGGAATAATCTTTCTGTATATGTTTTTTCTTCCGCGAGCATTTTGTATAATTTTGGAAGACCTGCGCCAACGATCATGATCGGTAAATTCAGTTGATTTGCCCGATGTAATGCAGCGATCAAGGAACTTAGTTCATTTCCTTTCATGTATTGCATTTCGTCAATGAAAAAACAAATTGGTTTATTTGCATCTCTGGCAGCTTCTCCTACAGAAATGAATACATCTGTGAGACTTTGCGTCAGGTTAGTTGTTTTATATAATTCCTGTTCCTGCATAGATAGAGAAAAAGTGCTGCTTTCCGGTGAGAAAGAAACAGCCAGCGATTTCAAGGCATCAACAGCTTTGGAAATTGTCTGTTTCATGCGCTCTCCGGTGCTGATGTTTCTAAGAAACACCTGACAACAGGTGATGATCTGTGAAATGAAATCATTTCTGTTTTCAACCTCTATATGCCGACATTCAATGCTTTCCTTTTTTGCTAGTTCTTCCATCTGATTCAAAAGAACAGTTTTTCCTACGCCGCGCAAACCGGTATAAATAATAGATTGCACCGGAATTTGTAGACGCAATGCTTGGAAAGTCGTTTCTGCCATATCTAGTTCATTTTTTCTGCCAGCAAGATACGCAGGATTTGTTCCAGCGCCAGGCCGGTATGGATTAATTTTGAAAGATGACATCTCATGCATCCTCCCTTCTTTTTTGTATTGTCTCATATATATGCGGTTATGTCAACTAAATTCCGCTCTTCGCCGCTCTCGAAATCCCTATAAGTTACTTTTCAGTAACGCATAAACTTCCGTCGGCGTTAAATCGCGGTGTCATAACAAGCCTACCTCCATAATTGTAGATTATATATTCTACACCTGTTTCCGGATCAGCCCAGATTTTGTAATATGAAAGATTTAAGTCATAACGAAACATAAGAAAAGGGACTTTTGAAAAATTTTTCAAAAGTCCCTAAAAGTCTTATTTTATAAGGTTTAATGCATTAGAACTTGCCAGCCTTAGCAGCTTCCTCGATGGATACTGCAACAGCTACGGTAGCGCCTACCATAGGGTTGTTACCCATACCGATCAGACCCATCATCTCAACGTGTGCAGGTACGGAGGAAGAACCAGCGAACTGCGCATCAGAGTGCATACGGCCCAGAGTATCGGTGAAACCATAAGAAGCGGGACCTGCAGCCATGTTATCGGGATGCAGAGTACGTCCGGTACCGCCGCCGGATGCAACGGAGAAGTACTTCTTGCCAGCTTCGAGTCTCTCCTTCTTGTAAGTACCGGCTACGGGATGCTGGAATCTGGTAGGGTTGGTAGAGTTACCGGTGATGGATACGTCTACGTTCTCCTTCCACATGATAGCAACACCTTCGGGAACGCTGTTAGCGCCGTAGCAGTTAACCTTAGCACGAAGTCCCTCGGAGTAAGCGATTCTCTCTACCTCGGTAACGGTGTTGGTGTAAGGATCATAAGAGGTCTCTACGAAGGTAAATCCGTTGATACGAGAAATGATCTTTGCAGCATCCTTACCAAGACCGTTCAGGATAACACGTAAAGGCTTCTGACGAACTTTGTTAGCCTTCTCTGCGATACCGATCGCACCCTCTGCTGCTGCGAAGGACTCATGTCCAGCCAGGAAACAGAAGCAGTCAGTATCCTCTTCCAGTAACATCTTGCCCAGATTACCATGGCCAAGACCTACCTTACGGGTATCAGCAACGGAACCGGGAATACAGAATGACTGTAAGCCTTCACCAATAGCTGCTGCTGCTTCAGATGCCTTTCTGCAGCCTTTCTTGATTGCGATTGCAGCGCCTACGGTGTAAGCCCAGCAAGCATTTTCAAAACAGATGGGCTGGATCTTCTTAACCTGATCGTATACATCCAGACCTGCATCTTTAGTGATCTTCTCTGCTTCTTCGATAGAGGAGATACCATAGCTGTTCAGCACAGCGTTGATCTTATCAATACGTCTTTCATATGATTCAAATAAAGCCATTTTTCTGTCCTCCTGTATCTTATTGTTTTCTGGGATCGATGATCTTAACTGCATCATCTACACGGCCGTACTGACCCTTAGCCTTTTCCCATGCAGTATTGGCATCGTCACCCTTCTTGATGAAGTCGGTCATCTTGCCGAGGTTAACGAACTGGTAACCGATGATCTGATCATCCTTGTCCAGAGCGATACCGGTTACATAACCTTCTGCCATCTCCAGATAACGGGGACCCTTCTTCAGAGTGCCGTACATAGTACCAACCTGGCTTCTTAAGCCCTTACCGAGATCTTCCAGACCTGCACCGACAGGCAGACCTTCCTCAGAGAATGCACTCTGGGTACGGCCGTATACGATCTGTAAGAACAGCTCTCTCATAGCGGTATTGATTGCATCACATACAAGGTCAGTATTTAAAGCTTCCATAACGGTCAGACCGGGCAGGATCTCAGCAGCCATAGCTGCGGAGTGGGTCATACCGGAACATCCAACGGTCTCAACCAGAGCCTCCTGGATGATGCCTTCCTTAACGTTCAGGGTCAGCTTACATGCACCCTGCTGAGGTGCACACCAGCCTACACCGTGAGTCAGACCGGAAATATCCTTAACTTCTTTTGCCTGCACCCATTTTGCCTCTTCGGGAATGGGAGCACAACCATGATGTACGCCCTGTGCAACGGGACACATTTCTTCAACTTCTTTTGAATAAATCATGTGAAATCTCCTTTCAATATGTACTTATAATACTATTGATAAAATAATATCATAATGGTCGTGTTCATTCTCTCATATTTCCCTAAAAAAATCTAGTGGGTTTTGACATTTTTTTCATTAGTTCCTATGAAAAAACACCATATTCTTACGCCGTAGCGCAGGAATATGGTGTTATGTGACTGTTGAAAATCAATTATCAATTATTTACCAGCTCTTGATAAAGGTATCAATGTAGTTATCGAGACATTTCTTGATGACTTCGATGGCTTCTTCTCTGTTACCCTTTTCATTGACTGCGGTGGTCTTGTTCTCCAGTGCCTTATATACTGTGAAGAAATGTTCCATCTCGTCCACCACATGACTGGGCAGCTCGGAAATATCATGGTAGCAGTTATAATTTGGATCATTGAAAGGAACCGCAATGATCTTCTCATCGTTTTTGCCATTGTCCAACATGGAGATCACACCGATAGGATACGCTCTTACCAGAGTCATGGGCTGTACCGGCTCGGAACACAATAACAATACATCTAACGGGTCACCGTCATCGCCGTAGGTTCTTGGAATAAATCCGTAGTTAGCGGGATAATGGGTGGATGTATGCAGGATGCGGTCCAGGATCAGAAGACCTGTCTCCTTGTCCAGTTCATACTTGTTCTTACTACCCTTGGAGATCTCGATGACACAGACAAAATCTGTGGGGGTGACTCTCTGGGTGCTCATTGTGTGCCAAATGCTTCCGTTTACTTCTTTCATAATCTCTCTCCTCTACTCTATAGTTATTTCCGGTCAAAACATCCGGAGAATACGCAGGTCATTATCCGCGGATCTGACCGTTTCCGTGGATCTTGTATTTATAGGAGGTCAGCTCCTTCAGACCCATAGGGCCTCTTGCGTGCAGTTTCTGTGTGCTGATGCCGATCTCGGCACCAAATCCAAATTCAAATCCATCCGTAAAACGTGTGGATGCATTGACATAGACACAGGCAGCATCCACTTCGTTTAAGAATTTTTCCGCCGTCTGCGCATTTTCCGTCACGATACATTCGGAATGCTTCGTATTATAGCGGTTAATATGAGCGATCGCCTCGTCTACACTGTCGACCGTTTTAATGGATAAAATATAGTCCAGATACTCGGTGCCGTAATCTTCTTCCGTTGCAGGAATACAGTCAGACAGTATTTCACACGTACTTTCGTCTCCCCGCAGTTCCACATTTTTTGTTTTCAGGGTCTCCGCCATTTTGGGAAGGAATCTGTCACGGATCGCCCGATGTACCACCAGAGACTCACATGCATTGCAGACACCGATCCGCTGGGTCTTGGCATTCATCAGAATTTTCACTGCCATATCCACATCTGCGTCCTGATCTACATAGACGTGGCAATTACCGGTTCCGGTCTCGATCACGGGGATCGTACTGTTCTCCACCACGCTGCGGATCAGTCCCGCACCGCCTCTGGGAATCAGCACATCCACATATTCCTTCATTTTCATAAACTGCGCGGTAACCGCACGATCCGTATCTTCGATCAACTGCACTGCAGTCCGGGGCATTCCGCAGACTTCCAGTGCATCCTGTAATATCTTAACGATCGCAATGTTGGAATGAATGGCATCACTGCCGCCCTTTAAGATCACGGCGTTGCCGGTTTTAAAGCATAGGCCGAAGGCATCCGCAGTGACATTGGGGCGTGCCTCATAGATAATGCCGATAACACCTAACGGAACTCTGACCTTGTCGATCTTCAGTCCGTTGGGACGTTCAAAATGCTCCATGGTCTCACCGATGCAGTCCGGGAGCGCTGCAATCTGCATAAGCCCCTCCGCGATCTGTGAGATCCTGTCAGCAGTAAGCTTTAAACGATCTAACAGTCCCGGATTCATTCCGTTATTTCTGCCGTTTTCCAGATCCAATGCATTCGCGGACAGGATTTCTTCCTGTCTGTTACACAGATACTTTGCAGCAGTCTGCAATGCCTTATTTTTCTCTTCGGTTGTCAGCTTCTGCAATACGTATTTAGCATCACAGGCATTTTTCCCCAGTTCTAACAGTTCAGTCATTTTCTTCGCCTTTCCAAAACATTTGTTTATACCAAGATCACCTGATAAGGCTTTATATCCGTCGCTTCCACCGGCACCTCTTCTGTCTGCTGACACCGGAATCCCACAGCGATGCTGCGCAGTCTTAAGGCTTCTTTGTCTGCCAGATACCGGTCATAAAATCCGCCGCCGTACCCTAAGCGGTTACCCAGGGGATCAAATACACTTCCCGGCATAAGAAAAAGGCTTCCTGCCGCGTTTTCCGGAGTGAACACATAGCTTTGTGTATTTCCTTCCGGTTCCCGGATTCCCTTATAGCCTTCCTTCAGTTCCGTAAGCGACCGGATCCGGTAAAATTTCATTTCCCGTCCTTCCACCTTAGGGACATAGACCTCTTTTCCATCCTGCAGGGCATTTTCTAAAATCTCCGTGGTACAGATCTCACTTCCGTAGCTTACAAAGCTAAGGATCTTATCGGAGAGATAATACCACTGATGCCCCAGGATCCGTTCGGTAATGAGTAACTTTCCTCTCTCCCGTTCGGCTTCTGTCAGAGCATCCCTGCGGGATAATATTTCCTTACGAAGTAACTTTTTCTCTTCTCTGATCATTTTCTTTATTTTTTGTTCTTTTTATAAGACGGCTTTAATTTTTCAACAGAACCGTCCGGTCTGACGATCTCAATGTTGTCTAACTGTGCTTTCATGTTACGTTTGATACTGTCTACATATTCCTGTCGCAATATGGACTGTTCCAGCTTTTCCTCGTCTGTCAGTCCTTCGTTTTGTGATTTATGATAAAGCTCATTAATGCGCTTTATTCTTTCATCCATATTCATAGTAATCTCCATTCCGCAGACGTCACAAATAGTCGTGTGACTCTTCATCATTTATTTTTATGTAGATTTTCGACAAAGCCCGGCAGGTCAAAAGCTTCATCCCTGTGTGCCACGAACAGGGTGCCTTCGTGCTCCCCTTCTAACAGCCGGTGCAGCACGCCGATGTCTCTGCTGTTGGCAATGATCATATCCACATCGGAGCTTGTGGCAATCTTCGCTGCGATCATTTTGGTATTCATGCCGCCGGTACCTACATTGCTGCCGGTGGTAGCCTTACCCATATTCATGAATTCATCCGTAAGTTCATTCACTTGTTCGATGAATTCCGCCTCCGGATTCTGTCTGGGATCATCGGTGTAGAGACCGTCAATGTCCGACAGAAGGATCAGAAGATCCGCATCGATCAGCGCCGCCACAATAGCGGACAGGGTATCGTTATCACCGATCTCGATCTCGTAAGTCGCTACGGTATCGTTTTCATTGACGACCGGGATCGCACCCATTTTCAACAGCTGGGTAAAGGTATTGTGGGCGTTGTAGCGGTTCAGATTGTCCACGATGGTATTTTTCGTCATCAGGATCTGTGCTGCTACATGATTATACTCCGCAAACAGCTTCTGATAGGCCATCATCAGTCTCGCCTGACCGATGGCGGAGCATGCCTGTTTCACTGCCATGGCTTCTGCCTGGGTCTTTCCTTCTATTGTTTTTAAATTTACAGCTTTTTTACCAACTGCGATGGCACCGGAAGTCACCAGCACGACTTCCTTCCCCTGATTACTGATATCACAGAGTTCTCTGACTAACTTCTCCAGACGGATGTAATCCAGATCTCCTGTCTCAGCATGCTGTAAAGAAGAAGAACCGATCTTGATAACGATTCTTTTCTTGTTCTTAATCTGTTCCCTTATGTTATTCACGTTGCTTGCCTTTCTGCATACAAACTATGGATTATCTGCATAATATACTATTTTGCTCCGTACGTCAACGCTGTAACGGAGCAAACTGTGATGCGATCTGTTCCGCCACACGAATGCCGTCCATTGCTGCAGAGGTGATTCCTCCGGCATATCCGGCGCCTTCCCCACAGGGGTAACACCCACGAATCCCGGACTGTAAATTTTCATCGCGCTCGATCCGCACCGGGGAAGAAGTCCGGCTCTCCACTCCCGTGAGGATCACTGTCTGGGAGGCAAAACCATGGATCTGCCTATCAAAGCTGTCCATTCCTTCCACGAATGCCTGGTTACACTCCCCGGGAAGGATCCCCGTAAGATCCGCCCATGCAAACGCTCCCTTGCACTGCGGTTCCAAGTTGTCCCACAAGTCATCCTTAGGTCCGTTCTGTATCTTACGGGGTTCTCCGGTGACCTTTTCTCTGAAGTCTCCGTACCTTTGAACCGGAAGTTTTCCGTCACACAGTTCGTAGGCTCTCTGCTCCAGTCTTCGCTGGAATTCAATTCCCGCTAACGGGTGATCGGAGCCGTAATCTGCGGGAGTAACCGCTACGATAATGGCACTGTTTGCATTTTTTCCGTCACGGCCGCTGTAGCTCATACCGTTGACCGCAAGCCGCCCGGGTTCCGAGGATGCATTGACCACATAGCCTCCGGGACACATGCAGAAGGAGTAAACACCTCTGCCACAGCTTGTCTTCGCCGTTACTTTATAGGCAGCAGCCCCCAGCTCCTTCACATGTTCTGCGCCATACTGGCTTCTATTGATCAGGTTCTGTGGATGCTCCACACGGAATCCAACTGCAAAAGGTTTCGCCGCCATGGGGAAATTTTTCTCATATAACATGGCAAAAGTATCTCTGGCACTGTGTCCCGGAGCCAGTACCACCTGCTCACAGGGAATCTCTTCCCTGCCGTTTACGATGACTCCGGTGACCTGCCCGTTCTGCGTTTTAATCTCTGTCACCTGACTCTTAAAACGAACCTCACCACCCAGACGCAGGATCTCTTCCCGCATGCTTTTTATGACTCTGCTTAAGACATCCGTACCGATATGGGGCTTTGCCTGGTAAACGATCGCAGGATCGGCGCCATGACGAACAAAGGTTTTCAGCACTTCCGTATTTCTGCCGTATTTATCCTTTACCAGTGTATTTAATTTACCATCGGAAAAAGTTCCGGCGCCGCCTTCCCCGAACTGTACATTGGAATCCGGTTTTAACCTTCCCGTCTGCCAGAATGCTTCCACATCCGCCTGTCTGGTATCCACGTCCTCGCCGCGCTCTAAGATCACTGGTGCATATCCGTGCTGTGCCAGGTAATAGCCACAGAATAATCCCGCAGGTCCCATACCGATGATCACCGTAGGATGTTTCTGCGGCTGTGTGCCGCCTTCCGGGAAATGATACTCTGTCTTTTCCACAAGCGCTACATTTGCCTTTCCCAATCTGCGAACTGCATCCTTATATACTTTTTGCTCTCTTTTCACCGTCACATTTACGCTATAACTGTAAAAAAGCTCCGGCTTTTTTCTGGCATCCAGTGACTGCCTTACGATCTCAATGTTAAGAATCTCTTCCTCCGGGATCCGTAAGATCTGTGCTGTCTTACTCATAAGCTGCGCTTCGGTATGATTCACCGGAAGCTTCAGCTGGTTCAGTCTGATCATAATCATTTTACTCCTGTTATTGTGCTGCGTGATATCCTGCCAGATATCCGCTGCTCCATGCCCATTGGAGATTGTAACCTCCGCATCTGCCGTCCACATCCAGGATCTCTCCCGCAAAATAGACGCCGGCACAGTGTTTGGATTCCATCGTCTCTTTTACTTCCGTTACCGCGACTCCGCCTGCAGACACCTGTGCATTCTCGTAGGGATTACTCTCCGTAATATGCAGTCTGAAGTTCCTGCAAAGCTCATAAAAAATATGAATCTTCTCCTCTGGGATCTCCCGCATGGGCGTTGCCAGACGGATCCCCGCCAGCTTTAGCAGTGCAAAAGTCAGCTTTTTATGTAATATACCGGTAAAAAATTCCTCCGCTGTCCGGTCTCCCAAAAGAAGTTTACGGTTCTCTTGTAATTTACAATATTCTTCTTCGGACAGTTCAGGCAGGAAATCAATCTGTGCCACACATTCTCTGCGTTCTCTGAGCCGGTAGTTCACACTGCTGCTTAACTGAAATACCGGAATGCCGGAGATACCGTAATCCGTCAGCTGCAATTCGCCACGTTCTCTGCAGATCACCTCTCCGTCGCACAAAATCCCAATCTCGCTGTCCGTCCGGACCCCGGCGATACCTTTCAGCAGATCTGTTTCCTGACAGCGCAGCTGCACCAGTGCCGGAACCGTAAGCGTGCAGGTATGTCCCAGCTTTTTCGCAAGCTTAAAGCCACTGCCATCCGATCCGGTGACAGGAGCCGCTTTCCCTCCGCAGGTCAAAATCACCGCATCCAACATCCACTCTTTTTCCCCGTCACTGACAAGCAGCTTCCCGGAATCCATCCGTTCTACTTTTGTGATCTTACACGAAAATACAATCTCCACGCCGAGAGCCTGTAATTCATACCGCAGTACATCCAATACAGCAGCCGCCTGTTCGCAGACCGGATATAGATATCCGTTTTTCTCTTTTACCATCAGCCCGATGCTTTGGAAGAATCGGATCGTATCTTCTGTGTCAAACCGTTCCAGTGCCTTTCCTATCCACTGCAGATCAGTACCGTGATAACATTCCACAGAAAGTGCCCGGTTGCCCAGATTGCACTTTCCGTTTCCTGTCTGTAATATCTTCTTCCCTACGCGGTCATTGCGTTCGAAGATCGTCACCTTAGCGCCTTCTCTTGCCGCAGTTATTGCTGCCATCATACCGGCAGCTCCACCGCCGATCACACCTATCTGTTTCTTCATCTGTTTCTTCACCTTTATTTAAGAGGAATAAGTCTCCAAAAAATCATACAATGTCTCTTCATCCGGGACGAACAACATGTCTATGATCTGCAGCTGCAAAGTCTCCGGCAGATCCTCCAGTGTAATTCCCGTATTGATATATACCGTGGTCCGGTCCTCTAAATATACCACCACTTCATGATCCGTCACCGCCAGATAAAAGCTTTCACTGGGCTGCACATACCGGTAATCCATGCGGATCACCACTCTCTCCCTGGAAAAAGACAATACCTCCAGCCCCACAAATCCCCTCTCGATCTCCGAAAGTGGCGGATGTTCGGCATACAGATCCATGGTCTCCAAAAAGTTCTCCCGATCCATACCGATATATTTGTGCGGAATCTTCCAGGAAGTCTCAACGCTAGTCCCCCGGAGAATATCGGTCTCTTCCAGTACATATTCCGTATCCGCACACAGCGTCTCCCCGGAAGAAGCCACAGCTACACTTGCTGGTGGTGAATTGTCCTCTTCGTCTTTCACTGTCTCATCTACAACATACGGTGGCTTAGCCGTATCATTCATATCATACCAAAGACCCGGATAGAAAAAATGGATCCCCCAGACGCCGAGATATATTCCCAGTCCCAGGAAAAAGACCGGAACTACAAAAAAGTAACTGATACGTTTTACAAATTTCATACTGCCTCACATCCCTGGTGTCAATGTTTCATTCTTTGTATCAGTATCAGTTATTTTTTGGAAAATATACATCCTGACAATCCGCTTTGGGAAAGTCTTAAATCAGCCGGAGCATTTTTCCAAGCTTACGCATCAGCCGGCCGCAGGGAATATAGGAAAGATCGGCCCCTTTAAAGCATCGTAACATAATTAGCAAAAACCAGTACAGCAAAAGCGTGATCACCAGTTCCAAGAGTATCGTCACCACTGCTCCCAAATTGGGAAGCATGATCTTCTCCAGCCCGAACGCCAGCAGACCGCAGGCCAGGCAGCATCCGGCTGGAATTGCCAGACCCCTCAGTGCGTCCGGCCAGGTCTTCATCTGCAGGCAGACAATCACACATAAGAATACAGCACCGCATGCCATACTTATGACACTGCCCAGCACAATACTTAAGCTTCCGGCATTTTCCAGATTGAAAAGTACTGTTTCCGCTATCACAAAAGCAATATCCATAATGCCGTATCCTGCAAGGACAAGGTACCCCTTTCCCGTCATCCTAAGGATATCAGAACAATACAGGATCAAAAGCAGCCACAAAATAAATGAGGAGCCTTTGGTGAACATGTCCGCAAGCTGTGTGGAGACGGTGTTATCCAGTACCTGCGCGATCGGTAGTGCCAACACAGCTATCACTATAGTAAAAAACATTCCATGAAGGAAAGCACCCTGCATACCTGCCTGAAATACAGATTTTACGAACCGGTCTTCTTTTTTCTTAAGATGAGCGCCGGTTCTGGCAATACAAGGAAGCATTCCCACATACAATATCAGCGTGGGGAAAAGCAGCGTCACCAGATATCTTCCGGCAAATACTCCGTATTGTTCTGCAGATGCATAAATATCCTGCGACTGTCTCTGAAACAGAATGAGTCCCAGCCATAACGGCAGCAGGAAAAGAAGCTGTCTTAAAATATCTCCGCCGATTCCGGGAAACAGAGATCCGATCTGCCCCGCAAAGCTGTCGGTTCCCTTCATCCCGTTCTCGTTCTCTCTTCTTCCCGACATGCTGCCCCGGTAGATCACAAATAAAAACAGCGTCACTAAAAGCTCCGAGATCAGAATACCCAAAGCCACCCCCATGGCTCCGTACATTGCCGTGAAATCATCCCTTTTCAGAAGAAGGCTTACTTTTTCTCCGTAATTGCCGAAGATTCCTAAGAATAAAAGACCAAGTCCCAGATAAAATACCTGACGAAGCACACAAGACACCGCGGAGGGCATCTCGGATCCTTCCCCCTGGAAACATCCGAGAAAAACGGATTGAATGCATCTGAAAAATAACGCAGGACAAAGAATCCATAAGATCATACTGCCGTAGGGAATGCGAAATACCTTTTCCAATACCGCATATCCAACAGCTGCACAAAATAACGCAGACAAAAGTCCGGCAGACATCTGGAACAGCATCATATTTCTACGCATTTTCGATACGTTTTTATATTGTCCTTTGGCACTTCTTCCGCGAAGAAGCTTCCCCATCCGGTCCGGAATGTTCTTCCCCGTAAGGATCCAGAAAAATGCAAACACCAGCAAAGCCGACGTAAGATAAGCCAGCCCGTTATTGCCGAGTTTCTTTCCGAATATCCAGACATTGATCACCGCCAGAGCATATGCGAAAAATTGTATCTGTTTTCTTTTTACCTCTACCTGATTCATTTCAGTTACCTATACGTGTAATACACGCCCTTTTTAATCTCTTGTAATTCCAAGGGATGAAAGAACCTGCTCCTGCTTAGCCTCCATTACCTTCGCTTCGCCTTCTTCCATATGGTCGTATCCGCACAGATGCAGCATACTGTGCGCTACCAGGAACGCAAATTCTCTTTTTCTGCTGTGTCCGTAGCTCTCTGCCTGCTCCTTTATGCGGTCCACGGAGATAATAATATCTCCCAGAATCAGTTCTCCCGTGTCCGGATCAAAATAATCCGCCTCTCTGTCTTCGGAAATCTCAAAATCACCGGGTCTGTCAAAGTCCAGATTCGGAAAAGACAGCACATCCGTCTCCCTGTCAATGTTACGGTATTCCTTGTTGTATGCGTGAATGCCGTCGTTATCGGTGAGCAGAACATTTAATTGTACCTCATAAGGGCAGCCTTCCATATCCAGTACGGCACATGCCACCTTTTCTACCGTATCCTCTACGGGGAACGCTTCCGTCCCTTCGGAAAAGCTCTCTCCGGTTTCATTTTCAACGTAAAAAGTCATAATACAGTTTCTCCTCCTTAAATATCTTCTGCTTCCGTTTTCATACTTATCTGTTTCCCTTATCCGTATGCTTTAACTTAGGGCTTCTTTTGCTCCCGGCTTCATAATCATCGTATGCTTTTACGATCTTCTGTACCAGCGGATGTCGAACCACATCCTTGTTGGTCAGATTGCAGAAAGCAATATCGTCAATATTTTTAAGAACTCTCGTCGCCACATCAAGACCGGACTTTGCTCCCACAGGAAGATCCTTCTGGGAAGAGTCACCGGTTACGATCACCTTGGAGCCGAAACCGATACGGGTCAGGAACATTTTCATCTGTGCCGGGGTGGTGTTCTGCGCTTCATCCAGGATGATATAGGCGTTGTCCAGAGTACGGCCTCTCATGTAGGCAAGAGGTGCCACTTCTATCAGACCTTTTTCCATATTCTTGGCAAAGCTCTCCGCTCCCATGATCTGGTACAGCGCATCATACAGCGGACGCAGATACGGATCCACCTTACTTTGCAGGTCTCCCGGCAGAAATCCTAACTTTTCACCGGCTTCTATAGCAGGTCTGGTCAGTATGATACGGCTGACCTCGTTATTTTTAAATGCTGTGATTGCCATTGCCATGGCCAGGTATGTCTTACCGGTGCCGGCAGGTCCCAGTCCGAATACGATCATATTCCTGCGGATGGCATCCACATAGGCTTTCTGTCCCAGAGTCTTTGGCTTGATCGGTTTGCCGCTGATGGTATGACAGATGCAGTCCGCATCCATTTCCATCAGTTTGTCTTCCTGATCTTCTTTTCCCATTTCAATGGCATAATCCACACTCTGTTCTTCAATCTCATTGCCATGATCCGACAGGGCAGTCAACTGTTTTAATACCCGGGATGCCTTCGAAGCATTCTCTTCCTCGCCGGTGATCACGACGCTGCCGTTACGGTCCACGATAGTCACCTGAAAATCCTGTTCCAGCTTCTTGATATAGGCATCCTGCATGCCGAATATCTTACGCATCTGTTCCGTATCCATCTCAAAACTGATTGCTGTCACACCCATTTATGTCTTATTCCTCATTTCCGTCAGTATCTTCCGTACGCAGATCTTCGACCTCCTCCGGTACGGAATCTGTAAGCACTCCTGCCGCCTCGCGTAATATCAGTTCTCCGTGAGCAGTCCATCCGGCGCACTTTGTTTCTATTTTAACATCTTTCGAGATTATTTGTACCCCTTTTTCGTCTAAACTTTCGAGAAAGTCCAATATTTTTTTCTGTAAAACAGCTTTTGCTTCCTGTGCCGTATAAGAATATTCTGTTTTTTGATATTCTCTATAGGTGATCCTGCCAAGTGTACAGGGAATATGCAGGTATTCCAGTACTTTTACCGGACAGATCTCACGTATGCTGTCGTATTGCAGATACCCGGACTTTGTCTTCGGTCTCCACTCTCTGTCGCCGAAATGAATAAAATAATACGTTTTTTCTCTCCCTGTGTATTTTTTTTGGATATAATCCGCTGGCAGATATACCTCGAAAGTACCGGTATGTTCCATCCAGATATCTGCGTCCGATACTACCGGCCGGTATTCTCTTACGGTTCCATCCTCCGCATATATGGGAATCCTGCCTTCTACCAGAATATCCCCCTTTTCCACTTCACTGCCGGTGGTTACTTTTGGCACACCGCTTCGAACGATCATCTCCGTGATCACACCATCGTATTGAGCTGCCAGATCCCTGCCTGGCTTAGGATCTGCAGAAGTTTCTTCCGGTACCGGCATATCATTTTCCTTCAGTTCGATCAAAAGGCGTACTCCGTCCAGCCGTCCGGAGGTCCATGTGACCTGTGGAAAATTGCGTCGGATCTGTTTTTCCAATTCCCCTATGTCAAGATTGCTTTTCCACATTCCGGTATGTACTCCTTCCTGCTCCAGAAACTTAAAAAACAGATCCTCCGTAACCTGTAAATTCCCGGAGACCCGGATATCCCATACGAAAAAAGAAGATAGCATCCAAAACGCAGCGGTTAGAAAAAAGCCTGCAAAAAAAGCCTTTCTTCTAAGCATTCCGGGCACTAAAAAAGGTAGTCCACATCTTTCCGATATGACTACCCTTACTTTTGTTTTTCTGGCGATGGGACGCAGCTGATAAAAAGCTTTCAGACTGACACACATCGTATAAATATCATCCTGCTTTTCAATGTTCCACAGTAATACACCCTTATTACTGCACAGATTGATAAACCGCTGCGGTGCAAATCCCCATACACGAATTTTCACATATCCCTGCAGACGTTTGATCCATTCCGTCATTTCCAGACGACCTCCGTTTACCAGTAATGATCTATAAATAGCGTAGCGTACTGATATTTCCGCTGATCTTCATATCTTCATTGGTATAATAGTCGATGGAAAGCCGGCTTCCCTCCAGACACACCTGACAGGTCTTCGCCTGCAGCAGGATACGTTCGCCGGTATACTCCAAAATTCCCCTGTAATTCTCGATCCAGACTTCACAGTTGCCGGTAAGTGTCACGCGCAGCGCTCCCATACAGACATCCTTGGGAAGCTGCAGGGAATCAACCCATTTTTCTTTTTGCCGTTGTGCTCTTCTCATTTTCATATAAAACTATATGCCGAAGAGTACCGAAATATGTTACTGCAAAATTCCCTTGATCAGAGGTTCCCTCTCCGGGCAGCTGTCGGTAATGCAGTAAGCATTTAAGAATTTCTCCTTTGCCGCTTTCAGACGTTGTTCATCATTCGCATGAAGATACCCGAGAACCTCGCCTTTTTTCACAGCATCTCCCTTTTTCTTCTCTAATACGATACCTACCGACAGGTCGATCGTACTTTCCTTGGTCTCTCTTCCTCCGCCCAGCAGCAGGGAACAGATACCAATGTCTTCGCAGGCGATTCTTCCCACGAAACCGTCTCTGTCCGCACAGACAGGCACTACCATCGATGCCTTAGGAAGGAGTTCGGGGTTCGTTACTGCCAACGGATCACCACCCTGGGCTTCCACAAACTGTTCCAGTTTCCGTAAAGCACTGCCATCTTCGATGACTTTTGTAAGCATTCCTCTTGCCTCTTCGGTATTCTCCGCCTTACCACCTGCAAGCAGCATCTGACTGCCCAGTACCATGCAGAGTTCTCTAAAATCCTCCGGTCCTTCTCCCCGCAGGGTGGCAATGGCTTCTTTTACTTCCAGAGCGTTTCCCACAGCACGACCCAGCGGCTGATCCATATCCGAGATTACGGCAATGGTTTTTCTGCCTGCATTTTTACCGATCTTGACCATTTCTTCCGCCAGGGCAAATGCATCATCCTGACTCTTCATAAAAGCACCGCTGCCGGTCTTGACATCCAGCACAATGGCATCCGCACCGGCTGCCAGCTTCTTGCTCATGATGGAGCTGGCAATCAGGGACATATTGTCCACGGTGGCCGTCACATCCCGCAGGGCATACAGCTTTTTATCCGCCGGTGCCAGGTCTTTCGTCTGTCCCATAATGGCGATTCCGATCTTATTGACATTTTCAATAAAACGTTCTGCGGTAAGTGCTGTGGTAAATCCGGGGAAGCTCTCTAACTTGTCAATGGTTCCTCCTGTGTGGCCCAGTCCTCTGCCACTCATTTTTGCCACCGGGATTTCGCAGGCAGCCACCATGGGTGTCAGTGCCAGAGAAGTCTTGTCACCCACACCGCCGGTACTGTGTTTGTCTACCTTACAGCCGTGGATTTTGGACAGATCCAGCATCTCCCCGCTGTGTGCCATGGCCATGGTCAGCTCGTAAGTCTCCCGCTGTGTCATCTTCTGAAAATAAATTGCCATCATCAGAGCAGACACCTGGTAATCCGGTATCTCTCCCTTTGTGTAGCCTTCAATAAAAAAGCGGATCTCTTCTTTGGATAGCTCTCCGCCGTTTCTCTTTTTCATGATGATGTCATACATTCTCATAGGCTTCCTCCTGTCTGCGGCAACATTACCACCAACTCTTATACACCGACTTTTTTACAGATATCACTGATGCAACATTTCTCGCAATAGGGATGGGTTCTGGCAGTACATACCTCTCTTCCGTGATATACCAGTCTGTGGCAGAAATCACTGCCTTCCTTAGGCGGAATGATCTTCCACAGCTCCTTCTCCACCTTGGCAGGCTCCTTGATGCCGTCTACCAGTCCCATACGGTTCACCAGGCGGATACAATGGGTGTCCGTCACGATGGCGGGCTTACCGAAGACATCTCCCATGACCAGATTCGCACTTTTTCTGCCCACCCCCGGCAGAGATAACAGTTCGTCAAAGTCATCCGGTACTTTCCCCTGATATTTATCCCTAAGGATCTTCATGCAGGCACTGATATCTCTCGCCTTGCTGTGACCTAAGCCGCAGGGCTTTACGATTGCCTCGATCTCTTCCACCGGTGCATCAGCCAGGGCATCCACATCCGGGAATTTCTCATAAAGCTTCTCCACCACGATATTTACCCGGGCATCAGTACACTGAGCCGCCAGGCGGACGCTGACAAGCAGCTTCCATGCCTGATCGTAATCCAGAGTGCATCCGGCATCCGGGTATTCTTTTTTCAGACGTTCTATGATTTCTAATGCACGTTGTTTTTTTGTCATATTTTCGTCACTTTTATTCAAATTACAATACTTTTACTTATGGTAAGGTTCGTGCTGAATGATCCGGAACGCCCGATAGATCTGTTCGCACAGGATCACACGCATCAGCTGATGCGGGAATGTCATTTTGGAAAAGCTGAGTGCCAGATCCGCCCTTTTGCAGACACTTTTGTGCAGCCCAAGGGATCCTCCGATAACAAAACAGATATGGCTTTTTCCACGGACACTGCATTCCTCGATCCACGCTGCGAATTCTTCGGAAGAATAATTTTTCCCCGCAATCTCCAGTGTCACGATGAGAGCATCCTGGGGCAGCTTTGCAAGAATGCGGGCTCCCTCTTTTTCACGGATCTGATCTTCCAGTACGGCGCCTGCTCCATCCGGTGTCATCTCATCCGCCACTTCGATAATATTCAACTTCGTGTAACGACTCAGCCGTTTGCTGTATTCGTCAATGGCATCACGGAAAAATTTCTCCTTGATCTTCCCTACACATACGATGGATATTTTGATCATTCTTCCTCTGCTCCGTCAGTATCCGGGAAGATCTGTTCGTAGATCTTCGTGTCAATGAGATTCTCCAACATTTGCTGGTCCAGATTCATGAACTGATGGTTCATCTGGCTGCGGATGACTTCAAATCTCTTATAATACAGGGCTTCTTCGGGAGTATCTGCTGCATTTTCGATCTGCGCGTCGATTTTTTCCGCAGTCAGGTTTTCCTCGCTCCATTTAAGCAAGGTATCTACCAGAGAGTTCTCGGACTCTGCTTTTTTCTCGAAAAGCTTTGCATTACGCATGGACACCACGCCCATGACAATGAAGAGGATAAATACAGCACTCATGACCCCGTAGAACATGTACGGGTTCCCGATGTTAAAGGGTAGTACTCCTGTAATTCCAAGAGCCATCACCAATATTCCCAAAACACCCACGATTAACAGTACCCAGGCAGAGGATCTGTTTTCCTCTGCTTTGGCACCACTGTTCATATAAGTCAGGCCACCCTGTGTGGATGCGGCTTTCAATAGTTCCCCGGAATTGGGCTTTTCTTCCGATGCGTCATCTCCGTCCGGCGTCAGGAATTCGTCTACCGCTGCTTCTTCCTCTGCGGCATTCTCCTTGCGTTCCTTTTCCTGCTGCTCTAAGAAAACTCTGACGATGGTCTTCGCCTTTTTCTCGTCCTTTGCATCTACAAGCAGTTCATAGACCTGCTCTGTCTCATCATAGACAAGTTTACTTTTTTCCACTCCATTGTATGTAAGGAAGTCTTTTAACTTCTCCATCTCATCCTGTTCACCGAACAGCACGGAAGTAAAGTCCGTCAGTTCTTCCTCACTTACCAGTGTTTCTCCGCAATCGGGACATACGGTGATTCCTTCCCGATATTCATTTTTACATTTCGGACACCATGCCATATGCTAACACCATCCTTAATATTCGTAATCCAGGCAGGCTCTACCTCCTGCCACGGATCCAATATATTCTTTTGCTGCCAGATGATCCGGATGCACCTGATATGCCGCCAGTGCCTCTGTATCTGTAAAATCAGAGATCAGTGCCACATCCCGGTTGCTGCTGTCCAGTTCGTTTATGATCACTTCCACCTTCACGGCACCGGGTACTTTTTCCTTAATGGGCTCTAAAAGTGCCCTGATCTTCTCGGCGGCTGCTCTCTTCTCCTGGGAGGTCAGATTACCTTCCAGGCTCCACATAACAATATGTCTTACCATGTAAGCCTCCATTCTGTCCGGTCCAGTGACCGGATGCGGGGTAATTATTTTACACTCAGATATTCGTCAATACCCTTGGCAGCTGCCTTGCCTGCTCCCATCGCCAGAATAACGGTAGCTGCTCCTGTTACCGCATCTCCACCGGCATAGACACCTTCCTTGGTGGTCTTGCCGTTATTTTCATCCGCAATGATGCACTTCCATTTATTGGTATCCAGTCCCTTGGTGGTAGAAGAGATCAGAGGATTCGGGGAGGTACCTAACGACATGATCACGGTATCTAACTCCATCACGAATTCGGATCCGGGTACTTCCACGGGACGGCGTCTGCCGCTCTCGTCGGGCTCGCCCAGTTCCATACGGATGCACTTCATGCCGGTCACCCAGCCCTTATCGTCGGACAGGATTTCTATAGGATTGGTCAGCAGATCAAAAATGATACCTTCCTCTTTTGCATGATGTACTTCTTCCACTCTGGCAGGAAGCTCCTCTTCACTTCTGCGGTATACGATATGTACCTCAGCGCCCAGACGAAGTGCGGTTCTTGCAGCATCCATAGCCACGTTACCGCCGCCTACCACAGCTACCTTCTTACCGTGCATGATAGGGGTTCTGGAATCGGGATCAAACGCCTTCATCAGATTGCTTCTGGTCAGGTACTCATTCGCAGAGAATACACCGTTGGCATTCTCACCGGGGATACCCATGAACTTCGGAAGTCCTGCACCGGAACCGATAAATACAGCATGGAAGCCCTCTTCATCCATCAACTGATCGATGGTTACGGATTTACCTACCACTACGTTGGTTTCAATATGAACACCGAGAGATTTTACATTCTCGATCTCTTTTGCCACAACACCGCTCTTGGGAAGACGGAACTCGGGGATACCGTATACCAGTACACCGCCTGCCTCATGCAGTGCCTCGAAGATAGTGACATCATAACCCATCTTTGCCAGATCTCCGGCACAGGTCAGACCTGCGGGGCCGGAACCGATGACAGCTACCTTTTTACCGTTCTTCTGTGCTGCCGGTGTGGGTTTGATACCGTTCTCTCTTGCCCAGTCAGCTACGAAACGCTCCAGCTTACCGATGGATATGGGATCCCCCTTGAAACCGCGGATACATTTTCCTTCACACTGGCTCTCCTGGGGGCATACACGACCGCAGACGGCGGGAAGTGCGCTGGATTCGCTGATGATACGATAAGCCTCTTCGATATTGCCGTTCTTCACCTGTTCAATGAACTGAGGGATCTGGATGGCTACGGGACAGCCCTTTACACACTGTGCGTTTTTACAGTTAATGCAGCGGGCAGCCTCTTCCATTGCTTCCTCTTTGTTATATCCAAGACATACCTCTTTGAAGTTGGTAGCACGTTCCTTTGCATCCTGCTCTCTGACAGGAATTCTTTTTAATACATCCATTTTTATTTAACCATGCCTTTCTGATTTATCGTCTTCAAACGTTACTGTAGAACTACCGGCAGTTACCGCAGCCGCCGTGATGGGTATCTCCCTCTTCCAGGGCTAACATTGCACGTCCCTCTGCGGTCTTGTAGATCTGCTGACGTCTCATTGCCTCATCAAAGTTTACCTCATGTCCGTCGAACTCAGGACCGTCTACACAGGCAAATTTCACCTTGCCGCCGACCGTTACACGACAGGCTCCGCACATTCCCGTTCCGTCTACCATAATGGGATTCAGGCTGACAACAGTGGGAATCTCCAGCTCTTTGGTCAGGAGACATACGAATTTCATCATGATCATGGGTCCGATAGCGATGCACAAATCGTACTTTTTGCCTTCCGCTACCAGATCTTTGATGGTCTGGGTTACCATACCGCTTCTTCCGTAGGATCCGTCGTCGGTGGTCACATAGAGATTGCCTGCTACAGCTTCCATCTCTTTTTCCAGGATCAGAAGATCCTTGGTCTTGCTTCCTACAATAACATCGGCATCGATTCCATGCTCATGCAGCCATTTCACCTGAGGATATACCGGAGCTGCACCGACACCACCTGCTACAAAGAGGATCTTCTTGGCTTTCACTTCTTCTAACGGCTGTTCCACCAGTTCGGAAGGACATCCTAAAGGTCCTACGAAATCATGGAAGTAGTCCCCCTCCTCTAAACGTGCCATCAGTTTTGTACCGGCACCTACAGTCTGGAACACAATGGTCACGGTTCCTTTTTCTCTGTTGTAATCACAGATGGTCAGAGGGATACGCTCTCCCTCACTGTCCATTCTTACGATAACAAACTGACCGGGTTCACAGGTCTTTGCCACTCTGTTTGCTTCTACCTCCATCAGATAGATGTTGGTTGTCAGCTCCTGTTTTTTTACGATCTTATACATTTCTCTTTTCCGTCCCTTCTGTTAGGATTAATAGAATTTATATAGCTGAAACAGCCACCAGTGTATAGCGGCGGCCGCTCTCGTCCGTCTGCAGCTTCCAGAGCTCTCTGGTATAAGCATTGACCGCGAACAGATTGCCTGTTTTAGTAACTGTACCGTCAGCGCCTCTGTAGATCTCTGCGATCACATAAAAATCATCGATTTTATTAATATTGGTCACATATTGATACTGGTACAGATACGCAGCGCCGGATTCATCAAAGCTGCCGGATTCATCCTGTATTTTACCGCTCTGCAGTGCGTATTCCACAATCTTTTGCACCGCTTCTTTTGGGGTAAACTCTGTGTTCATGACCAGATTATAGCTTCTCTCCACGATCTCGCTCTTACGGCCTTCCGCGATCCGGATAAAACGGAATACGGATTTACCAAGGGGCATGGGAATTGGTCCATCATATACGGTCGAATTCTGTGTCGGATCCGTACCATCCATCGTGTAATAGACGTCTTTTCCATCTGTCACTTCAATATTGATCGGGAATTCATAATCTCCGCTGACTGCCGTTACATCCGGAGTACTTAACTGTTCAATCTCAATGTGATAGTTTTTGGTTACCACTTTGCTGCTGATCTCATTCTCATTGATATACACCGCTTTGATACAGTAGTCGCCACTTTCTAACAGAATCGGTGCCGTATACAGAGAGCTGTTCTCTCCCGGCTCGCTGCCGTCCATGGTGTAATAAATACTGCCGGTACCGAAGGTAGTCAGCTTCAACGGCTGGATGCTGGTGTAATATCCTTCCTGTAGACTGAATTCCGGTTCCATTGCCATGTAGCTCTGGTACTTGCTCATAATATTGACATTCCCGCAATTCTGCAACAGATCATTGATGGTCTTATAATCTTCTCTGGCAGCGTAAATGGCGATCAGTTTCCCATAGGCACTCTCTAACTGTTCGGAAGTTGCCTTTCCATCCGTCACGATCTCCCGCAACAGATACTCATATTCCATTTTGTTATTCTTCTGAAAATAGATATCCGCCAGTTCGAATTTAAGTGTAATATTATCGGGATCCAGTTCCAATGCACGGTTGTAACAAGTAACTGCCTGGTCGTATTCTCCCTCTGCCACATAATTTCTTGCGCATTTCGTCTGGTATTCTACGGAATGGTAATGGGAATATGAGATTCCGGTCCCCGTACATACCACCGCCACCACTGCAAGTACCAGTAAAAGCACAATAAATTTCCAACGGAACGGATGTGCAAATGGTTCATCTGTAGGTTCATCCCAGTCTTGAAGTTCCGCGGTATCTGCGGAAGAATCCGTCTCCTCCGGCTCCGTATCCGGTGCCATCTCTTTTGCGATATTGTTCAACGTTTGTGCCATATTATATTCAATTTCCGGTTCAAAATCAGGTACGATATGGATGTCTTCACCGCAATGTTCGCAGTAAAGTTTTCCTTCCCCCATCTCGGCTCCGCAATTCGGACATTTCATACAATTATCCTCTTGCTGCCTGCAAAGCTACTGATTCCAGACAGTTGTTCATCAGCATGGCTATGGTCATGGGACCTACTCCTCCGGGGACCGGAGTAATGGCACTGCATATCGGTTCTACACTGTCAAAATCCACATCGCCGCATAATTTATTCTGTTCGTTGCGGTGAATACCCACATCAATGACAACCGCACCTTCTTTGACATATTCTGAGGTGATCATTTTGGGTCTGCCTACAGCAACCACTAAAATATCCGCTCTTTTTGTAATCTTCTTCAGATCCCTTGTCTTACTGTGAGCCACGGTTACTGTGCCATTCTCACGAAGCAGCAAAAGTGCCATGGGCTTGCCGACGATATTGCTTCTGCCGATCACCACACATTCCTTTCCGGCGATTTCGATCCCGGATCTCTTCAGAAGCTGGATCACTCCCGCCGGGGTACAGGACACGAAACCCGGCTTGCCGATACAGAGAGCACCGACATTCTGCGGATGAAAGCCGTCCACATCCTTTAAGGGAGAAATGGCATCCAGTACCTTTCCCTCATCAATGTGTTTGGGCAACGGCAACTGCACCAGAATGCCGTTCACATCCGTTCTGTCATTCAGTTCCCGGATCAGCTTAAGCAGTTCTTCTTCTGTGGTCTCCTCCGGAAGTTCATACGCCAGAGAACGAACCCCCACGTATTCACATGCTTTTTTCTTATTCCGAACATATACGGAAGAAGCCGGATCGGCTCCTACCTGAATCACCGCCAGAGTCACTTCACACCCTTGCTCTTTTAAAGCTGCAACTTTTTCTTTTACTTCCTCTTTGATCTGTGCGGAAATTGCTTTTCCGTCTATTAACTGTGCCATGGGACGCTTGTCCTCCTTACTAGAATAATCCTGTGATCTTCCCGTTGTCATCCACGTCAATATTGTAGGCAGCGGGTGCCTTGGGCAGTCCCGGCATGGTCATAACCGCACCGGTGAGCACTACGACAAAACCGGCACCGGCAGATACATAAGCCTCTCTTACGTTTAATTCAAAGCCGGAAGGTCTTCCTAACAGTGTGGGATCATCCGACAGGGAATACTGATTCTTCGCCATACATACCGGCAGGTTGCCGAAGCCCAGCTCCGTCAGACGCTTTAACTGTTTTGCTGCCGCCGGCGCAAAGTTCACGCTGTCTGCTCCGTAGATATCTCTTGCGATCTTTGTGATCTTGTCCTGAAGAGATAATTCATCCTCATATAATACATGGAACTGATTCTCTTTTTCCAATGCTTTTAATACCTTTTTGGCTAAAGCGATGCCGCCCTCGCCGCCCTTCTCCCATACTTCGGAGAGAGCGAACTCACAGCCTCTTGTCTCACAGAATTCTCTGACATAAGCGGTCTCTGCCTCGCTGTCTGTAATAAAAGAATTCAGGGTAACCACAACAGGTACACCATATTTCTGCAGATTCTCAATATGCTTCTCCAGGTTCACGATACCCTTTTTCAGTGCTTCCAGGTTCTCCGCACCCAGATCGGCTTTTGCAACGCCACCGTTGTATTTCAGTGCACGTATGGTTGCAACCAGTACTACCGCATCGGGAGTAAGACCTGCCTTGCGGCACTTGATATCGAAGAACTTCTCCGCACCCAGATCGGCACCGAAGCCTGCTTCCGTGATGCAATAATCTGCCATCTTCATGGCCGCCTTGGTGGCTCTTACGGAGTTACATCCGTGAGCGATGTTAGCAAAGGGACCACCATGTACCAGTGCCGGAGTATGTTCCAGAGTCTGGATCAGATTGGGTTTGATCGCATCCTTTAACAGAGCTGCCATAGCACCAACCGCCTTTAACTGTCCCGCAGTGACCGGTTCTCCCTGATAGTTATAAGCTACAACAATCTTAGAAAGACGCTCCTTCAGATCTTTCATATCGTCTGCCAGACACAGGATTGCCATGATCTCACTGGCTACAGTGATAACAAAATGATCCTCTCTGACGAAGCCGTCTGTCTTGTTTCCCAGTCCTACCACGATATTACGAAGGACTCTGTCATTCATATCTTCACAACGCTTCCAGACGATCTGTCTGGTATCAATGCCCAGTTCATTCCCCTGCTGGATATGATTGTCCAAAAGGGCTGCCAGCAGATTATTGGCAGATGTGATGGCATGAAAATCACCGGTAAAATGCAGGTTCAGTTCATCCATGGGAACTACCTGTGCATAACCGCCGCCGGCAGCTCCTCCCTTGATACCGAAGCAGGGACCTAAAGAAGGCTCTCTGAGTGCAATGACAGCCTTTTTTCCCATTCTGCCGAAAGCTTCTCCCAAACCGACTGTAGTCGTGGTCTTGCCTTCTCCTGCGGGAGTGGGATTAATAGCGGTTACCAGAATCAGTTTACCGTCCGGACGGTCTTCGATCTTCGTAAGGAATTCTTCGGAAAGCTTTGCCTTATATTTTCCGTAAAGTTCCAGATCATCAGCTTCGATTCCTATGTTTGCAGCCACTTTGGTAATAGGCTCCATTACTACTTCCTGTGCGATTTCAATATCTGTTTTCATGTTGTTTTCCCTCCGTTTATTCAGACAGTTTTCCCTCGTCAGATTTCTTCCAACAATTGTTCAAACTGTTCCATACTCATAAGTACTTTTCTGGGCTTTGTGCCTTCCTCTTCTCCGACAACGCCGTATTCACACAACTGATCCATGATCCTGGCGGCACGGTTGAAACCGATCTTCAGCACACGCTGCAGCATGCCGATACTCGCCTTATCTTTATCAATAATAAAGCGTGCAGCTTCCTCAAAATATTCGTCTCTGTCATTACCGCCACCTGATCCGCTTCCTGAGGATCCACCGGAAGAGCCGATATTTTTGATCTTCTCTTCTATATCCTCTGCATAGCTGTTATACACATTGCCGAGGGCCTGATTTTTCAGATAATCCACCACATCGGATACTTCCTTATCCGATACGAATGCTCCCTGTACACGGGCCGGTTTAGAGTAACCCTGAGGGTAGAACAGCATATCGCCCTTACCAAGCAGCTTCTCTGCACCGTTCATGTCAAGGATCGTACGGGAATCCACGCCACTGGAGACGGAGAACGCCACACGGCTGGGCATGTTCGCCTTGATCAGACCGGTGATGACATCAACGCTGGGGCGCTGGGTCGCGATGATCAGATGGATTCCAGCTGCTCTTGCCAACTGTGCCAGACGGCAGATGGATTCCTCCACTTCACCGGGACATACCATCATCAGATCCGCCAGCTCGTCCACGATAATGACGATCTGCGGCATCTTCTTAGGTCGTTCCTCTCCATCGCAAACAGGCATAGTCTCAATCTTTTTATTATAGCCCTTCAGATCACGGACATTATAATCCGCGAACTTCCGATAGCGGTCTTCCATCTCACTGACACCCCAGTGCAATGCAGCAGATGCCTTCTTGGGATCTGTCACTACCGGGATCAGCAGATGAGGAATGCCGTTATACACACTCAGTTCTACGACCTTCGGGTCTACCATGATCAGCTTTACATCATCCGGATGTGCCTTGTACAAAATACTCATGATCAGGGTATTGATACATACGGATTTACCGGAGCCGGTAGCTCCGGCGATCAGCATATGGGGCATCTTGGCAATATCTGCCACTACCGTCTTGCCCGCAATATCCTTACCTACGGCAAAAGCAATGTTGGAATTGAATTCCCTGAATTCCTTACTCTCTAAAAGATCACGGAGTGCCACTGTCATATTTTCTTTGTTCGGGACTTCGATACCGATGGCAGCTTTGCCGGGGATCGGTGCCTCGATACGTATATCCGTGGCTGCCAGATTCAATTTGATATCATCTGCCAGACCTACGATCTTGGATACCTTCACACCCTGCTCCGGTTGTAATTCATACCGGGTAACACTGGGTCCCTGACTGATATCGGTGATCGTTACCTTCACACCGAAAGTATTCAGTGTCTGCTGTAAGCGCATGGCAGTCTCTTTTAATTCTCTGGAAGAATCTCCCGTGGCAGCCTTTCCCTTCTGTAACAGACTTAAAGGGGGGATACGGTATTCTGCGGGGGGCTGCTTGGCCGCCTTCGCAATATCCTTATGTATCTGGTCTTCTGCAAGGGAATTCCCCTTAGGAGGCTCCGGTGCTGTGATCTTCGGACGTATGCGGTTTTCAACCGGTTCTGCAGGTATCACCTCATGCTCCGGAATGTCTTCCTTATGGATCCGGATAGCTTCTGCCTGGGGTGTCAGAAGCGCCGCTTCCTCCTGCCAGGATTCTCTGCGTTCAAAAGGCTTTTTAAACGTAGCTGCACTGCTTACTTCCTCTACCGGAATATCTTCATAGGAAACATCGTCTGCCGCTTCCTGCATGGTCACCTGATGTATATCCGTCACATTGATTTTATCAAAATCACTGGAAGTCACCCGGGTCTCTTCCACCGCGGGAGCTTCCTGTGCATCCTCTTCGTATACGATCTCATGGATATCATCCCGTCTGCCGGCAGGCTGTGTATCCTGCTTTTTCAAGGAGGTATCCATCATGACTCCTGTCACCTTTTTCTCTCTGCGGGGGACAGCATTCAGGATCTCTTCGTTCTCTTTCTCCTCAGCGCGGAGTCTTCGCTCTTCCTCACGAATACGGCGCTCCTCTTCACGGATGCGACGGGCTTCCTCTCTCTGGGAAGTACGCTCTTCCTGCTCCTGCCTGCGGATTTCGGCATTTTCCCGTCTGCGCGCTGCATCCTCTCTGGACAGTTCACGGATCCTATCGCCACCGTTACGCATACTGTTTAAGAAGGATCGCTCTGTTACCAGGATCAGGCTGATCACTGAACATAAAAGCACTACCAGCACTGTTCCTACGGTCTCCAGATACTGTAACAGCAGATAACAGATACTGCCTGCCAGAATACCGCCGCCCTTTTTACCGGTGCTGCAGTTCGTATATAACAGTTTGATATCGTACTGTTCCATGGAGCCGGCAGTCTTCGCGATCAGATCGCATACCACGCCGATCATTAAAAACAATACGGCACCGGCGATCACTTTTCGGACTGCGGTAGGGTTCCCCTCATTGGCGAACCAGAAAGCCACCGCCAGAAATATTACGATGGGCGCTATATACGCAGTAAATCCGAAGATGCCAAATAAGACCCCGCTGATCGCATTGCCAACCGGACCGATAATACCAAAATTGCAACAAAATAATATCAACATCGCAACAAACAGGACGATCAGACCGATCTCGTGAAAAAGTTCACTGTCCTGTGCAGATCTCTGCGCCTGCCTGCTGCGGCTGCTCTTCGTGCTTTTTCTTGTCCTGCCGGAAGATGATGTTTTTTTGCCTGATGAAGATGCCATGTCATCTTACCCCTAACTTTAATGTTAATGATGCCAGGCTTGTGAGAGTGCGTAGCACGGAACAATCCGTAGGCATCTTTTACGTTAGCATAATAGCCATAAATAGAAGTATATCATTTTTCCACTGCCTTGTCATCCTTTTTTCTATTGCGCCTGATCAGCTCCCGGAGTTTGCCGATTGCCCGGTCGATACCGCCTACTTCATCGATAATACCTGCATTTACCGCTTCTTCCCCCACCAGAATGCTTCCCACATCTTTTGTGAGGAAACCGGTTTCCATCATAAGATCTTCCAGTTTCTGTCTGCTGATCTTGCAATGTCTGCACACAAATCCCGTGATCCTGTCCTGGATCAGCTTAAAATATTCAAATGTCTGGGGCACTCCGATCACCATGCCGTTCATCCGTACCGGGTGAATCACCATAGTCCCCGTCGGTACAATGAAAGAATACTTACAACTCACCGCAATAGGCACACCGATGGAATGACTGCCACCCAGCACCAGGGATACCGTGGGCTTGCTTAAGGAGGCTAACATCTCCGCAATAGCCAGTCCCGCCTCTACATCCCCGCCCATGGTATTTAACAGCACCAGAACGCCTCCGATCTCCTCACTGTCTTCGATGGCTGCCAGCTGCGGCAGAATGTGTTCGTATTTTGTGGTTTTGGAATTACCCGAGAGATTGTCATGGCCCTCGATCTCACCGATAATGCTCAGCAGATGGATCTTTTTCCCGGAAGCTTCATCAGACAATGTCAGCTGCCCTGTTTTTTCAATCCGTTCATCTCTGTGCTCCTCCGCTTCGGTCTTCGGCGCTACGCTACTGTTCTGATCGTTTGTTTTATGATCCTGCACGGTCTGTTCCCTCCCTGTTTCAATGATTTATAATTTCTTAAATATAAAAACAAAAAGACGACACAAAGGCATCTTACCTTAGTATCGTCTTTTAGTATATCCTGTTTTTATTATTTTAATGATCAAAATCGTCATCATCCGCTACCGGATAATCATAATCGCCGGCATCATCACCAAGCTTATAATCCAACACCTTCGGAACATGTTTCTTCGGTACCGGCAGAGGATTTTCAATAAACTGTACAGTAGAAGTCTCCTCAGGCAGATCTTCATACTCCAGATCCTGTATGTTCAATCTGCGTTTCTTGACTTTATCACCTACGGGAACCGCTTGAGCAGTCTCAGACGGCATCCCGCCAGCATCCCGCAGTCGTTCCATTTCGTACGGCAGAATCGCCTGTGTCCCTGCACCGGCAACTATGGCCAGCAGCAGATACAAAAGCGTAAATCCCGGCATGTCCTCACTTAACATTCCGTAGCCACTTAAGATTCCAAGTACTAGCACCAGTGCAAGCCACACGGACTGTCTTTCGCACTTTATCCTGCACCAGTAACTAAATACACCGCCTGCAAGGATCGTAACCATAATGACTGCTACCACCTTATAAGGCACATACGTGTGAACGGCCGGCTGCTCACAGATGGTGATCCATGTGAAGTTTCCGGGGGAACAGACTTTCCACCATGCCAGAAGCACATTCTCCATCTGCTTCCCGCTGCCCGCAGCGTCCAGAGCAATGCAGGCAAAAAATGCCACTGCAGTACCGAATAGTCCTAACGCTCCGGCACCGATTCTGCGCATCCATTTTATCGGCTGCTTTGTCTCAAGGAAAAGTACGGAAAACACTACAAGTAACAAAAGCATTCCCGTCACATCCAGATAAACAAGAATTCCTATGGCAATGCCGCCTAAGAAAAATCCACCCACAGAACGGATACCCGGAGTGTCTCCCCGTTGTCTGAAACTATCCAGGGCTTCCACACATACGCACAGACCGATCATCCACAACAACCTGTATAACGGTTCCGGTCCTAAGATCACTGTTTCCGACAGGGCAGGATACAACATCCAGGCTCCCAGAGCCACCACTGCAGCCACCGTACCGATCAGTTTCCGCACTGCAAAATACAAAAAGATTCCTGTCAGGATCTGCAATACCAGCTGCAGTACCAGTGCCACCGTCATTTTATTACCTAAAAATACCAACAGGCCGTGCAATACCTGTAAATAAAAATATACTGCACCATGTACCACCTGAGGGATCCGCGTGGTCTCTGTTACCTTCACCGCATCAAACCAGATGTTACCGCCCTCCCCGGAGATATCATACAGCATAATTTCTCTTACACGAAGTGCGATTCCCACAGCGATCAGAGCTACCGTAATCACCCCTTCGATGATCAGTTTCATCTGTCCGGAGCCTTCACCGCTTTGTGCCCATTTTACCCGCAGGCATCTATGTAACAGAAAAACAACCAGCCCTGTCACCGCAAGCCATACGCCTGCGATAACAAGGCCGATCGGGCGGGAACCGCCCTCCGGCAACATGACCATTGTCGTGCCTACCAGTCCGGTGCCCGCTATAATTGCATAAATGAACCACAATACAACACTTAAAATGCCTTTTTTATAATTCATTATTTCAGTACCTTTTCGATGTTATATCTGGGACGATGTTTTACCTCAATGTAGATCTTACCGATATACTGACCTACAAGTCCGATGGCCATAAGCTGAATGCCGCCTAAGAACCAGATGGACAGGATCAGGGAAGTCCAGCCCGCTACCACATGTCCGGTACAATAAGAGATCAATGCATAGATTGCAGCCAGAATGCTTAAAAATACAATGATCATGCCGGCTCCCAAAATCATGCTGATCGGCTTAACACTGAAAGAAGAGATTCCGTTAAATGCCAGTGCCAGCATTTTCTTCAGCGGATACTTGGACTCTCCGGCTACTCTTTCCTTACGGTCATAGTAGACACAGTCGGTCTGGTATCCGATCAGAGGCATCATGCCTCTTAAGAACAGGTTCGTCTCCTGATATTTGGAGAACTGTTCTACCGCACGCTTGGACATCAGTCGGAAATCCGCATGATTGTAAACCGTCTTAACGCCCATCATCTCCATAACCTTATAGAAGCCCTGTGCGGTGGTACGTTTGAAGAAAGTATCGGTCTTACGTTCCTTGCGGACACCATATACGATGTCACAGCCGTTATGGAACTTATCGATCATCTCTTCGATCACAGCCACATCATCCTGCAGATCCGCATCAATAGAAACTGTCACATCGGACAGATCCATTGCTGTGATCAGTCCGGCGGACAGTGCGAACTGATGTCCCACATTGCCTGCCAGCTTCACGCCGCATACCTGTACCGGATGCGCTTTATGTTCTTCTTCGATCAGCTCCCAGGTGCGATCCTTACTGCCATCATTTACAAACAGGATAAAACTGTCTTCCGCGATCTTCCCCTTCCGGATCAGATCATCCAGCACACCCCTCAGTGCTTCGGAAGCAATCTTCAATACCTCTTCCTCATTATAACAAGGAACTACAATAGCAAGTTTTTCCATGCTGCCCCTACCCTTTCGATTTATTCGTCCCAGTTGTGATATACTGCCTGAACGTCATCATCGTCTTCTAACAGATCCAATGTTCTCTGTAAATTCTTCACAGCAGTCTCGTCGGTCAAAGTTACATAATTCTGAGGAATCATGGTAACTTCCGCACTGATCATGGGGATTCCTGCATCCTCCAGCGCTTTACGTACTTCTTCGAAATTATCGGGATCGGTCAGAATCTCGAAACTGTCCTCCTCTTCGGAGAAGTCTTCCGCACCTGCATCCAGTGCTGTCATCATCAGATCATCCGCTTCCATATCACATTCTTCCTTGTCCACGATGATCTGTCCCTTTTTATCGAACATAAAGGATACGCATCCGGGAGTACCTACATTACCCTGTCCCTTAGTGAATGCGCTTCTGACATTTGCAGCGGTACGATTAGTGTTGTCGGTAAGTGCATCTACGATGATGGCGATACCATTGGGACCGTAACCTTCGTAAGTTACGTACTTGTAGTTTACATTGCCCACATCGCCGGCTGCCTTCTTAATACCGCGGTCAATAGTATCGTTGGGCATGTTGTTAGCCTTAGCTTTGGCGATAACGGTTGCCAGCTTAAAGTTGTTGGCAGGATCGGGACCGCCCTCTTTTACAGCGACCGCAATTTCACGTCCGATAATAGTGAAAATCTTACCCTTTGCTGCATCGTTTTTCTCTTTTTTATGCTTAATATTAGCAAATTTAGAATGTCCTGACATCTTTGTTACTCCTTTGAACTTAAAGTTTCTTTCTCTTTGTATGCGCAACTCCTGCGCAATAACGCTTTTTTTATCATAGCATTATTTTTGTTTTTCTTCAAGCACTGATTGTCCGTCTTCTGCATTCTCCTGTGTTTTTTCCTCCGGAAGCTTTTTGACAAGGACACTTCCGATCATTTTTTTGACCACGGAAAGGATCTTGAAATTATATCCCTTATAGTCCACATCAAACTGTTCATCCGGCTCCGGGATCCTGTCCAGTCTGGAGATCAAAAAGCCGTTTAACGTCTCGAATTCCTCCTCATCAAAGGTAATGTCTAAAAGCTCTTCCACTTCCTTAAGCGGCGTCTTACCTTCCATGACATATTCGCCTTTACCGCGGTTCTTGATATATTCCTGGTCTTCATCATATTCATCCATGATATTGCCGACGATTTCCTCCAGGATGTCCTCCATGGCGATCAGTCCATCGGTCTGACCGTATTCGTCTACTACAATGACCATCTGCAGTTTCTGGGACTGCATCTCTTTGAACAGTTCATCAATATTTTTTGTCTGAGGCACAAAATAAGGCTCTCTGAGCAGCCCGTCCAGCTTTGCAATGGGCACATCCAGTTTGTCATCGCTGATGTGGAACCTCATGGCATCCTTCAGATGTAAGATACCGATGATATGGTCAATATTCTCTTCATACACCGGATAGCGGCTGTTCTTACCTCCCAGCATGGAAGCAATGGCATCCTTTAACTTTGTCTCGCCGTCGATAGCTACGATACTTCCGCGGTGCGTCATGATGTCCTGGGCTTCCTTGTCTCCGTATTCAAAAATATTGGAGATCATCTCCGCTTCACTTGCCTGGATGACACCCTGCTCATGACCTTCCTGTACCATGTTGATGATCTCTTCCTCGGTCACATCATTTTCATCCGCATTGTTACGGACACCGAAGAGGAACAGGATCCCTTTGGCTGTCAGATTCACCATTCCCGTCAGGGGAGATAACAGTCTCGTAATGCAAAAGATCGGGTCAATGCAGGCATATGCCCACTTTTCCGGTTTTCTGGATGCCATTTTCCTCGGAATCAGCACTCCGAAGGTCAGCAGAATATAAATCATGGCAACAAAAGACAATACCGTTGCGATCCCGGAGATCACTCCCGCGGGAACATTTTGAAGCGACAATCCGCCGACATTGATCACATGCAGTCCCTTGTCGATCGTCTGCAGCCAGATGTTCAGGTAAAAGGCACCCATCAAAATATTGATCAGCGTAATGACTAACTGTACCGTATTGATATAGATCCCCGGACGGCTGACCATCTCAGAAAGCCGCACCGACCGGCGATCCTTTTCTTCCTCTGCTTTATGTAAGATCTCTTTTTCATTGAGGTTGTCAATGGCAGCATCAAATCCGTAAAAAAACATATCTACCAATAAAAGCAGGAAAAAGAGAAATATGGCCACAGGCCCACTAATATCCATCGTTCATTTCATCCTTTCGTATTTTATATATTCTTATTATATATTCCTCTGGATACGCAGGGTATCAGGCTATGTATCCAGTTCCAGACTTACCTTCAGCGCCCGGTTCACTCTCCGCATAATGTCACCGTCGAGATGACATACTTTATCCTTTAATCTCTTCTTGTCAATGGTGCGCAGTTGTTCCAGAAGCACTACCGAATCCTTATCCATATCATAGAGACGGGCATTTAATTCAATGTGTGTAGGCAGCTTCGCCTTATTCATCTTTGAGGTGATCGCAGCGCAGATCACGGTAGGACTGTGTTTGTTGCCCACATCATTCTGGATGATGAGCACCGGTCTGATACCGCCCTGTTCCGAGCCGATCACCGGCCGCAGATCCGCGTAATAGACATCTCCTCTTCTCATTTCTACTCCTTACATCAGCGATTTAAGATAAGTATTGCCGATTCTTACGGAGTTATACGAACACTTTTGATCCGTCAGAAATTTTCAAAATAGTCTCTTACTTCTGTGATCTCATCATGCTGTCTGTAGACCCTGGGAATTCTTTTTCCAAGATCACAGACAAATTCATAATTAAATCTGCCGGAGAGTTCTCCCAGTTCTTCTGCGGTGATCCGCTCTGTACCGTCCACACCGAGAAGCGTTACTTTGTCGCCCTCCATAACTCCCGGGATCTCCGAAATATCCACCATGAACTGATCCATGCAGACTCTTCCGAGGATCGGTGCCCTCTTCCCATGGATCAGGACATATCCTTTCCCCGACAGGCTTCTGGGATAGCCGTCTCCGTAACCTACGGGGATCGTGGCTACTCTGGTATCCTTCTGTGCCGTAAACAGCCCGCCGTAGCTGACGCTCTGTCCCGCATGAATCGTTTTACAGTAAACAATATGGCTGTAGAGAGACATGGCTGCCCGTAAGGGTACGATATCCTTACTCACTTCTTCGGAAGGATACAGGCCGTAAGTAGTGATACCTGCACGGACCATGTCCATATTCGCCTGGGGCATTTCCAGGATCGCCGCACTGTTGGAGCAGTGTTTGACGGGAATAGTAAGCCTCAGTTCTGTCTGTATTCTATCAATAAAATTCTGAAAAAGCTCCAGCTGATGGTTTGCAGAAGTCTTATCCTCTTCATCGGATTTTGCAAAATGGGTAAAAATACCCTCCACTTCCAGTTCCGGATGTTCCATAAGGAATCTGACGAACTCTATCCCTTCTTCATCCGGAGTGATACCGATTCTTCCCATGCCGGTATCTACCTTGATATGAACCTTTGCCTTCTGTCCGGCCTTTGCCGCTGCTGCGGCCAGCTCTTCCACCGTATCCCTGCGGTAGACTGCAGGACGGATCTCCTCCCGGATCAGTTCTTCGTAGCAATAGGGAAAAGTATATCCCAGGATCAGGATCGGTTTCTTCACGCCCGCTTCTCTGAGTACATGTGCCTCTTCATAAGTGGCTGCCGCATAGCCGAACATGAAATCCAGCTGCTCCAACATTTTCGCGATAGGGACACCACCATGACCATATCCGTCCGTCTTAATAACTGCCAGTATTTTCGTGTTCTCCGCAATATTTTCTTTCATATGGACCATATTTTCCCGGATAGCATCCAGATCCACTTCCGCCCATACCCTTTGATAGGACTCTAATTTTTCCTGCAGTTCTCTCGTCATATTTTCACGCTTTCTTGTTTTCATTTTTCATCAGACATTCGGCGATATCTCCCGCCATCACACCGTATTCGGTATGAAGTCCGGCCGCCAGGTCCCCTGCAATACCGTGCAGATATACGCCACAGGTCGCAGCCTCCAAGGCATCCATTCCCTGCGCCAGCAATCCCAGGATCACGCCGGTCAGCACATCTCCGCTGCCTGCCGTAGCCATTCCGCTGTTGCCTGTAGTATTCAGATAGCAGGATCCCTGTTCCTTACATACCACAGTCCTCGCATCCTTGGCAACTACTATGGCGTAAAAACGTTCTGCCAGTATTTTCGCACATGTAGGAAGGTCTTCCCTGCACTCCGGGATCGTCCGATTTAGCAGTCTGGACAATTCCCCCATATGAGGTGTCAGAAGGATCACTCTGCCTTCCGCACCCTGGGCGCGCAATTTTTCTGCTAATGCCCTGCCGTTTTCCTCTGCCAGGAGGTTTAGGGCATCTGCATCCAGTACCAGAGGCTTCCTGCTTCTCTCCACCACGGTCTTCAGACATTGCAATGCCTGTTCTTCTCTGCCGATACCAGGACCTATGGCGATGACATCCGCCCAGTCTAAGCTCTCCGCCAGTTGTCTGCAGGAGCCGTACAGCGCTTCCGGAATTCCCTGCTGTATGATCTGTCTGTTCTCTTCTGCGGTAATCACCTTCACCATGCCGGCTCCGGTACGATAGGCTGCCTTCGCCGCCAAAATGGCTGCACCCGCCATGCCGTTACTTCCTGCAACAAGCAATGCTTTACCGAAGGTTCCTTTGTTCCCCGCAACGTTTCTCTTAAGTAACTGCACAGAGCCTTTCTCGTAAGTGTACATTACCGGTTCCTGTCCTAAGAAACTCTCCGGTCCGATCCCCACATTCGCAGTCCGGACTTCTCCGGCGTATTCCGCACCGGGATACAGTACCAGTCCTCTCTTACAGAAACCAAAGGTAACCGTTGCATCTGCCAGAAATGCACAGCCGAGCACTCTGCCGGTGTCCGAACAGATACCGCTTGGCACATCCAGCGCCAGCTTAAAAGCCTCTGCCATATTCATCTCTTCCACGGCATCCGCATAGCTTCCCTCCACGGGACGGCTTAATCCCACGCCGAAGAGGGCGTCTACAATTACATTATATTCATCCACTGCAATATTACTGTCTGTCTTCACCGGAAAATGTTGCAGAGTCTGCCACTGCGCTTTCCACTGATCAGTAGCTCTCTGCATATCTCCCACGCATTTTACCGCGACTGCGTATCCGTCCGCCGCAAGAAGTCTTGCTAACGCCAGACCATCGCCGCCGTTGTTCCCCATACCAGCAAAAATGAGCACTTTTGTCCGTTCTTTCACGGCATCAAAGCGCTCTTTCAGAAAATCCTCCGCTGCCAGCGCCGCTCTCTCCATCAGGACCGGTCCCGGTATGCCGAGGTACTCTATGGTATTCTTATCATATTGCTTCATTTCCTGTGCAGTTACCAGATATTTCATACTATTTTTGCTCCGGATTATATTTCATGTCAAACAGATTGACCACCTCTGCACCAAAGATGTCATGCATATAGTTATAGATCTCCTGGTTCTGCTGTTCCATCTGCTGCTTTTCGATCAGACGCTTTTTCAACTCAATACGTATCGCGCTCACCCAGTCTGCAGTCTCCTGAATCTGTTTGTCATTATCCTTCATAATATCATAGCAGCACTCCATAGTAAACATCATAAGCTGAAGATTTAATCTTTCGATCTCCCGGGGGAGATCTTTCAGCTCATCTTCATAAGCTTCCAGCTTCTCATTACATTCTTCGATCAGTCGCTTATGTTCTTCGATCTGCTTGTTCAGCTTGCTGTTCTCACCCTGCTGATCTGCTTCGTCCACCATAGGAACGATCTCTTTCATCAGCTTCTTTTTCAGATTACGGATTTCCTTCGACTCCGTATTCAGCTTTCCCTGTCGTTTTAACAGCTGGTTCAAGGAATCCTCCGTCTCCTTTAACGGAACAGAACCTGTCTTATTCAGCAGCTTGTACCATTTGTTGTCCAAAGTGAGTACGGGCAGACGCTTTCCGGCAAGTGCACTTTTGAAGGCTTCCTGCCGGTTCCTTGCATTCTCTACTGCATTATCGTTACCCATAATATCACTCCCTTTATGCCTTACTCTCTCGTAAGCTCACGAATTCGTGCTATCGCACTCTTCATCCCGCTTCGCAGGATATTCGTTCGCTAATGAACCCAGAAAAACAAATGTCTGCTTCGCAGCCGCTTGTTTTTCCCTGAAGCTCATTATTTTATATCTGAACTGTAACGGTTAATATTATACGAAAGTTTCATTAAACTGTCTGACAGATGTACATTCTCCACCTGTATTCCCTCCGGAACGTTCAGATCCACATGCGCAAAGTTCCAGATGGCGCGGATCCCGTTCGCCACCAGCTTGTCAGCCACTTCCACAGCGCTGGTCTTGGGAATCGTCAGTACAGCAATATCAATGTCATTCTCCCGGATAAAAGATTCCAGCTGCTCCATGGGCATAACCTTCACACCACGGACATCCTTCCCCACAAGCTCCGGATTCGCATCGAACATTCCCTTGAAAATAAAACCACGACGCTCGAAGTTCAAATAATTACCCAGGGCTCTGCCCAGGTTACCGGCTCCGATAATAACAAAATTATGCTGCTTATCCAGTCCTAATATCTTACCGATCTCACGGTACAGATATTCTACATTATATCCGTATCCCTGCTGACCGAAACCACCGAAATTATTAAAATCCTGACGTATCTGGGATGCGGTCACTTTCATCAGTCCGGAAAGTTCCTGCGAAGAGATACGTTCTACACCTTCATCCTTAAGCTCCCCCAAATATCGAAAGTATCTGGGCAGTCTGCCGATCACAGCCTGTGAAATTTCTTTTGCTTCCAATACTTTCACCTCCGATTTTTTTAAGTATACACCATATGTTAAAAACTTGTCAATGAATTGACAGGTTTTCTTCTTTTCGTTACAATAAAATTTAAAAAGCCCGTTCTGTGTGGGCTGGAAATAAAGGATACTTACTACCATGATATTATCTTGTCAGAATATTTCAAAAGCATTTGTGGAAAATCAAGTATTAAAAAATGTCTCTTTTCATATAGAGGATCATGAAAAAGCTGCCATCGTGGGCATCAACGGTGCCGGAAAAACAACGCTGCTCCGCATCATCGTAGGAGAAATGACTCCCGATGACGGACAGGTGGTTCTGGCAAAGGACAAGACACTTGGGTATCTTGCCCAGAACAGCACCGTGGATACTTCTCACACCATTTACGAGGAGCTGTTATCTGTAAAGGCAGATCTGCTTCGCCTTGAGGAAAAGATCCGGGAATGCGAAAACAATATGAAGCATGCTGATGGGGATGCTCTGGAAGACCTGATGAAGCAGTACACCTCTCTCACCCACGCTTTCGAGACCGGCGGCGGCTATCTCTACCGCAGTGAGCTGGTCGGAGTGTTAAAGGGACTGGGCTTTATCGAGGACGAATTTTCCAAACCAGTAGCTACTCTCTCCGGCGGTCAGAAGACCCGTGTGGCGTTAGGACGGCTTCTGTTACAGAACCCTGATCTCATTATCTTAGACGAGCCGACCAATCACTTAGATATGAACTCCATCGCCTGGTTAGAGACTTATCTGCTAAATTACAAGGGAGCCGTTCTCATCGTCTCCCACGACCGTTATTTTCTGGACCGGATCGCCGGGAAAGTCATCGAGATCGATCAGTCCAAGGTTACGACCTTTATGGGGAATTACTCCGATTATGCCATAAAAAAGGAACAGCTGCGCGTCGCTGCCTGGAATGCCTATATGAACCAGCAGCGTGAGATCAAGCATCAGGAAGAAGTCATTGAAAAATTAAAATCCTTCAACCGGGAAAAGTCCATCAAGCGGGCGGAAAGCCGGGAGAAAATGTTGGACAAGATCGAGGTCATCGAAAAGCCCTCCGAGGTCCGCACGGATATGAAGCTGACACTGACGCCCCGGATCTTAAGTGGCAATGATGTGCTGACTGTGGAGCATCTGGCCAAAAGCTTTGATTCCCATAAGCTCTTCACGGATGTCAATTTCGAGATCAAACGAGGCGAGCATGTGGCGATCATCGGTGATAATGGCAGCGGCAAGACCACTTTGCTTAAGATCTTAAACGGTCTCGTCCCCGCAGATCAGGGCACTTTCCGCCTAGGTTCCAATGTTGAGATCGGCTATTACGATCAGGAGCATCATGTGCTCCACAGCGAGAAAACGTTGTTTGAAGAGATCTCGGACGATTATCCTTACCTGAACAATACCCAGATCCGCAATGTGCTGGCGGCTTTCCTGTTCACCGGAGAGGATGTGTTCAAACGCATCAGTGATCTGAGCGGCGGTGAGCGCGGACGCGTATCTCTCGCCAAGCTGGTACTCTCCAACGCAAACTTCCTCATCCTGGATGAGCCGACGAACCACTTAGATATCATGTCCAAGGAGATTCTGGAGGATGCCCTGAACGGTTACGAGGGAACCATATTGTATGTCTCCCACGACCGTTACTTCATCAACCGTACCGCTCACAGGATCCTGGATCTGACAGAGGGACAATTCGTAAGTTATGTCGGAAATTACGACTATTATCTGGAAAAACACGACACCGTGATGGCTGCCATAGAAGCAAGTGTTCCACAGAGCGCTGACGCAGATAACACAGTTGCCGCTAAGGCTGCAGAATCCGAAGTCAAACTGGACTGGAAAGCCCAGAAGGAAGAACAGGCGAGACTCCGCAAGAAAGAAAACAACCTGAAAAAATGCGAAGAAAAGATTGCCGAGCTGGAAGCCCGCATCTCCGAGATTGACACCGAAATGTCCGATCCCGCCATCGGCACCCAGGTGGCGAAATTGCAGGAGTTGTCCAAAGAACAGACAGCCTGCCAGGAACAGTTGGAAAAATTATACGAGCAGTGGGAAGAACTGGCGGAGTAAATTGAAAGTTACGCGAGCAATGAGCCGCGCATAGGCAAAATAAGAACCGTG
>ERZ1034952.313-NODE-313-length-45663-cov-190.767870_pt1 | contig 45663 bp, 39 predicted proteins | sample MGYA00520625_ERZ1034952 | MGnify/ENA primary metagenome ERZ1034952 (study PRJEB33766, sample SAMN09781773) | gut metagenome | biome: gut microbiome | host: Homo sapiens | place: Madagascar | study: EMG produced TPA metagenomics assembly of the PRJNA485056 data... | reverse complement strand
CACTCTACCGAAGTAAACAAAACTAGGTATATTGAAGACATATAAAAAACTGTTAGAACTACCTTCTCAATTTGAGAAAGTTCACAAAGTTTTGGATGAGAATTATTTTTGGAAGATTTTCAGAATAAAAAAAAGAAAAGCTCGGAACACGCCACCTGTCCGAGCCTGCTTTCAGATCTTTATTACGAATGACTTTATTAAGTTTTAAGACAATGGTGCAAAAGCACTGATTGCAAACGTTGCAATTGCGGTTAATACTGTAATAAAAATCAAAAAGGTGTTGGTCTTAGAAATCACGTCATTCCCTCCGATAAATGCTTTCATATTGTTATTTCTTATGTTTGTTATTTTTATTTGTATGTTTTATTTTTCAAGCTAACGCATTCTAAACGTTTGCAATAATAAAAAAATATACAGGGGCATATTTTGTGACATAGCCCCTGTTTGCAAATTTATAATTGTGATCTTTGTTCCTATTTCTTAGGAGGAACAGAACCTTCAGCGTTCATATTCATGAGCTTGCTCTTGTGTGCATTTACAACAGCCTGCATGATGATGAATAAGCATAGCAGTAAACCTACTACAATCTTGGTCCACCAAGCTGAGAGAGTACCCTGGAAAGAGATCAGGGTTAAGATAGTACCTTGAATCATTACACCTAACAGAGTACCAGGCATGAAGCCTACACCGCCCATTAACTGAGTACCACCGATAACAGATGAAGCAATAGCATCCATTTCCATACCTAAACCATGTAAGGTATAGCCAGATAGCATGATCCATGAGTAGGTAATACCACCTAAGGCAGCACAAAAGCCTGAGATTACATAAACGCGAACTCGAATTGAATCTACCTTCAAGCCCATTAGTCTTGCTGACTGCTCATTACCACCGATTGCATATACACCACGACCAAATGAGGTATAGCGTAAGATGATGGTTGCAATAACTACCATTACGAGAGCAATTAAAGCTCCTAATGATAAGAAGCAATCACCGATAGGCACTGAGAAGAATGCCAAATCTGAGTAGAACTGATTGTCAATTGGCACACTATCACGTGACAGAATAGCGGTTAAACCTCTGCAAAGGAACATAGTACCTAAGGTAACAATGAAAGGTTGCAGTCTGAAATAAGTGATAAGTAAACCGTTAATTAGACCTACTGCAATACCGATGAAGAGAACTAAGAACATACATAAGTATGGGCTTAAAGTTGTGTCTCTCATCATTACAGCAAGTGACATACAGGTAAGTGATACCACCGCACCAACTGACAGGTCTATACCACCAAAGCCAGAGATAATGGTGAAGGTAATACCTACAGTCACAATGATAAGTGGAGCATTGTCAATGAAGAGGTTTAAAAACACCTGAGGTGAGAAGAAACCTTCAAAAGCAACAGAACCAATTCCGAACAGGATGATAAATAGAGCACCTGTTACATAGAAAGGAAAGTTCTGAGATGCAACCAGGTTTGAAATGAACCTACGCATTTGTTGCCTCCTTAGTATTTTCTGACTTCTTTAAGTGTTTAAACTTATAGTCACTGTACATCTGCTTAAACTTCTCTGACTGGAATACGATGATCAAAAGAATTACCACAGCCTTTACAGCAGGTAATCTGTCTGATGAAACACCGATTGCGTACATGGTTGTAGTTAAGGTCTGAATGGTAATAGCACCGATGATAGTACCGCCGATGTAGTATCTGCCACCAACCATTAAGGTACCACCTAAGGTAACAGCCAAAATGGCATCCATTTCCATGTTCAAGCCGGCGTTATTAGCATCAGCGGCTCGAATTAGAGAACCTTCAATTAAGCCTGCAGTACCTGCGCAGAAGCCTGAGAAGATATATACAGCAAATAACACTGCGGTAACTTTAATACCTGAGTAACGGGCAGCATTTGCGTTAATACCAACTGACTGAATCATAAGACCTATAGAAGTTCTCTTGTCTAAGAAGATAACCAAAAGGACCATAGCCAGAGCAATTAACATTGCAGTAGGTAACATTACACCAGGAATGTTGCCACCAATGTAAGCAAATGGCTTGTAGTAAACGGTAATGATCTGACCATCAGTCATCAACTGAGCAATACCGCGACCTGCTGTCATTAGGATCAAGGTTGCAACCATAGCCTGGATCTTGAACTTTGCAACCAAAGTTCCGTTCCAAATACCGGCCACAACACCGACTAAGAGCGAACAGATAATTGCTACAAAGAATGGATGATGAGGAATACCTGAAATATCACCACCTAAGAGCACACAGCATGTAGCTGAAGAGATAGCAACCACAGCACCTACAGAAATATCAATACCACCAGTTGCAATCACGAAAGTCATACCTAAAGCTAGGATGATAAGTGATGAAGCACGGTAGAGAATATCGATAGGACGACCGTACAGATTACCGTTCTGCATAACTTCAATCTTGAAGAAATTATCCACAAACAGTGCATTGAATAAAAGCAGTATGGCAAGAGCAATTAAAGGCAATGCCAGTGAGCTTTTGGTAAATTTTTTAACAAGATTTTCCATGATAATCTCCTGCAATCGCCTGCATGATGTGTGCAGTTGAAATTTCATCACCGTTAAGCTCGGTTACCTTTTCATGATCTCTTATGATCATAATTCTTGAGCAGGTACGAACCATTTCTCCCATCTCACCAGAGATGAAGACCACTGACATACCTTTTTCTTTAGCCAAAGATACTGCTAATGACTCAATTTCTGTCTTAGTACCAACATCGATACCGCGAGTAGGCTCATCTAAGATCAGAAGATTAGGCTCGGTTGCCAGCCAGCGGGCGATAATTACCTTTTGCTGATTACCACCAGACAGATTCTTGATTAACTGCTCTCTGTCTGAAACTTTAATTCTTAATAAGTTGATGTAGTAATCTGCTAACTTGTTCTGACGTGCTCGAGACATGTGACGGAACATTCCGTTTTTAGCCTGAAGCGCTAAGATAATGTTCTCTCTTACAGAAAGATCACCGATGATGCCCTGTACTTTTCTGTCCTCAGGACAGAAAGCTACACGTTTTTTCATCATATCCATTGGTGACTTAATTGATACAGACACACCATCTACATAGATGTTGCCACTGCTCTTTAACATGGTACCGAATAAGGTTTCAGCAATCTCTGATCTGCCTGAACCTAAAAGGCCTGCAAATCCTACAACCTCACCTTCTTTAATATCCATGCACAGATCTTTTACCTTACCAGGTACTGTTACATGATCAGCTTCAATAAAGACGTTGCTACGAGGTACAGATTTATCAACATTTGACTCAATCTCACCTTCTTTAACCTCTTTACCCATCATCTTTGAAATAAGCTGAATTCTTGGAAGATCTTTAATCTCGTACTCACCTACATAAGTACCATCTCTTAAGATGGTTACCCTGTCGCAGATGGTATATATCTGCTCTAAAAAGTGAGAAATAAAGATAATTGAAATGCCCTGTTCACGAAGTGATCTCATGATATTGAACAGTCTTTCAGTTTCCTTGTCTGATAATGATGAGGTAGGCTCATCTAAGATTAGAACTTTACATTTAGTGTCGATTGCACGGGCAATTGCAATCATCTGTTGCATGGCAACAGGATAGAAATTCAATTCTTTAGTTACATCGATATCGATACCTAATTCTTTGAAAAGAAGATCTGAAGCATTCTTCTGCATGGTAGCCCAGTCAATACGACCAAAGCTTCCACGAGGCTCACGTCCGATGTAAATGTTTTCAGCTACAGATAAGTTTGCGCACAGGTTAACTTCCTGGTACACAGTAGAAATACCCATCTTTTGGCTGGCAAGAGGAGTAGTAGGCTCTATTTGCTTGCCATCAAATATGATAGTGCCGTTTGTTTTATGATATACACCAGTTAAAACTTTAACTAAGGTAGACTTACCAGCACCGTTCTCTCCCATAAGAGAAATAATTTCGCCTTTTTTTAGATTAAACTCTACATCCTTTAAGGCTTTCACTCCAGGGAAGAACATGTCTATATGTTTCATCTGCAGTATATATTCGTTATCTTGCAAGGCCATATATAGCCCTCCTCATGCAGGTGTTCTTCAACAACTTGAGATCCCGATCCTCTCAAAACACATTAAAAAGAGAGATTCAGAATGAATTGATACTTTGAGTGCGATTACGATTAAGTAAGGGTGCCATAGGCACCCTTCTTCTAGAGTTACTATGAATTAGTACTTACGTGTTGGGAATACGTCTTTAGCAGTCTCTGCTGGGAATACGCCTTCCTCTACGAATACGCTCTTAGGTACAGATTCACCCTTTAAGATCTTTTCAGCTGTTGAGAAGAACAGATCACCCTGTAGTGGGTTACACTCAACTGTAGCGTTTGACTTGCCTTCAATCATAGCCTGGAAGATACCCTTAACACCGTCTACTGATACGATGATGATGTCTTTTGATGGCTTTAGACCAGCAGCTTCAATAGCCTGAATTGCACCTAATGCCATATCGTCATTCATAGCAAATAGAACGTCGATATCTTTTGGATTTGACTTTAAGAATGACTCCATAACTTCCTGACCTTTCTGACGGGTAAAGTCACCAGTCTGTGATGCTAGGATGTTATACATATCCTTGTTTGGAGACTCTTTTAATGCATCGTTAAAGCCGTTACCACGACCGGTGGTTGCTGATGCACCTACAGTACCCTCAAGGATAACAATATTCAACTTGTCACCACCATTACGTGGTTTTACATTGTTCTTGTGAACATAGGTGTCTAACCAATCGAATACCTTACGACCTTCGGTGTAGCTGTCGGTACCGATCTTTGCAACATACAATGAAGGATCTGAAACTGTTAAATCACGGTCCATTACTAATACAGGGATCTTTGCACGCTTTGCTTCACGAAGAATATTATCCCAACCGGTTGCAACGATAGGTACGAAACCGATTAAGTCAACTTTCTGAGCAATAAAAGTACGAATTGCTTTGATCTGATTTTCTTGTTTCTGCTGAGCATCTGAGAACTTTAAGTTGATGTTGTGTGCTTTTGCTGCTGCTTTTACATCGTTGGTGTTAGCTGTACGCCACTCTGACTCAGCACCGATCTGAGAAAAACCGATTGTGATCTGCTTTGCCTGAACAGCTGACATTGAAGAAGCTGCAATTGCAGCGCCTAAAGATACAGCCAAGACAGCTTTTACTAGTTTCATAATAACTCCTATGTATTGTATGTTTGTAAAGAAAAAAGACTTCATCTTTATTGATTTATAGCTTCTTTCTGAATTTGATTTTAGGGCATGAAATGAAAAATGATTTTATTATGTAAATAAAACGTGACAGCCTTATCTTTTTTAAGACGTATATTCAAGAAAAATTAGATTTATATCACTATTTTGCAACCCTTTACGTTAATAGCTTACGCAAATACACCACAAAATTATCATTATAAAAAACGCTTATATTTCAAAATATAATTTTATTCACAGTTGAATATTTGAGTTTAAAAACGAATATAAGCACAAAAGTTAACGCAAACGATTACAACAAAAAAAATTTTCTCTTTAAAGAGCTGTCTTGCTAACAATAAATGACAGTAATGACAGGTATCATAAATTTTATTGTGTATAATCAATATAAGAAGAGAAAAACAGGAACAGAATAATGAGCAACAAACAATTCTTAGCCTTACCAGTAACAGGAGATACCTTTGCTGAGGTTAGAGAAAAGAACCGTTACTACGTAGATAAGACACCTTACTTGAAACAGGTATTCTCGGAGGATGAAGCTGTAGATGAGAATTCTTTAATCGATGGTACTACTGTTTTGCTCTTAACAAGACCTAGACGTTTTGGTAAGACCTTGCTCATGAGTATGTTTGAATCTTTCTTAAAGATTAGTGCTAAAGAGCCTGGAAACATAACTAAACACCTAAACTACTTTAAAGGAACCAAAATCTTAGATGACAAAGAGTTCTGTAAAAAGTACATGGGACAATTTCCTGTTATTGCCATTACTTTAAAAGGAGTTAAAGGACCTAATTTTAAACAGGCCTATTTTAAACTTGCTGAATTAATTGTTGAAAAAGCAAAAGAATTTAAATTTTTAGAAAACAGTCCTGCTCTAGATGAAGATGATAAAGCTACTTATGCTAAGTTAGCTAGTAAAGACTATCTAAAAAGAGCAGATGATGAAGCTCAGTCTTATGCAACCTCAGCAATGGCATCTTTAGCATCAATGCTCTATAAGCACTTTAAAAAAAAGGTTTATATCTTAATTGATGAATATGATGTACCTTTAGCTAAAGCTCAAGAGCATGGCTATCATAAAGATATGGTTACCTTAATGTCATCTTTTTTGGACTTCTTAAAAGATCCTCAAAAAGATCCTGAAAAGGATACTTCAATTATAAATAAAGTAGTAATCACAGGATGTTTAAAGGTAGCTAAGAACAGCATCTTTACAGGTGTAAATAACCTTTACGTAAATACAGTAGCAGATCAAGAAACTGAATATACAGGCATCATTGGTTTTACCAAAGATGAAACACAAAAAATCTTAAAAGACTATGAACTTGATGATTTTTCACAAACTGTAAAAAATTACTACGACGGTTATAAGTTCTATGACAAAGAGATGTTCTGTCCATGGGATGTGGTTAACTTTATTAGAAAGAACTTTAACCTAAAACAAACAGGTAACACAGATGATATTAAAACTGGCAACTACTGGGATAAAAGCTCATCTGACAGTGCCTTAGGAGAGTACTTAGGATATCTTACCGACAGTGACAACCAAAAGATGCAGAATTTAGTTGATGGTAAATCTATTAGTTTTCAACTAAACGATTCCATGAACTATGACACTTTGTCAGAGCATAAATCAGATGACTTCTGGTCATTACTCTTACATACTGGATATCTGACTGTAGATTGGGAACAGACCAAAAAAGAAGAATTAGCAAAAGAAAACAATAAAGATATCTTTGTAAAAATACCTAACCTAGAGATACTTGAGTGCTTTGAAAACAATATAAAAGAAAGATTTTGTAACGTTTTAAAGAAAGACAACCTTGCTTTAAACATTGCAAATGCCTTATTAGAAGGTAATGTTGATTATGTACAGGATAAGTTAGGACCATTATTACGTTCATTTGTATCTATAAGAGATACTGCAACTAAAGCACCTCACGAGAATTACTATCACGGTTTCTTAAACGGTATTTTTACAAACTGTAAAGATAATCTAGGGGAATACCACTCTAACTATGAATCAGGTGATGGTTATGCTGATATTCTCTTTAAAGATATTGACTGTAGAAAGGTTGCAATCATTGAGCTTAAATCAGCTCCTGTAGGTTCAGATTTGGTAACCTTAAGTGAAACAGCACTGTCTCAAATAGAAGAGAAAAATTACTCTGAACCTTTTATGAGTAACAGAATGATTCAAAGCATCTATGCCTACGGAATTGCCTTTGCAGGAAAGAACTGCGCTGTTAGTGTAAAAAAAATGAAATAATCTCTTTTGAGAGATATTTATTTGCTACTACCATCAACAAGTAGTAGCAAAATCTGCTGAGCTTTTCCCTATTCTAGTTTTTGCTAAATACTCTTCTCGATCTCAAAAAGCTCTTCTACAACTGCTTTAAAAACTCTCTTCCAAGCTTATTTATTCCTTTGTTTATTACTATTTCTAAGTCATACATAGTTGGATTTAGAGAAGGCTCTATTTCTAATTTTTTACAGGTATCCTTGTAAAAGGCTTTTTGCTTTTCATTTAAAGGTGTAACTGATCTCTTATAAAACCAGTAATATCCCTGAACAGGCATTAAAAGTAAAAACAAAACACAGGCAATTGTCACTGGAAAATTTGATCCGATTGCAAATAAAAAAGGTACTCCTTTAAAGCCTCCGCCTAAATAAAAGCCCCAGAAAAAGATAAAGACAATAAATGGAGGCAGGATCTTATTACCTAAAAGCAACGCTCTTTTGATGCGGTTTTCTTTGAAAACTGGATTTAACAGTGGTTCTAATGGCCACTTTTTCATGTAGTCAATACCGCGATTAAGATTGCTAAAAATAATCATATTCTGCTCCATATCTAAACTGCACATACTATACAAAACACAGTTCATCAGTGCAAATTACAATCATAATTCAGGTTCATAAACTGTCTTTAATAAGTTCTTCATTTGGTATTCTACCGCATGTTCATGAGTTTGCTAATCATAGATATGTTATAATTTTGTCTATTACAAAAGGATAGAGCCTACCCTCTTGTAAACGATTTCTTATTTTTATTGTAAGCATTTTGGAGATTGAAGTGACTCGTAATGTAATGCTTGTTCCAGTTGCAAAGACTTCTGGTATTTATACTGCATCTTTAGGTTTAGTTCAGGCTTTAAACAACAACGGTGTTAAAGCTGCTCTATTTTCACCTTTTGCCAGCTGCTCTAAGACTGAGTGCAACGATAAGAGCTTAAACAAGTTCTGCGCTGCTAAGAAAATTGCTAATGGCAATAGATCAGACGTTCTAGAAAAGATTGTTGCAAACTACAACCTATTAAAGAACAACGGTAACTACGATGTTATCGTAATCGAAGGCGTTACTGACACTCCTTTTGATAAGGATGAGATGAATGCTGATGTTTGCCACGCTTTCGATGCTTCAATTGTTCCTGTTGTACAGTGCGACTGCAAGTGCGCAAAGAGCGCTTTAGCTGCTACCTTACAGTACTTTGGCAACGCAGGTAAAAACAAAGTTTTAGGTAACATCTTAATTAACCCTGTTGCTCCTAAGGATGCTGCTGGTAACAAGAAACTTGTTCTATCAGGTTGCGGTCACTGCTCATGCAACAATGATTCATCATGCAAGGTTGAAGAGCCTGCTCTAAAGGACTTCATTGCAACTGTAAACTATGACAAGTTCTACTATGCTCCACGTGCTAAAGATATCGCTGATTACTTAGATGCAAAAGTTGCATCAGGTGATGAAAATGCTCGTGTATTTAAAGTTACCCTGTCAAATGCTAAAGCAAATGACAAGATGGTTTTAGTAACTGATGAGTTACCAGCATCTACCAGTGCAAAGGTTGTAATTCTAACTGACGGTACTACAGGTTCAGTTGCAGGGGCTACTGTAATTGAGACTCACAAGTCATCATGGTCTGTAGCTCAGGCTTTATCAGATCTAGCACCTGTATTACGTGAAGATGATGCAGATCAGGTAAACTACATTAAGGAAAATGCAGCAAAAGACTTTGATAAGAAGGCTATTGAGACCTTATCACAGTTTGCTGTTTCTGATACTCCTTTAATGAGCCCAGCAGCTTTCCGTTACAAGTTAACCGAGTTAGCTCGTGCTGCTCACAAGAAGATTGCTCTACCTGAGGGTGATGAGCCACGTACAGTATGTGCAGCAGCTAAGGTTGCTGAGCAGAACATCGCTGTTCCTGTATTATTCGGTAACAAGGATAAGATCTTAGCAATTGCTAAAGAGCAGGGCGTAACCTTAGGCGACAATGTTGAGTTCGTTGATCCTGATGAGGTTCGTCAGAACTATGTTGACAGATTAGTTGAGTTACGTAAAGCTAAAGGCATGACACCTGAGGCTGCTTTAGAGATGTTAAAAGATAACGTTGCTTTAGCTACCATGATGATTGAGCGTAACGAGTTAGACGGCTTAGTATCTGGTGCAGTTCACACTACCGCCAATACCATCAGACCACCTCTACAGATCATCAAGACTGCTCCTGGTGCAAAGCTTGTTTCTGCTATCTTCTTCATGTTAATGCCTGAGCAGGTTTACGTTTACGGTGACTGTGCTCTAAACATTGATCCTGATGCTGAGCAGTTATCAGAGATTGCTATTCAGTCTGCTGATACTGCTAAAGCATTCGGTATCGATCCTAAGGTTGCAATGGTTACCTATTCAACCATGAACTCAGGTAAAGGTGCTGATGTTGATTTGATGAAGGCTGCAACTGAATTAGTTCGTCAGAAGCGTCCTGATATCGCAGTTGACGGTCCTCTACAGTACGATGCTGCTGTAATGCCAAACGTTGCAGCTCAGAAGGCTCCTAACTCACCTGTTGCTGGTAAAGCTACTGTATTTATCTTCCCAAGCCTGTCAACCGGTAACACCGTTTACAAGGCTGTACAGCGTTCAGCAGGTCTAGTATCAATTGGACCTATGTTACAGGGTATGAAGAAGCCTGTTAACGATCTGTCACGTGGCGCTTTAGTTGATGATATCATCTACACCATCGCTGTAACTGCAATTCAAGCAGCTCAGATTAAGTAATATTTATTTAAGTAATCATAGAAGGCAGCGCCTAGCGCTGCCTTTCTTTTATTCAGGATCATTATGAGAATTCTTGTATGTGGAGGCAGTGGCTTTATCGGCAGAGCTTTGTGTCGCAATCTAATAGCACAAAGACATCAAGTTAATATCTATACTCATATCCAAGATGTAACTAAAATCTTAAAAAAAGCAACTTTCTTAAAGAATACTTTTGGCTCACCAAATTTTAGACTTGTCAATTTATACAACGGATTTCCAAATGTTGACGTCATCATTAATCTGTCTGGAGAATCTATTGCTAAAAAGAAATTGACTCATAAGAGAATGGATGAGATCTTGTCTTCACGATTAGATACTCTTAACCTCTTATTTGAAGAATACAAATTACGTGCTCCAAAACTCTTTATTCAGGCAAGTGCTACTGGTATTTATAAAGACAAAGCTCAATGCGATGAAACAGGAGAGTTAGGAGATTCTGTCTACGCTCAAATCTGCAAAGCAATCGAAGATAAAGCCCTATCTTTTGCTAAAAATTCAACTTTCCGCTACTCTAAGATTTGCCTTGCTAGAATCGGTGTGGTTGTAGGCCGTGGTGGTGGACTCAGTCAGAACTTAAGATTTTTACCAAAGCTTCACTTTATGCCTGGTGACAACACCATACCTTACATTCTTCTTAATGATATTGTTGAAGCTTTTAATCTCATCATTAACAAAATGCTCTCAGGTCCTGTAAATCTTTGTTCTGACGACTATGTAACTTTAAATAAACTAATTGAGCTGTGTAAGCCTTATTGCCCAATTGCTGTCCCCTGTCCCAGAAAGTTATTAGAGCTAGATAAAAGAGGAGAACTCTTACTTGCAGATCAAAAGGTAAAACCTTCAGTTTTATTAGAAAACGGTTTTACTTTTACTAAAATCAAGTAATCTTGCAACCGTTTACGATATATTTAATATCTTTTAATATCAAATAGATAGTTATATCTATAACAACTATTTTTAAAATATTTTGCGCAGATCAAATTTCTTAAAAATTATTCACCTATAATACATACAGTTTCATTTTTTGAAGACCCATTTTTTTTAATGACGTCTTACTAGTTTTCGGAGTTTTCATATGTTAGAAGATCTAAAAAAGGCTGTATGCAAAGCAAATCTTGATCTGCCAAAACATGGTCTAGTTACTTTTACCTGGGGCAACGTATCTGGTATCGACAGAGAAAAAGGATTAGTTGTAATCAAACCTTCAGGAGTTGACTATGAAACAATGAAACCAGAGGATATGGTGGTAGTTGATCTTAAGACTGGTAAAAAGGTTGAAGGAGATCTCAACCCATCAACAGATACTCCTACCCATCTTGAGTTATACCGAGCTTCCGAGAAAATTAACGGTGTGGTTCACACCCACTCAAGAAACGCTACTTCTTTTGCTCAAGCTGGAATCGATATTCCAGCTTTAGGCACAACCGGTGCTGACTATTTCTATGGTCCTATTCCATGCACACGTCAGATGACTAATGAGGAAATTGAAGGCGAGTATGAATTAGAGACTGGTAAAGTTATTATCGAGACCTTTAAAAAGCGTGGTATTAAGCTTGAGGATGTTCCAGCATGCTTATGCTACTCTCACGGTCCATTTACTTGGGGTACTTCTCCTGACAATGCTGTATATAATGCTGTGGTTCTAGAAGAGGTTGCTTACATGGCATACCATGCACTAACTCTGTGCCCACAGTTAAAGCCAATGCAGCAAGAGCTTTTAGATAAGCACTATCTAAGAAAGCATGGTGCAAATGCTTACTATGGTCAGGCCAAGAAAAGATAGTTTTTAAATTCTTATGCGTCATTTTTGACTTTTAGGCCTGACATTGTCAGGCCCTTTTTGTAACTTCAATCTAGTTGTCTAAATCTTAACTTTAAGCTCTTTTAAATGGGCAAAGTACTTTTTAGTTTCCTCAATAATATCCTTTCTTAAAAGGAATAATGCTATAAGGTTTGGCAAAGCCATCAGACCATTTAGAATATCAGCTAAGATCCAGACAAGATCTAAGGTCATGAAGGCTGCTGATGCCACAATTAGGATGTAGATAAATCTGTAAACGTAGATGACCTTAGTACCAAAGAGGTATACCACACAGGATTCAGCATAATAGTTCCAGCCAATTACAGTGGTAAAAGCAAACAGCAACAGGCCTATGTTTACCATGTAGATACCCCAGGAATCGCCTAAAGTCTGTCTAAATGCCTCTGAGGTAATTGCAGCACCATCAAGATCTCCTGACCAGGTGTTAGTTAGCACAATGGTAAGACCTGTTAACATACAAATGATGATGGTATCAAAGAAGGTTCCTGTCATATTAACAAGTCCCTGCTCTGCTGGGAATTTAGTCTTAGCTGAAGCTGCTGCAATAGGAGCAGAACCTAAACCAGCCTCATTTGAGAACATTCCACGAGCTACACCAAAACGCATTGCCACAAGAATACCAATGCCGGTTGCAGCACCAACTCCTGCATCAAAGTTAAAGGCACTCTTAACAATAAGTACAATAGCAGAAGGTAAATTCTCTATATTAACTAATATTACAAAAAAACATCCTACAATATAGAACACAGCCATTAAAGGAATGAGTTTAGTACTTACTCTTGAGATGGAATTTAAACCACCTACCGTTACCATGCCTACTAAAGCTGAGATAATAGCACAGGAGGCTAATGGGGACATGCCAAACATAATTCTGTTAGCATCTACCATGGAGTTTACCTGACAGTAAGTTCCAATGCCAAAGCAGCCTGCACCTACTGTGAGCAGAGCAAACAGAGCTGCCAGACTCTTACAGTGAAGTCCATTTTTAATGTAGTACATAGGACCACCTCTGTATCTACCCTTTTCATCAATTTCTCTGTATTTAACGGCTAACAGGCACTCTGAATATTTAGTTGCCATACCAAAGAAAGCTGCTACAAACATCCAGAACAAAGCACCAGGACCTCCCATGTGCACAGCTGTAGCTACACCTACAATGTTACCGGTGCCGATGGTACTGGCAAGAGCTGTACATAAAGCTGCAAAACCTGAGATATCACCTGCTTTTGAGGAATCATCAGCATTAGCCTTTGATGAGAACACCAGTTTTAGTGACAGGATTAAATTTGACACCTGAATTAAGCGCAATTTAGCTGTCAGCATGATACCAACAGCCATTAGAGCTATCAGTAAAGGGGCGCCCCAGATAAGGCCGTCAACTTTGTCTAAGATCTGAGATAGAGCATCCATATGAACATTCCTTATGCAATGAATATGGACTCATAATAAAACAGAAATTTGTAGCTTATATTAAACTAACTTTTTTGGAGCACAAATAGAGTCTTTTGATCAAAATTGATCAGAGCAAAATTGATAAGATCTAAAATGAGGAGTTGCGATAGAAATCTTAAAAAATTGAAAAAAGAATGGCACTGAAAACAGAGAGGAGAAAGGTTATCAGTGCCTACACGGAGTTTACTCAAAATGGGTTTTAACTTTGATTACAGTATCTACAATGTAGTCCTCTGGCTGAGTACCAATCTTATTTAGGTAATCATGTAATTTCTTAATCACCTGATATCCCTGAACTACTGGTGACTGACAGATCACAAAATCAATAATGTCATTCTTTACTAACTCTTTGGTGGTATAAATCTCATCACAAGCTACTACAAAGCGCTGATGAACTGCATCAGCGATAATTGCTGCACCTAAACCACTTACACCAGAACCTGTTGCCATATAAACGACATTAATCTCAGGATGAGCTAAAAAGGCTTTCATGGTAACCTGCTGAGTTATGATATCCTGATCTTTACCCTCGATGACATCTACAATCTCAAAGTCGCTGCGCCTTGTTTTAAGCTCTGAGATGAAACCTTCAACACGAGTTTTATGACCTAAGTGCTCTTTGTAGCCTACAACAACTAAGATCTTTAAAGGAGTATTCTGACGGCACTTATCTACCATAGTAGCAGCCACACGACCTGACTTTAAGTAATCAGGACCTACAAAGCACAGTCTCTTTGAGCCTGGCAGATCATTATTCAATAGAACTACTGGATAGCCCTTTTCAGTTAATTCATCAATTTTTTTTCTGATTAAATCTGATTCAACAGAGCACAGTACAAAAGCCTTGCAACCTGATTTTTCAAGTTCATCAATAGCTTCAATCTGCTTGTTTACATCCCAGCCTTCCTGTTCTTTTAAAACAATATCAATACCCAGATCTTTAAATTCTCTTAAAGCCTGATCGATACCTTTCTTTAAATCATCAAAGAAAGGAGAATTGATGCTAGGGATAGTTATTCCTACGTAATTAATGCTCTTTTGAGCAGATAGAGCTCTACCAGCTCTATTTGGAATATAACCTAATTCCTGAGCTAACTGTCGAATTCTCTCTGAAGTCTTTGCGCTTACTTCGTTCTTATCATTGAGCGCACGAGATACAGTTCCTATGGAAACACCTGAAGCTTTAGCTAAATCTTTTAAGGTTACGCTCATTTCATCCCTCATCGAAAATTACGCAAACGATTACATTACTTGTCTGATTATCGGTCAATTTTACAATAAAATGTATTTTTTTACCGCATATTTGCAAGTACCTTAACATATTTTATGCAACTTTTACGTTTTATTGTGCCTTTGCACTAGCTTTTATTTTTAATTTTCGCGTAACTTTTCATTTACGCAAAATTTTAAATTTTTTACAACTTGCTGATAATTAAAGCAAAATTTGAGGATATTAAATTTAACATGATAAAACTAATTGTGATTTACATATCTGTTTAATTTTTAATTATTATGATAATATTTATATCAATCTTTTAAACCACTTCTTTTACAGACGCAAGTTATCTTTGGCAGTTAGAAAATGACAGATACAAAAGTTTTCAGCAAAGTTTATCTACTCTGTGACTGCAATAACTTCTTTGTGTCCTGTGAAAAGATCTTCAGGCCCGATCTGTCTAAAAGACCTGTTGCCGTACTCTCTAACAACGACGGTATTGTAGTATCACGCTCATATGAAACCAAAGCATTAGGCATTGCTATGGGCTCACCTGTCTTTAAGATAGATAAAGAAATTAAAAAGTACAAGATCTCTTTGTTCTCCTCAAACTTCTCTTTGTATCTTGATATCTCAAACAGAGTGATGACTCTTTTAGAGAGATTTTGTAAAGCTCTTGAAGTGTACTCTGTAGATGAGGCTTTTCTTCCTTTTGAAAATATCTCTGAAGAAGAGGCTCTATCTATTGCCTATAAAGTAAAACATGCTGTAGCAACAGAAGTTGGTATTCCCGTAGGTATGGGTATAGCTAGAACCAAGACTTTAGCCAAACTCTCTAATAACTATGCAAAGTCTCATAAAAAAACTAACGGTGTATACAGTGTTCTTACAGACAGTAAAAGACAAAGACTGCTTTTAGATAATCCTATTAAAGAGGTTTGGGGAATTGGTAAAAATATGGAAGAGCATCTTTTAGGAGAAGGATTTTCAAGTGCTTATGATTTAGCCAATGCAGATGCTACTTATTTAGGGAAAAAGTACACCGTACAGATTGAACGCACTATAAAAGAATTAAACAACATCGATTGCATTGAGAGCATGTCTGAACCACAAAATCAGAATCAAATCATGTGGTCGCGCTCATTTAAAGACAGAATCACTTCCTATGATGATCTGTATGAGGCTTTATCTAATTATGTAGCTAAAGCCTGTGAAAAGTTGCGATCTTTAAACAAGTACGCTCAAAAGATAGCCATCTCAATTAGAACATCTTACTTTGGAAACAAAGACAAATATTCAAATGAAGCTATCATGTCATTAGATTTTCCTTGTGCCGATACCAGAGTTTTTATTGCAGCAGCTCGTGAGTTATTAAATGCTATCTATAAAGATGGCTATGAGTATATGAAAGCAGGTGTAATTCTTTTTGATTTTAAGAATACCCGTGAATTTCAATCTGATCTTTTTTCTGTAAATCCTGATAAAGAGATTTTAGATAAAAGTGATAACTTAATGAGGACTCTTGATAAGATCAATGCCCTAGAACAGGATACAGTATATTTAGGAGCTCAAAACAGGCTGGTAAAACAGGCTCGTTTTAATGATCCTCAACATAAATCACCTCGGTATACCTCCTCATTTAAAGAATTACCTAAGGTGTTTTAAGTGTAGCTACGAGTATGGTGTTTTTAGTATGGTTATACATGTGGCTATAAGTGTGACTGTACACGAATTCTGAGTATGACCAAATGTAAGGAATGAGCATGACAAAAGATAACAACAAAAGAAACGCTGTACAGCAAAAGTTATTAGCTGAGCTTCAATCTTTGTCTGAAGTTAAATACAAAGAGTTCTCAGAAAAGTTAAGTCCTGGTGTTGCCATGCTTGGCGTTAGAAATCCCATAGTTCGCAAACTTGCTCAAAAATACCTAAAACATGAAGATCCTGCCCTGCTGTTGCAGCCATTACCTCTTGATTCTGTCTTTGAAGAACGCTTTTGCATGGCTATCTTTATAGCTAAAATTCCGATGGATGTTGAAAAGAGACTTACCCTTATAAAGGAGTTTTTGCCTTTTATCAACGGTTGGGCAATCTGTGATTGCTTGTGCTCTCTTTTAAAAGAATGCCAAACTCATATGGATGAGTATTATGATTTTATAAAGCCTATATTTCTGCACCATGACAAACCTTTTGATATGCGCTTTGCTTGTGTGATGGCTTTAGATTACTTTGCTAAAGATGAATATCTTGATGAGGTGTTTGAGTTAATAGAAAAGGTAGATACCACTGAGTACTACGTACATATGGGAGTTGCATGGGCGATTGCTACCTTCTACTGCAAATGCAGTAAAGACAAAGTAACAAAGAAGCTAATCAGTTTAAATACCGATAAGAAAACCTACAATAAAGCTCTGCAGAAGATAAGAGAGTCTTATCTTCCGACAGAGGCAGAAAAGGAATTTATAAAGACTTTAAAACGGAAGTAGTTAATGTCGTTCAAGCCAGGATTGAGCGTAAGAGCAGGACTGATCTTTTTTAAATTTCAGTCCTTTTTCTTGTACAAATGTTGCACATGCTTTCATAAGTTGTGAAGCTAATCCCCTGCCAGAAATTGCTTTTGGAACCTGTGTGGTTAATACATCAAATTCACCATTTTGAACTTCATAGCAGATAAAAGCCTTGTAGCCATCTTCTAAAAGGTAAAAGCTTTTAGTTTTCTCATCATGCTCTACCATAATAGACTCCATATATTTCGTTTTGATTGATTATTCTTTTACTTCAATTATAATGTCACTTACGGAAAGATGGCAGAGTGGTTGAATGCATCGCACTCGAAATGCGACAATCATCAAATGATGATTCAGGAGTTCAAATCTCCTTCTTTCCGCCATTCATTCAATTTTTATCACGTCTTTTAACGTATCATCAAGTTTAGATTATACAGCATTTATAAGCCATTTAAAGCATTTATTTAGTCTTTTAACGTCTTTTATAATATCACCGAGTTTGTTATTATTAGTGTGGTGATTAGTGTGGTGACATCTTTTTTATGGTGTGGTGACATTAAAACGAGGTGAGATATATGGCTAATCCATATACAGCAAAACAAGTTGCGCAAAAAGTAACCAAAGCCAAAGCAGAATTAAAGAAAGAGCAGCATAAAAAAGCAAAGCAGTTAGGACTTGATAACGGTCTGATTTTATTAGTTGGTAAAACATCTATTAAGTATCAAGCTAGAATTTTAGTATCAAAGACACCTAAAAAATTTAAATATGTGCTAATCGGTGACTATGAGGACATTAAACTAGATGACGCATACAAAGCAGTAAACATCATAAGAGATAAATTCTTAAATGATGAGTTAGAAAAGCAATCAACCCCATTATTCAAAGACTACTGGCAACATTACCGAGAAATTACAGATAAAGCTAATCACTTATCTAAGCAGAGAATTTTAACCAAAAATAGTTTTTACAACACCGTGTTATATGTTTTTGCTGATTATCGACTGAATGAAATAACCCCTGTACTAGTTCAAGAGCTAGTAAAAAACTTAAACACAACCCAAAATCATTTGCATGATTGTTTGTCTGTGATGTGTGCTTGTTTTACTTATGCTTTGAACGAGGGCATCATAGAATTTAATAAACTTGCAACACTTACAAAATTACCCCAATTCAAGGCTAATAAAGCTGATGTGAAAGGTTTTAAATTTGTAACAGCTGATAGACTTAAGACAGTTCTATTTGAACCTTTAGAACATTATGATTTATCTTACAAAGTTTATGTGTTATTAGTGTGTTTAACGGCTTGTAGAAAGGGCGAAATACAAAAATTAAAATGGGATAACATCGACTTTAACGGAACAGATGCAACCCCTTACGGCTTGATAACTATTAAGAACGAAGATACTAAAACTAAACGCGATCTAACCCATGATGATTACTATATCCCACTTACTAAGCAATTAGCGAACTTGTTAAAACGTTATAAAGAACTCACAAAGGATATAAATAGCCCTTATCTTTTTTGCTCATGTAGAGATGTAAACAAACCAATAGTATCAAGTGCTTTGTTACTACCTAAAAATATATCGTGCTTTATGGATCTTCATGGCTTAAGAAAAACGGCTAGCACATTTTTAAATGCTCATAGTACAGAATACAGCTTTGATATTGATGATATAGAAAGAGTATTGCACCATAAAACAGATACAAACCGAGTACGAGCAATTTATAACAAGTATGACTATCTCAAAGAGCATTATCAGTTGCTAGCGTTTTACAACGACTACATAGAGCGCGAACAGCTTACACAACCATTCTTAGAGTTAGTTAAGTAAAAGAAAAGCCCATGAACTGGACAGCATGGGCTTATATCAATATAGGAATATTTAGATTATATGCCAAAAGAAGATAAATATTACAGAGCTTTATCAGCTTTAAACGATGATGATAAAACTTTTCTATATAAGCTAATTCCAAACCTATCAGAACAAACAGAAGGCATACAAACAAAAGTAGAAGAATTAGCAGAAGTAGTTATAAATCGTACTGGCTTATCTTTAGCAAAAATCATTGAATATCATAATGAGGTAAATATTAAGCAAGGATATTATGAGCCTAACATAAATCAATATTCACGTTATTATCAAAACGGCTTTTTTAACGATACCTATGATAGCATGTTGCATTTAGGGTTATATTACATCTTAAGAGAAAACGAGCAGCAAGAAAGAGAAAGAAAAAAAGAAATTAAAGAAAACTATATCAATAAGATTGAGTACACAAAAAAGAAAAGCCACCCGCAGAATATACTAGACAAATTAAAGGGTAATTCAACCCCATATATTTTTGCTAAGGCTATCTATCAAGGCATAGACGGACTTAATACAGGTAACATTTATGCTGTAATAGAAGATATGGCGGTCATATCAACATTACTAGGCAATGTAACTACTGATAATTTTTGTAAATTTAAAGATTTTGAAATCATAATAAAAAAAGCTTTGGAATGTAACAAGACAACTAAAAAGAAAAAACATCAAGCTAGTGAATACATAGAACAACTTACTTATGCAATAAAACAAGAGTTATTTAAAAATCCCGAACCTAAAATTATAAAAAAAGACAGTCGCGCAATGTCTTATCAATCATTAGAAGAATGGCAACTCTTATATGATTTTTTCAAGCCAATTAAAAACAAGATCATCAAAACAATAGATTTTTATAATGAAGTTTGCACAGAACAATTAAGCGATAATTTAAATTTATATAGTTGGCTTGATGTTGTTATTTATGCTGTTTATGGCTATCAAAAAGAAAGTAAAACAGAAGATGAATATTTCAAAAAATACGATGATCTTATTTCAGCATATAAAAAGCTGTACATGAATAATAGAAAGGTATTTAGTAGTGATTTTTATTCTTTAAACCATTTTGTTACATCTTTTAACGTGGTCGTTCTATGTCTTTATGAAAACGTATGGAATAAAGATATAGAGCCATTTTTTAATTAGATCGTCTAACGTTAGATACTTAGTCCCTACCTTTATATTTCAATTTTTTATGTATGGAGTTTTTAAGCTCCATATTTTTTAATTTGTATATAACACCTAAAATTTTCTCTAAAGACGTAAGCGGACTTTTTAAGACGTCTTATTTAATTTTAGGAGTAATACTAAATGTCTGATATTAGATATTTAACCCCAAGCAACACCGCAAAATATTTAGGTGTATCACGTGCATTTTTCTATGCACGTATTAAAAATAATCCTACTTTTCCCAAAGCTCTAACACTAACCGCCAGTAAGTCAGTATATGACCGCTTACAGATTGATGAGTGGATAGAGCAAAATCAAAAGCAATTACAAGCTAATCAACAAGGAGAATAAACATAACATGAATAGTGATGTAAGTAACTTACATATAGAAATCCAAAAGGACATATTAGAAAAGTTGTTAGCTAATCCAAGCTACATAGATAAGAATGGCAATGTGTTTATAAACAGGCAACAAGTATGTGTGCTACTGAATGTTAGCGAATGTCATTTTCACAGGCTAAAAAGGACTGATCCTAATTTTCCTGTTAAGGCTTTTTACAATGGGCGCGACAACCTAAAAGGCGAAACACTAACAAACTATGCAACACAGGATCAATAAAGGCGGTTATTTATGAGTGGACAACCTTTAAACAGTAATGATTTTTCTTATTTAGGTAAGCTGTTATCAAAGCAAACATACAAAGACAAAGACGGTAATTTATATTTAACCCGTCAAGAGGTTTGTTGTGTGCTGGGTATCGGTGAAAGTTGTTTTCATGGAGTAATGCAAAAACGGTGTAATTTTCCGTTAAAAGCATTTTATAACGGTAAACGGGATTATTACCGCCTTTCTGAAGTCTTAGCATTTCAAGAAAGACAAACAAAAAGACAGTAATAATCATTGTATTAAATAAGGCTTTTATAAAAGAAAAGGAATACATAAAAGCCTTAAACATAGGTATTGTAATATGAATTATAAAAATAGTTTAGATGTTAATTTAACAAAATTTTCTGATATTGCTCGGAATATAAAAAATGAGCTTAACAACGATCTTTCAAAAATTCCCGAGTCTTTAGCATTACATTTAAAAAGGTGTTTTACATATGTAAAAGCCTGTAACCATACAGAGGAATATTTAAAACAGGCTATTAGATTATCTGTAATTATGTATAAAAGGCTTGATAAAGAATATAACGGCATATTAACCGATAATATTGATCAAAACTCATTTACAGGCTATTTATTAGATTGTTGTTTAAATCTAAAACAAACACAGGATTTAAACATAGCCCAATTCATAAGCAGCTATTTTACAGAGTCTGAAATTGATTTATCGGAAATACTACCATTTTATAAAACAGCCTTAAACAAAGACGGCGAAACTACATATATTAAATGCTGTAAAGCTAAGCTAACAGATTTTTTAATTGATCGCATTAAGTTATGTATAACAGAAAATCAGCTTACATACTGGAATGGCATTGAATACAGCCAAAACGCTGAAAAGTTACGTCAAACCGTATTTAGTCTTTTAAATTTAGTGGGTATTGATAACTTTAACGTTGATGATTATTTTAGAAATAACCTTAATAAAAGTAATTTGAATACCTACAAAATTGCAAATGGTCACGTTATCCCATGTCTAAATTATGATGTCATTATTGATAAAGATGATCCGTCAAAGGTTTACATGGTTAATAAAGATCCTACTAATAGAAAAGTAGTTAATGCGCTTAATGTTAATTTAGATTTAACTCAAAATGACACCTTAAGCAGTGACATTTGGAATTCATGGGCAGACAGACAAAAAAGCGAAAAATTAGAGCGCGCTCTAAATGACTGGGCAGACAATGACAAAGAAATACGCGATTTATTAGAGGAATTCATAGGCGCAATAATTTACCGCGATCAGTCATTTAAACAATCATTTTATTTATATGGGCCTAGAAGTTGCGGAAAATCAACATTTTTTAATTTAATACGTTCAATGCTGGGCGCTGAAAATTGCTCGGATTTGAGTTTGAGACAACTGGGCGGGCATACATCAGCTGTATTACAGGGGAAGCGCCTTAATATAAGTGATGATGTATCAAGAGAATTAGACAGAGAGGAACAATCAGCATTAAAAAAGCTGGTTAGCGGTGATCCGATAACTATCGATCCTAAATTCCTACAGCCTGTTACCTTTTACAGTCAGACAAAAATCATTGTATCAAGTAACTATAAACCATATTTTAATAATGATGAGGCATTAATAAAGCGTTTCACCTATATTCCGTTTTTACATCAGTTCAACGAAACCAATTTTAAAAATGAAATCAGTGCTGATAAAGACGTAATCAATGCTTTATTTGTTATTGCCGTACGAGGTTTACAGCGTGTATTACAAAGACAGTTAAAAAATGAACCTTTATTTACTCAAAGTAAACGCGTAAAAAAATTCACAGAGGAAACACAAAAAGACAATGATCCTTTATATGCTTTTTTTACTGAATTACCACAAAATGAAATGGTTGAATATTTAACTAAAAAGCCTAAAAGCAATAAAGGAACATTAGAAAACTGGTATTATCCCTATACCGCGCAAGCTAAATATGACAAATTCAAAACTATAGCTAAAAAAGAAGGATCGTATGAGGGGCGCAGACCAATACCGAAATTAGCTAGATTTAAAGAAAAGGCTGTAGAGTTGTTACCTGTACGAGTTGTAGAAGGCAGTTTTTACGTAATGAACAAAAGAGCACAACCATATATTTTTATTTGTAAAGACAATAATTAGGCTATAACAATATTCATTATTACTTATAACACTTATGACAAAAATCATAGGTGTTATTTTTTTGTCTGTATAGGATTTGTAGAAAAATTATAAAAAAAACGGTCACACAGTCACAATAGTGATTTAAATAGCATTCTTAAGCCATTTTATACTGTGACCATGTGTGACTGAAAAATTTATTTTAGTCACAGCAATCTAATAAAACCGCATAAAAAAGCCATTTATAAAAATCTAACTGTGACTGAAATTTAGATAAATATTCAAAAATTGATTTGTTAAATAGCAATTATTACTGTTAATAAATTCTAAAAATGATAAATTGAATAAAATTCAGTCACAGTAAATAATTAAAAAAACGGCTTAAGAATGCTTATTTCAAACAATACTGTGACTGAACAATAAATTTTAGTCACACCTAGTCACAGTAAAAACACGCTACAAACCGCATAAGAAAGCCGTTTATTTTGTAACTGTGACACTGTGACCGATTTTTTAAGAAATATTTTCTAAAACCTTAAATAATAAAAGTAAGATTTTTGCTTAAACAACCTTAACAATATTCATGTTGTCTATAATAAAATTCTTGCGAGTCCTCCCAGCAAAGTTTGTGTTAGCGGGTAGTAAAACGCCCGAAATTCGTCTAGCTACACCACTTTTTATAATGCGGACATAGGACACATATTCGCACCAGTATTAAAAATAGGCCACCAAATTCAATTTACCCAAATCAAGTGAAAAATACGCATACAGATGTTTATTTACTTTGATATACAGTTAATCACTCTATCACTGATATTGCTCTAATTATTGAGCTATAAGCGTTCAGCGTGGTATCTTTGCACATACAGGGATATGGGGAGTAAAAAAGTTCACACACAGGAATGTAACCGCCCCGTAAGTTCTTTACACACGCGTGCAAAATCGTATGTTTTTGGTTAACTAAATCTGATACAAACAACTATACTAAAAACAGATGATCTAAAGTTTATATGTTTGAGCTACAAATTTTATAGAGTCATAAATAAACTAAAGGCATGGTTAATATGATCATGCCTGTTATAGGAGTATAAAAAAATGCACCCTTATTTATTTGGTTTTATATGTGCTAGTGTTTGGTTTTTTATATGGGTTGGTTGGTTAATGTATGTAACAGATATTAAAGGTGAAGATCGTGGAATTGTTTATAACAATGCGGGCTGTTTTGTTGGTTATGTAATAATGATGATTATGATTTATATATACTTAAATTAAAAAATAACAAAACTTTAAATTAAAGAGGATTAAACAAAATGAATAACACTGTTAACAGGACAAAACAACCGCGCTCATGATGATCCAATTATTGCAATAATGCTGGTATTTAGCCTTAGAATAAAGGCTCATTATTCAACTTAGCCAGCCTTTTACATTTCAATTTTTAGAACCAAAGGAAAAGAAAAACGGAAAAGGCAGAGAGATTACAGAAAAAAAAATCACCCCTACCCCATAATGCTGACCCATTGCCCCCAAAGCATGAGCGCGATCGCTTATATTACCCCACACAAATTTTTTTTTAATTTTTCAGATTTGTTAGTGAGTAACGTTTAATGTAACCCTTATTTATAACTTTGAGATTGTGATTTTATTTAAGGCTGAATATCTGATCTTGTTATTCTGACTTATTGATCTTAATTATGTCGATCACCTGATAAAGTTTAAAACACGTAAGATTAAACACAATCAAATATAAGAATGTATTACATGATGATTTTGACTTAAGGTTTAAAGGCACAATAAACACGCATAGAGAGAGATTTATATTTTAATGATAAGTTACTCATTAAATAGCTCATGCCCTTGTATATAGGCTATATTTTGCGTTTTTAACAGTAATACAAGATACAGTTATCAAAGCTAGGTGCATTTAATATAGATAGCTTATTTATGACGTTGTTATTAAGGGCTATAGGTGTGAAATTAAATTACCCCTTCCAGCTTTAAACAAAGTCATGATATACGTTAAATACAAATCATTACTAAATAAAACTTAGTCATGCCTTAAGATATAAGTTAGATTGTCTTTTATGACTGTATAAACGATACTGTTATTCAGAAATGATTATGGGGGAAAGGTAATATTAAAGACGCAAAATAATTTATTTTTGCTAACGGGCGCGCGTGCGCGTTGCAAATAGTATGCCATATATTATGACAGATACAACAAAGCCACGACCAAAGAAAAGATCATGGCTTTATGATTGCTTACTATTCAATAACAGGGGCTTTAGAATAAAGTTCTTTTAACTTAGCCATAGCTTTAATCATGCACAAAGTAAACAATGGTAATGAGCTATTAAAGAAATTGTGTTGTTTGATAAAATTGAGCACGTCTATATAGCAGATGTAATCATCATCATCGCTAAAATTATATGTATCAAGTATCTTAACAAATTGATCTCTTAAATCTTCACTAACAAAATCTAAATCAAACAGTTTGTATAAATCATCAAAGCTAAATTCAATTATGAGGTGATTAAATCTATATCTAACCTCATGTGTTAAGTTGTAATTCTGAATAGTTGCCTTGAAAACTTGTAAATCTTTAGGATCAGTCATAACTATAACCTCATTGTTAGTTATTAAAAATTGATACTAAAAGACGTGATTAAACTTTGTTTTTAAGCTTTGGTGTGGTGATTAGTGTGGTAACAAAAATCTAATGTACTGATTTATAAAGTTTTATTTAACTTTTAAATCCCGTTCTTTCCGCCATAATCCTCTTCAAAATCTTGTCATTAAATTCTGAGTAATTCTCATCAATAAGTCTTAGAGTTCTTAGCTGTTATGTAATGGTAGGCATGGACTTTACTGTATAAAAGTACTTCTTTTTTGCCTATAATTTTATAAACACTTGTGTTTATAAAATAAATCAATTAAACTTAATGTGTTAGAGATAATCTAACGCTTTTATAGCTGAAATTATAAGGGACTCTTATGAAAATAAAAGCCTTTATAGATTTGCTTAAATCGGAGGGAGTGACAGTAAAAAACGGCACAAATCATTACAAATTGTATTATGGTACAAAATGGACCATTTGTCCGCGTCACCCGTCAAAAGAAATTTCTGATATAAATGCAAATAACGTCAGAAAACAACTAGGTCTTCGTACTAAGTAAATCTTAGGCAGGAGATGAGAATTTCTCCTGCCAATTTCAGCTATATTCATTAGGTAGAGGTAATTTTATGAATAATTATCAATATCCAGTAGAGCTTGAAGATAACAAAGAAGGTGGATTTATCCTTAAATTTAGGGATTTTCCTGACTTAAACAGTGAAATTTGGTCATTGGACGAATTACAAAACACAGGATTATCAGCCTTAATAACAATATTGGATTTATATTTTGAACACAATAAAGTTTTTCCAAAACCATCAGCTCATAAAGAAAATGAAAAAGTTATAACTTTACCAATAAGCATAATTGCCAAAATGTTGTTGTTAAATACGATGGTTTCATCTAAAATTAGACCTGTAGATTTGGCGAGAAAAATGGGTGTAAAACCTCAGGAAGTTAACAGAATAATAGACTTAACACATAATACAAGGATAGACACGATCCAAAAAGCACTTAATTCATTAGGAAAGAGTTTGACTCTTTCTTTATCATAAAGTTCAGCTATAAAAAGCCTCTAACCCCTCCTTGTGAGGGGTTATGCTTTTATAGCTTATGATTAAGCGAAATTGTTTTTGTTGGCTAAAAATGGCAATTCAATAGAAATACTAACTTTTGAAATATCTTTTACATAGTCTTCTAGAAGAAGCAGAGCACACTCTTTGATATTAGCTCTCAATGAATCTAATAATTCGCTATCAGTATTAAGAGATCTAAGATCAGAGAAAGCAACATAATAGCTCATTGAATCATGCTCATATTTTGCAACTACTCTCAGTCTCAGTTTAAATCCTAACTTAGCAACTACTTTCCAAAGAGGCATTCATACTCTGTAACGCATTTAAAACCTATTCACCATTTTTATTATCTGTAAATACAAAAACTCCCACCTTCATTATAAAGGTAGGAGCTTTAGATTGTCTTTAATACTTTTCTCTTAAGCTTTGCTTAAGATGATTTTATTAAAGCATGGTTGCTCGTAACTGCTCACCAGATAATGGTGATAAGTAAGCAGGAGCAATATCAAATACAGTCTTACAGCCAGTTGCACCTTCTTTATATAGACGTGCAATAGCTCTTGTGTAAGCTGTGATTACGCTTGCAGTGAACTCTGGGTTTGAATCTAGCTTTAAGCTGTACTCAATGATGTGCTTGTGCTCGTTATTTACACCAGTAGCACCAGATCTAATTACAAAACCACCATGTGGAATACCTGAATGGTTCTTGTTTAACTCTTCTTGTGAAATGAAGTTTACAGTAGTGTCGTAGTCAGCGAAGTAGTTAGGCATGGTCTTGATCTCATTCTCAACATAAGCAGGATCAGCGCCTTCCTCAAGAACGACATAGCATAAACGAGTGTGCTTCTGTCTTGTGGTTAATTCTGGATTTGAACCACTTCTTACAGCATCTAAAGCAGCCTGTACTGGGCAGGTGTACTGTCTAGCATCCTTAACACCTTTGATACGACGAATTGCGTCTGAGTGGCCCTGACTTACGCCCTTGCCCCAGAAGGTGTAATCTTTACCATTTGGTAAAACTGCATTTGCATATAAACGGTTTAATGAGAACATGCCTGGATCCCAACCTGCTGAGATTAAAGCAATGTGGTTGCTCTTACGAGCTTCCTCATCAACTAACTTGAAGTGCTCAGGGATCTTTGCGTGAGTATCAAAGCTATCGATTACGTTAAACAGCTTTGCTAATTCTGGAGTCTGTGTTGGAAGATCAGTTGCACTACCACCACATAAGATCATTACATCAATCTTATCTTTGTATGAAGCAACATCTTTTACATTTACAACTGCTACATTTTTAGATGCAATCTTTAAAGCTGAAGGATCACGTCTTGTGAAAACAGCAACCAATTCCATATCATCAGCTGCATTAACTGCACACTCAATACCACGACCTAAGTTACCGTAGCCGTAAATACCAACTCTAGTTGTCATAATAATTTGTCCTTTATAGCCTGTTAGTAATGAGACTTTTGTCTCTTAATTTATTGTTCTAAAATGTAGCAAAATTTTACTAAAAGGTCCATAAACGATCTTAAAATGCACTATTTTTGATCGTAATTTTACTTGTTTCAGATAGGGACAGAAGTGAGAGTTAAGAGAAATTCTAAAGAGATAGATGAGTAAACAAAAAACTCTGCTGACAGTGCAGCAGAGAAACTACTTTTGAACAGAGATTTATTACACTTTGAAAATTACTTTTGCAAGCTTTTTTTATTAAAGCTTAGTAAAAGTTGCACCAGCACATGCTGTGGTCTCAAAGATGGTAGCATCAATGCCAGATACAGCCTTGTACTTAGCATTTACAGCATCTTTAACCTTTTGTACGTTCTTAGGCTCAACAACTGCTACTACGCAACCGCCAAAACCACCACCGGTCTGACGAACTGCAGCATATTCTTCACCTAAAGCTTCTTTTACGATCTCAACTAGAGCATCTGTCTCTTTTACAGTGATTTCAAAGTCATCACGCATTGAAACATGAGAAGCATACATTAACTTAGCTAAAGTCTTTAAGTCACCTGACTCAAATGCCTTTGAAGCGTCTAATACGCGCTGATCCTCAGTGATAACATGGCGAGCACGACGATAAGTTACATCATCCATCTTATCTTTGAACTTCTCTAACATCTCCATAGTTGCATCGCGTAATAGTGGTACTCCCATGATTGATGCAGCCTTTTCACAGCTCTCACGACGATCGTTATACTCAGATCCTACTAACTGATGCTTGATATTTGAGTTAATAATCAAGATCACAAGATCCTTAGGAACTGCAACCTGGGTTAAACCGTAGCTCTTGCAGTCAATTCTTACTAAATGGTCAACAGTACCGTTAGCAGAAATTGCCTGATCCATAATGCCACACTTCATACCGATGTAAGCTTCAGCAGCCTGACCCATTAGAGCGATATCCATTAAAGGAACATTAAGACCGAAAGCAGATGATACTAAATGACCGAAGCAAACTTCTAATGAAGCTGATGATGACAGACCAGCTCCTGGTGGTACATCACCTTTGATTGCAATATCAAGACCTTTTACCTTATCACCAAACTTCTGAGCTAACTGATAAGTTACACCGCGTAAGTAGTTAACCCATAACTTTGAAGGATGCTTTTCAATCTTCGAAGCAATTTCAAACTCGTCGTAGTCATTGTTCATGTCTACAGCTAGAATGCGCATCTTGTTGGTGCCATTCTCTTTAGCTACCATGCAGGTACCATACTTAATAGCACATGGCAGAACGAAACCGCCATTGTAATCAGTGTGCTCACCGATGATGTTTACACGACCTGGTGCATATTCCTGCATCTGAGGCTTAGTGCCGAATTTATCTTCAAAAGCCTTTAGGCAAATAGTTTTAATATCTGACATAACTTAATCCTTTTGTCTGTTATTTCTTTAAGGTGTAATGGATATCTGAAAGATTGCGCAGACGCTCTGCAGCCTGTTCAGGGGTTAAATCACGCTGTTTCTCAGCTAATAACTCGAATCCTGCAACGAACTTTCTTACAGTTGCACTTCTTAATAATGGTGGATAGTAGTTAGCATGTAACTGCCACTCACTGTGATCTTTACCGTCTTGTGGAGCATTATGCCAGCCCATTGAGTATGGGAATGAACATTCAAAGAGGTTGTCATAGCGGCAGGTTAACTTCTTGATGCAAACTGCTAAGTCGTCACGCTGTGCATCAGTTAACTGATCGATAGTCTGAACCTTGAACTTAGGTAAGATCATGGTCTCAAATGGCCAGAATGCCCAGAAAGGAACTAGAGCTACAAAGTACTCAGTTTCAAAAAGAATACGCTCTTTTTTCTTTAGTTCAGCATTAACGTAGTCTAGCAATAAAGGTGAATTGTGCTTATCAAAGTATTTTTTCTGCTGATTGTATTCTTTCATCAACTCTTCAGGGATAAAGTCGCATGCCCAAATTTGTCCATGAGGATGAGGATTTGAACATCCCATAATTGCGCCTTTATTCTCAAAAAGTTGTACATACTTATAAGTAGCTGACAGTTCTCTAAACTGAGATGCCCATAAATCTACTACAGAGCGTATCTCGCTTGTTTCCATTACAGGTAAGGTCTTTGAATGATCAGCACTAAAGCAGATCACACGAGCAGTACCACGAGCAGGCTCCAACTGGAAAAGTTCTTCACTTTCTGGAGCATCAAGTGGTGTGTCTGGAGTTAAGGCAGCAAAGTCGTTAGTAAATACGAAATTGTGCTCGTACTTTGGATTCTTGTCACCATTTACACGGGTATTACCAGGGCATAAATAGCACTTTGGATCGTATGTTGGTTTAGCCTCAAGTGGTAATTTCTCAACCTGACCGTTCCATGGTCTCTTAGCTCTGTGAGGTGATACTAAGATCCATTCGCCTGTCAAGGCATTAAATCTTCTGTGAGGGTGATCTGTAATGTTAAATGATGACATTTTAAACCTACCTGTTTTTTATTTTGTTTTATGTTGGGTTATAAAACTTTGTCTTGTTAGCTTATGTTTTATAGCCAAGATTTATGATCTCCTGGCTATTTTTTTAGTTAATCTTCGTAACCGTTAGGGTTATTCTTCTGCCAGTTGTATGAATCAGCGGTCATATCATCTAGTGTTCTAGTTGCAACCCAGCCTAACTCATTCTTAGCCTTTGTAGGATCAGCGTAGCAAGCTACCACGTCACCTGCTCTACGTGGAGCAAACTTGTATGGAAGCTCTCTGCCAATTGCCTTTGAAAATGCTTTTACCATATCAAGTACTGAGTAACCTACACCAGTACCTAAGTTATAGATGTGAGTGCCAGGTACATTCAAGCAGTGCTTTAGAGCTGCAACATGACCTAAAGCTAAATCTACAACGTGGATATAGTCACGTACGCAGGTACCATCTGGAGTTGGGTAATCGTTACCGAAAATGCTTAACTCTTTTAATCTGCCTACAGCAACCTGAGTTAGGTATGGCATCAGGTTATTTGGAATGCCGCGAGGATCTTCACCGATTAAACCTGACTTGTGAGCTCCTACAGGGTTGAAGTAACGAAGTAGAACCATTGAGAACTCAGGATCAGCTTTTTGTAATTCCTGACACATGTACTCAATATCAACCTTAGTCTGACCGTATGGGCAGTTTGCTCTTTTAACAGGAGAATTTTCAGTTAATGGAACGCTGTCAGGCTCTCCGTAAACTGTTGCTGATGATGAGAAGATAAAGTTCTTGCAGCCGTACTCTCTCATAACAGCTAATAAAGTACGAGCACCGTTGACGTTGTTATCGTAGTACTCTAAAGGTTTCTTAACAGACTCACCTACTGCCTTTAAACCTGCAAAGTTAATCACACCATCAATCTTGTAATTTGTAAATACAGCTTCTAACTGCTCACGTGAACGGATGTCACCTGCAACAAATGGAATTGGGTGACCTACAATTTTGTTAATTCTTGCTAGAACTGCTGGCTTTGAGTTGTAGAAGTTATCAAAGATAACTGGTTCATAACCTGCGTTTGCTAATTCAATTACTGTATGAGAACCGATATAACCGGCACCACCTGTTACTAAAATTGTAGCCATATTTAAATTTCCTCTAATAGCATTGATATGCCTATGTAACCGTTTACATGAATTATAGAACATAATTTTGAGATGACAATAGAATAATTTGATCTTTTTCACATTTTGATTTTTTATTTTCGATTTAATGTAAAATATAGATTAAAAATATCAATTATCACCTTTATTGAACAATATATTTTACCAAAGATACACACCATGGCAGCAACAATTAGAGATGTAGCTAAAAGAGCAAATGTTTCTGTAGCAACGGTTTCAAGAGTTTTAAACGGCACCGCTAAAGTTAGCGATAGTGCTAAAGATGCCGTTTTAAAAGCACAAAAAGAATTAGGCTTTTATTTAAATGCCAACGCTAGAACTTTAGCTAAAAAAGACAGTGAGACCATTGGAATTTTAGTTTCAGATATTTCTGATGCTTACTTTGGCAGCATGATAAAATCATGTGACGTAGTTGCAAACAGCTTAGGTAAGAGCCTTTTAATTACTCAGGGCTTTTATGATCCAGTAAGAGAAAAGAATGCAATTGATTCTCTGCTCTCTCATCAGTGTTCAGGGCTGATTATCCATGCTATGGCTATTGATGATGCAGTTTTATCAGACTATATGTCCCGCTTTCCAGCAATTGTCTTAGTCAACAGAATTTTAAAAGGCTATGAGGACAGATGTGTCAATATTGATAATAAAGGCGCAATGTATAAAGAGATTGAGTATTTAATTAAAAACGGTCATAAAAAAATAGCTTTTATTAACTCATCTTTTGACATTATTGATGCTCATCAGCGTAAAGAAGGTTATCTTGAGGCGATGAAAGCTCATCACCTAGAGGTAAATGAAGAACTGATGTTAAGTGTTCCGCCATCATTAGAAGGTGGTGCACAGGCAGCTGAAAAGTTACTACAGGTTTTGAAAAAGGATAAGAATGCTTTTACAGCTATTGCCTGTTATTCAGATACTATTGCAGCATCTGCGATGTCTATTTTTGAAAACCGAGGAATAAAGGTACCTGAGGAGGTATCTTTTACAGGCTTTGATGATTTGTTCTTATCATCATGTTTATCCCCTGCTCTTACTACAGTAAGAAATCCTATTGATGATATGGGTAAGAACGCATTATTACTGTCATTAGACAGAGCATCAGGTGAGAATAAATTTAAAATCTCACCATTTAAAACAGAGCTGATTGTCAGAAAATCGGTTACAGATTTATCAAAAAGATCCTAGTATTAGGACAATAATCTTTAGACTTATAGACAAATTGTCAAAGATTGTTAGTGACTTTTTCTAAAATTGGATACAATACGTTTTATTCAAAAAGTTAAAGAATAGTTCATGGAAAAATATTCACTTCATATTTCTGAAAAAGAAAGACGTAAAGAAAGCGCACATAATAAGCGCTTTAGTACAGTAAAAAGAGGTTGGGGCAACGGTTTTGTCTCAAAGCCGGCTTTTGTCAAAAAGATGTTATTACCCCATTTCTGGGGAGCATGGATTGCTGTTTTTATTCTTTACTGTCTTGTAAACTTTCTGCCTTATTCTGTGCAGATGTTTATAGGAAAACATTTAGGCAGTCTTTTAGGAAAAATTCTGCCTGCAAGAAAATATGTTCTAAAAAGAAATTTAGAATTAGCATTCCCTGAGATGTCAAAGTCTGATAAGGACAAACTCTCAAAAGAGGTTATGGAGAATTCTGGTCGCGCTCTGTTTGAAACTGGCATGGCCTGGTTTTGGCCTGACTGGAGATTAAAAAGACATATTGCAATTGATAAAGAGCAGTTAGATAAAGCCTTAGAAATTGCAAAATCTGGTAAACCAATCCTAGTGCTCTCTTGCCATTTTGTAACTTTAGAGCTTATGGCAAGAATTTATGCAACCTTGATTACCCCAGGTATTGGTGTTTACAGACCATCAGATCACCCTGTTTGGGAGTGGGCTCAGGTACGAGGCAGATTAAGAAAGAACCTAGCTTTAGTTGACAGAAACGATCCTCGTAGCATGCTCAAAGCATTAATGAAGAACATGCCAATATGGTACGCTCCAGATCAGGATTATGGTCGCAGAGTATCAACATTTGCTCCTTTCTTTGCTGTAAAAGAGGCTGCAACCGTTGAAGGTACCCATAATTTAGCTAGAGTTAAAAACACTCAGGTGCAACCTGCCTGGACAATTCGTGAAGGCGGTAAATATCATCTGTATGTTGGAGAGCCTTTACAAAACTTCCCAACAGAGGACGCATTAGCTGATACTACCAGAATCAACCACATCATTGAAAAGATGATCTTAATGGCACCAGGTCAGTACCTGTGGTTACACAGACGCTTTAAGACAGCTCCAAATCCAGAGGAGAACCGTTACCCTGGTTTGTCTGATAAGTAGGTATTATCCTCAATGAAAAAATTATTTATTTGCCTTTTTGTAAGTCTTGTGACAGCATCTCTTCAGGGCTGTTATTCTGAGCAGGAACTTAATGAGGCAAATAAAATTATCACCGCACTCCCAACTGAAGTTGAAGGTTGTACCTTTATAGCTGATGTTGATACCAATGCCCCTTTTGCTCATATTGATAACGCCAGATTCTCTTTAAAGATGGCTGTAGCAAAACTAGGTGGCACTCATCTTGTAGAGACACATGTCTACCCTCGTCCCCTTACAAGACGAATGTTAGGAGTAGGAATGTCTGGCAGAGCCTATAAATGTCCAAAAGGCAAAGGACCTATTGTCTCAAATGACAAAGCTCTGCTTCAAAGAGATTTCCCTTTAGTAAATCCTTACGATGACGATGAAGATCCTCTGGATCCTTTTTTCAGTAGAAGATCATTTTTTCCTGAGTTTTAAGTAAAATAAAGCCTAAGTATCTTGTCTCTATAGGTAGTTAAAGTACAGCTCTTAAGCTTTATTACCAATTTCCTTGCTGATTACATCTTTAAATAGCTCTTTCCAGATCTTTTCAACATCAAAAGTCTTTACAGGTCTGTCCTCAATATGCACAAGTCTTGGCAGATCAGCTAAAGATAACTCATGATAAATCTTACGGATATCAATATAGGCATCAATCAACTGTCGTGTTACAGTCTCATCAATAATGCCAAATTTAGAGCATTCTTCTAGGATTCTGACGTTATCTGTCCATAACTTTATATCTTTAAAGCGAGGGGCGTTATCTAATAATAAATACTGAGAGATGAACTCAACATCAATCATGCCACCTGGTCCCTGCTTGATATCGTAAAGCTTATCTGAGGTTCTGTCTAAGTGCTTGCGCATCTTCTCGCGCATAGCAACTACTTCTTCTTTTAATTTAACCTCATCTTTAGAACGTCTTATCACGTCTTCACGAATACGGTTAAATTCGTCAATAATTTGCTTGGAACCAGATATCGGTCTGGCTCTTACCAAAGCCTGATGCTCCCAGGTCCAGGCGCGATTTGACTGATATTTTTCAAAAGAATCTATATCAGAGATCAAAAGACCGGTATCACCATCAGGACGCAGTCTCATATCTAAGTCATAGAGTACACCACCTACTGTCTTGGTAGTAGAGAGGTGCAACATTCTTTGCACTAATCTCTGGTAGAACATGTCAACTGAAATTGGTGACACACCATTGGTTGTACCTTCACAGACTTTTCTAATAAAGACCATGTCCAAATCAGACTTATAACCTAACTCAATGCCACCTAACTTACCATAACCAATTACAGCAAGACCAGGATCATCAACACTTGTACCTTCTGGGATTCCATACTTTTTAGAATTCTGATCCCATGCTAATATCATAAGCTCTTTTACGATGGCCTCAGCAAGCCAGGTTAGAGCATCTGAGATCTTCATTAAAGGTAACTTGCCTGCCTTATCAGATAGCGCAATTCTAAAGACCATAACCTTTTTGAAAAGACGCAACTCTTCCATTACGGTTTCAAGATCATCCTGAGGAATTCTCAATAGTCTTTCCTGTAACATGGCAAAGAACTCTTGAGCGCTAGGAGGAGCCTCAAAGTACTGTGGTATGAAAAGCTCATCTAATAAGATTGGATGAGAGGTAATAAGCTCACTGGCGTAATGATTGTCTTTTAAAAGCTTGATAAATCGCTCTAGAACTAAATTGTTATCACGCAATAACTGCATATAAGGAGTTCTTAGAGCAACCTGCTCAATTAAACCTGCAATGCGTCTGAAGATAGTAGCTGCCTGCTCTTCTTTTGCCACAAGATAAATCACTTTTGGCATTAACTCTAATAAGGTCTCACGACCTACAGGACCAACAGGCATTCTTGATAAGGTATGTTTTAAACTGATGATAGCTTTAGCAAGCTCTTTATCCTCACTCTTATTTACAAGGTACTTATCAAGTTCAGCGCTTAACTCTTCTTCTGAGTTGTCAGCTTCCCACAGGTCAAAATTCTCTATTTTTTCCTGACCGTTGTCATCGTCAGCTACAACCTGTTTAAACTCTTCATGTACAGCCCTCATAACCTCATCAAGATCGTGTAAGAATGTCTCTTTATCCTGATAGTTCATGGCAACAAGCATTCTTGCACAGTCTTTTTCATTATCAGGTAAAGTCTGTGTCTGCTTGTCGGAGAATTCCTGAATTACATTTTCAAGGCGGCGTAAGTAAACATAACAGTCATCAAGTAAGGTGCAGATATTCTCAGGTAACAGATCAAGTGCTCTAATATTCTTTAGAGTTTTACGTAATGATCTTTCACGCAGTTCTTCAAAACGACCACCGCGCATAAGTTCAAAGACCTGAGCGATAAACTCTACCTCACGGATACCGCCCTGACCTAATTTAAAGTTATTGTTTAAAGAACGGCGACGTACCTCAGACTCAATCATGTGCTTTAACTTACGTAAAGACTGCACAGCACCATAATCAAGATAACGTCTGTAAACAAATGGTTTTAGTAGGGAGATTAACTCATCACCATAATCACCATAGTCTTCATTGGTACCTAGTAATTTAGCTTTAACTAAAGCATAACGCTCCCAGGTTCTACCCTGTGTCTCATAATAAATCTGTAAAGCATCAAAGGAATTTACTAAAGTACCTGCATCACCAAAAGGTCTTAGTCTTAAATCAATACGGTAGCAGAATGTATCTACAGTTTTATCTGAGAGCATGTTTGCTGTTCGCTGTACTATTCTTGTAAAGAACTCTTTATGAGTTAAAGAGCGGGGCTTACCTTTAGTTTCTCCGTCATATGGATAGGCAAAGATTAAATCAAGATCAGATGAGAAATTGAGCTCTCCACCACCTAATTTACCCATACCTAAGGTCAGTAATGGCATTGGTGTACCGTCATCAGACAGAGCATCACCATAGGCGTTATTAAGCTGCAGGCGTGTAACCTTTAAAGTTCTTAAAACAATAACTTCAGCTAAAATTGATAATGATGAAAAGACCTCATCAATTGAAGCTACACCTGTAAGATCACGCCAAGCTATAACCATGGCTCTGGTGCGTCTGATTACTCTTAGACGTTTTTTTAAATCAAACTCTGAGAGTTTTTCTGTTATGAACTCTTCTATCGCACTCTTGTGAGAATCTGCAAAATGAGCTGAATCTAATGCTCCTGATGCTACTAAGGTAGCACATTCTTTTGGATAGCTAAAAATAGTATTAGCAATAAAATCTGATAAAGCTAATACAAACTTAAAATCAGCCCTGCTCTCAAAAAGGTAAAACTCCTCATATGAAAGCTTATCTTTTAATCTTGCATACTGATTTTCTGCTTCCTTTTTTAAAATCTCAGGAAGAGCATCGTAATTCTTTGGTGATGGGATGATGTTAAATTTCATTTTACTATCCGTGCTTCTCTATAAGCCCTGTAGTAAGTACAGAGCTTTTCTCTTTGCGCTTATTGTCTTAGTAACTTTTGACTTAACTTGCAATCAAAGACAGTAACAAACGCAGTTTTAGAGGGATTAAGAACATCTTATTCTGTTTTTCAGACTCTCTTACTACTTTAAATAAGTCCTCTATAACCTTATCTTTACCATTTAACTTGGCATTTAAAAGTTTCTTTTTTAAATGGAAACAGACTTTGTAAAAGTTCTTAATCAGTCTGTAGATGATCTGCAGATCCTGTTTATATGTTACAGGTTCATTCTGACCTCGAATAAAGGCAGGTAAATTCTTTTTCTTTAAGAGTTTTAATGACAGTAATAATTCTTCTAGAACAGAAGTCATTAAATTAAAGACAGTAATATCTTTTGAAATAATGAAATAGCCATAGAGCTGTTCAAAACTTGCAACTAAGTTCTTAATGTATTCTGTTACTTGTGTTGCATCAGATTTAGTATCAAATGGAGACAAGTTTAGTGACATCTGAGAGCTGTTCTGTAATAAAGCAGCTCTGTGCATCTTAGAAAAAGGCTCTAATAATAAAGGCAGATTGTTAGTTGCCAGATGAGTACATAGAATTGAGAAGATATTTAAAAGATCATCGCTTTTAGCTGTAGTCTCTTTTAACTCAATCTCTAATTCATTTAACGGATACTGTACAGGAGTATCACTACCATTTTTGTTAACCTCAATAAAGCCTTTGTCATAAGCTACTTCAAAGACACTGTCTAACAAAGATAAGTTAAATAAGTGACGGGTAAAGCTAATATGGCAGACTTTCTTTAGCTTTTGCTGTACGGAATCTACATCAAAGCTCTCAGGGAAAGCTTCTTTTGGGAATTTTAATAGATTAGGAACTTCTGCTGTATCATCAATTGACAGGTTGTACTCTACTCTCTTGTGTAAACCACCAATATTCTCACCTTTTACCTTTAGAGTCTGCTCGGTAAAAGTATCAGCTCGTCTGATTCTAAGACCTGCTTTTAGTGCAAATAAATCTTTATCATCAGTATCAAAATAGGTGTTATCTAAGTGCTGTTCACTCTCGGCACTTACATTACCTATTTTTGAAAAGGTCTCAAATAAATTGTCTGCTTTGCCATCGTAACCAAATTTAAGCTCAATCTCTTTGTTATTCATAGTCTTTCTCCGTTCGATAATCCTATAATAAGAGATTTTTTGGTGTTTGTGCCTAGATTATTCTCACAAAAAGATCAAATATGAAAAAAGCCTTTCAATATTTGCTACATTGCACGGTTTCAGGCATCACTAACTGAAGAATCACCTTATAAATCTAAAGCACATTTTGATAACAGCATTAGCTGTTTTAACATTTTCAACAAACTTAACTATTCAGAATAGACTGGATAAAGGCTTTGTGATTTTTAATCTGCAAATTTAACTGTGGTAAATCAAGCTGTGCTAAAATTGAAACAATTTTCAAAATGTTCAAAACGACAAAATTGATTTGAATTTAAGGATTTATCGTGAAATCTATCAAAAATATCTTATCACTTACTCTTATGTGCTCTTCACTACTTCTTGCAAACTCTGCATTTGCTGAAGATACAACTGACAGCACTACTCAGACAAGCGCACAATCTACCCAATCAGATAATTCACAGGCTGAAATTAAAGTTACAAAACCAGCTACAGTTGAGGAATCTCAAGTAGGTGACGAGGTTTACGTTTCAGAAGCTGCTAACGTATGGTTAAGAACCTGCCCTAGCGCAAACTGCAGAATTGTTCAGGCAACCCATGTAGGTGAAAAATTCAAGTTCATCAAAATGTCTGATGACAAGAAGTTTGCTTTAGTTGAAGATGATGGCAAACAGCTGTGGATGCAGACAAGAGATCTTCAGACAGAACCTTGTGGTAAAGCAAAGGTTGAGATCTTAGAAGGTCAGGTTGCTAAATTACAGAACGATTTGGATAACTATGACTCAATCGTAGCTAAGGACTATCAGGTTGCTAAAGCTAAAGTTGAGAAACTAGAAAAAGAGAATGCAGCTCTAAAAGAGCAGTTATCAAAGCAGAACAATCAGTTAGAAGATCTTGATGCTACAAGACGTGACTATGCTGATAAGCTTGAAACTAAAGAGTTAGACATGCAGATGCGCTGGTGGTTACAGGGTGCCTTAATTGCTTTATGCGGTGCAATTATCGGTATTATCTTTGTTTACATTCCACGCCCTGGTAAGAAAAAGCAGGTTAGATTCTAATTATTGTCTAAAATCTGTCTTTGCACTTTAGATAAAGATCTGAAATGAGATTTAAGAGCTTCATACTCGTTCTAGGTTGAAGCTCTTTTCATTTGTATTTAGCACTATCCATCTAAAGCAGATTTTCCTGCTCTATTCTCTATATCTTTTATAAGCTCTTTGAGAGCATGCTTTACCGCAAGATTAGGAATACCAAAAGATAACATTCCTTTTCTAGATGCTTTGATGCACAAATAACCTAACTGATACAAGATTGCATATAAGTCGCGCTCTGTTAACGTATCTAATTGCGGATAAAGATTTGCTTGAGCTAGGTAAATTGTAGTATCTAAATCTAGGCTTCTTTGCAGCTGTTCTTTTATGTCTTTTGATAAGGCCTGTCTTAGAAAGTTCTCTAAATTACTATTTCGAAATCGTTCTGAAATATGACGATAGGTATGCTCTTCTTTAAGTTCACTAAAAAAGTTAACAATAAAACTTGGATTATATATATGCTCTTTGGCTTTGTTATCAAAACAGTAATCTCCATACTTACTTTTCAAAGTTGATAACAAATTATCGTGAGTATATTGTCTGTTTTTATTGAGCTTGTTTAATACCTCACAAGCTCTATCTGTATATAAAGAAAAATAGTGTTCTAGATCATCTTCTGTAAAACCTAATAAAGCTCCGTAATCACTATTAAAAGACAGATCCTCAAGATGGTTAAAAGAGGAAAAGGTAGATGAACTAAAGTAGTTAATCTCACCAGTAATAAAGACAAAACGAAACACACCTTGATATGACTTAACCGTACTGTAAAAGTTTGACAGAATCTTTTGTCGTGATGCAAATTCAGCTTTGTCACCTAGTACAGCAGTAAGAGGCGCATCGTAATTATCGATTAAAAGAACCAAATCTGTTGAATTGATATTCATCAGTACTTCTGAAAGAAGATCAGATGGTACATCATTGTCTTGAACTTTGTTTAAGCTCAAGTTAGCATTCTTCAGAGCTGTAAATAACTCTCGGTTAAAACTAGCTTTAAAAGAATCTGTTGAAGAGCTTTCTTTAAATCTTGAAAAATCAATTTTGATGACCTTGTATGTTTTATCCTTCCAAAGGTCTTTTATTTTTAAGCCACAAAAACTTTCAACTCCGTTTTTAAATAACTCGTACAAGGTACTAACTAATAATGACTTTCCAAAACCTCTTGGTCTAAAGAAAACAAAAGGACCTTTTTAACCGCAAATTTTGCTATGATATCGGTCTTATCTACGTAAACACAATTATTATCAATGAGAGCTCTAAATGAAGATGTTTTAGAAAGCTCTTTTGGAAATTCCATTATTCAATCTCTTATACTTTTATTTTTAGTATAACACGCCAAGAAAGGTTAAATGAAACAGCTGAATTTACAGTAAGAACAAGAGCTTCAGAAATTAAGAATGTTTAAGATTTGACTCTATTAAGATATGAACTGGTGCTGCTTGCCAGAATCGAACTGGCGACCTCCTGATTACGAATCAGTTGCTCTACCTACTGAGCTAAAGCAGCACAATTATGTGTTATTCTAGGAATTTTTAGGTACAATTTCAAATAAATTTAACCTAAATTGAGGCATTCGTGTATGGATACTTACAGTAAGATTGTAAAATTCAGCATTCTTTTAATACTTCTGTTTATATTTGCAACAAACTCCTATGCTCTGTGTCCTAACACGCTTGTAAGAACTGTGCTGTTACTTTTAGGCAGTATATCGCTTATCTTTAGTGCTTATACCTATAATAAAGAGAAAGCATATTTTAAAACTGGTATTTTTGCCTGTCTTTGTGCTCTACCTTGGGCTTTTTATCTGCAGCAGAAGTTAATCTTTGGAGAGTTTGTATCTGATCTTGCAACAGCGCCTCAAACATTCACTCATATAATGGTGGTATTCAACCTGTTTCGCTATCTTTTACTTGCTTTTGCATTTTTTATCTTGGTAAAAGGTCTTTTTTCATCAATTAAAAATCTTTATGAAACATAAAGTTAAAAATTATTTTGCTAAAAATTGCATTATTTGCCAGTAAAAAGACCTAAGTTGTAAAATCTCCCCTGACAATACGGCATCTTTAAATTATTTGGATGTCGTATGCTAAAATACAAACTTACTTTATCTCTGCCCTTTGTTTTTCTCTCTATTGCATTATCTCCATCTGTAAATGCGCTAGAGCTTAACAATGTCATAATTAAATCTGGCGCAAGAATCGATAAAAAAGCTATGGATAAAAAACTTAATCCATATCTTGGAAAAGAAATCGATATAGCGCTCTTACAGAATATCTTAAACGAGATCTCTGACTACTACAGAAAGAATGGATATCTTGCAGCTCAGGCTTTTTATCCAGAACAGCAAAGTCAAAACGGTGTTGTAGAGGTTATTGTCAAAACAGCAAAGTTAGATGACATTAAGATTTCAAACTACGCCTCACTCACACCTAAAACAGCTTACATGCTCACCGAGAATGTACGTAAGTTTCAGGGAAAAGAAATCAACTCTCATGAGTTAAACGCAAGCTTGCTTAAGATTAAAGATCTAAATATCTTTGATATTGCTGGCTACTTTGAGAATTCTCAAAATAAAGCAGATCATGCGTCTTTAACTATCGATCTTAAAGGTCGCTCCCGTTTTGGTTATGAGCTTTACTATGACAACTACGGTAATGAGTCTACCGGTCAAAACCGCTACACGCTGTCATTAAACTCACTTAACTTATCAAAACATGCCGATAAGGGCTACCTTATTCTAGGTACCACTGATAAAAAACAGAACAACCTAATCTTGGGGTATTCCATTCCCTTCACCTCACATCCTACTATCTTTGGTTTTCAGTTTAATTATGGAAGCTATGATCTTGGGGATACCTATGACTCTTTAGAGGTAAAAGGCAATTCATTAGGAGGTAATCTCTATATAAAAGAGCCTTTATACAGAACATTAGACAGTAGAGTTAACTTTACAGGTGGAGGCTACTACAAAGCTCTTACCGACAAAATTGAAAGCTATGATCTTGAATTGAAGAGAAACAAATTTGGTGGCTATTTTGATTTTGAAGCATCTGTCTTTAAAGAAGACTTAAACTTTTTAAATACCTTAAAACTTGACTACGGTCTTGTACAGGATAAAAGCAATTTATCTGACGACAAGTCACAGCGCGCTTATTTACTTTCTAACTTTGATTCAAAGCTAGATTGGAACTTCTATAAAAACTATTCCTTAATCAACACTCTTAGTGTGCAGTACGCGCAAAAGGCAGTGGATGCCTCAGACAAGTTCATACCAGGAGGAGCATACGGAGTATCAGCTTATGACGGCTCTTTAGCTTCCTCTGATCTTGGTCTGTTTCATGATCTTAAATTACAGACAAAACTCATGAGTAAGCCTTATCTGGACTTCTTTGTAAATTTCATGCAGGCCCATGCCAAAAACGTCGAGGTTGAGAAAAAAGAATCCTTTTATGCCATAGGCTCTGGCTCCAACATAAGTTATGGTGGCTTTTACCTTTCAGCCTCTGTAAGCAAAGCTATTGGTAAAAACAAAGAATATGCAAAGGATTCAGCAAAGTTCCTGTTAAAAGCAGGCTACGCCAAGATTTAATAAAAACACAGTATTAAGCAATAGAACTAGTCAATTTAGGATATTTATGAAAGTAACTATAAGCAAATTATTTATCTTCTCATTACTTGCTATAGCAATTAAAAGTGCCCATAGTGCTGCAGCTTTGCCTACTGGTGAAAAAATCATACATGGAGAGGTTTCAGTCTCAAGAGGACCTAACTCAATGTTCATTAGTTCAAATACAGACAGAAATGTCATTTCATGGAATGATTTTTCAGTTGCTAAAGGCAATAGTGTAGTCTTTACAGGCACTGACGCCACATTTCTTAATATTGTAAAAAGCAGCAATATCTCAGTTATCGACGGCAATGTAAGCTCTATAGGAAACAACAATATCTACCTTATCAATCCTAATGGTATCAATGTTGGAATTACAGGCTCCTTTAAGGCTAATAATGCAATTTTATCGACATCAAAACTCTCTCAAGAGAACGTTGATAACTTTATTGACACAGGTGACTTTGAATTTACGAAAAAAGGTATGGGTAAGGTAAAGCTCATAGGCACATTGCATGCTGAAAACACCGTAATCGACGGCAGTCAGGTTATCATTCGTGATATTTCAAATATTAAAGTAGATACTGGTGTTTTAGACAGTGTAAAGCCGCTTAAAGATACGGTTTCTATACACAGTTCCATTAAAAGAATTGATATTGGCTCTAGTAAAAAGGTTGATCTTGAAAAAGAGTTAGGTCTTACAAAAGAGGATGGCCTTTTTGATCATACTGATAAAACCGCTGTTTCTACAAAAGATGAGTTTTTGAACATAGCCACCGATCCTTCTGGCAGTTACTTTATTACTAATGACATTGATTTAGGCTCACTAAATTCGGCTGTAACCGGTACTAATGACTTTACAGGAAAGATTGATGGAGCCTTTAACTCTATTACTTATAGCATAGAAGGTAAAGGAACTAATCTTGAGCAAAACATTGGTCTGTTCTCAACTTTAAATGGCTCTACCATTGAAAACTTAAAAATTAAAAATCCTTCTATAAGTGTAAGCTCACCTGAAGATTCAACTTATATTGGAGCTCTTGCAGGTGTAATCAAAGCCTCAACTATCAAAAACGTTGAGGTAGATGGACTTAGTCTTAACTTTTCAAATCTTGGAAATAAAAAGATCTACGCAGGTGGTTTGGCAGGTCTTGCAACCTATGATGGCGCATCTTCTAATTTTGAAAATGTAACGGCTGGTTTTAGCGCTAAAACACAAAAGCACTTATTTACCCGTGACAACTATACCTTTGGAAGTGTATTAGGCGAGTTAAAAGATGAGCTTAATTTAACTGGAGCTAATTTTGGAAAAACTGATTTTTCAGATGACTACTCTTCAGGTTTAATCAACGCCATTGGCTACAGTCAGGCAACAGCATCCATTGATAACGAATATCAGCATAATTCAGGAGAATTTATAAAAGTTAATGGCTACTATCAGAACAGTGGCTTCTTTATTCCCTACTTTATAGATGACGACAAAACCTTTGTCACTGACACTTTTGACAAGGTTTACAACTATGATGAACTTGTAGGTAACAACAAGTACTTTAATCTCAACGATTATGTTGATCTCAGTTACAAATACGCTAATGGAATGCAAAAAGAAGGTAACTACAATCATGAATACTCCTCAAAAAACGGAGGTCAGACCTTCTACTTTGTAAAAGAAGGTAATAAGTCTGAGACAGCAACTCATACCATAAGTATTGAAGCTCCAATGGAAAAAATTGAAGCTGATGACAACTTTGACTTAGGTTACATCGCTGATGAAGAGCCAGATCCTGATATGGGTAGGATTGACGAAAGCGATTTGTCTTTTAACAGTGATTTTGATAACGCTTTTACTAACGAAGAGCTTCCTGACGAGGAGATGGAGAAAACTCCTGAAGATGAAAGCGATTTTGACAACGAATTTACCAACGAAGAGCTTCCTGATGAAGAGATTGGAAAATCCCCTGAAGATGACAGTGATTTTGACAACGAATTTACGAACGATGAGCTTCCTGATGAGGAGATAGAGAAAGCTCCTGAAGATGACAGTGATTTTGATAACGCCTTTACCAACGAAGA
>ERZ1034952.310-NODE-310-length-45859-cov-17.682932_pt1 | contig 45859 bp, 40 predicted proteins | sample MGYA00520625_ERZ1034952 | MGnify/ENA primary metagenome ERZ1034952 (study PRJEB33766, sample SAMN09781773) | gut metagenome | biome: gut microbiome | host: Homo sapiens | place: Madagascar | study: EMG produced TPA metagenomics assembly of the PRJNA485056 data... | reverse complement strand
GGTGAGAAGGTATCAGATGCTAGGCGAAACGGCGACGGCGTACTTTTAGTACGTCTAGACGTTTCAACAACGCAGATGGTGCTTTTCACCTAACCCGAAGGCTGGTGAGAAGGTATCAGATGCTAGGCGAAACGGCGACGGCGTACTTTTAGTACGTCGAGGAGTCCTAACAACGCAGACGGTGCTTTATAGACAGGATTATTTCTTATCGTCGTCAACTACTTCCGCATCTACTACATCGTCATCGGCTTTTTTAGCACCTTGAGCACCTTGAGCACCTGCTGCGCCTTGTGCGCCTGCAGCACCCTCTTGTGCCTGAGTTTCTTTGTAAAGCTCAGCGCTCAGCTCGTACAGCGGTTTGGTCAGAGCTTCGGTATCAGCTTTAATCTTGTCGAGATCGTCACCCTTCATGGTTTCTTTCAGGGTGTCAACTGCAGCTTTAACTTTAGCGATTAATTCGTCCTTGCCTTTGCCTTCCATGTCTTTCATGGTCTTTTCAGCCTGATAGCACATGTTGTCGGCCTGGTTGCGAACTTCTACGCCTTCCTTACGTTTCTTATCAGCTTCAGCGTTAGCTTCTGCTTCTTTAACCATTCTGTCTACTTCGTCCTTATCAAGGGTGCCGGAGGAGGTAATAGTAATCTTTTGTTCTTTACCGGTGCCAAGGTCTTTAGCGCTTACGTTAACGATACCGTTAGCATCGATGTCGAAGGAAACTTCGATTTTAGGAATTCCACGCGGTGCAGCCGGGATACCGGACAGCTCGAAGCGGCCCAGAGTTTTGTTGTCTGCAGCCATTTCACGTTCGCCTTGCAGAACATGGATATCAACAGAAGGCTGGTTATCTGCAGCGGTAGAGAATACCTGTTTCTTAGAGGTCGGGATGGTGGTGTTACGGTCGATAATCTTGGTGAATACACCGCCGAGGGTTTCAATACCCAGGGACAACGGAGTTACATCCAGCAGCAGTACGTTGCCGGTACCTTCTTCACCGGAGAGAACGCCAGCCTGAATAGCAGCACCTACTGCAACGCATTCATCCGGGTTAACTCCTTTGTAAGGCTCTTTGCCCATGAATGCTTTGATAGCAGCCTGTACAGCCGGGATACGGGAAGAACCGCCGACCAGGATTACTTTGCTGATATCGCTTGTGGAAAGACCTGCATCGCTCATAGCCTGACGAACAGGGCCCATGGTGCGTTCAACCAGATCTGCAGTCATAGCTTCGAATTTAGCACGGGTCAGGTCCATATCCAGATGTTTCGGGCCGTCAGCACCTGCAGTGATGAACGGCAGGTTGATGTTGGTGCTCATAACGCCGGACAATTCGATTTTAGCTTTTTCAGCAGCCTCACGCAGACGCTGCATAGCCATACGGTCGGTAGAAAGGTCAATGCCTTCAGCTTTCTTGAATTCGTCAACCATCCAGTCCATGATTTTCTTATCGAAGTCATCGCCGCCCAGATGAGTATCACCGTTGGTTGCTTTTACTTCGAATACGCCGTCGCCGACATCCAGAATGGATACATCGAAGGTGCCGCCGCCGAGGTCGTATACCATGATGGTATGGTCGTCGGTTTTATCAATGCCGTATGCCAGAGAAGCAGCGGTAGGCTCGTTGACAATACGCAGAACCTCGAGACCTGCAATCTTGCCTGCGTCTTTAGTAGCCTGACGTTGGCTGTCATTGAAGTATGCCGGAACAGTGATAACTGCCTGGGATACGGTTTCGCCCAGATAAGCCTCTGCATCAGCTTTCAGTTTTTGCAGAATCATTGCGGAAATTTCTTCCGGGGAATATTTTTTGTCGTCGATAGTTACTCTGTAAGAGCCTTCGCCCATGTGACGTTTGATGGAGCTGATGGTTCTGTCAGGGTTGGAAACTGCCTGACGTTTTGCCAGCTGACCAACAAGACGCTCGCCGTTTTTAGCAAAGCCTACAACAGACGGGGTTAAGCGGCTGCCTTCCTGGTTAGTGATGACGGTAGGTTCGCCGCCTTCCATAACTGCAACAACACTATTAGTAGTACCTAAGTCAATACCAATTACTTTAGCCATGATTTTTATCCTCCTGATTACTATCCTTCGGTGATGCGGCAAATGCCGCATTTTTACCGAATCGATGTGATATATTTTTTTAATTTATTGTGAAGAGCACGCCAGCTTTATTCGTTGGTGTTTACTCTTACCTTACTGTGACGGATAACCTTGTCACCCAGCTTATAGCCTTTTTCGAAAACCATATCTACGATTTCATCATCCAGCTCCGGATTATGACCGCGCATTACGGCTTCGTGGATGTTCGGGTCAAATTTAGCATTTTGAGCTTCGATTTCTTCTACCTTCAAATCCTTGAAGGCATCTTCAAACTGACGGCGGATTTTTTTCATACCGTCGACAACTGCATCCACATTATCGCCCTTTTCGACGCTTGCTTCGGCACGCTCAAAATTATCTAAAACCTTTAAGAACTTGCCAACCACATTTGCTGTTACAAAGGTGGAAAGCTGTTCCTTTTCTATATTGGTGCGACGGCGGAAGTTTTCAAAATCGGCCTGCAATCTCAGCAAACGATTTTGCAGCTCTTCGATTTTGGCATCCTTCGGGTCAACCTCAGGCTCAGCGGCTTCCTCCGCATTTTTTGCATCTTCAGCTTTTTCAGCTTCTGCAGCTTCCGCAGTTTCCTGTTCGGCAGCCTTCGCTTCCGCAGCCTCCTGCTCAGCCTGTTTTTCTTTCATTTCATTATCCTGCAAGGCTCTTCCTCCTTAGTTTTATTTATTGTCGGGCTTTTGCTCGAACATCGTTTTCAAATACTTATGCAGGTAATCCATTACGGTAATTACCTTGCCGTATTCCATACGCGTCGGGCCAAGAACTGCCATCGTACCGACTATCTGACCGTTAAGACGGTAGGTTGCCTGTACCATGCTGCAATCCTGAATGCCGGTGAATTTGTTTTCACTGCCAATCGTGATCTTCAGTCCGCTGTCCTCGCCTGCCTTCAGCAAATCGCGTACTACGCGCTCCTCTTCAAGGATACCCAGAAGATTCTTTACACGCTCCACGTCGCGGAATTCCGGCTGGTTAAGCAGCTGCTTGGTACCACCCAGGAAAACCTTTTGCTGCTGGTATTTTTGACGCATTTGGCGGATGGACTGTACCAGCGATGTGAACAGCAGCTTATCATCTGCTATATTGGTATGCACCGCCTGCAGCAGGTCCTCGGTAATGTTCGCCAGCGCTCTGCCTTCCAGCAGTCTGCTGACGCGTCCTGCCATGTAGTCCAGCTCCTCCGGCCGCATTCCCAAAGGAATTTCTACCACGCAATTGGCCACATTGCCGTCATCTGTTACAATGCACAGGATGGCATGGTGCTCATCCAGAGGTAAAAACTTCATATAACGGAAGCACGCACCGGCATCACGGTTAGCCAGCACCATTGAAACATTCTTCGTCATCCGGGAAAGGATTTTCGCCGTTGACTGGAAGATTTCATCAATGCTTCTGCGTCTTTCGCTAAACCAGCCGTTAATCAGTGCTCTGTCATTATCTGTCAGAGTGCCCGGCTCAACAAGCGAGTCAACATAAAGACGATAAGCCTGAGCCGACGGTACACGTCCAGCCGAGGTGTGTGGCTGCTCCAGATAACCCAGAAGCTCCAGATCACTCATCTCGTTACGGATGGTCGCAGGACTGAGGCCCAAATCATATTTGCGGGCAATCGTCCTTGAACCTACAGGCTCAGCAGTTGAAATATAATCCTCAATTATGAGCTGGAGAATTTTTTTCTTTCTTTCGTTTAACATATTCCCACCTCATTTTGATTGTTAGCACTCTATCATTAGGAGTGCTAACATCTTGATATTAGAATAGCACTAGCCTACTTTATTGTCAACACCTTTTTTATTTATTTTTAAGTTATCACAAAAACTTCAAATATTTGATTGCCGACCTCCATACCACGCTCTGTCAGGCGCAGTCTTTGCGTGCTTGCATCATACGCAATAAGCTTTTGTTCAAACAGCGGCGCCAGCTCGGAGGCAAAGCGCTGCAGCACATCCACGTCAAAGCGCTCGCGTGCCTCCGCCAGGCTCGCACCTTCGCTGCGGCGCAGTCCCATGAACATGAACTCCTCCAACAGCTCTGCGCAAGATAATTCTTCTACATTATATAATGCACTTGTGCGCAAATCGTCACCGCCGAAGCTTTGCAGCTGCCCGATATATTCCTTTACCGTACTAAGCCCGGTACGCCGTCTTTGGCCGTCAAAGCCGCAGGCGGCAGCGCCGAAGGCCATGTAGGGATGATACTGCCAATAAACCGTATTGTGCCGCGAATACTGTCCGTTTTTGGCATAGTTGGAAATTTCGTAGCGCTCAAAGCCACGCTCGCGCAAAAAGCTCTGCACAAGCTCGTACATATCCGCCGCAGTATCCTCATCCGGCAAAGTTATTCTGCCCTTATCCACAAGGCTTGCCAACGGCGTGCCATCCTCCACAATCAGGCCGTAAACAGAAATATGCTCTATGCCCGTATCGGTCAGACGCTCCAGCGTATCCTGCAGGCTTGCAAGCGTCTGTGACGGCAGGCCGTAAATCAAATCCGCGCTGACGCGTGCGAAGCCTGCTTTGCGTGCCAATGCCAACGCCTCCAGTGCCTGCTGTGCGTTGTGAATGCGTCCTATCGCCCATAGCTCGTTATCCTGCAGCGACTGAACGCCGAAGCTGATGCGGTCAAAGCCAAGCTGACGCAGCGTCTGCAGCTTAGCCAAATCCGCCGTGCCGGGGTTCACCTCAATAGTTGCCTCGCAGGGCTGCTGCCAAAAGCCGTACCGCTTCAAAGCGTTAACCAGCTTCGCGATACATTCCGTCGGCAGCACGCTCGGCGTACCGCCGCCAAAATAAATGCTTGCGTTTGCCGCCATATTTGCCGCCTCATCCGCACGCAGAGCTATTTCTTTGCACACAGCGTAGGTATATTCACGCTTCGCCTGCTCGTCAAAGCCGGCATAAGAAGCAAAATCGCAGTACAGACATTTCTGTACGCAAAACGGTATATGCAGATAAAGTGCCTGATATTGCTGCCATGGCTGCACTTGTTTATTTTCCATAAGTGTTATTTCCTTTCACTATCTGTATCTCCATCTGTAAAAAACGCCGCCACAGAAATTACTGCAGCGACGCACTAAGCAAATTTATTTTCCCTTTTTATAGAACCATTTTTTATACGCAAAAAAGACAGCGCCCACAACCAAGATCAAAATCGTTAATCTTTGGCTGTGCTCCTGAAAATTAACTACATCATGACCGATGACAACCTCCAAGGCCGTAGAAGGAAATTTGCCGATAAGGTTAGCAATAATGTAATCACGCGCACTCATGCTGCTCACAGCACCCACCGCCGTCAAAATGCCTGACGGAAAATACGGCAGCGCCCTGGCGAAGGCCATCCACTCCAGGCCGTGCTTGCTGCTTGCTTCATCAATGGATTTCAGCGAGTTGCTTTTTTCAATCAGCTTCTGCGCCGTATCGCGGAAGAAGAAGCGCATCAGGTAAAAGCTGATAACCACACCTGTTGTTTCCGCCAGCCAGGAAATAGTAATACCAAGCGGCAGCCCGAAAATCAGACCGTTGGCTGTAGAAAGAAAAATCGACGGGAAAACGCTGCCGGCATTAATCAGCACATCCAGCACAAAACTGATTAAAATCGCCCATGGTCCAAAGGAGCGCAGATATTCCACCAGGCCGTTGACATTGCCGCTGATTGCCAGCGTAAAGGTTTTGTTAAAGAAATCATCGGCAAAAAAGTGAATACCTAAAAACAAGGCCACCAGCAAAACTGCCGCCGTTACCTTAGCACAAACATCAGGATTTTTTAACCAGTCTTTTTTCATGTATTTATACCCTCTTTAAGTATTGAAAATCATATTAAAGCGTTCGCCAAACTGCATTTCCACCAGACGACGGATTTCCGCCCAGTCCTCCGGCGTACGCAGCTGCGCCTGCGCCAGTTGGCGAACCTGCGCAATTACGTCAACATCTCGCATTATATCAGCAATTCGCAAATCTGGCAAGCCATGCTGCTTCAGGCCAAAGAGCTGGCCTGCACCGCGCTGCTCCATATCCTTTTCCGCAAGATAGAAGCCGTCCTCGCTCTCATGCAGTACGTTCAGACGCGCCAGTGCCTCCGGCGAATCGGCGGCCGTCAGCAGCACGCAGTAGGACTGCTCGCTGCCGCGTCCAACACGTCCGCGCAGCTGGTGCAGCTGTGCCAAGCCGAAGCGCTCCGCATTTTCAATCACCATCAGCGTAGCATTGGGCACATTCACGCCAACCTCAATAACCGTAGTGCTCACCAGCACCTTCAGCTCGCCTGCCGCAAAGCTGCTCATAATGGCATCCTTTTCCGCACCCTTCAGCCTGCCATGCAGCAGAGCGCAGGGAATATCCTGCAGAAAATCACGCTTCAGCTCCTCGTATACTCTTTCTGCGCTATGCACAGCCAGAACATCGGATTTCTCAATCAGCGGGCAGACAACGTAAGCCTGTCTTCCTGCCTGCACCTGACGCACCAGACCGGCGTAAACCTCACGGCGGCGCTCATCCGTATAACACAGCGTCCGCACCGGCTTACGCTGCGGCGGACGTCCCTTCATTACGGAAATATCCAGATCGCCGTAAACAGTAAGCGCCAAGGTACGCGGAATCGGCGTTGCCGTCATTACCAGTACATCGGGAGCATTCTCCGATTTATTGGACAGACGCGCACGCTGCTCTACGCCGAAGCGGTGCTGCTCGTCCGTCACCGTCAGCGACAGATTGGCAAAGCGCACATCCTCCTCCAGCAGAGCATGCGTACCCACAACTACATCAACAAGGCCAAGCTCCAGATTCAGCAGCAGCTCACGCCTTGCCTTAGCACGCATACCGCCCGTCAGTAAAGCAATACGCACACCGTAAGGCTGCAGATATTGCTCCAGCGTTTCAAAATGCTGCGCAGCCAAAATCTCCGTAGGCACCATAATGCAGCCCTGATAACCGTTTTCCACCGCCTTAGACAACGCCAGCGCGCTGATAACCGTCTTGCCGCTGCCTACATCACCTTGCAGAATGCGGTGCATAGGCTTTTTATCCTGCATATCCAGCGAAATCTCACGCCATGCCTGTTGCTGTGCCGCCGTCAGCTCAAAGGGCAGTCCCTGCATTACGTCTTTAACAAGCGCACCGTCTGCAGCGTGCTTGATGCCCTCTCTGTTGTCATGGCTCTGTTGGCGATAATACAGCAGGCCGCACTGCAGCAAAAACAGTTCCTCAAAAACAAAGCGCTGCTTGGCACGTCGCAACGCTTCCCAGCTTTCCGGAAAGTGAATATTTTTCAGCGCCGTATAGCGGTCGGGCAAATTGCACTGGCTCACAACCTTCGCCGGCAAACTTTCCGGCAAATCCTTTGCTGCCAGTCGCAAGGCCTCACTCACCCAGGTACGCAGATTTTTCTGCGTCAGGTTACCGCTCAAAGCATACACCGGTACAATACCCGGCGTTTTGCCCTCGTCCTGCTCCAAAGGCTGCACATCAACCTCGCTGACGGACTTCGTAGTGCGCCCCTGCCTTACGCGGCCTGTAATCTGCAGCATTGTATCCGGCTTCAGCTTCTGCGCCTTATAGCGCTGCCCGCCGAAAAAGTACAGCGTAGCATAGCCTGTTTCGTCACGCACCGTCACGGACGTATAGCTGCGACGGCTGGCACCATAGCCGTTTTTCACCTGATAAACCGTCGCTTTGAAAATCTGCTTACTGTTGTCTACATCCAGCTCCTTAATCGTTTTGAGCTTGGCATAATCGAGATAAGCTCCCTGACGCGGGTAAAATTCCAGCAAATCACCCACGCTGAAAATATTAAGAGCAGCCAGCTCAGCTGCCTTTTTTACACCTACACCTTTTAGTGTTGTTACAGGTTCTTTCCACCACATTTATAAAAATACCCTCTTTATCTTAAAATTCCCTTGATTTTCTGCGCTCTTTATGGTATGATACTCATGTTAAATTTGAATGTGCCTTATGTCTTATCACGTTTAAGGAGGTGGGAAACAATGGCATCTATCTGCGAAATCTGCGGTAAAGGAAAACTCGCTGGCAACAACGTCAGCCACTCCAATAGACACACCAAACGTGCTTGGAACCCGAATATTCAACAAGTAAGAGCAGTTGTTGAAGGTTCTGTTAAACGCTTGAACGTTTGCACCCGTTGCCTGCGTTCCGGTAAAGTTAACCGCGCAATCTAATCCGTTCGGATTTAAAAAGAAGCCAAATACCAATCGGTATTTGGTTTCTTTTTTTGTGCTTATTTTACTTTGCAGCCGCACTCGGGGCAGAATTTAACCAAAGAGCTGATTTTTGCGGAGCAGTTCGGGCACAAAATAAAGGCACGGTATTCTGTGAGCTTCTTTTCGAACAGCTCATAGAATTGGTTAACCTCTTTGTCCTCACGCTTCCAGTTATAAATCTGCAGACGCTCCTTCGTGGAGTCCATGATAACCTGTACGGTTTCTTCATCCAAAGACTGCATAGCCAGCTGCATAATTTTTTTCTTGTTATGGAAGTGCAGCTGATGTGCAGCATCATCCTGCTCATCAATAGTTACACCCATCTCATTGACGCACAGCAAGGCAATATTCCAGGCTACGTCAATATCAACTTCATAAAGACGGTTATCAAAGCAACCGCCGGCACCATCTATTCTCATAGCTACCTCCTGCCAGATGTTTTTTCTTAATTATAGCACAAGCGCATATTTGCTGTAAAACAAATCGCTCGTATCGCAGCATTATTTGTTCAGCTCCGCCGCCATTTCACGCACAGTTTTATGCAGCAGCGGATGCACCAGCTCCGGTGCAATATCCAGTAACGGCAGCAGCACAAAATCCCTGTTCTGCATATCGGGATGCGGCAGCGTAAGCTCCGGTGTCTGCATCACGACATTTTCGTAAAGCAGCAAATCCAGATCAATATTGCGCTCGCCCCAATGACGCAGGCGCACACGCCCCATCGCCAGCTCCGTTGCCAAAAGTGTACGCAAAAGCGCCACAGGCTCCAGATTAGTGCGCACCCTGCACACAGCATTCAAAAACTGCGGCTGATCCGTCACACCGTAAGGCTCCGTAGCAAAATAGCCGGAAACCTGCAGTACCTCCACGCCCTGCTGCATCAGCAGTATAAGCGCGCGCTGTAAATTCTTTTTCTTATCGCCCAGGTTACTGCCCAAGGCAACATATGCAATAGCCATCTCAGACTCCTGTTCTTTTGATGTGATACGATAGACGCAGCAATTATCTATCGCGTTACAGCGAAAAATTTCTTAACGGCAATTTCGTGCGGAACAAAGACGAAATTGCAATAAACTCGCGCTATGCGTAGTATTTTTCTACACAAGTCAGCTTAGCGCTCAAACAGTATTGCAATTTCTTTTGTTCCAAGCACTTATTGCCTAAAATTTTTATGCTTCCACCGCGATAAATAATTGCTTATGTCACTATTCCGTCGCAGCGCGACAGATAATTGCTAAGTAATCATTTTAACGAAATTACTCCGCACTGCCGCGCAAAATAGCCTCCAGTGTACGAATCGCCCGCACATTCTCCTCAACATCATGCACGCGCACCATCTGTGCCCCCGCGTAAATCGCCTGCAGACTTGTCGCAATCGTCCCCTCCAAGCGCTGCTCCGCCGGCACACCGCCCAGCACAGCACCAAGCGTACTCTTGCGCGACGCCGCCAGCAGCACAGGATAGCCAAAGCTCGTCAAAGCCTTCAAATCACGCATCAAAAGCAAATTCTGCTCCACATTCTTGGCAAAGCCGATACCCGGATCCAGAATAATCTTATCAGCACTCACACCGCGCTCACGCAAAAGCTGTGCTCTCTGCGCCAGATAAACGGCAACCTCCTGCACAACATCCTTGTACTCGCAGTTCTGCTGCATATTCTTCGGTGTACCGCGCATATGCATAAGAATAATCGGCGCTTTAGTAGCCACAACAACATCCGCCATACGCGGGTCAGCCTCCATCGCACTGATATCGTTGATAATATCAGCACCGGCAGCAATAGCTGCCTCCGCCGTATCCGCACGATAGGTATCAATAGAAATAACAGCATCGGGATAAGCCTTGCGCAAAGCAGCAATCGCAGGAACTACGCGGCGGCGCTCCTCCTCCCCGTCAACGCTGTCGCTGCCCGGACGGGTAGACTCACCGCCGATATCCAGCACACCGGCACCCGCAGCAAGCATTCTACCGGCACGCTCTACCAGCTCCTCCATAGCAGGCACACGGCTGCCCTCATAAAAGGAATCCGGCGTAACGTTCAAAATTCCCATCACGCACAGCTTCTCATAGGTCAGCACTCTGCCGTCAGCCAGAGTAGTGCACAGCTTTTGCGGTGTCAGCGCCATCTCCAGATCGGCAGCAGCCTGAGGAATACCAAAATAAGGCATCTGCGCCATTTTCTTCAGCAGTACCTTATAATGCTTCAGCGTACCCAAAAGCAAAATATCAACATACTTTGCAGCGCATGTAACAGCACCAACCGGTGTTACGGCGTCGCCGCCCACCGCCAGCATCTCCTGCTTGATAATATTCGCCGCCGGAGTACGCACACCAAGCAGCTTGAACGGAATAATCTCCGCCTTATGCGCAAAAATAGGCAGACTGTCGGCATGAGCGCCGATACTTGCCAGCGCTGCCTCCAAACCTTCACGGTTAACCTTTAATAACATTCATTCTCACCTTTTTCCACTACAGCAAAGGCGTTATGATTATGGATGCTTTCCATGCTCTCCACCTCTGCACGATACCAGGTAATGCGCTTATCCGCCTCCAAGCGTAAAGCAACCTCACGCACGGCATCCTCTACAAAACGCGGATTCTCATAAGCATGCTCCGTAACATATTTTTCATCGGGGCGCTTCAAAAGGCCATAAAGCGGCGTGCTTGCGGAAGCCTCGGCATATTCCACCAGCTCCTCCAGCCACACCATCTCCTGCGCCTCAACCTCCAGCTTCGCCCAAGCACGTTGGTTATGCGCACCGTACTCACTGATTTCCTTGGAGCAGGGGCACAGCGTCTGCACCGGCACAACAGCTGTAATGCGCCAACGCAGCTTCTCGCCCTTCTCGGCCTTATACACGCAATCGATATCCATCGGCGCTTCCATGCCGCTCACAGGAGCCTTCTTCGTCACAAAATACGGGAACTTCAGCTCGATAAAAGCTCTTTCGGCCTGCAGATGCTGCTTCAGCTGGTCCAAAATAGCCTCCACATCAGCGAGGCCCACAGGGCCGAGAGTGCGCAGACACTCCACAAAGCGGCTCATGTGCGTACCACGCATATCATGCGGCAAATCAACCGCCAGTGTTACCTCTGCTACGCTGTGCTGCGTACCGCGCTCTTTATCGCGCAGCTCAATCGGCCAGCGCAGGCCCTTTATTCCTACATGCTTCAAAGGAATATTGCGTAAATCCTTTTCGCTTTGTACATCCTTCACGTCATTCACCTCTGTACACGCAGCCACTGGTGCGAGTTTCCCAAACTTCTACTTCATATAAATGATAATGGTCGCTCTTCAGCAGCTCAACCAGCTTATTCCAAACCCAGACACTGATATTTTCCGCAGAAGGCACCGGCAGAATATCATTCAGGCAGGCATGGTCCAGATGTGCCAGCACCTCTTCCTTCACCAGATTCTTCAGCTTGATAAAATCAATAACCATACCCTCGTGGTCGGGAGTGCCCTCCACCTTTACCACCAGCTTATAGGTATGACCGTGCAAATGCTCGCACTTGCCGTTATAGGCAGGCAGATAATGCGCAGCGTCAAAATCGAATTCCTTGATAATTATCATTTATATTCTCCTCCATAAAGGGTTAAATCAGCAAAGCCGTTTTGGCGCAGCGCCTCATAAGCCACAATCGCCACGGAATTAGACAGATTCAAAGAGCGTGCATCCTCAATCATCGGAATACGGATGCAGCTTTCGGGATATTCGTGCAGCAAGGTTTCCGGCAGGCCGGCAGTTTCCTTGCCGAAAATCAGCAGGCTGTCCTGAGCATACTGCACATCGGCATAAGAGCTGTGTGCCTTCGTTGTCAGGAAATACTTGGGATTATCCTTATATTTTTCCAGCACCTCATAAACGCTGTCATAATAATGGATATCAACAAGATGCCAATAATCCAGACCTGCACGCTTCAAATATTTATCCTCCACGGAAAAACCAAGCGGACGGACCAAATGCAGGTGGCAGCCTGTTGCTGCGCACAGACGTGCAATATTACCGGTATTGCCGGGAATTTCCGGTTCAACTAAAACTATATGCATTTTACTGAATGCCTCCTCAGCTGACTGCTGCGCAGTCATTAATTTATTTTTTCTCCTGCAGTATTTCGGAAACTCTCTGCTTCATACTGCGTTTCTTTTTATTCTTTTCCTTAACCGGTTCAGCCGGTGCCGGCTTAATCTCCGGCTCAACAGGCTGCTGTGCCAGGATTTTCTGATAGGTAGCCATAATCTTTTCGCAATACAGCGAGCCCATCGCCCAAGTACCGTTCAAACCGTACCAGGTGTTGACAACACCGCGCTCCAAGCGGATATTATGCGCTAGATCATAGCGCGGATCGACAATATCGGTTGAAGGGCGCTTCGTCTGCGTATAAGCCAGCAGATGCTGGATATGCGCGCGCACGCCCAGCTGCGGCGTAGCAAAGGACGCACCGCGCACACCACCGCCGATAGTACCCAACCCGCAAAAATTGTTCTGATGGTGCAGCACGTCACCGCCATAGCGGTAAGCGCCTGTTTCCACCAATGATTGCGCCAATGCAAGGTCGGGGCGCACGTTTTCACGCTTGGCCTCCTGCCAGTACAGCTCTACCAGCTCCTCTACCGGGCAGGCCAGCTTCACAGCCGGGTTAGCCGCCAAAATATAGGCAATAGCCTGCGCCTTGCTGGCAATCGCCTCACCGTAAATAGCGATATTACGATAATCATCCGGCAGCTGAGTACCGGAAAAATAGAATTTGCCATCCTTCTCCTGCAGCAGCGACGGACGCGGAGCGGCAGGAACCTTTATCGTACCGGCAGGCGTTTTAGCCACCGGTTTGGTAGATACTACAATTTTATCCTTTTCCTGAGTTATTTGGACAGCGCGCTGCTTTTTGTTCAGCAGCTTCTTATCCTTTTTATCAGCGATAATCGTCTGCTTGGAGGCCGGTGCTTCATCAGCGACCTCGCGCACGGTTGCCGCACACACGCCGGCATACAGCGACAGGCCCAGCAGAACACATGCAAAAGTAATTTTTTTATATTTCATAGCGCATTACTCCTATATATATCACGCTATCAATTTTACCGCACATAAGGCAAAATTGTAAAGTTTTTCCCACCCCTGCAGTGAGGAATTCACAAAAAAGTAGATTTAAGCTATAATATTTATAAGATTACAGCTAAGCGCTGCTAATAATTTTTACAGTAAACAGCTATCTGCCTGACAAATTAAGGAGGGAAAATTATGTCCGCAAAATTCCATTTTATCAACCATGCCTGCTTTATTTTGGAAAAAAATAATTCCGCTATTATCTTCGACCCGTATCTGGACGATAATCCGGAAGGACTCACCGCCAAAGACATTAAGGTTGATTATATTTTCGTCAGCCACGGTCACTTCGACCATTTGGGCAGTGCCTTTGAAATCGCCAAAAATTGTGACGCTACCATCATCTCCACTGCCGAAATCTGCGGTCTGGCGCAGGATGCCGGCTGCAAAGCACACGCTATGCATCTTGGCGGCACCTTTAAGTTTCCCTTCGGCAAGGTACGCCTGACACTGGCCTTCCACGGCAGCGGCGTTCCCGGCGGTCACGCCTGCGGTATCGTCATCGATTTCTACGGCACTAAGCTGTACTTCGCAGGTGACACCGCACTCTTCAGCGATATGCAGCTGCTGCCCAAGCTCGATGCCTTTGAATACGCAGTGCTTCCTATCGGCGGCAACTTCACTATGGACCCCAATGATGCACTTATCGCCTGCAAGCTGCTGCAGGCAAAATACGTTATCCCCGTACATTACAACACCTGGCCGCCCATCGCTCAGGACGTGGAAGCCTTCAAGGCAGCTGTTGAGGACGAAACCGACAGCAAGGTGCTCATTGTAAAACCGGGCAATACTATTGATATCGACTAAAAATTAAAACTTCAAAAACTTACGCCACGAAGCGTTCTTATTCACGTCGCAGTTGCCGCAATTGTTGCACTGCGACGTTGTTTTTTCTCCGAAATATTCCAGCAGTACCTTGCGCAGGCACATGGACGTATTGCAATAATTGGTCATTTTACTCAGCAGCTGCAGCTCGTGCTCCTTCCAGGTCAAATCCGGCTGGTCATGGCCAATAAGATAGGTATTGACCGCAATATCCGCCTTATCGTAAAGCAGCAGACATTCCGCAGGCAGGCCGTCACGCCCTGCGCGTCCTGCCTCCTGATAGTAGCTTTCGATATCCTTGGGCATATTATAATGCACCACAAAACGCACATCCGGCTTATCAATACCCATACCGAAGGCATTTGTTGCTACAATCAGCGGTACGCTGCCGCCGACGAAGGCATTCTGATTTTCACGCCGCTCCTCCGGCGTCAGGCCCGCGTGATAGCGCAAGGCACAGAAGCCATGGCGCCGCAAAAGCTGCGTCACGCTTTCCACCTTGTTGCGCGTAGCACAGTAAACTACGCCGCAATCCTTTTTATGCTTGCACATAAACTCCAGCAGCGAGCGCTCCTTATCCTGCGTGCGCTGCACGGCAAAATGCAGGTTAGGCCTGTCAAAGCCCGTCACCACAATTTTTGCCTCCAGAATGCCTAGGCGTTTGATTATATCACGGCGCACATCCGGCGTAGCCGTAGCAGTAAAGGCTGCCACCAGCGGCTTCGTCGGCAAGGCCTGAATAAAATCGGGGATATTATAATATTCCTTGCGAAAGCTGTGTCCCCACTGCGATACGCAGTGCGCCTCGTCCACCGCCACCATCGTAATATAAGCCTGGCGGGCGAAATCAATAAACTGCTGGTTGACCAATCGCTCCGGTGCCACATACAAAAATTTGCACTGCTTATTAAGCGCAGCATGCAACACTCTGCCGTATTCGTTGCTGCTCATGCTGCTGTCAAGATAAGCGGCCGGAATACCGCGGGCCGTCAGCGCCTCCGCCTGATCCTTCATCAGCGATATCAGCGGCGAGATTACCAGCGTCACGCCTTTCAAAAGCAGCGAAGGCAACTGAAAGCAGATACTCTTGCCTGCACCCGTAGGCAGCACTGCCAGCACAGGCTGTCCGTGTAATATTTCACTTATAATTTCTTCCTGCCCTGTGCGGAAGCTGCTGTAGCCATAAAAATGCAGCAGCGCCCGGTGCAGAAAATCACTGTCTATAATACGTGCCATAAAGCTCCCTTGCTTCGAATAATTTACATTGTAAAAAGTATAGCACATAAGCACTTTTATGTAAAATAACTTTCGTTTTTTCTATGATCAGCTAATAAAAAACAGGTACAGCCTAAGCTGTACCTGAATTTGTTACTTCAAGCGTCTAATTAGTGTTTACGTGCGTTGAAGCATTCGCGGCAGTAAACCGGACGATCGCTGGGTTTGAACGGTACCATGGTCTCTTTACCGCATTCAGCGCAAACTGCGGGGAACATTTCGCGTTGCGGACGGTCGTTTTGTACGCCCATGCGTTGTTTGCGTGCTTGACGGCAAGCCGGGCAACGGCGCGGTTCGTTAGTGAAGCCTTTTTCTTCGTAGAACTCTTGCTCGGAAGCGGTGAATACGAATTCGTTGCCGCACTCGCAGCAGGTTAAAGTCTTGTCTTCTTTCATTGTTTAATCACTCCTAATCATAGATAGAACATACCCCAAAGAACGCATTAAGATGTTTACCTTGGCTTCCCCATGTCATCTATGATAGAAGAAGTTAGGAACTTAAACGGACCACTGAGATACACCACTTACAGTATATAGTAAGCGCCTGCAAAAGTCAATCTTAGTTTATCAAAAATGCGTAAATTCTTTAATAAGAAACTTTTCATTTCTCAACATATCCCAAAATCCGCTTATTAACAGTGCTCACCAGAAAAGCTTACGTGTAAAATAATGCTGTAGCACCGGTAAATTTACAACAAAAATTATGACAGCCTTTGCTGTTTTCACAGTCTGATAACAAAACCGCGCCAGATATTACATCTGCGCGGTTTTGAATTTCAATTTTTATTTATGCAGCCAGTTTACAGATTTTCCCTGCTCTCTGGCAAAGTGAGCATCATTAATGGTTTCGGCAATGATATTGCCCTGCCAGTCATTCAGCGTGCTGACAGAAACATTATGCACACTCAGCTTCCACAGATTATTCAGCGGGATGCCTAAAAGCAGGCACAGCTGCACGCGGATAATACCGCCATGCGATATAATTGCGATATTCTTCTCATGGCCCTCACGCTTGAAGATATAGTCAAAAGCCGCCTGACAGCGACGCGCTACATCATGAAAGCTTTCGCCCTGCGGCGGAATCCATTCGCCCGGACGTGTCAGGAAATCATCCATCTCCTTAGGCCAGCGGCGGCTGATTTCCGCATACTCAAGTCCCTCCCATGCACCGAAGCTTACCTCCTGCAGCAAATCCAGCGGCTGGTAGGACATATTTTTGCTCATAGCCAGCGGTGCTGCCGTCATGCAGGCACGCAACATAGAGCTGCAGTAAATTTTATCAACCGGCAAATGCTGCATATAGGCAGCCAGCTTCTCGGACTGCTCCAGACCTTTGGCGTTCAGCGGCATATTGATGCGTCCCTGAAAGCGGTGTCCTTTATTGCTGTCCGTTTCACCGTGACGGATTAAATATATTTTACCCATTAAGCCTTCGCTCCTTTTTTAGACTGCTCTGCCAGAGAAAATTCCTTCATCTCGGCATGTACGCCTGCTTCCTCAAAGGTTTCCATTTCCTTGTAGGCCTTAATGCCGGCGTTGAACAGCGTAAAGCAGACAGCAGCGCCCTCACCGGCGCCGTCGGGAATATTCAGGCGCAGCGGTGCCGTAAGCCCCAGCTCCTGCAGGCATTCTTCCCCTCCCGGCTCTGCGGAAACGTGACCGGCAAAGCAGTAATCCAGCACGGCAGGTGCCATATCCGCCGCCTTTTTGGCAGCCTTGCAGACAGCAACGCCGTCCAGCATTACCGGCACCTTCATTGCTGCAGCCTGCAGCAGAGCGCCGGCCATAGCGGTGCGTACCATCTCATTATCAGGATTAGAAAGACAGCCAAAGCCCAACAGCTCCAGTCCCTTCTCGTGCACCAGCTCCTGCACCAGGGCAGCGCCCTCCTCCAATGCGTCAGCCTCCTCCTCCGAGGTTACGAGCAGAGCCACGGCCTTCGCACCGGTTTCTGCAGCAAGCACATTCACCGGCCATTGGGCGTGCATAATTTTTTCGGCCTGGGCAGCCTCTTCGATACCGCACCACACCAGCAAATCGCGTTTAGGATAATCTAAATCCTCTTTTTCGTAAATGCCCTTGATACCGCAATAGCGCGAGGTCATTTCTTCCAGCTTGGCCAAGCTGCCAACCGGTTTTATCAGATTATCAAAGCGTGTCTGCGCCAGCTTCATGCAGCCTCTGTCGGCAGGCACAATCTTTTGGATTATTTCTTCTATATGCATAGCATTTTTCCTTTCTGTCTCTTTATAATTAGGCAAAATATTGCCGGGGAAATATATCAGATTATATAGGTTGCGAGCATCAGGTAAACCACAACGCCGCATTCCGTCAAAAAGCCGTAGGTATCACCGGTAAGGCCGCCCAGCTGACCGCTGAGGAAATGCGCAATGCCCTGGCAGATAACGAAGGCCGCTATTGCCGTATACAGATACGGCAGACCGCAGGCTGTGACAAGCGCCAGGCAAAGTGCAAAGGCAATATAGGTATACATCGGCTTGGCATAGGCCTTAAACATATGACCGATACCGGTTTTACGTGCATACTTATAGTTGACGATGTAGGTAACCACAAAGGTACGCGTTGCTACAAAAACCGCAACCAGAGCAAACGACAGCTTTACCGGCGGCAGCGTAGTATAGGCAGCCACCTTCAGCAGCACGAGGCAGACAAGCGCAATAACGGCATTGGAGCCTACGTGGCTGTCCTTCATGATTTCCAGCATACGCTCACGATCACGGGCGCTGAAAACACCGTCGGAGGTATCCATAAAGCCGTCATACATCAGCGCACCGATAATAATCAGCTCCGCCAGCACCAGCATCACCGCACGCATTAAATCAGGTGTGTGCAGATAATACAGGCCGTAATTTACCGAACCCATAAAAACGCCCATTACCAGGCCGACCAAAGGGAAGTACGGCACGCTGCGGCTGAAATCGTCATCATGCCAGTCCGTGCGGTTGGAAAAGCGGATTCTGGTCAAAAATTCCAGACAAGTTACAAAATCACGCATCACATCACCTGCTTAAATGATTATACACATCCATCGCTGCCTGCAGCACAACAATAGCCAAGGAAGCACCGGTGCCCTCGCCCAGGCGCATACCGGCATCCACAATCGGCGAAAGCTGCATCAGCTCCAGCATTTTCTTATGAGAAATATCGCTGCTCAGATGCGAGCAAAGCATATAATCGCGGCACTGCGGATAGAGGCCGTAGGCCAGCAGTGCTGCAGCCGTGGCATTGACACCGTCAACCATTGTCGGTACACGGCGGCGGGCTGCGCCGATAATAACACCGGCCAGACCTGCGTGGTCATAGCCGCCGACCTTACAGAGAATGTCCATCGCATCACCCTGCTTCGGCATATTTTTTGCCAGGCCGTCGATAACAACCTGACGCTTAATCTTCATGCGTTCGTCATTGATACCGCTGCCACGGCCGACAGTCAGCTGCGGGTCCAGTCCCAGAAAGGCGCTGGCAATAGCGGAGGTAGAGGTGGTATTGCCGATACCCATTTCACCGGTATAAAGCATATTATAGCCTTGGTCGATGCACATATCAGCCATTTCCATGCCAACGGCAATAGCCTTTTCGGCCTGCTCACGAGTCATAGCGGGACCTTGGGTGAAGTCTTCGGTTCCCCAAGCCACCTTTTTTTGATATACCTTGGGCAAATCGCTCAAATCAAAGGCAGTGCCTACATCGCAGACGAAAACATCAGCGTGCGCATGACGTGCCAGCACGGTGGCTCCGGCAGTACCGCGCATATAGCCGTTAATCATCTGGCGCGTAACCTCCTGCGGATAAGCGCTGACACCGTATTTGGCAATACCGTGGTCACCGCACATCAGAACCATCGCCGTCTTTAATTTATCCGGTAAATCCTTGCCTAGCATACCGGCAAGACCTACAACCATATCCTCCAGCTTGCCCAGATTAGCTGCCGGCTTGTCTATCTTAGCGTAGCCTGCCCGCACTTCTTGCATACGTTCTTCATTCAGAACAGGTATTATGATTTTCTCCATATCAGTCGTTATTCTCCTTCATCCTCAAATTTAAAAGCCAATTTTTTTACGTCTACGGCCTGACCTGCCACACAATAATAAACATGGTCAGCCTCATTAGCCACACGCTGGTTAACCCAGCCGGCAAGGTCACGGTATTCACGCGCCATCTGATTATCCGGCACAATACCACTGCCCACCTCGTTCGTAACAAAGACAACGATTTTGCCGCAATTACGTGCTGCTGCCAGCACCTTGTCAATTTCATCAAATACTACCTGACAGCGCTCAAGAAATTCACCCTCCGGCGCATCCTTGCCATAAAGCAGGTTACACATATAAACAGTCAGGCAGTCAAACAGAACCGCTCCTGTTTCCGCTGACAGCGCTTCAAGCGTACGCTCGGCATGATAAGGCGCTTCGTGATTAATCCAACGCGCATCACGACGCTCACGGTGCAGACGCACGCGCTCCGCCATTTCCTCATCTAAGATTTCTGCCGTAGCAACGTAATCGCATTTGGGAGAATAATGCAATACATAGCGTTCTGCAAATTCGCTTTTGCCGCTGCGTGCTCCACCGGTAACCATAATGATTTTTCCAGGCATATTTCAACCTCCCTTCGTTTTTGTAAGCTGCATGCTTTTCATTTTATGCATATATGAAAAAAGCTCCCTTGCGGGAGATTCACAAAATGCAGCTGCAGCAAAAAATTCTATATTTACGCATACCAAAGCCAGCCTATCTCCCGTAGGCTCCAAGCTTCGTAACAGGCAGGTCTCCTGGCTTAGCTTCATCGCCCTCAGCGCCTTCCCAACTTGCGTCAGTGACATAATTGCCTAGGCTCCGCTTACAGTAGCGGGACTGCTCCGGATTCTCACCGGCATTCCCTTTTCAGCACCGGCCTCAACCGGCGCACCTGTCAAAAAAATTCCAAGTATATACATTCGACAGCAATTCCTATAATCCTGCTAAGGCGCAAAAAAAGAGCTGCCTAAGCAGCTCTTTCAGGAATTTCGTTATTTTGCGTAATCAACAGCACGGGTTTCGCGGATGATAACAACCTTGATCTGACCGGGATATTCCATTTCAGCTTCAATCTTCTTGGAGATATCGCGTGCCAGAAGCACAGCGGAAGCATCATCGATAACATCCGGCTTAACCATAATGCGGATTTCGCGGCCAGCCTGTACGGCATAGCATTTTTCAACGCCCTCAAAGGACTCAGAAATTTCTTCCAATCGAGTTAAACGCTTCAGGTAGCTTTCCAGAGTTTCGCGTCTTGCACCCGGGCGGGCAGCAGATACTGCGTCAGCGGCAGATACCAGAACAGCTTCAACACTCTTAGGCTCACAGTCACCATGATGCGCCAAAATAGCATTGACAATCAGGTCGGACTCGCGGAACTTCTTAGCGATTTCGCCGCCGATTTCAACGTGAGAGCCTTCCATTTCATGGTCGATAGCCTTGCCGATATCATGCAGCAGGCCGGCACGTTTAGCCAGAACAACATCAACACCGAGCTCAGAAGCCATTACACCTGCAAGGTTGGCAACCTCAACAGAATGGTTCAACACATTCTGACCATAGCTGGTACGATATTTCAGGCGGCCCAGCAGCTTAATCAGTTCAGGGTGCAGACCATGCACGCCAACTGCAAAGGTAGCCTGTTCGCCGGCTTCCTTAATTTTCTGCTCAACCTCTTTTTGTGCCTTTTCAACCATTTCCTCAATGCGGGACGGATGAATACGGCCGTCATTAATCAATTTTTCCAGAGCGATACGGGCAACCTCACGGCGTACCGGATCGAAACCAGAAATAATAACAGCCTCCGGAGTATCATCGATAATAAGATCAATGCCGGTCAGGGTTTCCAGGGTGCGGATGTTACGGCCTTCACGACCGATAATGCGGCCCTTCATTTCATCATTAGGCAGGCCTACTACGGAAACGGTGGTTTCCGCTACATGGTCTGCTGCACAACGCTGAATTGCCAGGGAGATAATTTCTCTTGCCTTGCGGTCAGCCTCATCCTTTGCCTGTTGCTCCAGATCCTTAACCATCATAGCAGATTCATGCTTAACCTCCTCCTCGAGGGATTGCAGCAGCTCCTGCTTTGCTTCATCACTGGTCAGTCCGGAAATACGCTCCAGTTCAACCTGACGTTTTTCCAGCATTGCCTCAGCCTTCTCCTGAGCAGCGTTCAGGCGCTGTTCCTTGGAAGCCAGCTTTTCTTCCTTGCGTTCGAAGGATTCGATTTTACGGTCCAGATTTTCTTCTTTTTGCAGCAGACGACGCTCCTGACGCTGCAGGTCGTTACGTCTGTCTTTATTTTCACGCTCCATTTCGGAACGCAGACGATGGATTTCTTCTTTAGCCTCCATCATGATTTCTTTGCGTTTTGCTTCGCCGGTCTGCTCCGCATCCTGTACAATACGGATAGCCTGCTCTTCTGCAGTAGCAATTTTACCTTCAGCAACATTTTTGCGAACCAGATAACCTACTGCACCGCCGGCCAGACCAACAACAACAGCTGTACCGATAATTTCTAAAATCGTCCTCACCTCCTAAATGTAGATTTTTCCAAGATTTTTTTGCATAGTAACAGCAGGCGCCTGTTTGCGTCTGCTATAGATGTCCTTATTCCGTTGAATCTATAATAAAATATGTATTATCTATTCTGAAATAGGGCAAAAAATAAGGCAACCGCTTTACGCGTCGCCTCGTGAAAATCGTAAATATTAACACGATTGGATAACTACATTATAGTGTATATTTAACAAAATTGTCAAGTTTAACCGCTATATATTGTCTGAAAAATACAATTTACCCAATATAATGTGCACATATCTTGATGAAAAGCCACGAGCCGCCATAAAGCGTCCCGCAGCCGCATATATTTTCTTGTTGTCAGTTTCTGCTGTTAGCTTGCGCTGATTTCGCTGCACGAAAAGCTGCGCTGCGTTCTCCGCCTGCTGCTCTTCAATGTCAGGCGTAAAGCGTTCCATGATTTCCGCAGCCACGTCCGGGCGTATGCCGCGCTTGGTCAGCTCCAGCTGCAGATGCTGTCTGCCGTAATAGCGTTTGGCCAGCCAGGCCTCGTACACCCTTTGAGCGTAACGCTCCTCGTTCAGCAAGCCGTAATCCTCCAGCTTAGCCACAGCCTCCAGCGCCTGCGCCTTAGTTGCACCCTTGCGCTGCAAGCGCTCCAGCATATCCTTATGACTGTAATCACGGTAAGACAATAAATCCAGCGCGCAGTCATAAGCCTGCTGCGCGCCGGTAAAGCCTTCTTCCTTTTTCTTATTCCTTAAAGATCGACTCCACATCCTGCAACGGCTCCTCAGCTGCTTCCTTATTATCGCTCTTGGCAATCGTCACTGCGCGGATTTTAGCTTCGATTTCTTGGGCAATTTCCGGATTCTCACGCAAAAAGTCTTTAACCTTTTCCTTGCCCTGACCTAAACGGATATCACCGTAGGAATACCAGGCACCGCTCTTGTTGATAATATCAAGGTCTGCGCCCAGATCAACAAGGCAGCCTTCATGAGAAATGCCTTTGCCATACATAATATCGAACTCAGCCTGTCTGAACGGAGGTGCTACCTTGTTCTTGACAACCTTAACGCGGGTACGGCTGCCGATAACATCGTTGCCGTTTTTCAGCGTGTCGATACGACGTACATCCATACGGACGGTAGAGTAGAATTTCAGTGCACGGCCACCGGTTGTAGTTTCCGGATTACCGAACATAACGCCAACCTTTTCACGGATCTGGTTGATGAAAATAGTAGCACATTTGGATTTGGAAATCAGACCTGTCAGCTTACGCAGAGCCTGGCTCATCAGACGTGCCTGCAGGCCTACGTGGGAATCACCCATTTCGCCTTCGATTTCGGCACGCGGAACCAAAGCTGCAACGGAGTCGATAACGATAATATCAATAGCGCCGCTGCGTACCAGTGCGTCAGCAATTTCCAAAGCCTGTTCGCCGTTATCCGGCTGAGAAATCAGCAGATCGTCAATATCTACACCCAGATGACGGGCATATTCCGGATCCAGTGCATGCTCCGCATCGATAAATGCCGCATAGCCGCCCATCTTCTGAGCTTCGGCAATCATATGCAAAGCAACGGTAGTTTTACCGGAAGATTCGGGACCGTAAATCTCAATAACACGTCCGCGCGGAATACCGCCGACACCAAGAGCAATATCCAGGGATAAAGCGCCTGTAGGGATAACCTCTATATTCATTTTGGCACTTGCTTCGCCCAGCATCATAATGCTGCCCTTGCCAAAATCCTTTTCAATCTGGTGCATCGCCATGTCTAAGGCTTTCTTTTTATCTGCGTCCATCTGCCTGCCTCCTAATATATAAATTTAAATTTAATCGATTCACTGCCTTTATTATACAAACAAAAGTTTCTTTTGTCAAGAAAAGTTTTGTTATTTGATATTCTGTTCAGCAGCCTCCAGCTGTGCCTGCTTTTCCTTTTCTTCCAACAGGTGCTTGATTTCATCCTGAGTATATTCATAGGTGCTGTTGCAGAATTCGCAGTGTGCTTCCGTAGTTTTGTCCTGCGCCAGCTCCTCCAGAGATTTTACATCAAGGCTGCCCAGAGCTGCCAGAATACGCTCGCGACTGCAACGGCACTTAAAGCTCAGGGGAATGGTTTCTTTAATATCAACATCCAGACCGCGGCCAAGAATTTCAATCATCTTTTGCGGAGTATAACCGATTTCCAGCAGTTGGGTTACATACGGAGTCAGGTTAACGTTGTTTTCCAGCTTTTCCAGAACCTCGTCGGTGCAGCCCGGCATAGCCTGAATAAAGAAGCCGCCGGATGCGGTTACGTTGCCGTCCTTGTCAACCAGTACGCCCAGAGCAACGCTTGTCGGTGTCTGTTCGGATACATAGAGGTATTTGGTCAGGTCGCTGGCGATTTCGCCGTCCTGCAGCTCGCAGTAGCCGGTGAAGGGCTCTGCATTCTGCAGATAACGCGTTACGATAATATTGCCCGCGCCGATGCCGCCGCCGACATCCAGCTTGCCATTTTTCAGGGGCAAAAATGCATCGGGGTTTTCTACATAACCGCGCACTGTGCTGCCTTCGGCATCTGCTACTACCTCGCCCAAAGGGCCGTCGCCCTTCAGACGCAGGCTGATGCGCTCGTTATCCTTCATTGTTGCGGCCAGCAGCAGCGCGCCGTTCATCGCACGTCCCAGAGCAGCGCTTGCCAGATGGGAGCAGCCGTGCTTTTTAGCTGCCTCCTGTACCAGATTAGTGGTGCATAATGCATAAATACGTACACCGTCGGCCGTAGCCTTTGTCAAAACATCTTCCATAATATCTGCCTCACAATCCTGCCTTACGGCAAAAATTTTACTTGCTTAATAAAACAAGCCCACTAAACTACTGCTAGCGGGCTTGCAAATTTCATGCATGGGGAACAGCCTGTTATCAGCTCTTCCACAATATCAATTATAAATCATAATAGTCAAAAAGGCAAGCGGTGAAAATGTTACATTTCTTTGAAGAGATTTACCATTTCCATTGCGGTCATTGCGCAGTCTACGCCCTTGTTGCCGGCCTTGGTGCCTGCACGTTCTACAGCCTGCTGAATGTTTTCGGTGGTGAGTACGCCGAAGGCTACGGGTACGCCGGTTTGCATGCTTACCTGAGCGATGCCTTTGGAGGCTTCGGCACATACATAGTCAAAGTGCGGGGTTGCGCCGCGGATTACGGCACCTAAGCAGATTACTGCGTCGTATTTGCCGCTTTCTGCGAGTTTTTTTGCTGCCATGGGGATTTCGAAGGCGCCCGGTACCCAGGCTACGGTGAGGTCTTCGTCAGCTGCTTCGTGGCGGATCAGGCAGTCGATGCAGCCGCTGAGGAGTTTGCTGGTGATGAATTCGTTGAAGCGGGCTACGACGATGGCGATTTTCATGTTTTTGGCGGTGAGTTTTCCTTCTAAGGTTTTCATGGTTATATTCCTCCTAAAAATTCTTTATATGTTTTACGTTAATTGTAGTTTGTTTTTAACTTATAGGTTAGGTTTCTATTATTGATACTTTTTGCCCAGGGCGGCAAAAAGTATCCAAAAAACGCCCTGCAGTGCTGCTTCGCCGGATTCCGGCGACTGGATTCGCAGAATTTTTCACGTCGCTGATTTTTGCGTGTTGTTCTACCGCAGGCTTCGTCAACACTCCAGCGAAAAATTCCTGTGCCTGTCCGTTACGAGCGATGTTCGCAGAACATCGATATGCTTGCGGGCCCGTCGTCCGTTCCGGTCTGCGCAGCGCCAAGTCTAGCGTTCTAAAAAATTACAAGAAAGCTGTAAGTGAGCAATTGACATATCGTGAAGCGAATAAAAAATTTAGCACATTTTTTCTGAGCGTAAGGATATATCAATTGCGACACCCTTTATTACTTTCCACAGTTGCAGCCACAGCCTTCGTGCAGCTTGTGCCCCATTTTCTCTTCTTTAACGTCGAGATAGTGTTCGTTGTATTCGTTAGGCTCCATGATGATGGGCACACGGTCGGTGATGGTGATGCCATAACCGGAGAGGCCGATGCGTTTTGCGGGGTTATTGGTAATCAGGCGGATGCTGGTGAGTCCGAGGTCAGCCAGAATTTGTGCGCCCATGCCGTAATCACGCAGGTCGGGAGCAAAGCCTAGGCGCACGTTAGCCTCTACAGTATCTAAGCCCTGATCCTGCAGTGCATAAGCACGGATTTTATTAGCCAAACCAATACCACGGCCCTCCTGACGCATATAAACAACAGCGCCGCAGCCTTCCTTTTCAATCATCTTCAGCGCAGTTGCCAGCTGGTCGCCACAGTCGCAGCGCAGGCTGCCGAAGGCATCACCTGTCAGGCACTCGCTGTGTACGCGCACCAGCACGTCCTTTTTGCCGGCAACATCACCCTTGACAATAGCAACATGGCAAAGGTTATCCAAATCGTTTTCATATGCAATAATGCGGAAATTGCCATATTTAGTCGGCAGTGCAGCCTCCGCTGCACGATGCACCATTTTTTCGTGTGCCTTGCGATAAGCAACAAGCTCGGCAACGGTGATAAAAACGAGCTTATGCTTTTTGGCGAACTCGATTAAATCCGGAGTGCGCGCCATATGGCCGTCGTCATTCATAATCTCGCAGCAGATGCCTACGGGCTGCAGGCCTGCCAGCTTGCACAAATCTACAGTAGTTTCGGTGTGACCGGTACGCACCAGTACACCGCCCTTGCGTGCGCGCAGCGGGAAAACGTGGCCCGGACGGCGGAAGTCGCTCGGCTGTGCACCGGGCTCAGCGCATTTTTTCATGGTATAAGCGCGCTCGTAAGCAGAAATACCGGTGGTAGTGTCAACATGGTCAATAGAAACAGAGAAGGCTGTTTCGTGATTGTCGGTGTTGTGCGTTACCATAGCACCGAACTGCAGCTTATCCATAACCTCGCTGTCTGCCGGCATGCAAATAAGTCCGCGTGCTTCCTTAGCCATAAAGTTAATAGCCTCGGGAGTGCACAGCTCGGCTGCCATAATCAGGTCGCCTTCGTTTTCGCGATCCTCGTCATCGGTTACCAGTACCATCTGACCTGCTTTAATCGCAGCGATGGCTTCATCAATTGTATTATACTTAAACTTTTCCATTTTCTACCTCTTTATTGCTGCTCAGATAAACCCATTTTCCAACAGCATATTTTTATTTAAAGCAGGCTCCTGAGTCTGCTTGGGGTTAAATTTTAACATTTGCTCTACATATTTGCCTATAATATCTGTTTCCAGATTTACGCTGTCGCCCACATCCTTAAAGCCAAGAGTTGTTTCCTTGGCGGTGTGCGGAATCAGCGATACGGAAAAGCTGCTTTCCGTAACCTGCGTCACCGTCAGGCTGATGCCGTCAATCGCAATACTGCCCTTTTTGATAATATACTTCAAAAGCTCCGGCGGTGTGTTGATAGTCACCACCATGGCAATGCCCTCCGGCCTACGGCTGGCAATTACGCCCAGCCCTTCCACGTGTCCGCTGACGATGTGACCGTCAAGGCCATCGCACAGGCGCAGCGTGCGCTCCAGGTTCACCCTGTCGCCGGCATGCAGGCTGCCGATATTGGTCAGGCGCACGGTTTCAGGCATCACGTCGGCGGTAAAGGCGGTGTCATCCATGCTTACTACCGTCAGGCAGGCGCCGTTGACGGCAACGCTGTCACCGATTTTCAAATTCTGCAGTACCTTCACCGCAGCAACTGTCAGGTGATAGGATTCACCCTGCTGCGCCAGCTTCTGCACCGTGCCCAGTTCGGCTACCAATCCTGTAAACATTATTCCGCCTCCTTCGGCAGCTCCTGCTTATCCAGCTCCGGCACCAGACCTGTTATCAGTACATCACTGCCCAATTTTTCCATCTCGACCTCTGTCAGCTGCCAGCCGGTTTCTACCAGGCTGCTGCCTGCACCGCCCACCGGTGGCAGAGCGGCAGCGCCGCCAATCAGCTTAGGCGCTACAAAGGCGCACACTCTGTCAGCAAGGCCTGCATCAAAAAAGGCACCGTGAATCGCACTGCCTCCTTCTACCAGCAGGCTGGTAATACCGCGCTCGGCCAAAGCCTGCACCACCTGCGCCACAGGCAGCACGCCGTCAGCCAACGGCAGACGTACCACCTCTACGTTAGGCAGAGCAGCCAGCGCTTCCGCCTTAACGATATCGGAATCCAAACCGGTAAAGATAATCGTATCCGCCAGCGGATTCAGAACTGCTGCCATCAGCGAAATCTTCAAGCTGCTGTCGAGCACCACGCGCACCGGATTTTTGCCGCGCACCAGACGGGTCGTCAGCTCCGGGTCATCCTCCAGTACGGTGCCTATACCGACAAGTACAGCGTCATGCTGCTTACGCAGGCGGTGTGCGAAGGTACGTGCCTCCTCGCCGGTAATCCATTTGCTGTCGCCCGTTGCCGTGGCAATCTTGCCATCCAGTGTCATAGCGTATTTTAAAGTAATAAACGGACGTTGCTTCGTAATCCAGGTAAAGAAGCGTTCATTCAGGCGCTGTGCTTCTTTTTCGCATACGCCGGTAACAACCTCTATACCCTGCAGACGCAAATATTCCAACCCCTGACCTGCAACCTTGGGGTTAGGATCAAGGCAGGCCACCACAACCTTGCCGATGCCCGCGCGTGCCAAGGCTACACAGCAGGGACCGGTGCGTCCGTAATGGGAGCAGGGCTCCAGCGTTACATAGGCCGTTGCACCCTGAGCCATCTGCTTAGCCTCCGCCAAGGCATTGACCTCCGCATGCGGTTCGCCGGCCTTATGATGATAGCCCTCACCCACAATATTGCCTTCGGCATCCACAATCACACAGCCAACCATCGGGTTGGGACTGGTGTTGCCCTCTGCCTGCAGCGCCAGCTCCAGGGCCCGCTGCATATATGCTTCATCTGTCATTCTTGCCAAAATATCACCTTCCAGTAATATAAAAAACCGCATAAAGACCTAAGGAGCCCATATGCGGTAAAAATACAGTTTTGCCACCTTTTCTCATCCAGACTATACTGTCGGTACCGGAATCGCACCGGTTCATGCGCTGCTGCGCTAGCGGACTTTTACCGCCGATCGGGAATTGCACCCTGCCCCAAAGGTTACATTATGAAGTTATTTTTATTATAGCGTCAAATTTTCTTCCAGTCAAGAAAACTATACGTGAACAGTATGATTTACTTCGCTGCCTCTTTAATAATTTCGTAGGTCCAGCGTGCAGTGTTGTACAGGTCCTCTTCCTTCAGATATTCCGCGGTAGTATGCACATTGCTCATGCCGGTTGCCAACAGGCCGCAGGGCAGGCCATAGCCGCAAAGATAGTTGCCGTCGCTGCAGCCGCCGGTTGTTTTCAGCTCTACCGGGAAGCCCAGGGTTTGCGCAGCGCGTGCTGCCAGCTTAATGCATTCGTGGTCCTTGTTCAGCTCCACAGCCGGGCAGCCTTCCACTACGTCGAATTCAACCTGACCGCCGCCGGCTTCAACAACCTCCTTAATCAACGCGATGGTGGAATCCTTCAGTGCTTCCAGACGCGGTACGTTCAGAGAGCGCATATCAATGACAAATTTAGCCTCCGGGCAGACAATGTTGGTGCCAACGCCTGCGTTGAACATGCCGATGTTAAAGGTAGTTTCGCTGTCCAGACGACCGTAAGCAGGCAGCTTAGACAGAGCGTCCGCCGCCAGCATAATCGCATTGACGCCTTCTTCCGGAGCAATGCCTGCATGGGCAGCCTTGCCCTTAACGGTTACATAAATATCGTACAGCTTCGGTGCAGCGTAGGTAATTTCGCCCGGGGCGCCGCCGATATCCATGCAATAGCCGTAATCGGCCTTAATCCGGCTTTGGTCCATATTTACTACGCCCAGGCAGCCGATTTCCTCGCTGACGGTAAAGCACAGCTGCACGTCGCCGTGAGCTACGCCATCCTCCTTAAGTGCGCGCACCGCCTCCAGCATGGCAGCAACGCCAACCTTGTCGTCACCGCCCAGAGTTGTGGTACCGTCGCTGTACAGCACGCCGTCCTTACGAACAACCTTAGTGCCTGTTGTCGGTGCTACGGAATCCATGTGCGCTTCGAACAGCAGCTTCGGAGCATTCGGCACGGTGCCCTTTACATAGGCCCACACATTACCGCAGGTACCGCCTGTTTTTTCGTGCGCCTTATCCATCTCCGGCTCCAAGCCAAGCTCGCGCAGCTTCGCCATAATCAGCTCAGCTTCCTGCTTTTCGTCCTTACTGGGGCAGGGAACACTTACCAGCTCTATAAATTCATCAATCAGTCTTGTTTTGTTTATCATTACAGTCACCTCGTAGTAGTTTAAGATATAAGCATATTATATACCTTAATGAAAGCCGCACGCAAGTTTAACTGCCGGCAATATTACAGCTGCAGATAGCGGCAGGCCAGATACAAAGCGCCCGCAACCAAACCACCGCAGGCACGGATGCGCAGCTTTTTCGCATCCACACGCTCCGGGTCATTCTTCTGCAGACGGCCGATACCGCCCAACAGCAGCCAAGCGGAAAACAGCATCATGGCCGCCGCCAGATAATCCCAGCTTTCTAATTTAGCAAAAATCTCCATTATATCACCTATTCTTTATTCTTTTGCGGACACAGATATGCATAGTGACAGTAAGCACAGCTTTCGTTACAGATGCAGGCGAAATCGTCCTCCTCGCCCTTACCGCTGATTTCCTCGCACAGCTCTATTGCTTCCTGCAGGTACGATTTATCCAACGGCAGCTGCCAGACGCTCATGTTCTGCAAAAAGTGCAGCTCGGCGCGCACAACTCTTTTGCCGGGGTACAGCTTTTCCGCAGCATCCTTATACAGCGCCAGCTGATAAGCATAACCCAGCTTCACCTCGTCAGGCTCCGGCGGCGTACCTGTTTTATAGTCCACTATTATCATCTTATCATCTTCGTCAAAGGCCAGCAAATCGATGACGCCCTCAGCCGCCAGCTCCTGCTGCAGCGGCTGTACAAATTCTAATTCACGCTTCTGCTTTTTGGGCAATGCTTTATACAAATCGCTGACAATATAAGCATCAAACATACTCTTAGCCTGTGTTGCCGCAGCGCCGGGAGCAAATTCCTTCAGCGCAATGGCAAAAACAGCCTCCGCATTATAGCCATTATACAGCTCCAGCGCTTTGTGCACAATACTGCCTGTTACGCTTGCAGGCAGCTCGTGCGCCTGCTCGCCGGCAACGGTCTGCTCCAGCTCCGGCACTGCCAGAACCTGCTGGTAGTAATATTGGCGCTGGCAATGCAGATACGTCTGCAGCGCACTTGCGGTAAAGCAGGTACGGCCACAGGCTGCGTAGGCAGGCAGCGGTGCCAGGGTCAACGGCTCCAGCGCCAGCTTATGCTGCTCGCCCTGCTGCACAACAGCCGGATTCAAATTATCGGCGCACAAAAGACGAACCCATGGGCAGCTGCTTTCCTGCTTGTCCCAGTCAGCCTCGTATACTGCCTGCAGCTGCTGCCACCAGCCCTTGGCGGAAGGCAGGCCGATAACAGCCTCCGGCAGCTTTTCTTCCGCCACCGTACCGACCATTACAAGCTGCTTTTTGGCACGTGTCATAGCAACATAAAGCAGACGCCTGCTTTCTTCTTCTTCCAGCTCACTGTCGCGCGCCTTCGCCAGCTCGTACACGCCGCTGTTTTGCAGCTGCATTTCCTTATCGGGCACCTTGATGCCCAAAAGTCCCTGCTCGCCTTCCTTCCCTGGCAAATATTTGATAGATGCGGTATCGCCATGAACTGATTTTTCCAGCTGCGGCAAAATAACCAGATCAAATTCCAGTCCCTTGGAATTATGTATCGTCATAATCTGCAGTGCATCATCGGCCTGTACTGTAGCAGCAGGCTCCTTGCTGCTGCTTGCACGTAAATCCTTAACATTTTGCAGCCATTCTGCCAACGAAGCCTGCTTCGTTTGGCAATACTGCTGTGCCAGGCGGCGCAGCTTTTTGACATTGGCCAGCTTGCTCGGGCCGTTTTCCTGCTGCGACAAAACAAATTCCGGCTTCAGCTCATCCCAAAGCTGTGCGAACAGCTCCGGCAGTGCCATCAGCGCTGCTGCCTGACGCAGGCTGTGTAAGCGTTCGGCAGCATGCATAGCCAACGCCTGCTGCTCCGGCGGCAGGTTCAGCTGCAGCTCACCGCTGCCGACAGCCTGCAGCACATCCCACAGCGGTTTATCATTTTCGGTCTGCCAGAAAAGCTGCGTCAGCGTTGCATCATCCAAGCCGAAATAGTTGGAACGCAAAGCACCTGCCAGCTCCAGGCTTGCGTAACGGTTGTGCAGCGCAGCCAGCAGATTCAGTATATCCAATACCTCCTGCTGCTCATAAAAGCCCTTGCCCTTGACTACTACGCAATTTATACCATAGCTTTGCAGCGTCTGGCGCAAAGCTTCGCAATGCGTCATTGCTCGCAGCAAAATAGCCTTGCTTGCTCCCGGCCTGAGCTGCGGCTCAACCTTGGGCAGCTCCTGCTGCAGATAGGCGGCGATTGCCTCCGCCTCCTTCTGCCATTTATCCTCTTTAGCGCCCAGGTCATCATCCTTGGATTTATACGGCACCTGCAGCAGGCAAACCTTAGCGCCGCCGGTGTTAGCACCCTCGTGATGCTCCAGGCAGATTTCCTCCTTCGGCAAATCCATCAGCTGACAAAAGGCGGTATTGCAGCTTTCAACAATGCTCTGCGTGCTGCGGAAGTTGGTTTTCATGCCCAGGTTCTGTCCCGCATTTTGCGCGATATCCTCTTTTACCTTATTAAAGACGCTGACATCCGCATGACGGAAACGATAAATAGACTGCTTCACATCACCGACGATAAAAAGATTATTCTTGCCGTCCAGCTTGTTACCGCAGAGCAGATAAATCAGCTGACGCTGGCGTTCGTTGGTATCCTGAAACTCGTCCACCATAATATATTTATAGCGCTCCTGATACTTTTGCCGCAGCGCCTCATTCTTCTGCAAATGCTCGATGGCCAGCAAATCCAGATCATCATTAAACAGGACGTTATTTTCCTGCTTGCGTGCGCTCAGGCAGGCATAAAACTCCTGCAGCACGGCGAGCCAATCCTGCACTAAATCGCAGCCCTTGGCGTTCAAAAGTACATTGTTCAGTTCCTGACGCAGATTTTTTAAATTAGTCAGCTCCGCTGCCAAAGCCTTGCCGCTAACCTTAACAACGCCAGACGCATCCAGCAGGGAGCAGTCCGGCTCCGGCGCCAGCAGCTGCTTTTGCATTTCGTCCAACAATCCTGCGGCCTCCGTCAAGGTCTGGCGTCCCTTGGTCTTTGCCCCCAAAGCTTCGCGCGCTTCGATTACCTCGCGCACAGCAGCAAACAGCTTCTGCTGCAGGGCCGGCAGTTCTTCCTTCGCCTTAAGATAAGGCTCTGCCAGATTATCTTCACGCACCAGCTCCGAGAGCTTGTCCCCCAGCGCCGTAACCTGATTAACAAAGCTGTTGACGCCATAGGTCTGCACCAGCCTGCGCAGGGCAGCGTTTTCCTTGATATTTTTGCGTAAATATTGCTGCAGCGTTTCTTTAAAAAAGTCCTGCGCTTCAAAATCCTCTAAAATCGTAAATTCCGGATCAAGCTGCGTTTCTACCGGGTTATCTCTCAAAATACGGCTGCACAGGCTATGAATCGTGCTTATCGGCGCGCTCTCCACCTTCTGCAGATGCTCCTGCCAGCGCAGTCTTTCCAAATCATTCTGCGCCTGCTCCACGCATTCGCTGACAGCCTGACGCACACGCCCCTTGATTTCGTCGGCAGCCTTGCGCGTAAAGGTTATCGCCACAATATTCGTGGGATTAACGCTCAAATCCGATCGCAGAATTTGCACAAAGCGCTTCATCAGCACATAGGTTTTGCCGCTGCCGGCACCGGCGAGCAGCGAAACATTGCTTTTAATCGTATTTATCGCCAAAGCCTGCTCCGGTGTAGGATTCTTACTCATCGCTCTCGCCTCCCTGTCCGCCGTCGCCGCTCACCAGCTGCACACGGCAAATATCGTGTAACGGGCAATATACATCGCAGCGCCTGCAGCATGCCAATGCAAAATCGCCTGCATAAATTCTTTCTATATAATCCTTCAGCAGCTGCTCCTTTTCCTGCTTAAAACTATCCCAGGTCAGCTCTGCGGCGTTCTTCGGCTTTTTATACGGCAAGTCGCTGTTGCCCACGCTTTCCAGCAAAAAGGCACTTTTGCGCTTGCCCTCCTTCAGCGAATAATAGCAGCCGCCGCTGACTACAAGCTGCTCCTTGGAAAGCGCCGCCACCGCCAGCAGATACACCGGCAGCTGCAGGTCAAGTCCCTGCTCCATAGCACTGCCTGTGGGAGGAGTGCCGCTTTTATAGTCCGTGATAAAGGCATGCTCGCCGTCGCTGTCGATCCTGTCAACTCTGCCGATGAGCGATACATCACTGCCGTCACTGAGCGTCAGATACAGGGGCTTGCCGTTTTTGGAGCTGAAATCCCATTCCACAGCCTGCGGCGTAAAGCCGCCCCAACGCTGCTGGTCGGCATATTCAAAGCGCAGCCAGCGCACCAGCATACGCCAGAGGCGCTGCTTTTCTACCTGCCAGATATCCTCGTTAACGGAAGCAACGGTGCTGCTGCCGTCATTGCGCGCAGCGGTGCAGACATCCTCAAAGACTGCCTCCAGCTCCTCCGTCAGGTCTGCCATAGTTTCGTCGATAATTTTGCTGCCAAGATAAGGCTCGACAAAATTTTTCAGCGTCTGGTGCAGAATATCACCGGCATCTCGCGGCTGCAGCAAATCATCCGCTTCCTCCGCCGCCTGCGCCAGCCACACCTTCTCCGCCAAAAAGCGGAAGGGGCAGGCAGCGTAAGCCTCCAGCCTGCTCGCACTGAAGCGGCTGCCGATTTGCTTACGCAACAGCTTCGTCGGCAGGGAATTTTGCAAATCGCCGTTATATTCCGGCTGCTGTGCCTTACGCAGAATATCCGCTTTAGCTGCCAGCTGCAGCTCCGCAGAGGGAGCCTTTTGCCCGCTGAGCTCTGCTATTTTCGGCAAATCCACAGCAGTAAAGCGCTTGTCGCTGTACGCCTCCTCCGCCGAAGCAACACCGAAATCAGGCAGCGTCTGCGCCTTCACATAGTCCTTGTCCAGACGCTTTTCCTCACTTCCCGGCTGCAAAAACAGCTTCCAGATTTCCTCCAGATAGCTGCTGGCCAGGCTTTCGCCCACATCCTCATGCCAGGTGAGGATAAGCTCCTTTTGCGCCGCACACACAGCCTGAGCAAAGAAATAGGCATCCTCATCAAAGGAAGAGCCAACCGTGGGCAAATCATAGCCTGCGTCCGCCAGCTGCTTGCGTTCCGTATCGTTATAAATCCAGTTTTCGTTTTTAGCCTGCGGAAACTCGCCCTCGCGCAAGCCCATAATATAAACGCTGTCGAAGCTCAGGCCCTGTACGTTGCCAACCTCCGTAAAGAGTACGCCGTCCCTGCGGCCGAAGCGCAGAGTAAGCTGCACCTGTCCCAAGGCCTCCTGCAGCAGGCTGTTCCATTGGCTCAGCGTCAGCTTGCAGTCACTGTTTTCCGCCACCTTGTAATCAAGCACCAGCTGCTGCACAGCCTTCAGCACTGCGTCCTTGCTGCGCAGGCAGGCCAACATAAAGTCAAGCGGCACGCCCTGCTTATGCAGGCTGCCCAAACGTTCCTCCAGCGGCAGCGATTGCACAAGCTGCGTCAGCTGCTCGGCATATTCGCTAATTGTTGCCTCCCCTTTGGTATTTTCTATAAAAGCATCCAACAGCTCCGTTGCATCCCCCAGCAGCTCGTGTGCCTTCTGCATAGCCTCCTGACGTGTTTTGAAATACGTTTGGGTGCGCAGGCTGCTTGCCGTTTCCACATCCACATCAAAGAACAGACGCAAAAGCTCGCAGTTCAGCAGCTCCAGATAGGCCGCTGCCGCCTCACGTCCCCTGCCTGCGGCAGTAAGCAGCAGGCGCAGCATAACAGCCAACGGCTGCGACACCAGCGCAGTTGTCTGCGGCAGGCTCACCGGCACACCGTATTCATCCGCCAGCTGGCGCAAGCCGCTGTATAAGGAAAAGTCGCGCACGGCAACAACAATGCGATTGGCAGCGCACTTTTCATGTGCCAGCTGCTGCTTGATTCGCTTCAGCACCCAGCGCATCTCCTGCTCATCGGAGGCAAAGCAGTAGCTTTCCACACCCTCCGCAATTACCGGCGCGGGCGCATGCCCCAGGTGACGCAGCTGCCGCATAGCAACGCCTGCCGGAGCTTGTCCCAATTTCTCTGCCGCAAGGCTTGCAACAGTCGCGCCAAGAATTTTGAGCGCGTTGACGGTGTTCGTGCTCGCTCGCATAAACTTGGTAATGGATTCATACTTCGCCTTTTCGTCGGAGCTTACTCTGCGTCCCTCATAGCTCATGCTGATTACCAGATCATCCACATGCTTTGCCAAGGCCTGCAGAAAGTTTATCTGCACCTGATCAAGGCTGAAGAAATCGCAGATATAGATATGCTTCCAGGGGATTTTGCAATCCTGCTTCTCCAACATCTTCTCTGCCAGACGATACTTGCCCTCCAGATCGTACCATTTATTGTTTTCCAGATATTGACGATAAAGCAGATAAAAATTGCAGACGCCCAAATCCTTGCCCTTCAGCTCGTCCTCCTCAAAGGATTTTTGGATTTGGCCGTAGATATCGTCCTTAGTGGCACCACAGCGCGACAGCTGGCTTACGAGTGAGGTCATGGCCTTCACAAAGCCTGTTTTATGCGCCAGCGAGCCGAAATATTCCAGCTGCTTGTGCGTAGTCATACCGGTAAGCTGCTTGTTTTCCATCATATAGTCGATGATGTCCTGCACAATCAGCTCCTGACTGCGGCGGCTCAATTCCTTGTAATCGGTACCGCCGTTAAGGTTCATCAGCTTGCCGGCCAGGGTATCCATGCCCATGGTTTCTACATTAGCGTACTTGCTGCGCACATCGTCCGTCAGCAGGCGGTTGGGCAGCACCAGCACGCCTTCGCCCAACGGCTGCTGCGAAAGCTTCTCTGCCAGCTGCGAGCGCAGGCTGCAGCCGAGAGGTACATAAATCAACTTTGCCATAACAATCTCCTTCTGTTTATCCTTCAGCGTAATATTGCTCAAATCTTTATAATGCTTATTATACCATAAGCGACTGTCAAAGATTGTCTATTTGAGGAACGGATTTTTAGGGAAAGGAAAAAGGCTGCCACTTAATTGTGACAGCCTCGGGAAATACTATATTATATTATGCTTCGTATTCAGCTAACTTTGCAGCAGCCTTCGGACAGCCTTTGGCGGCAGCCAGTTCGAAGTAGGTCTTGGAGCAGATTTTGTGGCCCATTGCCAGATATTGCTCGCCCAGCTTATACATATCTTCTGCATATTCGATGTCCTTCAGCTTTGCAGCAGCCTTCGGGCAGCCTTTGGCAGCAGCCAGTTCGAAGTAGGTTTTGCCGCAGATGCAGTGGCCCATGCCCAGATAATGCTCGCCCAGCTTATACATATCTTCTGCATATTCCATGTCTTTCAGCTTAGCAGCAGCTTTCGGGCAGCCTTTGGCAGCAGCCAGCTCAAAGTAGGTCTTGGAGCAGATGCAATGGCCCATTGCCAGATAATGCTCGCCCAGGTCATACATATCTTGTGCATATTCCATGTCCTTCAGCTGTGCGATTGCTTCCTCGGAGCCTTTAGCAGCAGCCAGCTCCAGATAGGTTTTACCGCTGATGCAGTGGCCCATACCCAGATATTGTTTAGCAAGCATCAGGCAGCCTGCAACATATTCTTTTTCTTTAGCTTCGGCAGCAGCGATTTCTTCATCGGTAACGCCTGCTTTTTCTTTGAACCATGCCATGATAGCGTCCATGTCTTCAGCCTTGTGCAGCACGCTTCTGAATTTATAGTCAATTACCTTGGTAGTATACAGGTACTCAACACCCAAATCCAAGTCAAAATAATCCAATCCGAAAAATGTCAGAATACCATCAATAACAACCTCAGCATTAGCAGGATCCTTAGCCAGCTTAGCAATTTGTAAGTACTTTTCAGCAACAGTCGTCATTTAAAAAACCTCTCTTTTTCATTCTTTTGTAAGAATAATCAATTATTAGTTCCTTAGGAACCAATATAATCATATCACGATTGAAAATAATTATCAACTATTATATGGGAAATGGTAGGAAAATGGGAGATAGGATACTCAAAACATCAAAATGCCCTCGGGATCATATGAGGTTTTAGTTCCAAAATGTTCAATTTTCGTATTATATTTAGCACCCAAATTATAAAAACGCAGGCTATCCTTCGTCAGATCAGCAATCTTAAGGAGCTCATTTTGTAAAAAAGCATAGTCATGTGGTTCTACCAAACATTCAAACACAGAATTCTGTACCCGTTGCCCATACTTCAAACACATTTTGGCAATCCTGTTGAGTCTTTTCCTGCCAGCAGCGTCCTGAGTATTAACATCATATGTTACCAATATCAACATAGTATTTTCTCCTCACTTCCACAAATAGCTCGGATATTCATCTATATCTCCGCGTATATATCTGGCTAAAAGCTGCGCCTGAACAAAAGGCACTAATCCCCATGGTATTTTTTCTTGCAAAAACGGATGCATAATTACGTCTTGCTTGCGTTTTTGCCAAGCTTCAAAAAATGTCTTTCGTCCATCGTCATTTAATAATACACTGCCGTTTTCCTGATTATTAAATGATTTTTCATTAATCACACGATTATTAATCAACGTAAGCACAAATCTATCTGCTATAATGCTGCGAAATTCTTCCATCAAATCAAGAGCTAATGACAAACGCCCAGGCCTATCCCGATGCAGAAATCCAATATATGGATCCAAGCCTGTTCCTTCAAGAGCTGCAGCACAATCGTTAGCCAAAATAGTATATGCAAAAGATAACAATGCATTTACAGGATCAGCAGGAGGACGTTTATTTCTATTGGTAAACCTAAAATAGCCTTTATTCTGCAAGATAAGCTCATTGAACTGTGAAAAATATAAACTGGCAGCATCTCCCTCTAATCCTCTCAGCACAGCTAAATCTGTACAATTTCTTGCCAGTCTTGTTAAACGCATGATTTCACGGCTGGTTTGTTCTATATTAGCTACATCAACAGTTAAAGCGTGGTCACGTTTCGCCCGTTCTAAAACACTATGCGAATTATAAAGCTTACCAACAATAAAATTCCGCGCTATTTTGCAGCTAAACTCTTCTGAATCAGAAATCCTGTACTGTTCTTTGCGTAACAAAACATTGCTGTTATGATTCCCCATTACTCTCGCCAGAAATCTTCCGCTAGGTTTATAAAAACACACGGCTATCCCATGCTCAGCACATTTTCCCAATAACGCCGGACTCGCTCCCATATAGCCAAAATATAAAATCTGCTCAAACATACGCAACGGTAATTTTTTTATTGCAGTACCATTCCTGTTTATTACCACGTTTTCATTGTCCAGCGATAAATAAATATCTTCACTTGTCACAAATAAAGTATTCAGTAAATGTCTCATAATGCATCCTCATTTAAAAATTTTGCATAATAATCCGCTACAACTGTCTTCCTGCATATAACCGGCAAGCAAATATCCTTTAAAGAACATAAGCTACAACCTTTTTTAGGCTTAACATTCGGTGTATAGCCCTGTCTATAATAGTTATGCATTTCACGCAACATAGATTCTACATTTTCACGCATAGAAGCAGTAAAAGCAATCTCTTCCCGACGATGTGTTTCATTATAATATAACGCACCTTTAGGTATATCAACATGCAGCATTTCTTCCAAACACATAGCCTGACAGCATAATTGTAATCTGTCAGCATCAATCAGCTTACTCTTTCCGCGCTTATACTCTATGGGATAAGGTAGCCACAATCCTTCTCGTCCATATAAAGTGCATCCGTTTTCAGTCTTGCTGAATTCTACAACATCACATTGTCCGGAAACGCCTAATCTTCTTGAAAAGATACTCAAAGAACGTGTAATTAACAGATTGCCACGTTTCTCTATCAGGCCATCATCATGACAACGCTCATGCACTATGTTACCTTCAATGGTCCTGATATTTTCCTGCCATTGATTCTCTATATGAATCAATGCCCATTGCCTACGACAAAAACAAAAATGTTGAATGCCGGAAAGCATCAAGAATTCATCTTCACTATATTCCATAAAAAACTCCTTTCTATATTGTATAAATCAGAATGCATTCTTATCAGTGAGATATAGATTACGACTGCTTTAATGCGGTCTTTTTTATCAAAATTAACTATGTTTTATCCACGCTCCCTTGCGGGAGCGACGATGGTGGCAGTACTCCGCTTGCTTATTTTAGCGAATTTCAATCCACGCTCCCTCACAGGAACGACCTTTTGGATGGCAGCGCTGGCACTGATATCGTTATTTCAATCCTCGCTCCCTCACGGGAGCGACGTTTGACGGTTGGTGTCAGTGGGAACAGTTACATCAAATTTCAATCCACGTTCCCTCACGGGAGCGACCAGGCCTACGGCTCATATTAACAAACTCCGGCTATTTCAATCCACGCTCCCTTACGGGAGCGACGCACAACAGGACGGACGCACACGAACCAACGTGGTATTTCAATCCACGCTCCCTCACGGGAGCGACCAGTTTTTTTTAACTTTTTTCTATTTTTTGGGACATTTCAATCCACGCTCCCTCACGGGAGCGACTAAAGCCGTATTTACGGGCTTTTACCGCAAGCTCATTTCAATCCACGCTCCCTCACGGGAGCGACCGGCCTGCCTCCTTAGTTAAATACTATTTCTACTTTATTTCAATCCACGCTCCCTCACGGGAGCGACCTCTAAATTTTCCCCTTATAGTACCCCTACGTCAAGTATTTCAATCCACGCTCCCTCACGGGAGCGACCATCCGCCGCGGCCGCAAGCGCATGGATATTTTAATTTCAATCCACGCTCCCTCACGGGAGCGACCAGATTTTACCGACGGCAAACAAACAATTAACAAAATTTCAATCCACGCTCCCTCACGGGAGCGACTGCCGTGAAAGCCTTTTTCTACAGCCCGACGTAACATTTCAATCCACGCTCCCTCACGGGAGCGACCGCCTGCAGCTTCCTTCAGGTCACCACCAGAGGTATTTTCAATCCACGCTCCCTCACGGGAGCGACAATTATCTTACTCAGGTAACCGTCAACGCTATCCTTTTCAATCCACGCTCCCTCACGGGAGCGACTGTAGTTTTAAGGCCGTGAGAACGATTGAACTTATTTTCAATCCACGCTCCCTCACGGGAGCGACGAAAGGCCAAGATCTTTATAATCCTTGTTACGATTTTCAATCCACGCTCCCTCACGGGAGCGACGCTACAGTTGCAGCATGGCGAGCAGCAGAGTTATTTTCAATCCACGCTCCCTCACGGGAGCGACCGGCAATTGAGATCGCCATACTCACCGCAACATAATTTTCAATCCACGCTCCCTCACGGGAGCGACCAGTAGACAACAACAAAGTGGGAGATTGTGGGGATTTTCAATCCACGCTCCCTCACGGGAGCGACTATGAAGGGTGGTAATTACCGCTTGGATAATATGTTTTCAATCCACGCTCCCTCACGGGAGCGACGCCGTGCCGATGATTGGTTAAGCAATATGACCTTGTTTTCAATCCACGCTCCCTCACGGGAGCGACCTATGACTACTATGACTACTACGGAACATACGATTTTCAATCCACGCTCCCTCACGGGAGCGACCACCTTGACCAGTTACCTACTTGATAGTAACTGGTTTTTCAATCCACGCTCCCTCACGGGAGCGACATATAATGGCGTGCTGATTGTAGCCGTATGGCTAGTTTTTCAATCCACGCTCCCTCACGGGAGCGACAATGCCCTCAAACCCAGGCACGGCAAGGGATACAGGTTTTCAATCCACGCTCCCTCACGGGAGCGACTTTACTATTGTTCTTTCGGTCAGCAACTGCTTATTTTCAATCCACGCTCCCTCACGGGAGCGACGGCAAAGAGGGCGAATATAATTACTACATCACGATTTTCAATCCACGCTCCCTCACGGGAGCGACGACATGGTCTCGCGGTTTTTGGCCATATAATACTTTTTTCAATCCACGCTCCCTCACGGGAGCGACTTACCGCCACCAATGTGGGCAAAAAATTTAAAGTCTTTTCAATCCACGCTCCCTCACGGGAGCGACGAGGTGATAGCATGGGACTTAATAGGTTAGTTATACTTTTCAATCCACGCTCCCTCACGGGAGCGACCGCGTGCAGAAGGGCTTATCTCCAGCGAGGTGATTTTTCAATCCACGCTCCCTCACGGGAGCGACCTCGACAGTCGCTTGACTCTGCTGCAGCAGCAAACTTTTCAATCCACGCTCCCTCACGGGAGCGACGAATAGCGTTGACTGTTACCTGCGACAAATAGTTTTTTCAATCCACGCTCCCTCACGGGAGCGACTTAGGTGTAGTGGTTATCCACGCCGAAGAACCTATTTTTTCAATCCACGCTCCCTCACGGGAGCGACTCATTTTTTAATAATTCAGCTAGAGTTTCTCTAATTTTTCAATCCACGCTCCCTCACGGGAGCGACGCGTTGCAAACTGTGCCTGCGTCAAGTCGATGTTGCTTTTCAATCCACGCTCCCTCACGGGAGCGACGAGATTTAAACAAATTATAGCCAGCTGCTAACGACTTTTCAATCCACGCTCCCTCACGGGAGCGACTAATGAGTCTTATATTCTTCTTCCTATGGCAGCTTTTTCAATCCACGCTCCCTCACGGGAGCGACCAGAATTTGCAGATTTGCCTTCCAGCGTTCGTGCTTTTTCAATCCACGCTCCCTCACGGGAGCGACACCATACGGCCAAAGTTTTTCCAACGTTGGAGAGCGTTTTCAATCCACGCTCCCTCACGGGAGCGACGTAAAGGAAATTTCTGAACGTTTTAAAGAAAAGGATTTTCAATCCACGCTCCCTCACGGGAGCGACGCGGCAGTGCTTTCGCTGCCGTCAACCTCCGGCGTTTTCAATCCACGCTCCCTCACGGGAGCGACGCTTTTCTGCATGAGCCGTGCCGCCGTTTTAATAGTTTTCAATCCACGCTCCCTCACGGGAGCGACCAAAATGTTGAACATAAAAGCAACACCATGCGAAATTTTCAATCCACGCTCCCTCACGGGAGCGACCGTCCGGAGTTCCTCGGCTCGCATAGTAGCATGATTTTTCAATCCACGCTCCCTCACGGGAGCGACCAGCGAAAAGGTAGACAGTTCACGGAGACATTATTTTTTCAATCCACGCTCCCTCACGGGAGCGACAGCAGGCCCTTTTTGTGGCCAAGGAAGCGCACCGGTTTTTCAATCCACGCTCCCTCACGGGAGCGACTTGCTCATTTAGGGGAACAGGCTATACAAAACATTTTTTCAATCCACGCTCCCTCACGGGAGCGACTGGCGGGAGTGGTAGTGGGGTTAGCATGTCTACACATTTTCAATCCACGCTCCCTCACGGGAGCGACAAGTAAGGAAGGTTCTCATTGATGCCGGAGCATACTTTTCAATCCACGCTCCCTCACGGGAGCGACTGCCGTACAGCTGTACCGTTCCGGTGTGACCGCATTTTTCAATCCACGCTCCCTCACGGGAGCGACTTGATTACCTCTCCTTACATTTGTTCATCTTCCTTTTTCAATCCACGCTCCCTCACGGGAGCGACTTCAGCAAGAAGGTTGCGTTCTTGAAGGATTTGTTTTTTCAATCCACGCTCCCTCACGGGAGCGACTGAAAACAACCCAAGAAACAACGAAGAAGCTGTTTTTTCAATCCACGCTCCCTCACGGGAGCGACCTGCGCAACGTATTGGCAAACAGTTTTCTGCTAGTCTTTTCAATCCACGCTCCCTCACGGGAGCGACCTGTAAAGCGCAAGCAGATAAAGGCGAATGATGCTATTTTCAATCCACGCTCCCTCACGGGAGCGACGTTACAGCCTGTTCGAAGCAAGCACGAAGCAAGTTTTTCAATCCACGCTCCCTCACGGGAGCGACAGCCAAGCAGTTCTAATTGCTTCAGTGTAGGTACCTTTTTCAATCCACGCTCCCTCACGGGAGCGACTATAGTTTATAATATAATTGTGGTTGAGAGATAAGTTTTCAATCCACGCTCCCTCACGGGAGCGACTGCAGGCTGTGGTGTAGTCTTGTATTATTCGGGCTTTTCAATCCACGCTCCCTCACGGGAGCGACCTGCAGGAACGGCATATATATATATATATATAATATTTTCAATCCACGCTCCCTCACGGGAGCGACTGAACGTGCTTTACGTAATGGCGCAGAGTCCTGGTTTTCAATCCACGCTCCCTCACGGGAGCGACCTTGGGGTTGTTGCAAAAATGCCTGCATGGATGCCTTTTCAATCCACGCTCCCTCACGGGAGCGACCTCATGCACTATGTTATTATTGACGCAGTTAAAGTTTTTCAATCCACGCTCCCTCACGGGAGCGACTTTTAAGAGAGTGTGTTGACCTGTCCGCACTACTTTTTCAATCCACGCTCCCTCACGGGAGCGACAAATTGATTTTGTATTTTTAGTGACTGTACAGGGTTTTCAATCCACGCTCCCTCACGGGAGCGACTTGGGGTTACGTGAAAGAAGCTTATATGGATGCAGTTTTCAATCCACGCTCCCTCACGGGAGCGACCTAAATTAAATAAACTTGAAGGGAGCCTTAAAAATGTTTTCAATCCACGCTCCCTCACGGGAGCGACTAGACGATAAAGTAAAAATCATGTATACCGTGGATTTTTCAATCCACGCTCCCTCACGGGAGCGACATGTTGTGAATGATACCATGACATTTAAAAGCATGTTTTCAATCCACGCTCCCTCACGGGAGCGACGAGCTACTAGCTTCCCTGCTTTTCTAAATAGGAGTTTTCAATCCACGCTCCCTCACGGGAGCGACTTTCATCTGAAAAATATGCTTAATATCCCAATTTTTTCAATCCACGCTCCCTCACGGGAGCGACGTTTGGTGCATTAAAAAGACAATTCTTTAAAGGGGTTTTCAATCCACGCTCCCTCACGGGAGCGACATAGCAAGCTGATTTTTAACAAGGTAAAAATGCAATTTTCAATCCACGCTCCCTCACGGGAGCGACCACTATGAAGATATTGCAGTCGATGTCGTAGCATTTTTTTCAATCCACGCTCCCTCACGGGAGCGACTCATTACTTTCGTCGGGAGTCCAATTTCCCTCTTTTTTTCAATCCACGCTCCCTCACGGGAGCGACCGTGCTGATTTGATTATTTACCATATTAATAAACTTTTTTCAATCCACGCTCCCTCACGGGAGCGACAAGCTTTTTTGGAAATATTGCAAAGATGAGTGCATTTTTCAATCCACGCTCCCTCACGGGAGCGACCAAAAGCCGTAAAAGAGGACGCAAGCTGGCTGCTTTTTTCAATCCACGCTCCCTCACGGGAGCGACGATATATTACTACTAAGAAGGTATACTATAGTAATTTTTCAATCCACGCTCCCTCACGGGAGCGACTCATTACTTTCGTCGGGAGTCCAATTTCCCTCCTTTTTTCAATCCACGCTCCCTCACGGGAGCGACGTACTGCTGCAGGAACGGCATATATATAATAGAAGTTTTCAATCCACGCTCCCTCACGGGAGCGAC
>ERZ1034952.309-NODE-309-length-45866-cov-19.508131_pt1 | contig 45866 bp, 43 predicted proteins | sample MGYA00520625_ERZ1034952 | MGnify/ENA primary metagenome ERZ1034952 (study PRJEB33766, sample SAMN09781773) | gut metagenome | biome: gut microbiome | host: Homo sapiens | place: Madagascar | study: EMG produced TPA metagenomics assembly of the PRJNA485056 data... | reverse complement strand
AAATATGAATTTTAATATTGGTATAGTTGTAGTTTCTTATCACAATGAGACTATGACAATTAAATATGTGACTGAGCAATTGTCACGTCTAACTACTCAATATACGCTTGTTGTTGTAAATAATGACTCTACGAGAGAAAAAAGTCGAAAGTTGGCAAAGGATTGCAACCTTATTTTTATAGATGGCAATTTTGAACAAATTCAACCAGGACAAGGATATTTGCTTTGGACGAAAGAAAATTTAGGCTATGCAAAAGGTAATAATTTAGGTGTCATTTTTTTAAATAGCATTGGAAAATATACTCATTTCTTATTCTCAAATGATGATATTGAAATAAAGCAATCGAACATTTTGAATATCATGGTAGAGAAAATGAGTCAAGACACGGATATAGGTGCTATTGGACCAAGGGTGATAGGACTTGACGGGCACGACCAGTCGCCACATGACACATACGTCTCTCCATACAGAATGATTGGGTGGAAACTGTTCCCTTTTTTGAGAAGGAAGAATAAACATAATGACCAGTCCGATTTGCTCAAACCTATGTCAAGGTTTACATATTGGGTACAAGGTTCATTCATGTTGGTTAATGCTAATGTATTTAATGAGGTTGGTATGTTTGATGAGAATACCTTTCTCTATTATGAAGAACCGATATTGGCAGAGAAACTGGCAAAAGCCGGTAAGGCGATGTATTTTGACAGCGACGTGGAAGTGGTTCACTACGAAGGCGGAAGTACCAAGCGCAACAAAAAGCGAGAAAATATTGAGATGGAAAGCAGGATATATTATTTGAGACAATACAAACATACAAACAAAATAGTTCTTTTCTTGTTGAAACATTTACTATAGATGGAAAAATCAAAAAGAAATATTTCTATAGATATTTTAAAATTCTTTGCTGTTCTACTTATTACGAACAGCCATTTTGACGAACAGTATGTACATTGCAAGGAATTAGCAACGGGGGGCGCCATTGGCGATGCCCTGTTCTTCTTTTGCTCGGGATACACGTTGTTCTTAGGGCGGTTCGGACGCTTTGACACATGGTACAAAAGAAGAATAAGGCGTATTTATCCCAGCGTTATCGGGTTAGGAATAACAGTATTGTTGCTCTACAATACCGATTTTTCTGTAAGTCAGTTGCTCACCGATGGTGCAGGATGGTTCGTGTCATGCATAATGATTTATTATGTGCTGCTGTATTTTGTCAGGCGGTATGCCATAAACAATCTGAAAGTAGTGTATGGATTGGCCGGTACTTTAGTTCTGTTTTGGTATGCCCTTTTCTTTGAACCTTTTCATACTCTCGTAAAGAATGTTTCTTTCTTGAACTGGATGGTGTTTTGTGAACCCATGGATAAGGTATGGATTTACCAATGGAACTATTTCAAATGGGGCTTTTTCTTCCTGTTCATGCTTTTCGGAGCTGAATTGGGTTTAAAAGAATCACATTCAGAAAAAATAAAGAATAGAGCATTTGCTCCCACATTCAGTATGTTGCTGTTTTCTTGTGTTCTTTTTTATGCTTTACCTTTGATATCTGTTAAATATCTTATATGCCAGAAGTTGTTGATATTTTCGTTGATTCCGTTGGTTGGAGTCTGTTTGTATTTTTATAGGTTATGCCAAACTGATATTGCTCTGAGACTATATCAGCATAAATTTATGGGCTGGATAGTCAAAGGTGTTGGGGGGCTTTGCCTGGAGATATATCTGGTTCAGCCATATGTGCGAACAACGGCTTTGAACAACCTTTTTCCTCTCAATATTGTTATTTTGTTTGTAGCCATAGTCGTTGTGGCTTATTTGTGTCGATCGATAGGTAGATGGTTCCAGCAGACATTTAGCAAAGAAGATGGATATGATTGGAAAGCAATATTTAAAATCGTTTAGTCTTTAAAAGTTAATAAAAAAAGATATGAATAGTATTTTGGGATTAATAACGGAAATTGGAATCTGGAGTTGCCGTTTGTTCAAATCAAAATATAAGTGGATGCTTTTATTCTTCATTTTGTGGGTATATCGTGTAAGTTGTATGCCTGCTGATGAGGGTGGTATCGCTAAAGGAATACAAATTGCAACCACTTTTGGATTGTTGTATTATGCAATGAGTTTCAGAAAGAACTGTATTGGTTCGGCTTTGTTTCATACCAAGTCGCCTAATCTTACAATGACTTGGTATCTGTTATTGGCTCTTGCAAGTACTTTGTGGTCGTATGTGCCATTGCTTTCATTTTTCATGGCTTTTGAAAAATTGGTATTTATGATTGTATTTTTTGCTATATTCTCGCAAGTACATACTTTTGAAAATATGGAGAAAATCTTTGTATATCTTGTAGTGGGAATGTTGGTTTTCAATGGTATTGCAACTCGAGTAATGGGGTATCAGGCTTGGATTGGGCATGATTTACAGCAGGGCTCTTGTGCAGCTATGTGTTTTTCCTATTGCTGTGGAGAATATCTTGCCAAGAAAACAGGGGATAAGAAAAGGTATGCAATGTTAAAGGCGGCTATGATTATTTCTGTTTTCTTTTTGGCTATATCTACAAGTGGAGGAGCTAATGCTTCTGCTGCATTAGGTTTTGGTGTTGCCTTGCTCGTATGTGGTAAATTTATCTGGGGATTGCTACTTCTGTTAGCTGGTGGTGCTATTTATTTTTTCAAGGACTTGGGAGAAGATATTTTTAATTTCTTGATGGCAGGAAAATCGGAAGATGATATCAAGTCGTCAACAGGACGAACTTCAATTTGGGAAGTAGTAGAAGAACTTGGTGCACAGAAGCCTTTTTTCGGTTGGGGATATGCAGCAATGGAGCGTTATATTACTGATAAAGGACCGATGCCTTTGACAGATTTGCATAGCAACTATTATGGGGCTTATGGAAGTACCGGATTGGTAGGTCTTGTTCTGTTGATTATACACCATGTCTCGGCATTGTTCTATGCTTTAAGGAAGAGGATGAAACCTGGTTATGTAGGTCTGCTTTCGGCTGTTTCTTGTGGCACCCTTAATGGATACTCCTACGGATTTTTATCAGGAAAGACCGCGATTATAACTGTGGTTTATCTGGGCATTTTGATGATGGCATATTTTTACTCAAAAGTAAGATATACAAAATGACAAAAGAACTAAGTGACAAAATTAAACTGATAAGCTTGATATGTACAGTCATGGTTGTTTACCGTCATGCGCATACATTAGAAGCTTTTAGAGGTGATGGTAAAGAAACATGGGAAATATATAATTTCATCGCACATGGTGTTACGTATATGACCAGCATAGCTGTTCCCTATTTTTTCTTGATTTCTGGATTCTTCTTTTTCAAGCAATCTTATTATGTGGAAAATAACTACATATTGATGTTAAAAAAGAAAACAAGAACTTTATTCGTTCCTTTTCTTTTCTGGAATATTTTAGCTATTATCCCGATGTGGTGTGGTAGCAAAATAGTCATAGAAGACCATTGGTATATGTATGTAGTGGATTTGCTGCATAGTGATTACAATGGCCCATTATGGTATGTGCGTACATTGATGCTTCTTATGCTGTTGACACCCTTGTATGATTGGATTTTCTTTTTGGAAGATAAAATAGGGAGAAAATGGGAATTAATAATACAATGTACTATCATTACGTATATTTTCTATATCTGGTGGCCAATGGATACTAAAGTATTAAGTACGGAAGGATGGCTGTTCTTTCTCTTGGGAGGTATCGCCAGAAAGCATGAAGGATATTTGGAGAGGGCACTGAATAAAAAATGGGCTGTGTTGCTTTATCTTTGTTGGGTTGTATCATGCTTTTTTATTATGCAAAACTATTGGACAGATAAAATCCATATGTTGCTGGGTGTATTTCTTTTTTGGAATGTCATTCGAACAGGTTGCAGGGGATGGGTCGCTTCGATGGCAGGATATGCCTTTTTTATCTATGTCAACCACTTTATTTTATTGAAAGTGGTTAAAACTATTCTATCTCATTACTATTATGGAAATGAAACAGCAGCATTGCTTACTTTCTTGTTGTCCCCAATATTTGTTATACTCATAATATGGAAGGTGGGAAAAATATGGTATCTGAGGTATCCAAAATCTTTTGCTTTGGTAACAGGTGGACGGGCGTAAACGTTATACATTGAAATTTATAGAATATGAAAATACTATATGCAAATCAGGTGTTCTTAGACTATAGAATACCATATTATCAGAAACTTATCCAATTGTTTAAGGGTAATTTCTATGTGATGTATTCACCAAACCGTTATCATTTAATGATGCGAGACGATTTGGTGGAACGTATCAAAAGCGAAATGGGTGATAATGCAGTTGCTTTCAAGCATGATTATTTGTTTGATACGGCAACAATGTCTTTTAATCGTGTAGAAGGAGAATATGGTCAGAAAATTCCTTTTATGTATGGATTTTTGCGTGCCATCAGAAAGATTAAGCCTGATGTACTGATAACAGAAGCTTTCTTTCAATGGACTCCATGGGGAATTCTCTATCATCTGCTTTTTCGTATACCTTTATATATAGGATATGAACGTACTTGCTATACTGAACGTAATACAGGTAAACTGAAAACTTTGCACCGTAGGTTATCTGATAAGTTTATCAAAGGGTATCTTGTAAATGGTGTGGAGACAGAGAAATATCTGCTTTCTATTGGTATCAAAGCAGAAAAGATACATCGTATTGGAATTTCTGCAGACAGTAATGGTCTGACTACTTCAATAGCTAAGATGGGAGACGATGAAAAAGAGATTTTCAGAAAAAAATATATAAGTACAGAGGACGGCTTGGTCTATTTGTTTTCTGGGCAGATTGTTAAGCGTAAAGGAGTCGGTTATTTATTGGAGGCCTGGATGGAGCACATCAAGGTATATCCAAATGACAGGTTGGTATTGATAGGATCTGGTGACTTGTATGACACTTATAAGCATGAATATGGTAAGGAGCAATCTATATATTTAGAAGGCAAGGTGAGCTACAATGAGGTATATAAGTATTATGCCATAGCAGATGTATTTATATTGCCTACTATTGAGGATAATTGGAGCTTAGTTATTCCTGAGGCAATGGCGTGTGGCCTTCCTGTGGCAACAAGTATCTACAATGGTTGCCATCCAGAATTAGTGAAGGAAGGTGAGAACGGAATCACATTTGATACTTTCAAGCAAGAATCGATTGTCGCTGCCCTTGACTATTTCCATCATCATGATTTAATGAAGATGGGACAAAAATCAAGGGAAATAGAAACTAAGTATAATACAGAGCATTGTGCACAGAGAATGTACGATATATTTAATTCGTAAATAATTCATATTGTATGAAAATAGCAATAATTGGTGCCGGTATTTCCGGCTTAAGTGTTGGTCAGTTGCTTAAAGATAAGCATGAGGTGACGATTTTCGAGAGTGATAATAGACCTGGTGGTATGATTAAATGCGATCGTGTAGATGGTCATTTGTTTCATCGTACAGGTGGTCATGTTTTTAATACACGAAGACCTGAAGTATTGGATTTCTTCTGGAGTCATTTTAATAAGGAAGAGGAATTCGTAAAAGCTGATAGAAATTCTGGTGTGTCTATGGATGGCGGCTTGTTTGTTCCTTATCCTATAGAGAATCATATTTCATGCTTTGATGATGAAACGGTGAATAGTATCATCAAGGATTGGATGATTATTAAAGGTAATGAAGGAAAAATTGAACCCAAGAATTTTGAAGAATTCTTGAAAGGACGTTTCGGTGATAGCCTTTACAAAATGTATTTTCAACCTTACAATGAGAAAGTTTGGAGAAGAGACTTGACTAAGGTTCCTTTGTCTTGGCTGGAAGGAAAACTTCCTATGCCAACTGTAGAGGAGATGATCTTTAATAATATCAAAAAGGTTGAGGAGAAGAAATTTGTGCATAGCACTTTCTTTTATGCCAAGAATCACGGTTCCCAATTTATTGCTGACCGATTTGCTGAAGGCTTGAATATTCAGTATGGCAAAAATATAGAATCAATTTCACTGGCAGATGGTACATGGACAGTTGATGGAGAATCCTTTGATAAAGTTGTGTTCTGTGGAAATATCAAGCAATTGCCAAGTATGATTAATGTTCTGAAGTCAGATGAAGTGGCAATGATTGAAGGATTGGAAAGCCATGGTACTACAACAGTTCTTTGCGAGATAGATGATAATCCATATAGCTGGATTTATATGCCAAGCAAGAAGCATGAAAGCCATCGAATCATCTGTACTGGTAATTTCTCTCCTTCAAATAGAGCCAATGGCAAAATGTCTGCAACGATAGAGTTTACCGACTATATATCAAAGGAGGATATTCTTGATAATCTTGAGCGTATTCCTTGGCATCCTAAATATATAACACACAACTACGAGAAATACACTTACCCAATACAAGACGCAAATACTCGTACTAGTATCAAAAAATTGCGTGAGGACTTGGAACAAAGAGGTCTGTACCTCTGTGGACGTTTCGCAGAATGGGAGTATTATAATACGGATGTTTGCATGGCTTCAGCCATTGAGGTTAGCAAGATGTTTAATTAAAAACATGAAAAGGAAATGATAAGTGTAGTAACTGTAACATGGAATGCAGAGAGTTTCATCAAAGATACAATAGTGTCTGTATGTGCACAAAAGAATAAGAACTTTGAGTTCTTGCTGATAGATGGTGGCTCTAAGGACAATACGGTAGGGAAGGTAAAAACATTGTTGAAAGAAGGTGGTTTACTTGAGGAAAATATTGTGATTGTTTCTGAAAGAGACAAGGGAATGGTAGATGCCATGAATAAAGGAGTAAAGCGCTGCAAGGGCGATTATGTCCTTTTCTTAAATGGTGGCGACAGCTTTTACGACGAGAATGTAATTGATGAATTGGAAGATACCATTTCTAAGGTTCAAGCTGATGTGTATTATGGTCGTACCATGATGATATTCTATGAGGGTAAAGGTATTTATAATGAGAATGAGGAGCAGGGTGATCCTATTATGCCTTTTATCCATCAGTCTGTCATTGTAAAAACAGAGTTGTTGCTTAAACATCCTTTTGACTTGAGTTATAAGATTCTTGGTGACCGCGAATTGTTCTACTGGTTGCGTGTCAATAATTATAAGTTCCACTATGAGCCTTACATTGTTTCTACTTATGATGCAAGAGAAGGTGGAAGCGAGAATAATCCATACTTGATAGCTGTAGAGGGAGACCGTATTATGGGCTTAGACAAAAAGCCTGGTTACTGGTTGAGAAGATTGAGATGGAAATTGACGAAGGCTCCAATTCAATTTATAAAGAATCATGCACCAAGAAAACTACTCAATTGGTATTTCTTGAAGAAGAGAAAGAACATTATATGGGTGGAGAAATATTAAGTCCCGCTAAGTCAAAGACTAAACGCCAAACCAACCTTGAGCTATTGAGAATATTCTCAATGCTCATGGTGTTGGTGATACATTACAATGTTGGTATAAATGGGCAGACTACGCATGAGATGGTGATGACCGAACCTTTGAAATTTGTGGGAGTCGCCAGCTTGAAGAGTTTGAGTTTTATTTGTGTGAACTGCTTCATTATTATATCTGGCTATTTTGGAATCAGATGGAAATGGAAAAGTTTGTGTAATTTTCTCTTTCAGATTGTATTCTGGGGGGGCATAATCCATTTTATTGCTATTGGATTGGGAATGACTAACTTTTCTATTAAACATCTTGCTGATAATATGCTGTTATTCCTTGTTAATGGCAATTGGTTTTTTGTGAGCTATTTGGCTTTGTACATGTTAGCTCCTATTATGAATGCTTACATAGAGAAAGTGGAAACCTGCCAATTGGGATGGATGGTGCTGGCATTTTATTCTTTCCAGACCTTGTTCGGATGGATTTTCAAGAATTGTATAGAATTCTCGCAAGGTTTGACCTTTGTCAGTTTTATGGGGCTTTATCTTCTTGGGGCTTATCTTAAAAGATCAGATTTAAAATGTTTCGGATGGAAAAGTTCTGTGGATTTGGCAATGTATGTAGGTGTTGGTGCAATATGTGTGATTATCAGTATGATATCTAATTATATTGGGTTTGAGAAAGACATTTACAGTTATATCTCTCCTTTGCAGATTCTACAGACGATTTACCTGTTTCTGTTTTTCAAAAAGATACATGTTGGGTCTAAGTATGATAAGTTGATATTGTTCTTTTCCACCTCTGCATTTGCTGCGTTATTGATGCATTCATGGGATGGTGTGGAGATTTATCGCTTTGGGCTACTATGGATTGATAATAATCTGCCTCTTCCTTTTGTGTTTACTGTGTTGTATATAGTTATATTCTTTGTTATAGCTTGTTGCTTGGATAAATATAGAATTTTAGTTTGGAATAGAGTTTGTAAATGATAGATATTTCTGTTGTTATACCTGTTTATAATGCAGGTGATTTTATACATACTTGTCTTGATTCAATTGTTGCACAAAGAGGTAATCTTAAGTATGAGATTATTTTGGTGGATGACGGAAGTACAGATAATTCTGTAGAAGTGATTCAACAGTACGAAAAGTCTGAAGAATTAGTAAAGTCAGGTGGTAGAATTGTTCTGATGCAACAGCAGAATGCTGGCCCTTCTAAAGCTCGTAATCGTGCTATAGATGCTGCACAAGGACGCTATCTTGCCTTTATTGATGCTGATGATTATTGGAAACCGGAGTTCTTTAATAGAACGATGGGCTTTCTTGATAAGCATGAGGAATGTATTGGTGTTAGCGTGTTGCAACAGGTCGATACTGTATCGGGAACGCATGTCTCACCAGAGATTCCTAATGACGGATTGTCTGATAAGGAGGCTTCTCGTTATGCTGACGGTTATGTAATTAAGGATTTCTTCCGCTTTTGGGGTAAAAGAATGCATATTTGTCCTGGTGGTGCCATGATGCGTACCGATGTTGTTAAGGCAACTGGAGGTATGCGAGAAGATCTGCGTATCACAGAAGATTTGGAGTTTTGGGGATATTCTGCTTTATTCGGTAAGTGGGGATTGATTCCTGAGGTTCTTTTTATGGGATGCGGTGCACAAACTGTTACGTCTAATGAAGATTGGATAAAGCGTATGAAACGCAGATGGGATAATGCTCCGACTGTCGCAGAATGGGAGAAGAGGTTGGTTCGCAAGCAACCTGATCTGTTGAATGATGAGAGCTATCATGTTGTGCAAGGTGCTATTGCTCGTAACCTTGCATACTGCCAATTGTTATCCGGAAGAACAAAATTGGCAAGGAAAGAGACAATAAAGTATAGTAAATACATAACCAAAGATAGCATTGGCAAACTGATGAACTTTGCCAAATGGTCTTCATTGACATGGTGGGGATTGTGTAAGTTATTGAAATATCGTGAGTGGCATAGAAAATGAATAGATTGGTATATTTGGATTGCCTTCGTGGCTTGGTTATGCTCATGGTGGTTTTTTCTCATACATGTGGTAACTTTTGTTTGGAATGTAAAGATGAATTTTGGGTTTGTCGGATTTTTGAAATTTTGATGCTTCCTGGTTTCTTCTTTACAAGTGGTTGGTTTACTCGAATTAGTCTATCGGGGGGGGTAATACTTAAACGTTTTAGATTAATGCTTATACCTACTATATGTATGTTTCTGATGTATATCCTTATTTATTGGGGAAATATTAATAAACTTGGATATTGTGTCTTAGGTGAGTACAAGTTTGGCTATTGGTTTACATTTGCGCTATTCTTGATAAATTTAATTCATTGGGTGGTTTCTGAAATTCTTTCTCGCTTAAGATTTGATGTACGAAGAACAACTATATATCATCTATGTTTATTATTCGTTGTCTCTATATCAATCCTCTTTCTAAAAGATTGGGATTGGAATTACAATAATAAAGTACTTGCTGGATGGTTTTCATTACGTCTGATTGCTATGTTTTTTCCGTTCTATCTGATGGGGATAGTATGTAGACAATATGAACGATTGTATAATCGTTTTATTTGCAATGACTATGTAATAGGAGGATTGATGATTGTTTTTGTAGCAAGTTTGTTTCGTATTAATGGTGGTTTCTTTTATGGTTTCTTACAATCCGGAATAGGTTTGCTATTGCTTTATCGTTTATTTCATTTCTATCAGTCAACTTTCTCTGATAAAACATTTGTGGGAAAACAGTTGTCAATGATTGGTCGTAATACATTGCCTATATATCTTATTCATTATTTTTTCTTTTTCGGTTTAAAGTTTCACATGATCGGGCGTTTTATTGATAACCAAACTCAATGGGGATTAACATTTGTCATAGCTTCTGCACTTACATTACTAATTACGTATGGTTCAATAGCTGTAGCAAAAATAATAGGGATTTCTAAACCTTTGAGTAAGGTATTGATTGGAAAATAAGTAAAAGCAATAATTGTTTCAACAGAATTATATGAAACCCAAAATACTTTTTATCATGCACATGCCACCTCCTGTGTATGGTGCCTCAATGGTGGGACAATATATACACGACTCTGAGCTCATTAATGCGTCGTTTGATTGCCATTACGTCAATTTAGCCGTGGCTACACGACTGGATGAGATTGGTAAGTGGGGATGGAATAAGGTGAAAGGAGTGTTGAAGAAGCTGATGGAGGTAAGGAACGCGGTAAAAACTGTAAAGCCGGATCTGGTGTATATCACTCCTAATTCTGCTGGCGCACCTTTCTATAAGGATTTCATTACGGTGATGATGCTTAAGATGATGGGGCAGAAGATTGTGATGCACTTCCATAACAAGGGCGTGGCTACCAGACAGAATCGGTGGCTGGACAACTGGTTGTATCGTAGATACTTTAAGGGTGTGAAATTGATTCTGCTGGCTGATGCGCTATATGAGGATGTGAAGAGGTATGTGAATAGAGAGGATGTTTTTGTTTGTCCTAACGCTATACCGATGCTTACGATGGCTGAGCAGACTGTAAGACCAAGCGATAATGTGCCGCATATCCTTTGGCTCACAAATATCATGAAGACAAAAGGTATAATGGAATTTCTCGCTGCTCTGAAAATTCTTAATGATAAGGGCGTGAAATTTCAAGCAGACTTTATCGGTGGACTGACAAAGGAGTTGGCTGGTGATGAGTTTGATGACGCTTTGTCTATGATGGGGCTTAACGGATGTTGCACGTATTATGGACCGAGGTATGGTGAGGAGAAGTCTGTGTTCTTCCGCCAGTCAGACATCTTCGTTCTTCCTTCATATACCGAGGCTTTCCCCGTCTCCATCCTTGAAGCTATGGTCTTCGGTTTGCCAATCGTGGCAAGTAATGTCGGTGGTGTGAGTGCAGAAGTGGAGGATGGAGTTAACGGTTATCTTCTTGGTGGCAATCAGCCCATAATGCTAAACACGTTCCGTCCAAATCCGCGTGAAATAGCCGAGAAAATCGAAAACCTCCTCACCGACTCCACCCTGCGCCAGCGTATGGGCGAGGCAGGAAGAGAAAAGTTTGAGAAGGAGTTTACGTTGGAGGTGTTTGAGAAGAGGATGGCGGAGATTCTAAAAACATGTGTTTGATTTAAATACTAATATGTTTCGATTAAAAGATTTAAATATACTTGGCAGCAAGGCGGAGCTTGCTGCGCTGCCTGAGGGCAAATTGCTTATCAATACGATTAATGCACATTCGTACAACACTGCACGTAAGGACGGGTTGTTCGCTGAGGCGCTGACAAATGGTGATGTGCTCATTCCGGACGGGGTGAGCATCGTGAAGGCGTGCCGATGGATAAAGGCGAAGAGCCAACCGAAGGAACGTATTGCAGGATGGGACTTGTTCGAGTTTGAAATGAACAAACTCGAAGAATGTGGAGTGAAGAATGTTTCCCGTGAGCGTCCGCTCACGGTTATGTTCATGGGCAGCTCGCAGGAGGTGCTCGACCTGATTGTGAAGCGGGCGGCTAAGGTGTATCCGCATCTGAAGGTGGTGACTTACTCGCCACCGTACAAGCCTGAGTTCTCGGAGGAGGACAATAAGGCTATCATTGATGCTATCAATGCTGCCGATCCTGACTTGCTATGGATTGGTATGACTGCGCCAAAGCAGGAGAAGTGGACTTTCTCGCATTGGGATGAACTGAATATCCACTGCCATGTAGGTACCATCGGAGCGGTGTTCGACTTCTTTGCTGGTACGGTGGAGCGTGCACCCGTATGGTGGCAGCGTCATGGTTTGGAGTGGCTTTATCGACTGCTGAAGGAACCGAAGCGCATGTGGCGCAGGTATATCATTGGCAATACGCTGTTCCTTTTCAATATTGTATTTCGCGAGAGATGGTAAAGGATATTTACTACAAATTCATACAATTCTCGCTTGGTATTTACGATGGTCGGGAGTTCGTTGACGGGTCGGCACTGACGGGCTTCGATTGGGAGCGTTTCTTTGGTTTTGCCAGGAAGCAGACGTTGGTAGGCATCATCATGGAGGGCATATCGAAACTGCCTAAAAGCGTGGCACCAACGCAGAAACTGCTGATGAATTGGTTCATGGCGAGCCAGGGTATACGTCGACAGAATTGGATGCTAAACGAAGCCACCGTCGATATATATAATAAGGTGAGGGCTGCGGGCTACGACTGTTGCATACTGAAGGGACAAGCGAATGCTGCGATGTACCCAAATCCGGCTGCGCGTACCCCTGGCGATGTGGATATGTGGGTGAGGGCATCGCGTGAGGAGATACGTGCGTTGGCTCATTTGCTGACAAAGGAAAATGGACGTGTGGACGAGGAGAGTTTTAGTCATATCGCTATCACTCTGAATGGTGTATGCGTTGAGCTGCATTACACACCGGGCTTCATGGCAAACTTTGTGTATAGCCGTCGTTTACAACGATGGTTTGAGGATAGCATCGAGGGGCAGTGTCGCAATATGATTGCGTTGCCCAATGAGGCTGGTGAGGTAGCCTCTCCTACTCCTGCGTTCAATGTTGTCTATCAGTTGTACCACCTCTATCATCATTACTTCTATGAGGGTGTCGGACTACGCCAAGTGGTAGACTATTACTACGTAATTTTGAATTTTGAATTAGGAGTTTGGAATTGTCGCTTATGCGATGAGGAGTTGAAGAATTGTGAATTGGAATTTCAAAACTCAAAATTGAATAATTCAAAATCAGCAAAGCCGATAATTCAAAGTTCAAAACTCAAAATTCAAAACTCGCTAAAGCGTCTCGGCTTATGGAACTTCGCAGGTGCAATGATGTATGTGCTGCATGAGGTGATGGGATTGTCGGAGGAACAGATGATTGCACCGATAGACAAGACACGTGGACGGATGTTGCTCGACGACATTCTGCATGGTGGCAATTTCGGACATCACGACAAACGCCATGCGTGGGGACACGATGCTTATAAAGACAACGGCTTCAAGCATGGAGCGTTGGGGCATAATCTGTTAAGATTATACCGCGACGCTCGTCTGCTTAGATATTATCCTACGGAGGCACTAAGCGAACCGCTATTTAGAATTTGGCATTTATTTTGGAGAATGAGAAATAAGAAATGCTGACGCAAGCTTTACTTGCGCCCTGCCTTCCATCCGTCTGTTCCGTAGCATCCCTGCTCTGTCACAATAACAACCTTATTGCCGTCGAGCACCTTGCGCGGACTATGCACCTTTGCATCATTCGTTGCGCCGTTGATAGCGGTCGGTTCGGTGACAACAAGGTGCATTGTTGTTTCTACCCCACTGTCGTATGTGGTGGCGGTGATGGTTGTTTCGCCTACGCTAAGGAGCGTAACGTAACCGCCTGTGACGGTCGCAACGCTCTCGTTTGAGCTCTTCCAATGCAAGCGTTTGTCGGTAGTGGTCTTCGGCATGAATGTCGGGCGCAATCCAATGTGGGCAACATCTAACGATACCGTCATCTCTTCCTCAGCAAAGCTGATCGAACGCGACAGCTCGGGCTGCTTCTGCTCACCCTTGCGATAGAGGAACGGCAGGGGTAGGGTCTTGGATGTGTAGAGGTTGAAGCGTGCGTAGCTGTTATCCGGAGTGCTGTAGCGCATTGTGCCGTAAGCTTCGTTGGTAGGAGTAAGCGTCGCGCCTTCGTGATCAAGTGCTATATTCCACTCGGTTATGCCCTCGTCCCATGCCAACTTCTGCTTGCCTGTCGCACCAAGCTGACGACCGAATTGGTCGGTGAGGGTCCAGTGCTGCTGGTCGGCAGACTTGTTCAGCGTGAAGCGCAGCACGTCCGGACAGGTAACGTCAGCCGTCGAGGTCACCGACACTACATTGAGATAGTTTGTCTCGTCCATGCCGCCTAAGTCGGCTGCTGCCGCTCCGTTGCGGAATATCATCACCTCGTCACCCGCGCTGAGCGTGCTCTTCTTCGTGAGCTTCTCATACTGCCAGCCGAGCGGCGACTCCAAAGCTATGTCAGCCTCATCGTATTCGATAGTGATGGCATCGAGATACACTGAGCCTTCGCTCTTTCCTCCAGCCACAACGATGCTCATATCGTTGGTGGTGATGGCAGGTGCGTCTATCTGCTTCGTCACGTCGACATATACGCCGAGGTCTTTCGATACCCACTCGCCGAACCAGTCGCTGCTGGCGAAGTCGACCGGTGCCAACGAGTAGAGCGTTGTGCCACCATCGTTGAGCGACACGCCCACTTGTCCTTTCTTATTGTTTGAGCACATCGAGAACGTGATGCTGCGCACCTTGCAGCCTTGCCATCCTTCGAGATAGAGCACTGCCTCGTGGTTGCGAGGTATCTGGTTGTAGCGGTTGCCCGTTGTTGCGCCGAACTTGTTCTCGAAGTCTACTCGCGAGTTGCGTGGCACCGTTCCACATGCTGCTATCTTGAACTCTGCTGTCTGCTTGTTGTATTCAACGATTTTGTACATCACTTCTGCAGCATCCGCTGCAACAGAAATCGTAAGGAACACTGCTACAGTCATTGCCTTACGCACAATACCCATCAGATTTTTCATATCCTTGTTTTTAGGCTTTTAGGCTGAGTGGTATGGGCAAGATGCCCATACCTCCTACCCTTTTTGCTTTTTGCTTTTACTTTTTCTGCAAAGGTACTGCTTTTTTATGTTTTCTGCTAAAGATCCATTATCTTTATAAAAAGTGTGCCTTCTATGTTTCTCGCGTAGAAACATAGAAGGCACACACTCTTTATTGCATTTACAAGGTTACAGCCACGCTCCGAAGCGTGGCTGCGGCAGTGGTGCCGAGAAATAGTAGTTCTGGTCGTTGGCGCTGTCGAGGAAGTTCACCCTCTTCATGCCGAAGAACGGGATGCCGTTCGGGAAGATGCGCGCAAAGTCGGTCACACCGCCCGAGAGAGCGGGGCTGCCCTGCTGCAGGTCGAAGTTCCACGCCTTATCGAAAGCAAGCGGAGCGCCCTTGTCGGGGTCGTCGACCTCGCAGTTGATGTCCATGCCGGCGTTCTGCTTGAAGAGTTTGAAGAGCGGATCGAACTGGCCTGCTGTGGCGCTCTTTATGTCTGTGTCGAACCAGATGCCAAGCGAAGCGCCCTTTGCCATCTGCTCCACGCCGGTAGCGGTAGAAGCGTAGTAGTAGTTGGGCGTGAGACGGCTGTGCTCCATGTCGGCGCCGTCCTGCTTGGGCTGCTTCAGACCGAAGCGCGAGTCGTAGCAGAGGTTGTTCACGAACACCGGTCGCGCAGCCTTCTCCACCCATACCGAACCGCCCTTCTTATTCTTCGAGCGTCGCCAACCGCAGTCGACGATGGTATTGTTGTAGACAGTCATGTCGGTGAGTGGCACCACCTCGCTGTTGCCGGCGTTGGAGAGCTTAAAGGCGTTGGTGCAGGCGTTGTATATCACGTTGTTGGCTACGTCGAGCTTGCAGCCCGCCTTCACGTTGATAGCCTCGCCGCCGTCGGCAGCGTTACCCGAATCGGCGAAGATGTTGCCCGCAATCACGCCGTTGCCGCCCGTGAAGTAGGTCTGGTCGTTGTAGTTGTCGTGGAAGAAGCTGTTGGCGATGACAAACTTGCCGTTGACGTTGCAGAAGTGGAAGGCCGGCACGCCGCCGTCGATGGTGGTCTTGAAGAGCTTGTTCTGGAACGATGCCGACGACTCGGTAGGCGTGGCGCCGGCGTAGGCTATGTCTACATGGTTGAGCACCACTTCCTCCGAGTTGTAGCCACAGATGATGCCGCCCCAGGCTTCGGGTTTCTTGCAGTCGGAGGTGAAGGTGACGGGCTTCTCGGCTGTACCGAGGCAGTAGAGGTTGCCCAGCACCACCACTTCTACAGGCACCTGCACGTCAGCCTTGCACGTCACCGTCACGCCAGGCTCTATATAGAGCGATGTGCCGACGGGTATCTCTACGCTCTCGCTCAGCGTGGTGTCGTTCGACCACACGAGCGAACCTACAGGATACTCTGCCACGGCGGTCTTTATGACATTTGTAGAACCTTGGTTGGCGTTGCCGTTGTTGCCTGCATAATCGTACGGATTGATGTTGTCGTTCTCGCAAGACGCTGAGAACATTGCCGTTGCTGCGGCGAGCAGCATACCGGCCATTGTGTTTATCTTCTTCATTGTATGATGTTGTTATGGTGAGGTGTTGAAATATGAGGTGTTATGGTGAGATGTTGTGGTGAGATGACGCGAATCAGAGCTTGTAGCGCACGCCGAGCAGGAAAGTTCTGCCGTAATGGTATGTGCCAACGATGGTCTTGTCGCTCTTCTGTCCTTCATACTCGAGGTTGCTCTGGTTGACGGTCTTGAGGTATCGCTCGCGCTTTGCGTCGAGCAGGTTGTTGGCCTTGAAGAAGAGCGAGATGCCGTTGTGGAACTTCTTCTCTGCGCTGAAGTCGAGTCCGAACATCGCCTTGTCCCACTGGTCGGCGTCCTTGAACGGCGACACAAGTGCGAGTTTCGTGCCGGTGAACGAGGCTGCAAGCTGTGCGTTCCAACCATGTTCGGTGTCCTTGTAGAGCAGGGAGAGATTGGCTGTGTGCGGCGCCTGATTCACGAGCGGACGAGTCTGCGTAACGCCCGTCTTATACTCTGCGCTGCCTTCCTTGTACTGGCGCTTCGAAGTGGTAATCTCCGAGTGGGTGTAGGTATAGTTTGCCTTCACACCGAAGTGGCGTATGTACTTTATCACGTCAATCTCGAAGCCCATATTCTTCGCGTTGCCCAGGTTGGCGGGCATGTAGTAGGCGTCTGTTCCGGCGCCGATTTTGCCGTCCGACGTAACGAACACCTGTTCTATCGGGTTCTTCAGATACTTGTAGAAGACGCCTGCGAGAATCTGCTCTGTGCTCGACGGGAACCACTCCCAGCGTAGGTCGATATTGTCGATGCGGGCGCGCTTCAGTTCGGGATTTCCCTTCTCCTGATACTCATCGCCCTGTATCTGGTAGGGTACAATCTCGTAGAATCCAGGTCGGTTGATAGAACGGTAGTAAGAGAGGCGCACGTTCATCTTCTTTGTCGGTGTCCACTTCACTGAAGCCGACGGCAGATAGTCCCAATAGCTCTGCTCGCCCACCTGCCCCATGTTACGGAAGTGCTGCAGCATGGTGTATATCTGGTTAGTATGTTCGGCGCGTAAGCCCACGTTCAGTTCTCCGAGAGCGCTGCTCAGCGTAGCCATAGCGTAGACTCCGCCGATGTGCTCCTTCGAGTCGTAGTTGAGCTGAGACGCCTGCGAGTAAGGCGTCTTGCATACCCAATCGACGTTGGCGAACTGCTCGTATCCGTTGCCATCGAGCTGCTGCGATATGTCAGCCGGGTTGAAGACGTACGAGTAGTAGCGGTTGCTGCGCTCCTTGCGGCGATACTGCGCGCCAACCTTCCACAAAGCGTCCAGCTTGTCGCCGAAGCGTGTGTCGTAAGCGAGGTTGATGTAGCCCGCCCAGTCGGTATCCTTGTTGTGCTGGAAGCGGCGTTCCGCACTCTTGGGCAGCGTCTTCAGGATGTTCTTCTCCTGGCTCCATATGTCGCCCGACACGGCGTCGCCCTCAGCGCCGGCACTACGACCAACGGTGTTGGTAAGCGTCACGTATGTGCGGTCGGGGTCTTCGGCTCTTGCCTGCGAGAACACGCCCGACCAGTCGACCGTGAAGCGGTCGGTCAGATGGTGCGTGCCCTTGAGGTTGGTGGCGAAGATGCTCTGCGTAGAAGAAGTGGAGCGCAGCTCGTCGTCCTGCGTGTACGAGTCGGCACTGATATACTCGGTGTTCACGCCGTTGTTGTAGCGCACGCCCTTCGAATTGGTGCGCACGTACATGTTGTACCATTCGAGCTTGTGATTCGAGAGCGAGAGGTCGAGCTTTGCGTGCAGCCCCGCCGTGAAGTCGTGTATGCTGTAGTAGCGGTGGTTAAGCGTAGAGATATACATAGCCTGTTCGCCCGACGCCATCTTCACCGAGTTGTATGTACGCTCCGTGCCACGGAAGGTGTTCTGCACACTTCCGGCAAGCATCACGCCTATACGGTTGTTCCAGAAACGGTCGCCTACGCTAAGACCGCCGATGAAGTTGGGCGCCGGCGTAGCATGGCTCTTCAGCTGCACCGGTCCGTTCCTGAAGTCGGAAGCCGAAGCCTTATAGTCTGAGCCGAACGCCTCGTAGGGTGAACGGTGAGTATAGTCGGAGCGGTTGGTCGTGAGATAGTCTCTTGCGCCGCTCCAGAAGTAGTCGCTCATGCCTACGGCGGCGTTAGCCTGCAACTGGAAGCGTGCGGGCGCATCCTTCATCACCATGTCGACCACTCCACCTGCGGCGTCGCCCTCCATGTCGGCAGTAAGCGACTTCGAAACCACGAGGCGGTCCATCAGGTCGGACGGGAAGATGTTGAGCGGAACGTAGCGGTTCTTGTCGTCGGGGCTCGGTATCTTCACACCGTTCACGAGCGTATAGTTGTAGCGCTTGTCCATGCCTCGGAGTATGGCGTACGAAGCCTCGCCCGAAGCGTCGCGCTCCATGGTCACGCCCGACACGCGCAGAAGCACGCTCGCCACATTCACGTCGGGCGAGAGCTGTATGCTCTGCTGGCTTATCACGTTGAGCACGCTCGCCGCATTCTTCACCGTCTCGACGGCGCTGCGGTCGGAGCGATACTCGCGGCGTCCAGTTACAACCACCTCGCCCAACTGCTGCAAGTCTTCGTCCAAGGCGATAATGAGTTGTCCGTCCTTGCCTTTCTCCGAGCCTTTGTCATAGTCTTTCGCCACGTCGACCACCATCTCTCTTGTCTTGTACGCCATGTACGAGACAACAAGCGTGTAGCGACCGAGGTCGGGCAGCTCGCGCAGCGTGAAGGTGCCGTCGAGACCGGTTGTGGTGCTGACGCTTGGCAGCTCCTTCACTCTGATAACGGTGCCGATAAGCAGCTCGCCGGTCTTGTGGTCCTTGACGATGCCGTCGAGCGTGTGCGCTGTTATGGCAGAGGTAGCAGCCGTGAGGAGTGCCACTGTGAATAAGAATCTCTTCATGCTATTTCGACTTTGTTATCGTGTGAATAATCTTTCCGTCCTTGTCTATCATCGACATCTTCAACAGCTTCTTGTCTACGGTGAACACAGAGAAGCCGTCGGCAGAGCTGCAGAACACCGTGCCGTCGATAGGCTTCACGGGACGCGCCAACGACGACGACGAGTTGACTACGTAGTCGATATTGTCACCCTTCTTCTGTATGTGCTGGAAGTTGTGGATGTGTCCGCAGGCGTATATAGCCACGTTGTTATATTTGTGAAGCACAGGCAGCAGACGCTTCTGCATGTCGAGACGCTCGCTCTCCTTCTTGTTGGTGTCGGCATATATCGGGTGATGACCCATCACAACCACCCAGTCTTCCTTGGCGTTGCACAGCGTCTCGTCGAGCCACGCCAGCTGCGCCTCGGCGTCCTGCTTGCAGGCGTCGGGATAGACGCTCGAATTCTTACGATAAGAGTCGATGAGCGGTGTTGTGTCGAGCATCACAATGCGCACGGAAGTGTTGCCGTGCTTGAACACCTTAGTATAATACCTGGCAGGCATCATCCATCGGCGGCTCACCTTGCCGTAGTCCATGAAAGCCTGCGTATTGCCGCGATACTCGTGGTTGCCGCAAACTGGGAACCAGTCGAGCATAAGGTCGGGATGCGAGTAAACCAGCTCGTAGTTGGTCATCCAAAGCGGGTCCTGTAGCGACGCAACACCATTGAAATGATGAATGTCGCCCGCAGCAAATACACACTCAGGGTCAACAACTCCCGCCATTTCGCCCATCAGTTCGGCTATCGGCTTCTGGTCGTAATAGCCGTTGCGTCCCATGTCGTTGGTCATATAGAGCGTCACGTCGCCCTTCAGCTGCTGCCACTCGGCACGCACGTCGTCAGCAACCGGTTGCGCTACGGTAGCCGTTGCCACCTTCGCCTTGCAGCACGACTGCACGCCGACTGTACCTTGAGCCTGCATACCCATACTACCCAACAACATCATTGCAGCCAATGACCACACAGCCATTCTTCTGCCGCAGCTTTCTCTCACTACTTTCTTTTTCATTCTTTTGCTTATTTAGTTAACTATGTGTAAAATTTCGGGTGCAAAAGTAAAAGTATAGTGTGTCAAAGAAGTTACAAAAATTTTATAATCAGAAGTCTTCCTGCGACGACTCTTCTTTTTCCCATCCTGCGCTGCAGTCCGCCACCCAGAAAGCAGATGCCCGATACAATCCGCGTGTTCAAGCGCTGGCTATACACTTAAATTATCTTAATGCTTCACCAAAAAATACTACGAATACTTGTTTGTATGTGTCAAAAAGTGTAGCTTTGCAGCAGTTTCATGTGTCTAAAAGTGCAAGAATTCCGAGTTTTCATGTGTCTAAAAGTGTAAGATTTCTGAGCTTTTATGTGTCTAAAAGTGTAAACTATGAAAAGAAAGATATACAACAAGCTCGTAGAGTGGAAGAATCAAAAGCAGCACAAACCATTAATACTCAACGGTGTAAGACAATGCGGCAAGACTTTCATCCTTAAAGAATTCGGCAAAAAAGAATTCGCAAGCCTTGCCTACGTCAGTTGCGACAGAAATGAAAGCCTACAAGCCATATATGCGGGCGATTTCAATGTGTTTAGAATTATACAAGGATTAAGTGCTTTGACAGGAGTGGACATCATCCCCGGTAAGACACTTATATTCTTAGATGAAGTGCAAGCCTTTCCACAGGCATTAGAGGCATTGAAGTATTTTTGCGAAGACGCTCCCGAATATCATATTGTTGTGGCAGGATCTTTGTTAGGTGTAGCCTTACACGCAGGGGTATCCTTCCCCGTAGGAAAAGTACAGACACTACGCCTTTTCCCTATGGACTTTGAAGAGTTTCTTATGGCATTGGGGGAAGACCAACTGCTAAAGCTTATGCATAACCACGACTACGAACTGATGAATGCCTTCCACGAGAAACTAAAAGACTATCTACGCCAATACTACTATGTAGGAGGAATGCCTGAGGTCGTAAAGCATTACGTAGAAAACAAATTGCTCAATCAGGTGCGAACCATTCAAAACGAAATTCTATCCAACTATGCAGGCGATTTCTCCAAACACGCACCCACACAAGAGGTACCACGCATCGACATGGTGTGGCAATCGATACTTGGGCAATTGTCTAAAGAGAACAAGAAATTCGTGTATGGAGTATTGAAAAAAGGCGGTAGGGCGAAAGAATTCGAGTTAGCCATACAATGGCTGATAGACGCAGGTCTGATATATAAAACTACAAAGGTGACAAAACCCGAATTGCCATTGAAGTTCTACGAAGACATATCTGCTTTCAAACTCTATTTATGCGACTGTGGATTGATGGGCGCTATGGCAGACACCGATGCTAAGAATGTGTTAATTAGCGATGCCGTATTTACTGAATACAAAGGGGCATTTACCGAACAGTATGTCCTTCAGCAACTACTCGCATCTAACATAAACAACATTTATTATTATAGTTCGGACACCTCACGCATGGAGATGGATTTCATTATTCAGCAGAAAGGTGCACTGGTACCAATAGAAGTGAAAGGAGGAACAAGCATAAAGGCAACATCACTACACAATTATCTAAAACAACATCAAGACATACCTGCCGTACGCTTCTCAATGCTCCCTTATCGCAAACAGGAAAATATAACCAACATGCCCCTATACGGTGTGTTTCTCAGTTTGGAATAAATATGCCAGTATAAAGTGCAAGAATTGTAACTGGTTAACAAACAAGAAAGGAACAAGCAATGAAAGGTTACGCAAAACCGATACGCTCTATGATGCCGAAGGTTTCTTCTGGTCTGCCAAGCAAGCAGATACAAGATACTGTACAATGATTGCTCCACAAAAATACTTGTGGACTTCAATGGACAACAGAAGTAAACTTCGTTGCTTACGCTTCTTGTTTGAGAAATGCGACATAACCGAGTCTGAATTGGTAATGTTGCTTGAACCTGTAAAAGAATAAAAGTTATGGCAGAAAATAATAACATACCGCAGTTCGTGAATAGCGACTCTTTTATGGCAGACAAGAACTATGTGAAGTGGTTGTCTGACTTGAAGAAACGCTTCCATATGGCACAGCTCAAAGCTGCTGTCAAAGTGAATACGGAAATGCTCAAATTCTACTGGAGTTTGGGCGAGGACATTTGTGAGAAGCAGAAGCAATATAAGTGGGGCGCAAACTTTATGAAAAGATTGAGCCTTGATTTGCGTGCAGAATTTCCAAAAGCTGAGGGATTTTCTGTTGTCAACTTGTACTATATCAAACGTTGGTTTGTTTTTTATTCTTCGCATACAAACTTTTTTTACCAAGCTGGTAAAAAATTACAAGATGTGGAAAATTCAACAACACCAATGCCTAATATCTTGCTTCGTGTGCCTTGGAGACACCAGACTGTAATAGTATCCAAATGTGAAAACATAGAAACAGCTTTGTTTTATCTCAAAAAGGTGCTTGCTGATAACATGAGCCGTACCGAGTTAGTACATGCTATTGAAACCAAACTGTACGAGCACACCAGCAAGGCTTTGAATAACTTTGATGTTACACTGCCTCAACCTCAAAACGCATTGGCAACAGAGATAATAAAAGACCCTTATAAGTTGGATTTCTTCTCGTTGCCGAGCAAGTTCTGCGAGATGGATTTGGAGAATAAGTTAGCAACCAATATTACTCGCTTCCTCTTGGAACTGGGTAAAGGCTTTGCGTATGTCGGTCGGCAGATGGAACTTGACACGCCAAGTGGCAAGTCTTACTTCCCCGACATGGTTTTCTATCATACTCGTCTGAAATGTTATGTGGTGATCGAACTGAAAGTGGTTGACTTTATGCCAGAATTCATTGGCAAACTGAACTTCTATGTTTCGGCAGCAGACGAATTACTTAGAGGCGAGGGAGATAATCCGAGCATCGGCATTCTTCTTTGCAAGGACAAAGACTCTTCCGTTGTCGAATGGTCTCTGCGTGGCATCACGACTCCGTTAGGTGTGGCAAGTTACCAGTTGCAGGAGGTTTATGAACGCACATTGCTTGAAATAAAGCAGGAAGCCTCAGAAGAGAACGCTTCAGAAGATGAAAAATAAATAATAGAATGTAACAAAATGGACTTATCAAAACACTTTGTTTTACTCAATGGGGAGCCTAAGACCTTACATAGACACCATACAAAAAGTATCTTCTAAGCAAAACGACGAGCATCTGCGTCGGTCGATACGGACGTCCGCGTCGGTCGATACGGACGTCTGCGCCGGTCGATGCGGACGTCTGCGTCGGTCGATACGGACATCCGCGTCGGTCGATGCGGACATCTGCGTCGGTCGACGCGGATGCTCAACAACAAACATAAACATCAGAAATGAAACATCTTTTTATCATACTAAGCTGTCTCCTGCCCTGCCTTTGCTCAGCGCAAACCTTCAGCGGCGAATACACCGCAGAGTGGCAGTGGGACATGAAGCGCAACACCAACTGGCTGAACCTGCTGCGCTTGAACCTGAACGTGCCCGTCTTCGATGGCAAGGGCACCATAAAAGCCTCTACGCTGCACATAGCAAAAACTAATGAAACAATCATAGCCGACTGGCAGACGTTCTCGAACATTGAGGCAGAGAACAACGTTGCTGCCATCGCCGTATTGGGCTACATGCACGAGTGGCAGGCGGCACATCTGTTTGTCGGCGTGCGCAACGTGAACGAGGACTTCTTCACATCCGACATCACCACGCTCTTCATCAACAGCTCCTGTGGCATCTTTCCCACCATCGCCGCAAGCTACCCCATAGCCAACTATCCGTTCTCGGGGCTTACGGTCTACTTCGACGTGTCGAGGGGCGGCTGGACATTCAGAAACAGCCTGTACAACGGCACTGGCTACAACGGATGGAAACGTAGAGACAACCCGTTCCTCGTGCGACCGGCGAAGGACGGCGTGTTCAACATCTCGCAACTGGAGTATGCGCACAGCGGTGCGCACTACTTCGCCGGCGTGGCTGTCCACTCGCGGCAATATACCGTCGGCACGGATGGCGAAATGCCGTCTGCCGACGCTGCTGCACACAAGACCACCTGCGCCTGGTGGGCGTATGCCGAGCAGCCCGTGTGGTCGGCTGCCGACCGCTGCGTGACGTGCATGGCGCAGTACTCGGAGAACACCTGTCACCAAAGTGCCTGCTACAGGTATGCCGAGGTAGGCTGCGCCTACTGCGACAGTCTCAACCAGTGTGGACTGTCTGCTCAATGCGCTCGCTTCCGTCAAGGCACCGAGCACTCCGTTGAGCTGACATACCGTCGCCAACTGAACCGCCACATCGCTCTGCAGCCCTCCTTCCAGTACATCAACAACACAGAAGGCAACTTCACCGCGCTCTGCGCACGTCTGTACTACAGTTTCTGAGCGACTTTCCACAGAACCTTGCTGCGGAGTATATTCTCCCACAGAACACGCGGAACACACAGAACCGTCCAACGAAGTATATCCTCCCACAGATGACACTGATATTCACAGATTAGGAGCACGCACCCAAATTCCGTGAATTCCGTGAATTCCGTGGGAACCATATCGCACACAAACCATCTGTGTAAATCCGTGAAATCTGTGGGAGGTAAAACTCAGAGTGAAATCTGTGGGAGAAAAGAAAGCCCACAAAACACGCGGAACACACAGAACCGTCCAACGAAGTATATTCTCCCACAGATGACACTGATATTCACAGATTAGGAGCACGCACCCAAATTCCGTGAATTCCGTGAATTCCGTGGGAACCATATCGCACACAAACCATCTGTGTAAATCCGTGAAATCTGTGGGAGGTAAAACTCAGAGTGAAATCTGTGGGAGGTAAAACTTAGAGTGAAGGTTGTGGGAGAAAAGAAAGCCCACAAAACACGCGGAACACACAGAACCGTCCAACGAAGTATATCCTCCCACAGATGTTTTTACTTTTTTACTCTTTTACTCTTTTACTTTTAAATTATGTCAGAACACCTTACCAAAGACGCTATCGACCTCAGCACGCTGAGCATACCTCGCCTGTTCGGTCGCTATTTCCTGCCAACATTGTTCGGAATGCTCAGCATCTCCGCCATGTGCGCCATCGACGGCATCTTCGTCGGACACGCTGTGGGAGCCGACGGCATTGGCGCTATCAATATCTGCGTGCCCATAATGATGCTGGCTACGGGTCTCGGACTGATGATGGGCGCCGGCTGCTCGGTGGTGGCATCGATACACATGGCTGAGAAGAAGCTGAAGGCGGCACGCATCAACGTGATGCAGGCGTGGATATTCACCTCGATCGTCATCCTGACGATGATCATTCCGGTGATGCTCTTCCCTTCTGCCACGGGCAGACTGCTCGGCTCGTCGGAGGCACTGCTGCCTCTGGTGCGCGAGTATATGCTGGGCTTCATGCCGGGCGAGCTGTTCGGCGTGTGGTGCGCCCTGCTGCTGTTCGTGATACGATTGGACGGCAATCCGCGTCTCGCCATGTGGTGCAACGTGATTGCGGCTATAGCCAACATCGTGCTCGACTGGCTGATGATAGTACACCTCGGTTGGGGACTTGCCGGTGCTGCCGTAGCCTCAACACTGAGCATGATGATAGGCGGACTGATTGCAGCGTGGTACATGCTGTTCGCCGCGCGACAGCTGCGCCCGATACGCCTGAAGTGGAGCCGCCGATCGCTACTCTACTCCGTGCGCAACATCGGCTATCAATGCACCATCGGCATATCGGCTCTCATGGGCGAGGGCACAATGGCGGTGCTCACGCTCGTGGGCAACTACGTATTCATAACCTATATGGGCGACCCGGGCGTGGGCGCGTTCGGCATAGCGTGCTACTACACACCGTTCGTCTACATGATAGGCAACGCCGTGGCGCAGTCGGCGCAGCCCATCATCAGCTACAACTACGGCATCGGCAACACTCACCGCGTGCGCTCCACGCTGAAGGTGGCGCTGCTCACCGCCGTGCTGTGTGGCGGAGCCGTGAGCGCAGCCTTCGTGCTATTCCCCTACCAGCTCACGGAACTCTTCGTGAGCACCGGCGAGGCTGCCTTCCCGCTCGCCGTCAAGGGTCTCCCATTGATGGCTGTCGCCTTCGTGTTCTTCATCGTCAACCTCATGTGCATCGGCTACTTCCAGAGTGTTGAGCGCGTGCGCCCGGCAATGGTGTTCGCGCTGCTGCGCGGCGCTGTGTTCCTCGTGCCCAGCTTCATCCTGCTGCCGAAGGTGCTCGGCGACAGCGGCATCTGGCTTGCGCTCGCCCTCTCCGAACTGCTCACTACAACGTGCATCGTGGCGTATGCGGCACTGCGGAGATAGTCCGCATTTCCACGCAACACACAGATATCGCCGCTTCGCACCGCATTTTTGCCGTTTCGCATAAGGAGGTGTTGTGTATAAAAACAAACGATTGTACTTTTGCAGCTTAATAATAAGTTCTCAGGCAACTTGTCCTTGGACATAATTTAATCATAACAACACATGAAAAAGATTTTATTATCATTGCTTGCATTAGGTTGTTTCTCAGCCGCAAATGCACAAACATTCCGCTTCGGTCCAACTGTAGCAGGAAATCTGAACATTTCTGATGAGACAAAAACAAAGATTGGTTTTGCTGTAGGTGCAAAAGCAGAAATGAACTTCAACAACCCAGAGAATGGTTGGTTCATGGATGCTTCGGTCTTGTTTAACAACAGAAACAGACAGAGCGAAAACTATTTCAATAACGAAACAAAGTTGGGTCAGTACTGGAAGTACTCAACCTATTCTCTTCTCGTTCCAGTCAATGTAGGCTACAAATTCCGCCTTTCAGACAACTTGAATCTCCTCGCTGCTGTTGGCCCTTATGCAGATTTTGGCTTGACAGGTACGGACAAAGTCACAACGACTGATGCTAAAGGACATAGCAAAGAGGAGAAAGTTTCCTCAAATGTGTATGGAGACAAACTCTTCAATCGTGTAAACTTCGGCTTCAATGCCAAGGTTGGCGTTGAAATCGCCAAGCACTACCAGCTTAGCCTTTCTTATAGTAGAGGATTTACCAATATCTTTAAAGGTGGACTCAATACTAAAGCCCAAGACCTACAGTTGGGATTCTCCTATATGTTTTAATAACCCCAAACACAAATACTATGGAATTGAATAGAATTATCCATTCGGTTCTATTTCTGATAGCCGGAGTCGTTTTAACCTCATGTATTGAGGTAAATGGCTCTGGCTATTCAGATTTATCAGAATCGGAAAAGTTGCATGTAAAGAAATGCGAAGTACCACTTGACTCAATCACGAATGATGGCAATCTTTATAAAGTTTCAGTAAAGCAGGTAAGCGACTATATCAAGAAACATCAAAGAGTGTTAGTTTATGAATATTTACCTTTTTGTTCTGGTGCAAATGGAATATCCCCAATAGAAATTAAACGCTATTGCGAAAAGCAACATATCAACCTTGTTGTAATTTCATCCGTATATGATGGTATTTTTCCAATACCTTCAAGCTACACTTTTCCTATTTTTGTAATAGACAACAGTATATATAATACAGACAATTATCAAAAATATGGCGAGCTGTTCTACAAGAGTCTGACACAATGTGATGACGAGAATAGAAAAATAAACTCATACCACTATTTTAATAATGGGAAATATGTATGTAGTTATGAGCAAACTAAAGGATAGAATATCCACCGACAATAAACATATGATAAAATATATAATGAGAAAGATTGTATTATCACTATTTGCATTATGCTGTTTTTCGGCAGTAATGGCACAACAGAAGACACGCAATCTGTCTGTAGAATTACTTGGTGCCCAAAATATTGTGGGCATCAACTACGACAGCCGTTTCAAGGGCAACTCGGGCTTAGGCTACCGTGTGGGCATTGGCTATGGCTATGGCAACACTTCAGGTTTGTTCGACCAGAAAATCAATGGCGTTGGTGTTCCGTTGGAGCTAAACTATCTGCTCGGAAAGAAGAACAGCAAACTGGAGCTGGGCTTCGGTGCGAGTCTTGGTGTATATCAAGTAAAGGAAACAATAGGATACGTCGAAGATACATGGTGGTATCCAGGTGGGGAGAATACAGACGAAACTTCTCCTAAAACTTATTTTTACACTTCATCAAGAACTCAATTCGGTTATTTCTTCTTCGGCGACATAGGCTACCGCTATCAGTGCCCCAACGGCTTCATGTTCCGTGTAGGCGTTTCGCCATCGTTCAACTTTGGCGACAAGTACGGACTCAGCAAGGCTGCCTTCTTCCCGTACATAGGCTTCGGTTGGTCGTTCTAAGCAGACCAGAACATTTTCAAACAATTTAAACAAATAAGCGTATGAAGAAACTATTGTTATGCTTGCTGGTAGGCATAATGTCACTGACAAGCTGCGAATCGTCCGACCCTGTAGGACTTGCCGACCCTATGAAGTGGAGCACGGTTCCGTCGGGCTTGAAAAACGGCGAACTGAAAGTGGAAGCCGAAGGAGGAAGTTGCCTGTTTGCCTGCAAAAACTACAAAAGTTTTTGGATTGCCAGCGTGAAAGAAGAAGGAGAATTCAAGGAAAACACTTCATACAAGGAGTTCGACGGAGGCTGGTATCTCGTCAAGATAGAGGACAACGAACTAAAGGTTATTATCAATCGCAACGAAACGAACGCATCACGTTCCTTCACGGTTTGCGTGGAAGCAGGAAACACTTTTGACAAATTCAAGTTTGTACAAGATGCTGCAAAACAATAATCTTGCAATATATACTATAACAGCAACAGCATCCGCCATTCAATCTCTTTTGGCGTCGATGTAACGTTTTAACGACATTATATAACAAGAGGGTGTGCATTCTACGCAAGAAACATAGAATGCACACCCTCTTGTTATTTCTCCAACCATTTTTTAAACAACGCCGCTTTTTCCTTGCTTATTACAATATTGTCATCCTCGCAGCCTTTAAGCTTCACCATTAGTTTAGAACCGAAGTAAAAGCTGATTTTCCTGATGCCCTTAATGTTGGCGATATACTGTCGATTGAGACGGAAGAAACGGTCAGGGTCTAAAGCCTGCTCCAGGTCGTTCATGCTCATGGGCAGCGGATAGGATGTGCCGTCGACGGCAAACGCCGTGATGCGGTTGTCGTGTATATTGATGTAGCTTATGTCGTCGGCGCAGAGCATGCAAAGCTCGTCGCCTTTCGTGATTAGGAAGCGCTCGCGGTATTGGCGTGTGTCGTTAAGCACGCCGTGCAGAGGTCTCTCTACGGCAGACTGTTGTGCATTGCGGTTAAGCCGCAGCTTGCCGATTGCGGCACGCAGTTCGTCAGCGTCAATCGGCTTCATCAGATAGTCGAGTCCGTTGTTCTTTATCGCCTCCATTGCGTATTCGTCATAAGCCGTGGTGAAGACCACGAACGACTGTGGCATCACCTTGCGGAACGCTTCAAACACGTCACCGTCGGCAAGTCGGATGTCGGAAAAGATAAGGTCATAGTCGTTGTTGGCGGCAAGCTCCTCTGTCACCTCCGCCACACTTTTCAGCGGTCCATGCACGTCTATCGTGTCGTCAATATCCATAATGAGCCTTTTCAGACGTCTTGCGCTGAAATGGTCGTCTTCTATAATCAAAACCTTTTGCATCATTCTTCTATTGTTTTCGTTTTATGATTGGCAGTCGCACTTCAAATGAATCTTTATGGGTTATGAACTCCGGTTCTGCTTCGTCCTCCAGTCGATAGCGTTGCTTCAAGTTGCTGATGCCTATGCCGTAAGACTCTACACTTTGGTCGTTGTTGTGGTTGGCGTATATGCGATTGTTCTTTATGACGAGCATGTCGCCCTGGCGACTAAGAGACACATGAAGCTCGATGCCGCTCTGCGGACAGTTATGCTTCACGGCATTCTCGATGATAAGCTGCAGACTCAGCGAGAGGATGCATTCGTCGCGATCGCCGTGCAAATCGTCGGCATGCAGGACGATGGCGTTGTCGTAGCGCATGTTGAGAAGACCGATGTACGACTTGATGAAGTCGGTGCCGTCGGCAAGGGTTATATACTCCTTGTCGATATGCTGAAGTATGTAGCGGTAGATATGTGAGAGTTTCACGACATAGTTCTCAGCCATCTTCGGGTCCTCCCCTATCATTCCGGCAAGCGAGCTAAGACTGTTGAACACGAAATGTGGGTCTAATTGCATCATTAAGTATCGCTTCTGTAAGGCGAGGTTCTCCTTGCCTTTCAGAACAATCATATCGGAGAAGTGCATCGAAAGGTGGATGAGTGCTACAAGACTCGCTATCAGTCCGAATAGAAAAGACGTTCCCCATATATCCTGCATCATAAGCTTAGGTGCTACAAGGCTCAGCAGCAGTTCGCAGCCACCAGCAATAAGCAGATTGAAGCCCAACACCACCAGTCCGTTCTGCACGAACACACGGTGGGTCTGCCCTTCGCGCCAAAAGCGCCGCTGTCTGAACAGCCATCGGTTGAGATACAAACTCGAAAGCGAGAACAAACCGCAGAGTGCAAAGTCGACAAGCAACTCAGGATACAGTCCGTTTACCGACTGTAGGAAGTCGGGCAGGTCTACCAATATCCAGATGATATCGTACAGGAAGAAGAAGATAAGCGAGTAGACAAGCCACTCAAGGAAAGAGTTCTTGGATCTATGCATAACGAGAAAACTCTGAATTATAGTGTTTTTATTGATACCGGTATCACTTTCCGCCCCTCAAACGCAGCATTTTTCTATCCGCAGTCGTGCTGGCAAATCATCCGCATCAGCTCCTCGTTGGCGCGGTTGTCTACAGCAGCGCTCTTCAGTTCGGAGAGATAGTCGAGAGAGGCAGAGCACTCGCCCGTGATGTCTACACCGATCACTCGCTCGTGAGCGTAGATGATGCGCAGCACCGCCTGCAGCTGCAAGAGAGTCATATCACCGTTGCTCCAGTCGGTAACGGCATCCTGCTTTCTGAGCACGTCCTTGTCGATGGAGATATACACCGGCTCGTGAATCAGACAGCCAGCCTTGGAAGGCCACGCACGATGGTGGTCGATCTCCGCCTGACTATAGAACACGACCTTCTCTCTAAGCGCGTCGGGAATCTGCGCTATCAGCTCGTCGGACGCGCCGACGACGATGATGTTGCGCACGAACGGGTTGTTGCGAAGCACGTCCGACACCCATCCGCCGCAAGACACGACACTCTCCCACTGCGGCTGCTGCATATCGGGATGGTGGTCGAACACTATCAACGAGAACGGCTCGCAGAGACGCGACACCCAATACTCCGTGAGATAATGGAAATCGCCAGAATCGATGAAGTGCAGTGCCTTGGCAGGGTAAGGTTCCAATCGGCGGCGCAGCTCCGCCCTCGCCTCCTCGTCGCAATAGCAGTCAACGCCGCTGATGTCGCGGCAGTCGACGTGCGTGATGTACGGGCTCGAAGCAAACACCTCGTAGTCATACACACCCGTAAAGTTGAGAAGTATTATCGGCTGTTTTGTAATCATGGTTGCGAAAGTAGGTATTTTTCTTGATATATCGTGCTTGATGTCGTGAAAAACGAGATACCCTAATATGATTCGTACTTCACCCTCACCGCCTTCGGCAGTTTGCTGACGATGAGCCGATACGACTCGGTTATCAACGCTGTGACGAGGTCGGCGTCGAGCTGCTCATAATAGATGTCACTCCAGTGTTTCTTGTTCCAATGGAAAGCGGGAGCGACGGCGTCGTAACGGTCGCGCAGTTCTTCGTTGCGGTCGGGAAGCAGTTTGCAGGCGAAGCGCGACGTGCTGCCACGCACGTCGCACTTGCCGTCGCCGAGCCAAAGACACAGGAAAATCTTGCCCTCAACACGGAAGGTTATGTTGTCGTCGCCGAACGGCTGGTTTTCTGTGACGCCATGCAGCGACAACGTAAAGTCTCTCACTTGCTCAATGTTCATACAAACCGATTACTTTCTATATTTCTTCTCCTTACCGTTGAAGCTCTTCACCTTCATGCCGAGCTGATCGGGAAGGATAGCGTTGAGGAAGATGCCGACGATAGCGGCAAGAGCCAGGTCTGAGAAGGCTACAGAACCGATCTTCACACCGCCGTCTGTGCCGTACTGCACGCCGATAGACACAACCATGATGAGCGCTGCCACGAACACGTTGCGCGACGACGAGAAGTCGACCGATGTCTCGACGAGGTTGCGCACACCTACTGCCGAAATCATACCGTAGAGAATGAGGCTCACGCCGCCGATTGTAGCGGCTGGCATCAGACCGATGAGGCAGGCGAACTTAGGGCTGAAGCTGAGCACGATGGCGAAGCAGGCTGCAAGGCGGATGACAGCCGGGTCGAACACCTTGGTGAGGTTGAGCACACCTGTGTTCTCGCCGTATGTAGTGTTGGCAGGCGCACCGAAGATTGAGGCGAGGAACGTAGCAAGTCCGTCACCGCAGAGTGTGCGATGCAAGCCCGGCTCCTTGATGAAGTTCTTGCCCACGGTGCTCTGGATGGCACACATATCACCGATATGCTCCATGATTGTGGCGAAGGCGATAGGGAAGATGGCGATGATAGACGTCACAATAAGGTCGAAGTTGGGGTCTTTCATTACAGAGATAGCCGTGCGATCCATATCTATGGGCAGACCAATCCACGCTGCCTCATCAAGTTTCGAGAAGTCGACCTCGCCCAACGCAGCAGCCAGGATATACGATCCGACAACGCCGAGTAGGATTGGCACAATCTTGATGATGCCCTTGCCCCAGATAGACGTGCTGATGACGATGACGATGGCTGTAACGGCAAGCAGCCAGTTCTGCTGACAGTTGCCGATAGCCGAGCCGGAGAGCGTAAGACCGATAGCGATGACCATCGGACCGGTAACTACCGGCGGGAAGAAACGCATCACCTTCTCCGTGCCGAACATCTTCAGCAGGAACGCCATCACGAAATAGAGCAACGACGCAGCAGCCACGCCAATGCAGGCGTAGTTGAGCGCAACCTCGTCGGTTAAGCCCTGCGCCACACACAACTGCTTTACGGATGCGTAGCCTCCAAGGAATGCGAAGCTGGAACCGAGGAATGCGGGCACTTGCAGTTTGGAAACAAGATGGAAGATAAGCGTGCCGATACCAGCGAAGAGCAACGTGGCACTAACATCAAGCCCTGTGATGAGCGGAACGAGAATGGTGGCTCCGAACATGGCAAACAGATGCTGGATGCCGAGAATTGCAAACTTGGGCTTGCCCAGTTGGCGGGCATCGTATATGCCCAGGTTGTCTGTGTTCATACTATTTGTTTGTTTTTAGTTGTTTTTACTTCCAGTAGTCAGGATTATTAACTATTACACATTATTTATATATCATAACGTTTATAAATAATTTTTATTGCATTACTAAAAAAACAAATCATTATCTTTGTCAGATATAAACAAAGCTATCTACTCTGACGGCACGCATGTCTGCATGGAATGCGGAATGAGATGGGGCGGCAGATAAACTGACAATGGACAAACTGACAAAAGAGCAACGCCACCGTTGCATGGCATCGATACGAGGAAAGGGCACCAAGCCAGAGATTACGGTGAGGAAGTTCCTGTTCAGCCGAGGGTTCCGCTATCGGCTCAACCACCCACGTCTGCCCGGCAGACCGGACCTCGTGCTGCGCAAGTACCGGTCGGTGATATTCGTGAACGGATGCTTCTGGCACGGGCATGAGAACTGCAAATACCATGTGCTACCGAAGTCGAACGCCGAGTTCTGGCAAGCGAAGATAGAGCGCAACCATGCACGCGATATAGAGGAGCAGCGCAAACTCGCCCAGATGGGCTGGCATTGCATCACGGTGTGGGAGTGTCAGCTGAAGCCTGCTGTCAGAGAGAAAACACTCGAGTCATTGGCGTTCACGCTCAACAGCATTTTCCTAAAAGACCATAGCGTCAAGCGCTATGCGCTGCCCGAAGAGGAACACGCTATGGCGGCGGAGCCGTATTTCTCTAACGAATAATCAACCAAATACACACTTTTTTATAACGAAAAAGAGACAATCTGCAAGAGCTTTTAGGGATAATATCCACTAAAGCTACTTACAGATTGTCTCACTACTAACCGGATTGCTTAACGCAACTAAAACTACATTTATTCAGAATATTTCATTCAATCTTCAAAGTCTTCGTCATCCCAAAGACCGCCGCTACCAGTATGTCCGTCACCATTTCCATCACCATTTTCCTCATCAAAGAGTGAATAGTCACGTTTTGGGGCCCACCCACAGTCTATCTGTCCTCCAGCTTTAGAACCGCTTCCACTAAGAAGAGACTCGATTCTAACTTTATACACCTTGACTTCAGGTTTTATATAGTTTTTCATTTATCCTTAGTTTTTATTTGATGAATTTCTTTCCATTATGGATATACACTCCTTTGACAGGACGTGACACCTTTACTCCCTGAAGGGTATAGAACGATGCGTCGGCGTCTGTACTATTCGGCTTGACTTCCGTTACAGTAGTAGTGCTTCCGCCATCATCTTCGTCATCGAAGACAATAGCCATCTTGACAAGCGACGGATTTTTCGAGTCGTCCGTCTCATTTCCGAGGAACTGTCCGTTAAAGTCAATATACCCGAACTTCACTCCTACCCCATCGTCTACAACAGTATTTGCCGGAATACTCAAGTAAGCTTTGTTTGCGCCGCTTCTGCCATTCTGCGTAAGGCGGAAGAAACCGATATAGTCGTCTCCTGTCCCATTCTGCTTGTAATAGTTAGTGGAATGGAAGTTTGCAAGACCGAAGAAGCGATGGAGTATTTTTCCATCAGCATCGGTATCAGCATTTCCAAGTTTGTCGATAGCCGTGACTGTCGGCTTGAGATAGTTGTTCCATTCTTGACCGGCATACTCGTCTGCCTTTGTCCACACTGCCGTGTAATTATCACCTTCTAACGGCATTTCAGCCGGTGCTTCCCTCAAGGAGAAATTCAGTGTGGCATAGTCTGAGAATGATTCTCCCTTAGGCACTTCCCCTACGAGTACCACTCCCATATTTGCCGGAATGTACTTGAGCTGACGAAGATAAACAGTCCCCATACGCTCTGAAAGTGGGTCTCCTGCATTCTCCGGTTTTTTGTAGCGATATGCCTCATACACTTTCACGTTGTCGTCGACAGGTGCCATTGCCACATTGTTGCTGTATGTACGGATGAACTTCCCTAAACAATAGGTGAAAGGTATCTTGATGACTTTTGTTTCTGATATGGTATAGCGGGAGATGTCTTTACCATCCTTGTCAAGCTCTGGGTAGAACCTTATCGTCCATATTCCTGCGGGACGGTTCCAGAGGATATCCTTCTTATTAGGAGTTGTGCTTCCGAAGCCCTCCTCTTTCTCTCTCGCCGTTGTACGGAACTGCACGTCGTTTGCATCGTCAGCCATACATGAGTGGTTGCCATCATCGGCGGCATCATAAGTAGGTCTTGCAAATCCGGTATTGTTTGTAATATTGCCGTCCGTCTCGCCCCAGTTCTGGTCTGCGTCATGGTTGGCAACAAACCTGAAATGCGATTTGGCGTATTTTGCGTCTACAGTAGATATCGTCAGCGAGAAGCAACGCTCGTTGTCATCATACTTCATGTCTCCTGCGGTAGAAGTGTACTTCCATTTGCCCGTTACTGCATCATAAGTTTCTTCCACGGCATCGCCTATCATAGACATGGTTTTTATCAGGACGTCAGCATCGGCAGCATTGCCGCTGATCACCTGTATACTGCCCGACAGACCGTAACTGCCGTCTTGCATTGACAAATCGTTGTTTCCTTGGTTAGGATTATACTTTATTCTCTTTATACCGTGCAGATTAAGGGTGAAAGGTTTCTGGTTAGCCCATACCTTGTCACGATACTCGTTGGTAGAATTGTAGTCAACACCTCCGTTGCCGAGGAAGAAGAGTTTATCGTGAGTTCCGGAATTATTGTGTACGCTCCCTGTTTCATGAATATCTGGCGTTGCCGTTATAGCCTGAGCAAGTATCCCTGTAGTGGATACGTCATTCACAATATAATCGATTGCCCAATAGCTGTTGGAACCATCAAAATAGAGCGGAGTTTCCATATTGTCACTGAATGGTCCCTTGCCACCTATACGAGTGTCATAGAGCGGCTGCGCCGTAGCCCCTTCCATGTTGTCAATAAAATAAGTCACACGTGTATTGGCATCATGCTTCACCTGCCAGTCGGAGGGGTTTCCGTCTTTGTCAAGCGTAAAGCTGAAGGTATACATGCCATCGTCGTCTGTCACTTTGTCATTGCGGGTCACGAGATTCCAGTAGTTGTTGCCCTCTGCCATTGTCGCAGAACCGAGAAGTGTCTTTGCCCCTGTTGTTCCACAAATAGTTCCCACAGTTCCGTTTGTTGACGGCAATGCGCTGGTATTATCCTTTGCACCATGCAGGTTGAATACCTCGCCCGGTCCGTAAACCATCTTATTGTCATACTCGTCAACAGCAAGAATCTGTGCATGTGCCGTGAGGCATGCCGGGATGCTGAACGCATAGCTCTTGTCTTTTTGCTGTTCGAATTTGAAATATACATGGTTTGTATAGTTTATCGTTGCGCCGTCGCCTCCCGGATTATATTCTCCACCTTTATTATATTGCGAGAAGAAATTGCCCACGAGATAGTAACCCGGTTCGACATCTGTTGCAGACTGTGCAACAGGCTCACCGCTTTCTCCTGCGGAAAGAGTGTTCTGAGCAAGCTGATGGTTGCTTGGCACTTCATACTTACCAACGCTACCATTGATTGTTTCGGCTGTAAGCAGATATAAATCTGCTGCCTTCATCTCCAACATTGTCCCAAGCATCAACATAAGGACAAATAGGCTTTTAGTTAACTTTTTCACCTTTTCAGTATTATTATGTTATTTATAAATATGCTACGTTTTATGTTAGTAGAGCAAGTCCTGCACATTATGCAGAACCAAGACTATCCTCGTTTTTGTATTTTTTTCGACCGCAAATATATGTATTTTTGCATTACGCTATATTAGGAGGAATGGAAAATATGGGGAAAAAGCTACGCAAACGTTTGTAAAACCATCGTCTCAACCCTCTGAATAATGCAAGATTTCCAATGAGTTATGCCGTACTGAATCTAACTTTCCTCCGATTGCCCTTATGAAAGGGGGATAATACTACACCATGACCACTATCTTACCATTATTATTCAAATGCCTATAAGTCAAATATGACTCTGAAAGTTGTATCTTTATGTAGCAATATTGATTTTCAAGATGTTACATAACTTTTATAGGCATTGAAAGATGTTGTATACTTGTCATTTATATTTAGCATAAAGCATAACAGGTCTTTGTTTAGAAGCTCCATGATATATCTCCATCACTTTCGTCATACAGTCTCTCGATACCGTAAAGCAGCCACGGCTCTCTGAACCTATCGGGATATACTCCCTATCGCCAGAGAATCTTGTGACTTTTCCTGCCGAATGAATCAAGATACCACGAGTCTCGGCAAGATAGTTGGTCTTGTCAAGCCCACGAAGACGGATGCTCTTCTTAAACTTACTTCCCTTTCCTACCATCACATATCGTCCAAGGCTAGAGCAGCCGCTGCCAAACTCATTGCTGAACTTAGGCTTGGCATCTGTGTTGCCCTTTCCACTGCCGTGCATACAATAGCTGCTCAACACACGCTTTCCATGCTGCAAATCGTAGATGAAGAACCGCTTCTTGCCCGATGGAATGGAGAAATCAACCAGGATATAATAATCTGTGCTATACCCTCGTCGCTCGCAATAGTCCCGTACTTGCGAGAGATTCTCGCAATCCACCTTGCCATACCATTCCTTGGCATCGACGTAATTCTTATACAATGGCTTAGTGTACCTGTTATAAATGGGAGGCACAAAAGGGATGCTAACAATCAGCAGCAATATGACAACCAGCAATATGATATATATCTTGTTCATCGTTCTCTTGTATGTTTGGTTTATGAAATGTCATTCTTCAATTTAATTTGTCTCTTTGTTATTGCGAATAATATCCAACTGAAAAGCGCACTGGTCAAGATAGGCGCACAATAGACGATGAAGTTCGTTGCACAAAACCCTATGCCAATAACCCCTGATAAGTATTGAGTGTTTTTTACCCAAATCGATGCACATTCTTCCGTAGATATACCGATAAATCGTCCCCATACTAAAGTTGTTGCCAAGGCATTCATTATCAGCCATGCAAGACAAACATAGTATAGACGTCTATATTTGGCTTTTTTATACAACGGCGACCGTTCTTTAAGTTCGTCCATTCCCTTCCACGACCTTATGAAAGCAGGCAGAGCGAAGATTACGGGGAACAGCCATGCCAAGTAAACGAATATCACTATAAATGCAGCGTTGTACGAAATACCAAGCATAACCGCTAAGTCGGCATTGATGGCACACAACAAGACATATGGATAGTACAAATATGATGTAGGAATATAGAGCGTCATGTTCATTTGAACATTGTAACGTATTACTTCTACAACCAGTAAGACCAATATCGCGTAAATCACCAACGTTTTTTTCTTTAATAACGGATATAAAGCAAGACAAATACTGGTGATAGCCAGTATCACCATGCTCCCCCACATGGTGTATTCTGCATGGGATGGACTAAGGAAAATAATTCCTTCGTTTTCAAGCACCATGTTGTAAGCACGCATTTCCACACCATCTAATCCTGCATTTAAAAGCCCATATAGAAGGATTACCGCAAGACCTATGGCTATAGGAGCCAACACATAATAGCGCCGCCATACCAAAATGATGCTTGCAGCAACGGAAAATGCGCAACATATAGCCATTTCGGTTGAGAACGACCAATAAAATAACAATGCCATTAGTATGGCAACAATTACCCAAATGATTATGGACGCAAAAGGCAAACAAAGCCAATAAAGACTCCACCAAAGAGAAGATATCCAATCTTGCACCTTACTAATAGCGTTGTTGTCATAAGCATTCGCATAATAGTCGGTGTTCTTTTCAAGATATTCCTTCACCATACGGCGTTTTATCATCTCCTTCTTCAGCCTGTTGCCCTTTACCTTCTCCAATTCGGGCGCAACAGCCTCTTCTGCCTGTTTCTTCAACAGACAAAGATACTCCTCTTTCTGCTTCTGCAGCTGCTTGTGAAGCTTCACATACAACCCAATATAACAAACAACACCGATACCTGCAACACCGACCAACCATTTCCAATCCAGATAATTGTTGCCGTCAAAAAATAAATACCATACCATAACAGCAATGCATACCCATGGCAAGGCAATTCTAATAAATTTCTGCATATGACACTCAACACTAATGTATTAAAAAACTAAAGCCCACATGGCGACACTCAAAAGAGTAGCCTCATGTAGGCTTTGTCTGCTTACTGCTTTGTTACAGTAGCCTTGCGCGTGTCTACGCTGAACGTACCAAACGAAGTCTGCACCTTGTACACGCCATTCTTTACTGCAATGAGCTTGGCAGTCATACCCATAAAAGAGAAGCTTCCGTCTTCATTCTTGTTGATGTTGTAACGACCGAGAGGGGTGTTCACCACGATATGGCTCTTGGTCACTTCCACCACCCCATAAGTAGTGCCCGAAGGAGCATTCTTCATTGTCAGAACCACTTTCTTGGCAGCAGTCTGTACATTGTCGTTACTACCCTTTGCAAAACTTGCTGTGCTGGTTGCTACAACCATCAGCAGCATAATCATTAACTTCTTCATTGTCTTCTATTGTTTTTTAATGGTTTTGTCTTATTGACAATGCAAAGGTAGTGTGGCTTTTCTGAACCGAGAAACTTTCCGAGGTGACTTGTACAAGATGCTGGGTTTATTGTATATCTTGGCAATTATCGCTTTCTAAGCACCAGCCAAGGAGCTACAGCGTGGTGCTTATCCGTACGATACTTTGCGGCTTTCTCCGTGAAGTATGGGGTTCCGTCGGGAGCACGATAGAAACCGCTCTCGTTGCCACCTGTGAGGTATATGGCATCCACATAGCCAAACTCACGCAAGGCATCGGCGAAGTCCCACAGTGTTTCGGGGTGAGAGGTCTCGATGATGCAAAGGCGGTCGTCCGTGGTACGTGCAAGGGCTTTGCGCTCCACCTTGCCATGCAGGAAGAAACGCTGAGGCAGTTCGCCGTTGGACACAAGCACAAACTGGCGGAAGTAAGAGCCGTCACGCTCTACCATGTGCTCGCACATATCGTCAAAACGAGATATGCCGATGACCATATTGCCCTTGGCTATGGCGCAATAGCCAAGACGCGACGCATCGCTCCGTTTCTGCTCGCCGTCGACAACCAACGAGCCGATATACTTGCCCATGGCGGTATAGTCGGCAGTACGGGTGTACATCAGCACACTATGGTCGGCGGTGTCGGGTTCTACAAGCGTCAGTTCTGCCTTTACGTTGTGCAACTCGTAGATGTTAAGCGCAACACCGAGTACAGAGTCGGTTTTAAGCACGACAGACGAAGAACCGTTCTGCGCCTGCATGCTGTCCAATTTCTTGATGTTGTCCTTCGGCGATACCGAAATACTCACACCTATATTATAATAGTAGTTGTAGAGGCGTATGGCTTTGTAGCAGCCAAATACAAGCACCACGGTTGCCACAAACCACATGATAGCCAAACTCCACTTCGGCAACCCACCTCGCTTTTTGATGGGAGCCGACGAAGCATTGTACTCCATATCGCCATTACTCTCTATAATAATCGTGGGTTCGTCGAGAGGCTCTTGCGAAGAAGTGCTGTTATCATCATTCTCTATCGCGAAAATAGGCTTCTCCTGTATGTCGTTACCTTCTGTATATTTCATAATCATTTACTTTTCCTGTTCCAAAATTGTCTTTAACTCCTTGAGTGCTTCCTTCGAAGCTTTTAACCTAAACCCTTGATTCATGCGATGATCCATGAGCTTCAAATCTTGGTTGGTAATGTTGATGGCGTAAACATAATTTGTGTTTACTATCAGACTCTTGCCAACACGCGTAAAGAAATTCTGCTTCAGCTTGTTAAAGGCTTCCACAAAGTAGTGCAACTGGAACGTCATCGTCACCGACTCTCCGTTGAAGAGATGCACGTCACAGTAGTTGCCAGAAGCTTCTATATAGGCAATGTCGTCCGTTGGCACCCTAAATAGTCCAACGGATGTGATAATTTTAAGTCTTTCCATTTAATCCTTACAAATTGTACATAGTTATTACTTCAAAAGGTCATATAATATATACGCCCAAAAACGAATAATATTATATCGTTTGTCAATAATATCTCAACTCATTCCTTCCAAAATGGAATATTGATACAAATAGCATACTCTCATCGCCGTCAAAAAAGAACCAAGGATTAGATATAGGGTTAGGATTTCTCACAATATGCAATTCGCGTGCAGGTGTATTGCCTTCAGCACACATAATGGCTACTTTTTTGCCATTGCGAGCCACATCAATCACTATCAGAGCATGTCCCATTCCTTCCAACTTGCGAGCTGGATAGACGAGCACATCGCCGGGTTGCACATCACTTATCTTTCTTGGCTTCGTCTCACGGCTCACAGAAAAAGTGCTGCACACACCATAGGCTTTCTTCAAGAATTTCTCCAGTGCTTTGCGCGAAGCCCCACCTTGATATTGAAGCGTATTGCCATTTACGTCCTGGAAACGTATCTCCGAGTAGCGTCCATGACTGAACAGGTACTCAGCCCTCACTCTCATGGTCATATCAGCACACTGCTCCGACTTGCTGAGCATCGGTATGTCGATTACGCCGGTTGAGAGAAACTGAAACCGCGCATCACCACCCGTATAGAGCTGCACCTTACTTCCACGTTTCTTCAGCGGCAAACTGCGCATAAACTCTGCATAACTGCCGTCTACACGGGTATATCCAACAGGAGTTGAAATGTCTCCAATCGTCGCAGCATTCCATGGGTTGCTTGTGCGAGAATACCACCATACGACACCAACCAAAATCATACCGGCCAAAACTAACACTCCAATAACTATTAATACTTTCTTCATCGCTTTTTTATACAAAATTAGGCCATGTATATACTATAAGCAAATCGTTGCAGATGGTTTGTATGAAATGATATAGAAAATGTATAAACTATGCACATTGATGCAAGGTTTGGCAATAAAATACCACCCGTAGGCGTGGAGATTTCGGAAGCCAAGCCTTGACCTTGCAGTCAATACGGCATAACAAATACAATTCTGATGCCGATTTTCATTTATATTGAGAATATTTTCAAAAAGTTTATCCGATTCTTGGAGAAAACTTACAAATTATCAAAAAATGTTTGTACTTTTGCTCGGGACTTTCTATTTAACAAACCTATAACAACCGCTTGGCGAGTGGAAACCATATATAGTTAACCAATTAACATAAACAATACACCAACTGGGGAACTAAACATTCAGTCAGCGCATTAAACGTTTGTAAAGGGATTGATCCTTAGATTATGGACAAAGAATCTAAGAAGCATACGTCAGCATTGCCTAATGCTGACACCCGACGAGGCGGTAAAAATCCCTCCTGTGCTGGACTTACCTCCTGCACCTCCCCCGAAGTTCAAAGTCATCAGACAGAGAACTCCCATACAGGGGTGTCCTCGGATTGTGTCCATAAAGAAAAGAAGCAGTGGTTCGTATTGCGTGCTACTTATGGAAGAACAGAGAAAGCCCTTGGGGTTCTTCAAACTGCAAACGTTGAGACATATTTGCCTATGCATTATGTTGTCAAAGAGATAAATGGGAAGCGAAAGCTCGTGCATGAGCCTTTGCTTCCCAATATTATTTTTGCCTACATGACTCGCGAGAAAACTCACGAGTTCGTGAAAGAGCCAGCTCTTACTGCCAAATGGCTCAAATACTATACCGACAAAACAAAGCCTGTAGAGAAAGAGACTGGCAAGAATCCTCCCGTCACCATTCCCGACAACAAAATGCTTAACTTCATCAAACTGACAAGCGTGAACAGCGAACACATCATGGTGTTGCCGCCAGAACGCTGCCATTTCAAAAGCGGCGACTTGGTGAGAGTTATTGACGGAGCGTTCACAGGAGTCGTAGGACGTGTAGGCAGAGCTGCAGGACAACAGCGTGTAATTGTGGTTCTTGAAGGTGTTTGTAATGTGGCAACGGCTTACATACCAAACGACTTTATACAGATTATTGAAACTTTTTGAAACAACAGAAACCAATAATGCAATATACAGAATTTATACACCCAGAAGATGCGGCAGCATTGAAGACATTGAAAGCCATCCCCATGCTTTCGACTATTGTCAAGAAAGTAATGGATGTTGGAGCAGAACAGTTACAGACGGGACTGAACATGGCTTCAAAGGTGAGGTTGTCACCCACACAGTTGCCACGACTCTACAATATTCTTCCTCCAATATGTGAACGATTGGAAATTAAAGAACCAGAGTTTTACTTGGAAATGAATCCGTCGCCCAATGCCTATGCTTTTGGCGACACACAGACTGCCATCACCATCACATCTGCTTTGGTAGACATGATGTCGGAAGATGAACTCATTGGTGTAGTGGCTCATGAGTGTGGGCATATCGCTTGTCGCCATATGCTCTATCATACATTGGCACAGATTATTGCCAATGCTTCTGGCATGTTCGAGGCGTTGGCAAAACTCGCTGTACCTATCCATTATGCCTTGATGTATTGGCAACGCAAGAGCGAATTGAGCTGCGATCGTGCAGCAGCCTATATCGTTGGTCCGAAGGCAACGGCATCGATGTTGGCACGCTTGGCTGGCGGTCCGAAGTCAATCACTTCAGAGCTCAACCTTGAAGAGCTTGCTGAGCAAGCCGACCTCTATGACGCTTTCTGCAAAAATGGTTTGTGGAACAAAACATTGCAGACCTATGCTGTGATGGATCAAGACCATCCTTTTACATCAGTCCGTGTCAGAGAGATGTTGAAATGGGTAGAGAGCGAAGATTATCAGAACATGATCAAGAACAATCCCGTATGCCCTCATTGCCATAAGGCGATAGACGCTTCATGGAAGTTCTGTCAGCATTGCGGACATAAACTATAAAATATAAAAACACTATGAATATACATCCTGGAATATTAGCTAAGGCTTTACAAGACCTTGACAAATCAATGCGCCATTCACTTGATGGTACGAAGATAGAACAAATAAAGGACACAATAGGCGACTATGCCATTGCTGCAGCCGTAGCAAGTGGTGTGGCTGGCGTTGCCCCTGGTTTTGCAGGAGTTGCCGCAGCATTGACACAAGCAGGTTTCGTATGGGCAACATACGTCAAGATTAACAAGACTCTCGGTATCTCCATGTCGGAGAACACAGCAAAGTTCATCAGCTCTGCCATCGTCACAAACTTGATAACCAGTGCTGGTGCTTTTGTCGCTGTACTCATTGGCTCGTCAATCGTTTCCATTATCCCTGGTGCCCAAGTAGTTTCTGTAGCCATGAATGCTGCCCTTGGTTATACCATCGTATATGTCTCTGCTATCATCTACCTTAAACTCATTACCCGAATGATGCAGCCAGACGGTACGCTAAAGGTTTCGGAGTCGGATGATACCAAGCACATTATCCGCGACATCATCAAGGAATCAAATATCAAGGATATGGTGAAAGAGGGCAAAGCCGCATATAAGCAAGCAAAAAAGGACGGTAGCTTCGACCGGGCAAAGAATGTGAAGAAATGTCCGAAATGCGGAGCAGAAGTGAAGGAAGGGCAGAAGTTTTGCTCGGAGTGTGGAAATGAATTATAACTAATTTTATAATAAAATACAATTGTAATGAATCGTATCTTTATATCATATAAAAGAACTGATAAGAAAAAAGTTTTTCGTCTAAAACGAAGAATAGAATATACTATAAAAGAAAAATGTTGGCTTGATTTGGATGGTATAGAAAGTGACGAACAATTTATATCAGTAATAATGACAGCTATTAATGATGCACAAATAGTATTATTTATGTATTCTTCTGCACATAAAAATATAAAAGATTATGAATGTGATTGGACTATACGAGAATTAAGTTATGCCACAAAAAGAGGGAAGCGAATCGTTTTTATCAATTTGGATGGCAGTGTTCTAACAGATTGGTTTGAATTTAACTATGGTTTGAAACAACAAATTGATGCAAGGAAAGACGAAGATATAAAACGCTTATTGATAGATTTAAAGAAATGGCTAAAAACAAGCGAAATAACAGAAAATAAATTATTAAATAAAAGTTCTAATAAAATTTCAGGTAGCATTTCTAATTGCTTTAAATATACGATTTCAAGATTTGAT